>Ga0116226_10004215_pt1 | contig 12694 bp, 10 predicted proteins | sample S1TSphfallax_FD_89692 | JGI IMG/M metagenome (GOLD analysis project Ga0116226, IMG submission 89692) | Host-associated microbial communities from peat moss isolated from Minnesota, USA - S1T2_Fa - Sphagnum fallax MG | ecosystem: Host-associated > Plants > Peat moss > Unclassified | place: USA... | reverse complement strand
TAGCTACTTAGCTAGTGGATTTTTTGTTCTCAATGTGTTCACATTGTGTTCCCAAAAGGTTCCCCAAGATCTTCCTAATAGCATCTCAATTTTATCCCATATTTTGTGGTCACAATTCAACTTCCATGTATATTAAAAAAAGGGGGGGGGGATAGATACAAGTTGAAGGTATGGATAAGGGTGTATGTTGTGAAAGGGAAGTATGTCAATGTTTTCACTTTGCGAGATTAATTATTTAATAGGAATAATTTTGTAGTTTTTTGTAATTTCCACATATGTATTCACAAGGCCCATTGGTTTCACGTGATGTATTAACTTGGTTCACTGCACAATGATTGTAAATAAGTGAAAGTTAGAGTATGAAAACTACCTAAACTTTGCAAAAGGATGTAAAAAATTATATTATTACAGGAGTATGTATGTTGTAATTTGTAATTGATTTTTTTTCCCCCCAGAGCTTTGGATTTAAGTTGCACTCAAGGTGAAATGACATAAAGATATGATGACCTACTTCACTTTTAAGGCTTAGATTCACAGGCCTAGATACTTCTTAAGTCACCACTTTGGTAACAGCTCTTCTGTAAAAATGCTATAGCCCACCAAGGATAGATGTCATTTAATAATAATTAATGTTGGGAATTTCCCTTAGTGAATGTACTTGAAAAATTTGAAACAAAATTCAGAATATAGAGCAACTCATGTTAGTAATAGGAAAATCTCACTTTACAACTTGTTTAAGACAACTAAAAGTGTTCTTTGTGAAATTCAATTTTCAATTTTCAATTTTTAGCAAAAGTGGCCAATTTTTCAATTTTGCCAATTTCACTCACCTGCTCACAAATGTAATCTCTCTCTCCTATTCTTTAGACATACTCCTACATAGAAAGAAAGTGTATTGCACCACCTAGTGACCTGAATTTTCATCTGATACGCGGCAGATGTATATCTGCACATCCTCACACCACCCAGCATGACCTCGTAAATTTCAATTTTCCTCTGATACCCAATGGATATCCTGGTGAAAAAAATTATGCCCATGCTTTATGTTGGATAATGTCCTTGGAGTAGGCCGCTTTTCCTGAAAAATAAGCGCCCTCTCAGGTTCATCTCAGGCAGGCTCTTATTTCCACATCTTTGTGCATCTCCACCACACACCACCAAACGCCCCTTTTCATTAAACCTTGCAGCAGGATAGGGCAAATCCTGCTGCTCTCTGATATTGATGGTCCATTTTGCAGCGGTCATTTTAACCCCTTTAAAAGCTTTTTTTCTACTATGGATTTGGACAGTGATTATTACTCATCCAGATGTTAAGACATAAATTGTCTTTGAGTGTTTGAAGGGACATATATTACGTTTGTGGGTGGGGACTGATCATTAAAATGGTATTCTTTTCTAAAATAGAGTTATTTGGAGTTTTATGGTGGAGATTCTCTTATTTCTGTTCTCTAGGTAACCCCCTTCTCTGGGGGCATCATCTTACAGGTTGCACTACTTTTCAGCTGTGTTGCCGGTGTCCATATTGTGAATCCGGCAATAACATCTTGCCTCACCGTCCATGAGAGGGAGAGAAACTATGTGGTCCCACATTTGTTGAGGAATGTTCACCAAGTAACACTTACTATGTGTGATTGGCCAGTAGTCGAGTATTAATAAATATTTTCAAACCTTTTTTATAGTAGCTGGTGATACCTCAAAAAAGACTTGTCCTCCCGCTATAGTTTTCATTTTCCTTTTTGACATTGTGGAGTTTTTGCTGCAATAATGATCCAGTGAGCACAAAATAGGCATGATCAGTTCTTGAAGAACAAAACAGCTAATGCAACTTGCTTCAATCATAGAGAGTAGTCAACCAGCCATGGTTACTGGGAGTAGTTGATTATTCCCAGGAGGTTTTCTTTTTAATAAAATATAAAATGTGAGTGAGTGGCAATAGGACAGCCCTATGATATGCTTAACTGGCTTCTTATGTAATTTTGGCAGAGGATATTAGATGGCTTCTTAATCATTTGTAGAGTCAGTTTTTGGCAAACACCTATGTTTCAAAATGCCCAAAGTGGCTATTCCTTTTTTTTTGGAAATAAGTTGAAGTGGCATCCACAAAAAATTTCAAGTCTAACTGGCAACGACCCAAAACATCAGTAGAGAATGTGGCTCCATTGCTGAAAAGGTAGAAAAAGAACCATGGAAATTGACATCCATGTTCAAAACCTCAAACTTACAAACTAAACACAAACACTTTTAAGGAGTCAAACCCTAGTTTGATATTAGACTTTGCTCTATGCAATTCAAAGTGTCACGCACAACACCCAAATGTCAATAAAATTCATGATGAAATAATCCTCATTTTTCTAATGATCATGCTTGTCCTAATCATGGAAACAAAAACATCAAGACCTAGGATTCAAGACACAAACATGGAATGAACATGAGTTCTTAAATGGCAGCACCAACTTGCACCTTTTCACCTTTCCAATGTGTAATGGCATTTTGATAAGAGAAGTTCACCCTGGATATTAGTCTGGATATCACCCTTGACATTTAGCATATATCACATTGGATGATATTCAGGTTGATATCCAGCTTGTTAAATATCATTTATGTAATATCTTGTTTTGTGATATTTGGAAGTTATGTTAAGTATAAGGATCTTGATATTCAGGTTAAATATCAGATCCAAGTGTGGATTAGGTTATCAAGTTAGTAGTTAGGTTAGGTTAGTAACTAAAGAAAAAAGTTGTAGTTTGCAGTTGCCACAACCTAACATTGTTGCTAGGAGAGGATAAAAAAACCACAATTGGCCTTTCTAATCTTGTTTCATTCTCACTTTTTTTCCTGCATTTCTCCCTTTTTCCTTCTTCTTTCTTTTTCTTTTCCTTGCTTTAGTTTCACATTGTACTTACTTCCTGCTCTCCTGCAAGTTGTTGTAAACATTTGAAGTAATTTATTTTTATTTGTGTGTGTGTGTGTGTGTGTGTTTTGAAGTAAGGTGTGTCTTTTGTTTACTTTTGTATTTTTGTTTAGTTGGATGTAGGTTCAAGTTTGAAGAATTAAAACAAACCACATTCTTTTTCAACTATTTTTATTTTATTGTTATAATTTTTTAAAACTTTTGTTTGTTTCCTATTTGCTTTCTTCTTCTTTTTAATCTGTTTTTAAAAACATTGTGTTTTACTATATTTCCTTTTGTTTCTTTCATTTGTCTCCACTCCTTTTATATAATTCTTTTTTATAAATTTTTCTCATATTTATGTTTGTTTCATCTTTTAATTTTTTTAGTTTTCTTCTGTTTTCTAATTTTATGTGTTTTTAAAAAAAAATCTTATTCAAACTTTTTCTGGTTTTTAAGATATTTAGTACAATAAAAAATTAAGTGTTTCTTTTTCACTTTTGTATTATTTTTATCTGGATGCAAATTAGGAGTTTGGAGAAAAACTACAAAAGCCCATTTTTTTTTTTCAAGTATGGTTTCTTTTATTACTATAATTTTTTAAAATCTTTTTTGGCTCTTTGTTTTGTTTCTCCTTTTTTATAATCTACATTTCTTCCTTTTTCTTTTAAAATTATTTTATTGTATTTCCCTTTGCTTGCTTCATTTTCTTACATTTTTTAAAATATTTTTTTGCTTTACCTTTTTTCTTGTTTATGTTTCTTTCATGTTTTAATTTTTCTCATTTTTCTTTTTCCTCTTTTTATTTTTACGTGGTTTCTATTTTGTGTTTTTTTCTTTTTTTTATCAAAGTTTTTGGTTTTTTAAATATTTAGTATAATAAAAATAAAGTGTTTATTTTTAAGTTTTATATCTTCGTTTGTTTGGATGCAGGTTTGAAATTTGGAGAAAGAAAACAAACCTCCTTCTTTTTGAAGTATGGTTTTTTTTTTCATAATTATAAGTTTTTTTTTCTTGTTTTTGCTTTTTTTTTGTCCCCCCTTTTTGTAATCTATTTTTTTCCTTTTAAAATTATTTTACTGTATTTGCCTTTATTTGTTTCATTTATTTCCATTCTTTATTACTGTTTGTTTGTTTTTTCATTTATGTTTGTTTCCTGTTTTAATCTTTTTCTGTTTTTATTTTATTTACTTTCATTCGGTTTCTATTTTTAAGTGTTTTCTTCTTTATTAGAAAATTCGTTTCTTTTCCAAAAAAATAAATAAATTCTTCTTCTTCTTTTCTCCTTTTTTTCCTTTTTTTAAAATTATTTTTTTGAATTTGAAATGTATTATGTTGTTTCTTTTTCAACTATTTTTAGTTTTTTAAATTTATTTTTGCAGATTGCAAAATTGCAAGAGTTTTTTTTTTTTCACCCTCCACATTGCAAAGGATCAAGTTTTTTTACTTTTGTCTTATCATATTCATTTTTGATATGAGAGGAGTGAAAAATGAGTGTTCATGTTTTTTAAAAAAGTTTTGTAATGTTTGCATGCACACTTTAAACTTTAGAATTTTTTTTCAAACCTTTTGTAAACCTTATGTTTGCTTAGGTTTCTCTCCTTATCTTTGTAGAACATTGTGAAAAAGAAAAAGTGGAATGGAAAATGTGCCACATTGTGAAGCATTTAGGAATGAAATACAAATTGAAACAATCCTATTGGAAGAAGAAAATCCTAACCTACAAACCCAAGAAAAGGTTGTCCAAAAAAATGAAATGGAAATAACAAAATTGCAATTGGAGGAGTTCATGAATCAAAGGAAAAAATGGAGAGGCCACAACATAAATGCATTATGTTGGTTATTTTATTGTGCGAATGATAACAAGAAAATAGATAACAAATGTCATCAACTAATGAGATGTTTTCTTTGCTATCTTAAACCATGTACAATAAAAGAATAAAGTGAAGGAAAGGTTTAATATCTTATTACAAGACAAGTAGATTAACATGCTTGAAAAATTATGTAGGTGCAAATCATGTTATTTTATACAAAAAATTTGAAGAAAAGGTCAATAGTTTTTTGAAAGGAAGTGTGGAAAAACAACTAGTTAAGAAACATCCAAGCATATCTAGGTCATCAATCTTTAATTTCTTTGCTGTCAAAAACCCTTTTAAACAAAGTGATGTTGAACAACAATAATTTTTGGAAGATCTTAATCTATTGGTTGTAAAAAATAACTTACCAATAGAGTTTGTTGAAAGTGTATGGTTGAAGAGGCTTTGTACACATATATGTCCTCAAGTGGAATTCCCATTTCACATGATGTTTTGATGAGTTTGGTAGACTAAACTAAACAACAAAATTTACATGTATTAGATGATTGTACAACTATTACATCAAGCTTTGATCTTTGGATGTCAAAAGGGGCACATGACATTTTCACTTTGGTCATTAATTTCCTAGGAACTAACTAGCAACCCAAATATGTCACCATCGAACTCTTTGAAACTAGTGAAACAACTAGGTAGGTTCTTATTAAAAAGTTGACTGAATTTTTTGATACATATGGTTTGAGAAAAAAGATTTTAGTTTATGTTAAGGATAAGGGATTTAATCTCAATAATATGATTATTGTCTTGAAATCAGTTGTGAATTGTGACGCATTAAGATTTGAGGAAAGTTACTAAGGAACTTGCTTTAAACATGCATTTTTTTAAGCATGCTAACATGTGACTGTTGATGAAAACGTTTGCAAAGGCTTAAAATACGATTCCATTAAATTTGCAAAAGAGGATTACATAACATGGTAAAAAAAATCTAAAAAAGGAAGGTAAAAATGGAATAAGCTTGCATAAATTCTAAAATTCAACCTAAAAAGTTAAAATACTCTAGTGAAGATAAGGTAAGTTTTTCATTGTTTTCAAATATTCAATTTTTTTTCTTTTTTTGCAATTTTTAAATCAATTATATATCTAAATGTTTGATTTGTTGAAATTGTAAGTTTGTTAACAAATCCATTTTGTTCCAAAAAACTTTGCTCTTTTATGTAGGTATAACCTTGTGTTATAGCAAGCAAAACATAGTTAAAATATCTAACCAACTCCCTCCTCCGCTTACCTAGGATATTTTTAAAATCTTGATTATCAAGTCCTTTCTCTAGTGGTTAATGCTTGTTTTATAAACCAATCTAGGGGTCATTGGCTTTTGATTTATGGGTTGTTTGCAGCCATAACCATGAGTTGTAAATTAAAAAAAGAGCAAAAAAAAACCTTTTTTAAAATAATTTAATGGAACATAATGTTGTGGTTGTTGTTGAACTAAATTTGTTAGCTTCCAACATCAAAAGAGAGGTCCATAATGTTTTGGATTTTTTTCTTTTTTTTCTTAAAAAGTTTGATGAAAGAAAAGCTCATAATATGTTTGCATTGATGTTAGATTTGAAATACAAGAACCCTAGATTAGATTTATTTTGGTGGTAAGGAACTAGGAGTTGCCATTGTTGAGGAATATGACAAGAAAACTTTTTTCCTTGTGGTTTTAAAGACCCATCAATTTTTGCAACCTTTAGTTAATTTTGAATATGGGGCAAAAAGAGCAAGTGATGAAGACTCTAACTTTGACATTTTTGAAATGACCTCAGAAATAAATGAACATTCGAAAAAATTAATGAGGCAAGAGTTAGATTTATTTAGGAAATATCCTAATATAAAAAATATCAAGTGCCCTTTGGATTGGTGGGCTAAACATGAGTCAATGTTTCCTATAGTTGCATTTCTAACTTGTTAAGTTTTGGGCATAATTCAAATAGAGACAAAAATGATATTTCTTTCGTTATTTAGTATCTTTACAAACCTTAGGAGATGTCATTTGCAAATAAATAACCTAAAAAGATTCATCTTTGTGAGCAAAAGTGGGCCAAACAACCTTAGTGTAAGTACCTTTCTCACCAATTTGGTCAAATTCATAAAGGCTAATGTAAAGTTAAAAGAGGAATTGGAAAAGTTTGAAGGATTTTTTGATAGAGATGATATTGTGGACATGTAATCAATTCTTTTTATATATTATTGTTCATTTTTTTCACTTTGATATTTATTATTTTTTTAGTCATAATGGCATCTTTCTTACAAAATATGTGAAATCCAAATTGTTGATATCCAAAACCAATATCTGACTAATAAATAACAATAGATTTATGATAGATTGATATCCTAGTCAAATTTTTAAAAATTGAAAATATGATATCTAACCTAGATATTTAAATTGGAATATTTTTAAAACATATATATCATGTTTGGATAAATAATTTTGGCTAGTTATCCTTATCCAACAGATATCATTAGAAAATTATATATGTCCAACATTAGTTATTTCAAACAATTTCAAGTATTCATTTAGCCTTTGAATTAACACCTCATTAGTGTTTATTACAATGCACAATTTGGTCATTGGATTGGCATCAAATGAACCATGGGCTTGGGAGTTTGTGTTTTCAAAGTGAGCTTAAACATGGACATCTACAATCCCAAAATGATAGCATTCAAAAGATTTTCAAATTTCCCACACTGAAAGTTTCACATTTTTTATTGACAATAACCTTTGTGATAATACCAAGGTGCAAAAAGAAAGAGGAATCAACATCAAAATACATCCAATATTGTACATACATAATGCCCAAAGACATTTGTCAAATCATAATTTTGGAAACGCTTCTCTAATTCAATGACAAGCATTTCAATTACATCAAAACATTGACCTTTCATTTGTCCAATGGATGCCATAATAACATCTCTACATGTTGATTCATTAATCACAACAATTACATTGAAAATGTGAGCTTGTTAATTGTGACCAACCATTTGAATTTTTTTTTGGAACTATTGTCAAAATCCACTACTACAAATCATGGTTCTTTAAGGGTTTAAATTTATTAATTTGTCATTTTTAACTAATGGACATGTGCATTTAAGGGTTTGAATATCACATGTATTTGTTGATTAATCAACCAACTACAATGATTTATTTGACCAAATATACATAGTTAAGTTATATAACCTTAATCAAAATAGCCAATAGTCTTTAGTCAAATTGAATAATTAATCAACATAGCCAATGATCTTTATTCAATATGACCAATGGTTTTTAGTTAAGTTGAACATTTAGTCAATATAACCAATGATTTTTAATCAAATATGACATGGTTTACTACCTTATGTATCTACTTCCTACTTATGCATCCACCTATTTATTTAACTAGTTACTTACCTACCTACTCACCTACTTACATATTATCTACCTATCTATCTAGCAACTTATCTACCTAATTTTAACCATTATGTGTAACCATTAAAATTAGCCACTATGGTTAGTCATTAGATTTACCTAAAATTTTGCCAAATTTCAACCATTATCTTTAATTGAAATTTAGCCTAAGTTGAACCATTAAATTTGGCCATTAAGTATAACCTAAATTTGGCCACTAAATATAACTTAGGTTTAACCACTATGTTTAGCCATTAGGTTTAGCCACTAAATTTAATCATTACATTTAACCAAAATTTAGTCATTATGTTTAGCCATTACTTTAAGTCACTAAATGTAACAACTAGATTTAACCATTATGTTTAGTCATTATTTTAAAGTCACTAGGTTTAGGCATTATGTTTAGCCATTACTTTAAATCACTAAATTTAATCTTTATGTTTAGCCATTACTTTGAATCATTAGGTTTAACCATTATGTTTAGCCTTTATTTTAAATCATTAGGTTTGGCCATTATGTTTATCCATTAATTTTCAGTCATTAAATTTAGCCATTATGTTTAATGATTAACTTTAAATCACTAGGTTTAACCATTACTTTAAATCATTAGATTTAATCATTATGTTTAGTCATTGGGTCCATTCACAATTGGGGTACCAAAAAGGAACATCTAATTGGAAAAGGACTACAAAAGACAATTTTAGTGGATTGTTGTATGCCAATGGATAAAATGATGTCTTCTTGAATTAATAAATTTTCTTTAAAATAATTTGGATACTATGTTAACGTGCTTTTCAATGTTGTGAATTAAAGGAATCAAATGTTGAAAGTACATTTTTTTTAAAGTAATAAAAAGGAAGGCATAAAATCATACAATTGATTTAGCTTTAGCAAATATTTTAAATCACTAAGTTTAGCCACTAGGTTTGGCCATTATTTTAAATCACTAAATTTAGCCATTAAATCTAATCATTATTTTAAGTCATTAAGTTTAAACATTAAGTTTAGCCACTAGTTGTCACCTAGGTTTTGCCATTATGTTTAATGATGTGAAATAAACATATGAAATAAAAAAGTTGATAAAAATTGAATAACTTTGATGTTGTAGTCCATTGGTAAGGACTTGCTTAATCATTGTAAAGGTTTGGGGTTCAATTCCTTATACTTATAACCTATGTGCATGTTTAGAGGGCTAGGGTAGGGTAGGTTAGATTAAAGTAACTCAATGAAGTTAGGTTAGGTTAAATTAAGTTGGCTAGGCTAGGCTAGCACCTACCTATCTAATGCCTTTTTTGATTCCTTAAACCTATTTACTACCTACCTACCTATTAATTTTTTAAATAATAATTTAGAAAATGATTTTAACTTAGATTTAAAATTAATTTAGTAAAATGGTCCACTATCTACCAGTCAAATAGTTGGTCATTTTGTCAATCACTCTATTAGTCAAAATGAGAAAGTATAGTTAGTAAAAAAGGCCAGTGGTCAAAATGGATAATGTCAAAATCGACTTGCCCAAAATGGCACCTTGGTTATACCAGTGTCACTTTTGGGTCCTTTTTGACAAATTTCTTTAGTAAAAAAAACCATGATTTGTAACCCAATCTTGGGTAATTGTGGTTGAAATGTTTTTCATAACATCACAAACGATTTGGAAATGTTCACATTGATAGTTGGTCATAAGATTTGTGTACATTATAAAAAGGTCAATGTGAAAAACTTTTACACTGGTCACAAAATCTGAAATGAAAACATCTTTCCTTGGAAAACTTGATCAAAGCACTAATAGACTCCAATAATGGTAATAAGCAAAACAAGGTCAATAACGTGTGAATATCATAAAGGAAATCAAAATTTAACTTTGCTTAAACAATTACAAGGTTGTCTTGTGACATTTTGAGAATCAATGTTTTGTATTGAACCAAAACACTCTTCAAAGGCTCCAACATTGATCTCTATCATCTTTTGACATTTTCTAAGATCTTTAATCCTTTTGTTTCCACAATTTTGACAACATTAAGGGTGAAAACATGAGTAGGTGGACAATTTAGACTTACCACATTTGTAATTTTTTGGATTGCATACAAACATAAAATTTCAAACCATATTCAAAATTAACATTTTAAATTATTCATGTCGTCATAAACTTTAATGGGAATCATCATAAAATTTTTAGATGAATTATAAGAAGATTGTAAACTTGTAATGGATGTTTGAAATGATGACACTAAGTCTATCACACAAAAAAATGAAAAATGTAGATTAAAAAAATGTCAGAGTAGTGTCAAAATAAAAATTAAATAATCAAAAATATCAAATGAAGAATTCATTAGTGAAGTGCATTGAAACTTTCCTAATATTCATTTTTAAAATTTTTAATTTTTAAATGACATGATTGTTGTAAAGTTTTATCCTTGAAAATTCATTTCACATTAAATATTTTAATCTTTTGCATAGATTTTTTGATCAATCACATGTTTAGGGATATTCATAGGTTGGCTTATTAATATTTATGATTAAAAACATAGGGGATAATTATAGGACTTATGGTCTGATAATTATTAAAATTGGAAAAAAAAATCATTAGTGTTAAATTATGGACTTTCAAATGCCACTTTTGAGCCACCTAACTAATTGTGTTGTTTTGGGGAGTTTGGAAAATAGGAATACAATGATTGGAGCAATTCCTCCAACTTTGCCACCATGATTAAACAAAGCTTGCACAACAAGGTTCATTCTATGAGCCATATAATAACACTACCCCATCATGTAGGAATAATGTTTATCATTCAATTGTGTTATTACTCTAGTGTGGCAAACTTAGAAAAAAAAGATTCCATCTACATTAAAACAAATGAACCTTTGCATATGGAAGGATTTAGTAGTCATGAGGGGAGGATTTTTGCATTTCCACCTTGAACAACATGCGACAATGTGAGAAGGATAGGTACTCTTGTCCATGCTTGCATCACATACATGTGGATTGATATCCATGATTGGTTATCAATAATGTAATTTCATTTGCACTTAAAGAGACAAAACTTGCCTTAGCCACCACATTTAAATTTTTTTCAACATTTGTTCACACATAAAATCTACCATCTTTCAACCAAATCCATTAAACTATTTTTTTGGGGATTATTGAAAATATTTAGTTGCATAAACAATTTTTACATTGCAAAAGATTTTGTCATTGGATGACAATGACTAAGTGGAAAATTAAAAAAAATTAAACAATCTTTTTTTTTCTTCTCAATAATTGCACCATGAACAACTTGTTGCAACACTATTTCGTCACCAATATCCAAATATAATTTCTCATTAATAACATGAACATTGGATTTCAAGAATCAATGATCCCCAACTTTTATGCTTGGCATGGCTACCAATGTTTTATGACAACCTACATGTTTCCATAAAGAATCTAGTTAGGAACTAATCACTTTTCTTTACTTTTAATCCAAGTACACACCTTGCACCAAACTTGAGTAATTTTGCCGTCAAAACTCACCATAAATTTTGCCCATGAAAGTTTTGGTTGCCCACATATCCTAAAAGTATCTATTCTACTCAGAAACTTTCTTTCTTTTCTTTGTTAGCTCAAGGTTTTATTGTGTTAGAATTAGATCCAAAATAACACATTCAAAATCCATAGCAAAAGGTATATCTACTAGAGACTTGCTAAAAGAAGCAACATCCATTGGAGTAGAAGGAATATTTGGAAGAAACAATATGGACCATTGAAAAAACATATTTTGTTGTTGAGACTCTATCATTAGACAAAAACTTGAATTTGAAGTTTTTAAGGTCTTCCAAATTCTTTGCCATAAAATCTAACACAAAATTTCATGGAAAACACAATTTGAACTTTACGATTCCTTGGTTTTGATTTCTAAAGACTTGAAATTTTCACAATGATAAACATGAAATCTTGGTCAATGTGTGAATGGTGAACCATAATGAATATGAAACCACCCAAATTCTAATCTACCTAGGGCTTGGACTTGTTATGATCAATTTGTTGTTTCTAAAATCCAAAGTCCATTAGAACTTAACTCTCATTTTCCAATCTTTCTTGAGCTATGATTTGCACAATGCATGATATATAATCATGTTATGAAGGCTACAAGTAGTAGATTCTATATTCTTTGTATTTTTTTTGTTTGTCTCAAATTTTTTCGTCTCTCTTACATTCTAAATCTTAATTTTGTTTTTTTGGGGTTCTTAAAGTCTCTTGTCTTTCTCTTTCTTTCCAAATCCCAATCTGTTTTATGTCTTTTGTTCCTTCTTAAAGTCTTTTATCTTTTTTTCATTTTTTTCCACTTTCTTTCTTTTTAAATCTTAATCTCTTTTTATCTATTTGTGTTTCTTGTTTTTTTTTCTTTTTGTCTTCTTATTTCTTTCTTCTTTTTTAATCTTAACATTTTTTTTTCCTTTTTTTTCTTTCTTCATTTTGAATCACAATTTTTTTTTTTTTTTTTTTTTTTTCTTTTTTTTTTTTTTTTTTTTTTTTTTTTTTTTTTTTTTTTTTTTTTTTTTTTTTTTTTTTTTTTTTTTTTTTTT
>Ga0116226_10004214_pt1 | contig 12695 bp, 12 predicted proteins | sample S1TSphfallax_FD_89692 | JGI IMG/M metagenome (GOLD analysis project Ga0116226, IMG submission 89692) | Host-associated microbial communities from peat moss isolated from Minnesota, USA - S1T2_Fa - Sphagnum fallax MG | ecosystem: Host-associated > Plants > Peat moss > Unclassified | place: USA... | reverse complement strand
TTCGAATGCCGTGAAGGCATCCTCAAGCATTGCTCGCTCAATAATGCGGGGCAGCTGGGTGAGCTGGGTGAGCGCTTCATCAAGGGCGAGCAACCCGGTCTCGAGGCGCAGCTCGCGAACTTTGCCGATGAAATCGCCTACAACAACCACGATGTCGACGATGGTATCCGCGCCGGTCTCATCAGCATCGAGCAGCTTCTCGCGGTACCGTTGTTCCGTGAGTTTCACGGGGTGGTGCGGGCGTCCCATCCGACGCTCACGGCGCGCAGGCTCGTGCATGAAATTCTGCGGCGTATCATCAATCGGTTGGTCTCGGATCTGATCGAGACGTCGTCGGCGCGCCTACGCGAGTCCGGCGTGCAGACGATCGCGGAGGTGCGCCGTCACCCGGTGCCGCTGATCGGCTTCAGTGCGACCATGGCGGCGGAGAACCATGCCCTGAAGACGTTTTTGCGCGATCATGTGTACCGGCATTACCGGGTACGACGCATGACCTCGAAGGCGGGCCGCGTGATCGAGACGCTTTTTCAAGGTTTTAACGGCGATCCGAGCCTGATGCCCGATGAACATCAGGATGCGGCAGCACGTCTCGAGGCCGCCCGCGGCAGCCCCGGTCGCGCCCGCGCGGTGGCAGACTACATCGCCGGGATGACGGACCGCTACGCGATACTCGAACATCGCCGGTTGTTCGACCCCGGCGAACGAACCTAGAGGAAGCGACGTCGATGAGGGAAGATCTCAAGAATGACCTGCTGCTGCGGGCCCTGCTGCGGCAGCCGACGCCGCGACGGCCGATTTGGCTGATGCGTCAGGCCGGTCGCTACCTGCCGGAATATCGCGCCACCCGTGCTCGCGCCGGCTCGTTCATGGCCATGTGCACGAATCCCGAATTCGCCTGCGAGGTCACCTTGCAGCCGCTCGAGCGCTATCGCCTCGATGCGGCCATCCTATTTTCCGACATTCTGACGATTCCGCACGCCATGAACGTCGGTCTCGAGTTCGAGGCCGGCGAGGGCCCAAAAATAGAGCGGCCGGTGCGCTGCGCCGCGGATGTCGACAAGCTCATCATTCCGGATCCCGCCCGTGAGCTACGTTACGTCGTCGACGCGGTGGCGTTGATTCGCCGGGAATTACATGGCCGCGTCCCGTTGATCGGCTTCGCGGGCAGTCCTTGGACGGTGGGTACCTACATGGTGGAGGGCGGCGGCAGCAAAACCTTCGGGCGCATCAAGCGGATGATGTACGAGGCTCCCGCGCTGTTGCACCGCCTGCTCGATGTGTTGGCCCGATCCACCGTTCTCTATCTGAACGCGCAAATCGCCGCCGGTGCGCAAGCCGTCATGCTATTCGACACCTGGGGGGGGGTGCTGACGCCTGCTCAGTACGAGGAGTTTTCATTGCGCTACATGGCGCAGATCGTCGCTTCCCTGACGCGGGAGAGCGATGGCCGGCGTGTCCCGAGCATTGTCTTCACCAAGGGTGGGGGTGCCTGGCTTGGGGCCATTGCCGGGATCGGCTGCGATGCCGTCGGCGTGGACTGGACCACGGATCTGTCCGCGGCACGCGAGGCGGTCGGCGGCCGCGTGGCGCTGCAGGGCAACCTCGACCCGGCGGCGTTATTCGCGCCGCCGGAGACGTTGCGCGCCGAAACCATTCGCGTGCTCGAGAGTTTTGGCGCGGGCCCCGGCCATGTCTTCAACCTGGGTCACGGCATCACTCCCGAAGTTGACCCGGAGCGCGTCTCGGTGTTGGTCGATACCGTCAACGACTTCAGCGTACGGTAGTTCCCGACGCGCCGTTGCCGTTGATCGACGGCGCGACCGGCGCGACCGGCGCGGCGTGGGCGGCGGCGGCGCGCAGCTCATCGCGCAGCGCCCGACGCAGTATCTTGCCGACGTTGGTCTTGGGTAGTTCGTTGCGGAAATAAACGTGCTTCGGGACCTTATAGCCGGTCAGATCCTTGCGGCAATGCTCGATCAGCGCATGGGCGTTGAGCCCGGGGTCTTTGCGCACGACGAACAAGGCGACCACTTCGCCCGATGCCGCGTCGTCCTGCGCCACCGCGGCGACCTCGAGCACGCCGGGATTTGCGGCGGCCACCCCCTCGATTTCGTTCGGATAGACGTTGAAGCCAGAGACCAGGATCATGTCCTTCTTGCGGTCCTCGAGGAAGACGAAGCCCTGGTCGTTGATGCGGCCGATGTCGCCGGTACGCAGCCAATCGCCGAACATGATGTTCGCGGTCTCCTCCGGCTGGTTCCAGTAGCCGCGCATCACCTGCGGTCCGAACACGCAGATCTCGCCCACCGCATCGACCGGCACCTCCACGCCATCGTCGTTGCGGATGGAAATGTCGGTCGAGGAAATTGGCAGTCCGATGCTGCCGTTGAAGTCGCTGCCAACGGGATTGGCGGTGGCCACCGGCGCTGTTTCGGTGAGTCCCCAACCCTGGGTCAGGACGCAGCCCGTTACTTTCTTCCAGCGTTCCGCCACCACCGCCTGTACGGCCATCCCGCCGGCGAATGAACAGCGCAGCGCGCTGAAGTCGACCGTCTCGAAACCGGGCGTGTTCAACAGGGCATTGAAGAGCGTATTGACGCCACTGATGAAGTTGAAGGGATTCTTTTTCAGCTCAGCGACAAAAGCCGGAAAATCCCGGGGGTTGGTGATGAGCACATTGCAGGCTCCGAACGGCAGAAAGGAGAGGCAATTCGTGGTCAGCGCAAAGATATGGTAGAGCGGCAAGGCGGTGATGACGACTCGGGACCCGCCGCCCTTCATGACGGGGAATATCCAGGAAGTGGTTTGCAGGACGTTGGCGACCATGTTGCGATGGGTGAGCACGGCCCCCTTCGAGATACCCGTGGTGCCACCCGTATATTGCAGAAAGGCGATGTCTTCGGCCCCCAAGTCGACGCGATCAAGCTTCTGCCCCAAGCCTGATGCGAGCGCGCTCTTGAATTTCGTCGCGCCCGGCATGCTCCAGCGCGGCACCTGCCGGCGGACGTGACGGAGCACGAAATTCACGATGATTCCGCGCGGCAGCCCTAACAGATCGCCGATGCCGGTGACCAGCACGCGTTGCAGTGAGGTACGCGGCAGGACCTGTTGCAACACATGCGCGAAGTTCTCGACGATCACGATGCACTTGGCACCGGAATCGCGCAGTTGATGTTCCAATTCCCTCGCCGTGTACAGTGGATTGGTGTTCACGACCACCATGCCGGCGCGCAGCGCGCCGAACAATGCGATGGGGTATTGCAGCACGTTCGGCATCATCAATGCCACCCGGTCGCCGGGAACCAGCCCCGACTTTTTCTGCAGCCAGGCGGCAAATGCCCGGGTCAGCGCATCGAGTTGCGCAAAGGTCAGAGTGGCGCCCAAGTTGGTGAAGGCCGGCTTGTTGCCGTGTGCGGCGACCGCCTCTTCGAACAAATCGCGCAGGGATGCGTACTCGCCGGGATCGATCTCGGCCGGCACGCCGGCCGGATAATGTTTCAGCCAATTTCGCTCCACGCGGCGAAGCTCCTTATTTTTTTGTCACGGGTATATAGCACCGGTTGGCGACGCCAGCAACGTTCCCGAGGAGACGGAGTAAACTGGCCCGACTTTGGCCTTGAGATGGATCGGCAATGATGATGGTTAGACTCTCGCTTCTGGTCGCCGTGATCGCCTTGGCGGGTTGCGTGCAAGGTGTCGGCTGCCTGTTTTTGCAGCCGGTATCGCACACCTTGGCCGGGCGCATTCACTTCCGCTCCTTTCCCACCGCGGACGGTGTGGACAATGTGCCGATCTTGGAGTTGGATCGGACCGCCTACATGTATTCGCCCGCACATAGCTATCAATGTCTTTCCGCCACCGACGTGCAGCTCATCGGCATATCGGAGTTTCCGCAGAACGTGATCGAAAACTCGCATGTCAGCGTCACCGGCAAGCTGTTCGAGTCCGCGTCGGGCCACGAATACACTCGATTTCTCATGAATGTGACGACGCTGTTGCCCCTGGGTTCCACGGCGGATGCGAGCGCGGCGCAAGCGACGCATTGATCGAGCGCGGCACCATGATCGCGTGGTGGATGCGCATGGCGCCGCCCCAGGCCGGCTGAGCGAGCCTCATCGATGCAGCAGCGGTTGCAATGACGGCCACACGGTTGCGAGCAATTTCGGCTGACCTTGAGCGTTCGGATGGATTCCATCGGCTTGCATGAGGTCGGGCGAGAGAGCCACCGATGTCAATAGAAAGGGCACCAACGGCACTTCAGCGGCGTGCGCCACGGTGCCGAAGGCCGCGAAGAATTTGTCTGCATATTCAGGGCCATAGTTCGGGGGTATGCGCATTCCCAGCAGCAGAACGCGGGCCCCGGCGGTGCGCGCCATAGAGACCATTCGGCCGAGGTTGTCGCGCATTTGCTCGATCGGCAGCGCCCGGAGGCCGTCATTGCCGCCCAACTCCAGAATCACGACCTTGGGGTGGTGTAGCTGCAACGCGCGCGGCAGACGCGCCAGGCCACCGTCCGTCGTTTCGCCGCTGACGCTGGCGTTGACGACCTCGTATCCGTACCCTTCAGACTTGAGTTTCGTGCGCAGCAACCCCACCCAGCCATCTTCGACGCGAGCCAAACCATAGCCGGCACTGATGCTGTCGCCGAATACCAAAATCACGGGTGGCGTGGCGTCGCTTAAGGCGGCGTCGGCCGAAACACCCGAAAACACCATCACGAATAGGAAAAAAAGCCGTTTCACAGGCGCTCCCGATGCAAGATCAGATCGTTCTACAGGCACGAAACGTGTCCAAGACAGTATCCAGTCCCGAAGGACCATTGACCATACTCGCCGATGTCAGTCTCACTGTGCGGACCGGCGAGACGCTGGCCATTGTCGGCGCCTCCGGCGCCGGCAAGTCGACTTTGCTCGCGCTGTTGGCGGGACTGGACACGACCAGCACCGGCAGTGTGGCGATCGCCGGCACGGATCTGACCGCGCTCGACGAGGACGGCAGGGCGCAGATTCGGGGACGCCACGTGGGCTTCGTATTTCAGTCCTTCCATTTGATTCCGTCGCTGACGGCGATCGAAAACGTCATGCTGCCGCTCGAACTTGCACGCCGCGCGGATGCCCGGCAAGCCGCCGCGCAAGCCCTCGAACAGGTCGGCCTTACGCCGCGCGCGGCGCATTACCCGAAGCAATTGTCCGGCGGTGAACAGCAGCGCGTGGCGATCGCGCGAGCCTTCGTGACGCATCCGGCCGTGCTGTTCGCCGATGAGCCCACCGGCAATCTCGATACCGTCACGGGCCAGCGGATCACGGATCTGTTGTTCGAACTGAATCGTAGCATCGGCAGCACGTTGATCCTGGTGACCCATGATCGGATGCTGGCGCAGCGTTGTGGCCGCATCCTGGAACTCGATGCCGGCCAGGCCCAGCGTCCATGAACCTGCAAGTGCTGCGCTTCGCGCTGCGCAATTTGTGGCGCGACCTCAGGTCCGGGGAGCTGTCGGTGCTGTTGTTGGCGCTGTCCGTGGCGGTGCTGTCGCTGACCGCCGTCGGCTTCTTCACCAGCCGCATCGCGCAAGGCGTGCGGCAGCAGTCGAGCGAAGTGTTGGCCGCTGATTTGCGCTTGGAGTCGGCGGAGCCTATTTCACCCCGGGACTTCATGGCGGCGCATGCCCAAGACCTCGCGAGCGCCCAGTTGATCGAATTCCCGACCGCAATCTTCAACGGCGACGACAGTCAGCTGGTGGCCCTGAATGCGGTGGGCACGGGCTATCCCCTGCGCGGGCAGATGCGGATCGCCGATGTGCCCTTCGGTGTCTCGCGCACCACTGACCGAATACCGCAACCGGGCACCGTCTGGGTCGATGCGCGCATCTTGAGCCAATTGAAGTTACGCATCGGCGATCAGCTGCGCATCGGCGCCAAGTCTTTCACCGCAACCCAGGTGGTCGATTACCGCCCCGACCAGGGCACGGGCTTCGTCAATTTTGCGCCGACCGCACTCATCAACCTGGGCGACATCGGCGCGACCCAGTTGATCCAGCCGGGCAGCCGCGTGACCTACGTGGCGTTGTTCGCGGGTGTGCCGCGGGCGGTGGAGTCATTCCGCAGCTATCTGCAGGCGCATAAGACGGGCGCGGAACATCTGCGCGAGGTCGATGAATCCAGCCGTCAATTGCAATCCGCGATCGATCGCGCGGGCCGCTTCTTGAACCTGGCGAGCCTCGCCTCGGTCTTGTTGGCCGCGGTGGCGGTGGCCATGGGAGCACGTCGCTACGCCAAGCGGCATATCGACACCGTGGCGCTGATGAAATGCATGGGTGCGCGCCAGTCCTTCGTGTTGTGGATCTCGCTCATCGAACTGAGTCTGTTGGCGGTGGTCGCGGTGGTGGTGGGAGCGCTGTTCGGGTGGATGGCGCAGGCGGGGCTCGCCTGGCTGCTGCGCAGCTTGATACGCAACGAGTTGCCGCCGGCGTCGCTCGCGCCGCTGCCCATTGCGCTCTTGACGGTGCTGGCGATGCTGATCGGCTTCGCGCTGCCGCCCATGCTGCAGCTGAAGAACACGCCGCCCGCGCGCGTCTTGCGCAAGACCGTGACGGCCCCGCCTCTGCGCTTGGGGTTGCCCTACGTGTTGGCCTTTGGCGCGCTGTGCGCCATTCTTTGGACGCTGGTGCGCGATGTCGAGCTGGTGCTCGACCTGCTCGGCGGTGTGCTCGCGGTCGGCGCGGTGTTGACCGCGGCGGGTTTCGGATTGGTACGGCTTACCGGCCGACTGCGCGGCGGCGTGGGCATTGCCTGGCGCTATGGTCTCGCCAATGTATCGCGGCGCGGCGCGGGCAGCGTCGTGCAAATCGTCGCCTTCGGCCTCGGCTTGATGGTGCTGCTGCTGCTCGCCGTCGTGCGGGGTGACTTGCTCCGCGACTGGCGTCGCAGCCTGCCGAGTGATGTGCCGAACAATTTCATCATCAATATCCGTCCCGACGAGCGGGCGGGGCTCGAGGCGTTCCTTGAGGCTCATGGCTTGGGTTCGCCGGCGATGTATCCGATGGTGCGAGCCCGCATGACTGCAATCGATGGCACGCCCGTCGAGGCCATCAAATCGAAGGGTGAGGGTGGCCGCGGTTTCCTCGAGCGCGAGCAGAACCTCACCTGGTCCGCGAAACTCATGGACGACAATCAATTGATCGCGGGTCAATGGTGGACGCCGCAGGACGAGGGCAAACCACTGGTATCCATCTCCTCGGAATACGCCGATGAGCTGCATCTGAAGCTTGGTGACATCCTCACCTTCGATGTGGCGGGCGAGCCGCTCGCCGCGACCGTGTCGAGCATCCGCAAGATCCGCTGGGACAGCTTTCGGCCGAACTTCTTCCTGGTGTTTCCGCCCAAGTTGCTCGATGGGGCGGCGGGTACCTACATGACCAGCGTCTACTTGCGGGGTACGCAGCGGCCCGCGCTCGCCGATCTGGTGCGCGAATATCCCAGCGTCTCGGTGTTCGACGTCGATGCCATCCTAAAGCAGATCCGTGAGATCATCGACCGTGCCACGCTGGCGGTGCAGTATGTCTTTCTGTTCACACTGTGCGCCGGCGTCGTGGTGCTGTTGGCCGCGGTGCAATCGACCCGCGATGAGCGCCGCTATGAGAGTGCCATGCTGCGCACGTTGGGGGCGAGTCGGCGCACCGTGCTGCAGGGCGTCGCCGCCGAATTCTCGGCGCTCGGGTTTCTGTCGGGAACGTTGGCAGCGGTCGGCGCCACGACCATCGGCTGGGTTCTGGCGCGACGGCTGTTTTCTTTGCCGTATTCGTTCGATCCCTGGGTCTGGCTGCTGGGCCTGGTGTGTGGCACGGTGTTGGTGGGGTTGAGCGGCACGCTGGCGACCCGGCAGGTGGTCAACACGCCGCCGTTGAGGACGCTGCGCGACGACTGACATGGGCGGCGCGATGCGGCAAGTTCGCGGCGGTCGCGCCGCCGGTCAGTGAACGTCGAGCGCCAGCCAGCCCTCGGCGACAGGGCTGCCGCGAAACGGCAGCGATTCGATGCGCGCCTTGTAAACGCCGGCGGCGAGGCCGGTGGTGTTGATCGTGAGCCTGAGTTCGCCGTTCGAATCTTTGGTGAGGTTGTTGAGCACGAGAGCCCGTCCCTGATCCTGCTTGTCGACGAACAGGCGAAATTCCATGGCCTTCGAGTAGCTCATGTCGATGTGCAGGTCGATGAGTTGCGGCGTACCGCGGTTCACGGCTAGCTGCGCGTGACCCATCGTCGGCGTCCGGTCTGGTGCCACGTGAATGTCCACCTCGCTGGCTGGTTGTACCAATGGCCCTTTGGTCAACGCGGTCCGGGCGTCCGCGAGGTCGCCTTGCAGCAGCGCGTATTTTCCGAACAGGGCCCAGAAGGCGAGCAGGCTCGCCGCCGTCAACCCCGCGAGGCCGATGGTAACGGGCAGCCGCTGCCACCAAGGGGTTGAGGGCTCGGACAGATCGGCGGGCCGGCCCATCGCTTCGAGCAGCGCGAGACTCGCCTGGGCTTTCTCGGCGAGCTTCAGGCCTTCAATATACTGTGGGTTTTCCCGGCACCAATTCTCGAGTTCACTCGCGCCCTTCGGCGGCAGCTTGTGCGTGAGGTAACGCTCGATCAGATGATTGTCTTCGATGAACTTCTGATCGAAACGGGGCGCGGCGGCGGTGGCCGCTCCGGCGGCTGACGCCCCGCCGGCTCGCGCGATGGTGTTGGCATTCATGATGGCATCCTTGGCTGGTATTCTGCCGCTTCCGCACAGCGCGCTATGTGAAACGGTCGTCAGCTTTTGCTTGCCATCACCCCATCGAGCACATCGCACACCGCCCCTATGACGGGAGCCCGCGTGCTCGACTTGCGCCACACCGCGCCCACCGTGCGGGTCGGGGCCGGCTTGACGAATTGACGGATGGAGAGGCCCCGCTGCGATCCGAAGGGCGATTCGACCGCCGTCTCGGGCAAGAGGGTGATGCCGAGCCCGGCGACCACCATCTGCCGCAGCGTCTCTAAGCTGGAGGCTCGAAAATCCTCCGCCTCGTGCACCTCGATGCGGCTGCACACCTCGAGCGCCTGGTCGCGCAGGCAATGCCCGTCCTCCAAGAGCAAGAGCGTCTGGCCCTTCAAATCGGCCACCTTGATCGCCGTCTTCGCCGCCAGCGGGTGATTGTTGGGCAGGGCGACGGTGAAGGCCTCGTCGTACAGCGCCCGCGTCTCCATCCCCTCCTGGGCGACGGGCAATGCCATGATGCCCAAATCGATTTCGCCGTCCCGCAGCCGCCGCAGCAGCGCTTCGGTCTGATGCTCATAGAGCATGAGCCCGAGGTGCGGCAGCGCTTTGCGCAGTTTTTGCATCACCCGCGGCAGCAAATAGGGGCCGATGGTCGGAATGAGCCCCACTTTCAGCTTGCCGACGAACGGATCCGTGTTGTTGCGCGCGAGGGCGATGATTTGGTCGCCCTCATCGAGCATCCGCCGCGCGCGCACGACGATTTGCCGGCCCACCTCGGTGAGTTTGATGTTCTTCGGCTGCCGCTCGACCAATTTGACACCCAGATAATCCTCGAGCTTCTTGAGCTGGGCGGACAGCGTGGGCTGGCTCACGAAGGTGCGCTCCGCGGCTTTGCCGAAATGTCCGGTGTCCGCCAGCGCCACCAGATACTTCAGGTCTTTGAGATTCATCGCGATGCGTCCAATGGCTGGTAGCTGATAGATAAAGTCTATGTGAATGATAAATTGAATCAATGACGACGATGATAAATCGTGGCATCATTCGGAGCCTTATTCGTCAATAACTCGAGGAAACGTTCATGTCACTCATCAATACGGAAGTAAAACCTTTCAAGGCAACCGCCTACCACAACGGCAAGTTCGTCCCGGTGTCCAACGAAGACCTGAAGGGTAAATGGTCGGTGTTCGTATTTTATCCGGCCGACTTCACCTTCGTCTGCCCCACCGAGCTCGGCGACCTGGCGGACAATTACGCCGCATTCCAGAAGCTGGGAGTGGAAATTTACGGTGTGTCGACCGACACGCATTTCACGCACAAGGCGTGGCATGACACGTCGGACACCATTGCCAAGGTTCAGTACCCGCTGATCGGCGATCCGACCCTGGCGTTGTCGCGGAATTTCGAAGTGCTGATCGAGGATGCGGGTCTCGCCTACCGCGGCACGTTCGTCATCGATCCGTCCGGTCACATCAAGATCATCGAGGTGCATGACAACGGCATCGGCCGAGACGCGAAGGAACTGCTGCGCAAGGTCCAGGCCGCGCAATACGTCGCCTCGCACCCGGGCGAAGTTTGCCCGGCGAAATGGACCCCTGGCGCCAGCACGCTGTCGCCATCGCTCGATCTGGTCGGAAAAATTTAATTCCGAGTCTCCGCCGCGGGGTCGTGCACGAGCAACGGTGCACGGCCACCGCCGGATTCACCTGAAGTTCAAAAGCAAGGTACACATCATGCTCGATACCAATCTAAAAACGCAGCTCAAGGGTTATCTGGAGCGGCTGACGCAACCGGTTGAAATCATCGCCTCCGTCGATGACAACGACAAGTCGCATGAGATGCTCGAGCTGTTGGCCGACATTGTCTCGTTGTCGCCGCTGGTGACGCTCGATCCCAAGCGCGACGATGGCCAAGTGAAGCCGTCGTTTGCGTTGCGCCAGCCAGGCCGGCCGCCGCATGTGCGATTCGCCGGGTTGCCGATGGGCCACGAATTTACCTCCCTGGTGCTGGCGCTGTTGCAGGCCGGCGGCCATCCTTCGAAGGCGGCGCCGGAACTCCTGGAGAAGATCCGCGAACTCGACGGCGAGTTCGATTTCGAGACCTTCGTCTCCTTGTCCTGCCAGAGCTGCCCGGATGTGGTTCAGGCATTGAATCTGATGGCCGTGTTGAATCCGAAGATTCGCCACACGATGATCGACGGTGCGCTTTTTCAGGATGAGGTGGAGAGCCGGCAAATCATGGCCGTCCCCAGCGTATTCCTGAACGGCAAGCCCTTCGGCCAGGGCCGCATGGAACTCGCCGAAATCGTCAGCAAGCTCGATGCCGGCAGCGCCGTGCGGGATGTCGCAACACTGAACGGCAAGGCGGTGTTCGACGTGCTGGTGGTCGGCGGTGGGCCGGCGGGCGCCGCCGCCGCGGTGTATGCCGCGCGCAAGGGCATTCGCACCGGAATCGCTGCTGAGCGGCTGGGCGGCCAGTTATTGGATACGGTGGGTGTGGAGAACTTTATTTCCGTCAAGGAGACGACGGGTCATCATCTGGCTGTGGGTCTCGAGCAACATATCGATCACTACGACGTGGACGTGATGAACCTGCAACGGGCTGCCGCCTTGATTCCCGGCGACATCATTGAAATCAAACTCGAAAGCGGCGCGTCGCTCAAGTCAAAGTCCGTGGTCATCGCCACCGGCGCCCGCTGGCGCGAAATCAACGTCCCGGGCGAACGCGAATATCGCAATCGTGGTGTCGCCTACTGTCCGCATTGCGACGGTCCTTTGTTCAAAGGTAAACCGGTGGCCGTGATCGGTGGCGGCAATTCGGGCGTGGAAGCCGCGATCGATCTGGCGGGTCTGGTCAGTCACGTCACCCTGATCGAGTACGATGCGGCGCTGCGCGCGGATGCCGTGCTGACTCGCAAGCTGCACAGCCTGCCGAACGTGACCGTGCTGACGAGCGCCCAGACCACTGAAGTCGTCGGCGACGGTCAGAAGGTGGTCGGGCTCACGTACAAGGATCGGCAGAGCGGCGCCTTGCACACGGTCGACTTGGCCGGCGTGTTCGTGCAAATTGGCCTGGTCCCGAATACCGATTGGCTCAAGGGTACGGTGAAATTGTCACCGCGCGGCGAAATCGAAGTCGATGCGCGTGGCCAAACGTCGGTGCCGGGCGTGTTTGCGGCCGGCGACTGCACCATCGTCCCGTACAAACAAATCGTCATTGCGATGGGCGAAGGCGCCAAGGCGTCGCTGAGTGCCTTCGATCATCTGATCCGCTCGCCATTGTCCGCGGCGGCGTGACGGCACGGGGGGCTTGAGGGTGGCAGTCCCTCCTGCCACCCGGATGTCCTCGGGCGTCGTGGTGGTGTCCGTCCATGAGCGGAAGCTGCGGTTTTTGCTGCTGCGCGCCTACCGCAATTGGGATTTCCCGAAGGGGTTGGTCGAAGTGGGAGAGACGCCGATCGATGCCGCCATCCGCGAGGTGCGCGAGGAGACGAGGCTCGACGACATCTCCTTCGATTGGGGCATGGTGTACATGGACACCGGTCCCTACAACAAGGGCAAGATCGCTCGTTATTACGTCGCTCGCAGCAAGGAAGTTCACGTTACATTGCCGGTGAACCCCCATTTGGGGACGCCCGAGCACCATGAGGCGCGCTGGTTCGATTACGAGCACGCTCTGTCGATGGTGACGGCGCGCTTGACGCCGGTGCTCATATGGGCCTTCGGCATCGTCAACCACGGCCTCACAGGCCGCCCGCTCGGGCGGCCACCCGGCTGAGGCAACCGCCGGAAACGGTCGATCAGGGTCGAACCACGACCACCGGCGCCGGCGCCACGATGACGCGCGGGCCATAGTAGCCGCGATGATAGCCATAGGGAGCGACCACGCAACCGCTCATGGCGGCAATCAGTGTGATGGGAATCAATAACTTAACCAAGGTTTTCATAACTCTCCCTCCT
>Ga0116226_10004213_pt1 | contig 12695 bp, 7 predicted proteins | sample S1TSphfallax_FD_89692 | JGI IMG/M metagenome (GOLD analysis project Ga0116226, IMG submission 89692) | Host-associated microbial communities from peat moss isolated from Minnesota, USA - S1T2_Fa - Sphagnum fallax MG | ecosystem: Host-associated > Plants > Peat moss > Unclassified | place: USA... | reverse complement strand
GCTTTATTTATTGGCGCGGCATTTCCCGAACCGGCTCGCACGCCTGCCCGACACGGTGCTCGACGCCCTCGTGACGCGCGTCAGGAACGGCGAATACGACTCGCTGTCGGCAGCCACGACCATCCTCGCGCTGGACGCCTACGCCACGGCCGTCACCACCAACGGGGCGCCCAAGCTCGGCATCGCGGCGACGCTCGCGGACCAGTCCGTGCTTGCCTTAAAGTTGCCGGAAGCACTGTTTCCGAAGGTGAGCTTCCCGGCCGAGACCCGTTCGCTGAAGTTCAGCAACGAGGCGGCGGTCCGTGGGTACTATCTAGTCAACCAATCCGGCTTCGATCGGGCGCCGACTACCCAGACCTTGAGCCAGGGACTCGAGATCGTCCGCGAGTTCCTGACGGCCGAAGGCAAGCCGGCCGACAAGATCAAGGTGGGCGACGAAATCACCGTGCACCTGAAATTCCGCGCGATCGGTCGGCCGCTGATCGAGGATGCGGTACTCGTGGACTTGTTGCCCGGAGGCTTCGATCTGGTCGTACCGAATGCACCGGCGCCCGACCAGCCGTTGTTGTCGGCTTCGCCCGGCAATGACGCCAGCGACGATGCGACGGGCGTCACCCGCGGGTGCCTCTGTGACTGGCTCGTGTCCCGGCCGCGGAATTTTCCGGACTATGCGGACCTGCGCGAAGATCGCGTCGTGCTCTACGGGCAGGCCACGGACCAGATCCAGGAATTCAGCTACCGGATCAAGGCGACCAATGCCGGCAGCTACGTCGTGCCGGCCTCGTATGGCGAGTCCATGTACAACCCCTCGATCCGGGCGCGATCGGCCGCCGGACATCTGGTCGTCGCTTCGCCGTGAAGCGGCGCCTCGCAATCGGAGCAGGCGCCGTGGCGGCCGGTGCGGCGCTTGTTCTGATCCTGCTGCGAGTCCTGCCGCATGCACCGCTGTCGAGTTATGCGCCATTGTCGACCGCGGTCTACGCTGAGAATGGCGATTTGCTGCGTTTGACGCTGGCGAGCGACCAACAATACCGCTTGTGGACGCCCCTGTCCGAGGTCAGTCCCGAGTTCGTCGACGCCCTGCTCTTGCACGAAGATCGGCATTTTCGCTGGCATTTCGGGGTCGATCCCGTCGCGCTGGTCCGCGCCGTGACCCGCATGGCGGGAGGAGGTCCGCATCAAGGCGGATCGACGATCACGATGCAGCTCGCGCGGCTGATGTATCACTTGAACACCCGTTCGGTACACGGGAAGCTCGAGCAAATGGCGGCCGCAACCTGGCTCGAGTTGCGCTATTCCAAGCGCGAGATCCTGGAAGCGCATATCAACCTCACGCCCTACGGACACAATGTCCAGGGCATAGGCGCGGCGAGCCTGATCTATCTCGACAAGTCCGCAGCCCAGCTTACGTTCGCCGAGGCGCTGGCATTGGCGCTGATCCCACAGTCGCCCAACCTGCGCGATCCGGACGGCGCGGAGTCCCCGGCTTTGAAGGCGGCGCGCATCGATCTCGCCCGACTCTGGGCCACGCAGCATCCGCTGTCGGAGGCCTCCCTCGCGTCGGCCGGCAAGACGCTGCATTTCCGTGGATTGCATCAGTTGCCGTTCGAGGCGCCGCATCTGGTGTCCGAGCTTTTGGCTGCGCACGCCACGAGCCACGAGATTCACGCGACCATCGATCTGCGCCTGCAACACCTGGTGGAACGCACGCTGCAGCAATACATTGCGACGCAGCGCACGCTCGGCGTGACCAACGCCGCCGCGATGCTCGTGGACTATCGCTCGATGCAGGTCAAGGCGCTCGTGGGCTCGGCGGATTTCTTCGATGCCTCGATCTTGGGTCAGGTCAACGGTACGACGGCAAAGCGCTCACCGGGCTCGGCGCTCAAGCCGTTCATCTATGCACTCGCGATGGACCAGGGACTGATCCACACCCAGAGCATGCTCAAGGATGCGCCGACGGCGTTCGGCGCCTATGCTCCGGAGAACTTCGACGGCGCGTTCGTCGGACCCATCTCGGTCCATGACGCGTTGATCGCGTCCCGCAACGTGCCCGCGGTCAGTCTCGCGGCCAAGCTCGCGCAACCGGATCTGTACGAGTTTCTGCGCAATGCCGGAATCTCCCACCTCGCGAGCGAACGCCACTATGGCCTCGCGCTCAGCTTGGGCGGCGGCGAAGTGACCATGGAGGAACTGGTCACGCTCTACGCGATGCTCGGCAATCACGGCATGCTCGCCCCGCTGCTGTACACGCTGCCGGAATCCCCCCGCACGCCAAACCGCGTCTTGTCCGATGCCGCCGCGTTCATGGTCCTCGGTATCTTGAAGGACAATCCGCGCCCGGATGGCCTCGCGAATTCGCGTCCGCAGGTCGCTTGGAAAACCGGAACGTCCTGGGGGTTTCGCGACGCCTGGTCCGTCGGACTCTTTGGGCCCTACGTGCTCGCCGTCTGGGTCGGCAACTTCGATGGCAGCGGCAATCCCGCGCTCGTCGGCGTGCAGACGGCGGCGCCGCTGTTGTTTCACATCGTCGATGGCATGCGCGCGACCCACTGGAGCTTACCGGAATCGCCGGATGCACCGCCCGCGAGCGTCAGCGCCGTCGACGTCTGCGCGGGCTCCGGCGACCTACCGAATGCCGACTGCCCGCATCGGATCAAAGCCTGGTTCATCCCGGGCAAATCCCCGATCCGCGTCAGCAGCGTGCATCGACGCATCCTCATCGACACGCGGACCGGCCAACGCGCCTGCGCGGACACGCCGACCCGCTATACGCGCGCCGACGTGTTCGAAGCCTGGCCGTCCGACATTCTGCGGCTCTATGCGCTCGCCGGCATGCCCCGCCGGCCGATCCCCGCCGATCGCTGCGGCAGCAATCCGCTGCCCGAAGGACAAGTCGTACCCGCCATTCTCTATCCGCGCTCCGGAGCGACCTATCAGCTGCATGCCGCCGAACTCGGCCGCGAGACGCTGCAGTTGAGCGCCACGGCGGGTCCCGACATCACCGCTTTATATTGGTTTGCGGATGGAGCTTATGTGGGTTCGACTCCGCCCAGCACGACGCTTGCGTGGGCGCCTACGCATACGGGAGAGGTAAATTTGAGCGTCGTGGATGATCATGGAGAGACGGCGGAGAGAGACATTCGGGTGGGGGTGGTGCCGTGAGGGGCACTCTGCCGGCACTGGTGTCGCAGCTACACTGAGAGCTAGACTCGACGCAGCGTTTCGAGCGCCGACTCGCACAGTCGCAACTGTTGCTCGTCGAGCCGACCGCTGCGGCTGGCGGCCGCGACGTTCTCCAAGACGAAACTCGCAATCTCGATGCAGCCGCGCGTGTGGGTCAGCGCCTTCTTCAAATGTTCAATGACTTTATCCTTGGCATCCAGTTCGCGTATCAGAGGATCCCAATGTGGTGCCCGGAAGTGCTCCATCAAAGTTTCCACGACAGCTTCATGCTCGATCAAGTAGTCGAAATTGAAGTCCTGGGCCCCGAACGCGGGCACGCCGACGCTGTCGTTGAGCTCTTCTGCCGAAACACGCTTGAAGCCCATGCTCCAATCCGAGTACTGACGATTCTCGACCGGTTTGCGGTACAAGAAATGAATCTTGGAGTGGCGCGGATCTTTCTCGATCTTCTCGACCACCGTGTTCAAGACCGCTTCCTCGGCTTCGAGGACCTGCAGGAAGGTACCGTTGCCGTATAGCAACATCCCGGTGACACCGCTCGCCTCATTGTTCGAGAGGCATTGTTGCATCAACGCGAGCAGCGATTCGGGAGTCACCGCCTCAGCGGCGCGACTTACATAGGCAGTCTGGATCATTGGCACCTCGACCGTCATCATAACACCGGCAACCTGGCGCAGCCGAAGACGCCGAAAATCACGCTCTTGAGGCCTGACCGCAGGCGTCGTATCAGTAACGATTTAGGTGCATCACAGCACGCTGGGTCTGATTGATGCGCCCAACGCTCGGCATCATAAGCGCAGGACCATGCCCGGATCGTCCGCTGCGCTCGCGCCCGCGACGACATAGTCATACTTGCGCGCCAAATCGGGATCCCGCCAGCGCTGTGTGGTCCCCGACGCATAGTTGAACCACAAGGTCAGCGGGCGCTCGGGTGATGGTCGCCCGCGCGTGATCACACGCGCCATCGCTTCCGCATCGGGATGACCAAAGCGGTTGCCGCTGGTCGAGACGACGTAATGGTCGGCGCACACGATATCGAACAACGCCAGCGCTACGTTGGCGCGGCTTCCGTGGTGTGGCAGTTTGAAGACGTCCACGTGCAGCCGCGGCACCGTACCCGGGGCTGCATCGGCTGGTAGCCCGGCACGGCTACGCGCGAGCCGCAGCAGGGCCGGATAGAGCACCGTCGGGAAGGCATCGGCACAGAGCAACAAGGAGCGGCCGGCGAATTCAGCGAGAAAAGCAATGCTGGATCCGTTCGGCGCGGCGGTGTCGTTCGTCGTCGGCTCAGCGGCGAGCATCTCCAGCGATTCTGGTCCCGCCTTGTGCAATGGCGATTCGGTCTGCTCGCTCGGCTGCTCCTTCCGCAGCTGCAACAAGTAGCGATCCCACGCCGGAAGCAGCGCCGACAGGCGACGCGGCGTGGGTGACAACACGGTAATTCGCAGTCCCCAAGGCCACTCGACCACAGGCAGTTCGGCAGTGGTCTCGCCAGTGTCTGGATCACCATCGGCGCGCGCAACTGCCGCACCCGAGAACGCGGCGTTCCAGGGCAGTGACCGACCGCCGCTCGTCCCGGTCAGTAAATCGCTGAGCCGCTCGCCGTCGGCGGGACCCTTCAGTCCGGACGATCCCGGCAGGTGATGATGGCCGTTGAACCATGCGTCATCGACATCAAGAGTAAATGCGGGATCGCGCAGCAGCCGCACCATACCGGCAATATGATCGGCGTCGATATGGGAGACCACCAGCAACTCGAGCCGCTGGTTGGTCAAGCCTTGCAGGCGCTCGAGCAGCAGGGGCTTGGTCCGCGCCGTGCCGCCGTCGATCAATACGTGGCGCGGTCCTGTCGCCGTATGACAGGTGAGCAGCAGGCAGTCGCCCTCGTCGGCCGCAAGCGCTTCGAGTTCGAGAACTGCCGGCATGGCACTGACGTTCATGGCATCGCAGTGCTGTTCATGGGACTGCCGCGCCGAGCACCGGGCGGTGCAAATGCGACGAGCCATCGCCCGTCAAAATGAACGGCGCCCAATGCGCGGGATGCTCGTCCAGTACGGCGCCCGTCTCGGTCAGAATATCACCGGTGCGCAGTGCAGCGCGCGTCGCGAGCATGGCCATTTGCAGCCCCGTCGCGGCATCGGTCGCTTCACCGTCGAGCCCGAGCACGGCGCGATAGAAAAACCTTGCCATCGCGAGCGCCGCAACGTCGACCACACGCCACAGAGATACGACGACCGCGACGGCCCCGGCCTCGACGAACGCCCGGCCCAGGCCGATCACTCCATCGGCCGTGGGGCGCCCGAGTCCGGTCTGGCAGGCCGACAGAAAGACCAGCGCATCCGCGAGCGCCACATCCGCGATCTCGTGCGGCATCAACTGACCGTCATGAATCGCGGTGGGTGTCAAATACAGCGCCGACTGGCTCGCGGGTTCCTGGGCAGCGGCATGACAGCTCAAGTGCACGAGCCAAGAGTCGGCGGCATCGCGCCGGTACTGCGCGGCGGTTGCGTGTTCCGCGAGGCGCAAGGCGATCTGTGCCGGCAGCACGCCCGCTTTCATGAGGAGCCCAGCGACGCACTTCACTTCGTCCGCCGCGGCCGCGAGTGGTTCGAGATGGAACGCTGGGTCGGGCTGAGGATCGCCGATCACAGCGCAACCTCGCCCGACGCGCGGCGGCCGCCGCTGCAAAGATGCAAGCGCGGCCAGCGACGGTATTTGAACCAGCGGCGCCTGCTCAATGAGTAGGTCGCCGCCGGGCGTGCTCAGCAGGGCATATGGGACCAGCGCCAGTTCGCGGTAGGGCACGATGATGAGCCCGCGCGGACCGATCACGCTCTTGAGCAGTTCCGCACTGGTCAGGAGCTCCGTCAGCGGGGCAATCAACGCGTCCGACAACTGCGCGAGCGCGAGATCGAGTGTGGGCCGCACGTCATCGACGTCGGCCAGGGCGAGCTGTCCCCGGGAACGCGCGGTCGCGAACACGCCGAGCGATTCTTGCGCTCTGTTCATGGCCGCGACGACCTCCGCCATGGGCACGGGCGACGTCGCAACCAACACGGTGGCTTCCGGCAAGACGCAGAACAGGTGCACGCGGCCACGCTCCGGTTGGATCACGAGCGCCGGCCGCCCCGCCGCCTGGACAGCCGCCATGATGCCGGGTACGTCGAGCGGCGGGGACCCTCCATAGGCCTCAACAACGCGCGCGGCACAAACGCTCACGAAATCTCCGGCCGCGCGCAGCGCCCGAACAGGGTCCGATTCGAGCACGGGCGGTGATGGAAACTGCGGGGGCGAGCCAGGCGGCTGTCGAGGACCGAGCAGATCGATGAGGCCGCGTGCACGGCCGCGGTCAGCGGCGGCAAGCGCCCCCCCAAGATCGCCGGCGTCGATCAATCGCCCGACGAGCGTCTGCGCAATTTCCAGGTGATTAGAATTCTCGTCGAACGCGACCTTGTCAGCGTCCGAGCCGAACTGCAGACGCTGTGCATCGAGCAGGGCTTCGGCGGCGGCGTGCAAGTGCAGACCGCCCGCGGAATCGAGTGGGCCGAGCAAGACCGAGGACACGAACAGCAGGCGCAAGACGTCCTCACCGAGCGGATTGTCGGGCAGCGCCACCTCAAAGGCACGACGCAGTTCCGTGAGCGCCTCGCCGCGCCGCCCCGCCCGGTCGAGCACGAGCGCCAGGTTCAGCAAGTTGGACGAGATCGGCTCCGCGACGCCGTCGACGGCCACACGCGCGGCGGCCTCAGCTTCGACAAGCAAGTTATCGTGCAGCAGAAACTGTGAATGCAAGGAGCTGATTGCGCGGCGCATACGCGCATCTTGCGGGGACAGCGGCTCGGCGAGGCGATCGAGCGCCTTGACCCCGTCGGCACAGAGGGCGCCGCCCGCCTGCATGTCACCCTGATAGTGCTTGATCCAGGCATGATCGCGGCAGACCTCTGCGGTCAGCGACGGATCGTCCGGCAGTGTGGCGAGAATCCGCGTGGCATCGGCCATCAGCGCATCAGCCTCTGCCAGCGTCGCGGCGTCGGCCGTAAACAGCAGCGCGCCGACGAGACACAACAACGCCCGTAGGTGCGCCTCTCGAGCCGCAGCGTCCGCGTCGCTCGTCGCGTCAGTCAGCTCGGTCATCAGCATCGCCGAGTCGCGCGCCGTGCGCGCGTCCTGACGATCCATGGCGTAATCATAGCAAAGCTGCGCGGCCTGTAGTGCGCACGCGGCGACCTCGTTATGTGCATCGTCACCGGGATCCGACGGCGCGGCGGACCCCGCGGGCCGCGGGATGAAGGCTTGCTGACGCTGCTTCGCGAGTTCCAGTAAGAAATCGGTCAGCGCCTCCCCGCCCCGCGAAGCGGATCCGCGCAGATCGCCATGCCCGCGTGCATCGATGCCCTGCGAAAGCAAATGCGCCCCCCGCAAAACCATCAGCAATCGCGCTTGCGCCACCTCCTTGAGGTTTAACAAGCGCGCCTGCTCTTCGAGCGCCCGCTGCTGCAGAATACCCCACCTCTGGTTCGCTGCATCCACCTCCTCGGGCGAGTTCAAAAGATCTCTGAGAGAGCGCCGCGCTCGCATCGCGATGTGCTCGGCCTCGCGGAAGCCACGCAGTTCGTTTGCGAACAAGGCGATTTCGGCCAGCGTCGTGAGGACGGATTCGGCAGCCCGCAGATCGGGAGTGCGCTCGGCTGCAACCAAGCTCGCGAGCCAGTGATCCCTTGCGATGTTGAGCGCTCGGTGCAAGGTGGCGAATGCCGCGGTGGCAGCGCCGCTCTGCAGCTCGCCGTGGGCGGTCCGCTGGCACTGTGCAGCGACGTCGAGCGGATCAGCAGGCGATCCAACCCGGTTCGGAGGAATTTCGAGCGTCGCGAGCGCACGCGGCAGGAGAGCCGTCGTCTCGGCATCGTCCGTCAACGTGCGATGCTCTACGATCGCAAACAGGCGCGGGCCGCGAATGAACGCCACACGCGTATGAATCTTGCCATGTAGGTCGGCCACGACGGCAGGACCTTCGCCGCACGGAATCCGTGCCAAAGCAGTCCCCGGGGGCACCTGGGTCGCCACGTAGTCGCGCCAAGTCTGCTCGGCGGCGCCAGAGGGCACCTGCGGCGGATACAGCGCGATACTCAAGCTATCCGCGGGACGCGACCAATGAACGAACACCAGGCGCGTAAGACTCGAGGAAAACGGGTCATGCACCCAACCCGGCGGCAAATCAACCGCCGCGGTCAGGAGAGAATCTTCAAATCGCGACATGGCATCTCACTCCCCGAAAAACGCCCGCCTACTCCCTCATGGGAATTTATAGTCGGTATCTGGCCAGTGCCAATCGCCGACCGGTGTGCCCGTCATGACGTGAGCGCGCATGCCCGCATCTGCCAATGCATAGCCCCAGTTGATGAGTTCGCCTTGTTCCCGGTCGTTGAAGCGGTCGAGTCGCGTGCGCGCGTGTTGCTGCGCGGCGGTACGCTCACTGTCGTGTGCAATGGCATCTGCGAGTTGGTAGTTCGCAATCTGCGTGGTCACGCCCCAGTATGTCCCTGCCCGCAGCTGCTTCTGGAACTCATCGATCAGTTGGCGCTTGCGCAACGCGCGCGTCTGGTTGATGAGGATATCCCGGACCCGGTTCATCTGGCTCACGGGATTGGTCCAGGGCGAAGATTCAACGCCCATCGGTGCACCCCCATCGGACACGAGCACGGTCTCGCAGCGCCTCCAAACCGCTTCGAGACCGAGATTGTCGTAGATACCCCCGTCACCAAGGATCAGTTGCTGCTTCAGTGCAGCGTTCCGGAACTGATCCGCGCCGGGCACTTCCCGCCACACGGACGGATCCTCGATGTTGAATACCACCGGCGACAGCAACGGCGGGAAGGCGCTGGAAGCCGCCACGGTCATTGCCAGCGAGAAGTTCGGTGCGTCGATCCGGCCAATGCGATAGTCGGCCAGATATTTCGGCGAGATCCGCACGCTGTTGCCCGTCTGGAAGCTGGTTGCATAGAAGACGAAGCGCGGCGATTTTCCGGCCTCGAAGGGCGGCAGTTGTTGCAACGTCCAGTGATCGAACAGATGCTTGTCATAGGCCGCCGCGATCCGCTCGCCGAACGAGGAATCGTGATCGATCAGTCCAGCCAAACCGGTGAGCACATCGATGTGACGGCCGCAGAAGTCGCGGATCGGGGGTTCGATCAGGCTCGAGAAGTTCGCCGCTACGATGCGGCTTGGATCCTTGGGATCGGGACCCCAGGATAGCTCGTTCCAGTGCCTCGCGAGCACGCCCGCGATGATGGCACCGCCCGAAACGCTGGTGATGATATCGAGCTTGCGCAGCCAGCCCAGTTCGTTGAGCCTGCGCAAGGCTCCGAGGTGAAACAGGGTCGCGCGAAAGCCGCCGCCCGACAGCGCCAAGCCGATCTTGAGTTTGTCCTGCGCCATGGAATCCCTCTCGCTCCCCCACGGTCCGGTCTTTGCCGGCAGTCGTAGCTATCGCTCTTTTAGCTGCGAATTGCAACTCTTCTTGTGACCGGCTCAGTTCAGAAATGGCCCGACTCTCGGCGAATATTCTGCACCGCGGCACCCCTCTTGAATCAGCCTCACTGTCGAGAAGCCTAGATTTAAGTTCCAAGACCGATCGGTGGACACCAAAAGCGTCTCGGGTTAACCAGATCCCCCGACGAAATCCCAGGAAATAGCCATCAAGATTCTTTGGAACGTTCCTTCATTGCCTCGATTCAGACCAATTTGGCAAGAACCGTAAATTCGTGGAGCGGGACGGCAACGCTCGAGCGCGCCAATCGTCAGGTTTCAGCGACGCTGCGCTTGGTGGTCTTTGGGGCGATGCGCAGCATCATCGGGAGCAGCTTGGTTTGGCCTGGCAAAGCCAAGGCTCGCCGCTGCGCCAGGGCTTTGAGAGTAACTTCCGCCACATAGGCGGCCGAGATCTTTTTCCCCTTGGTGTTCGCGGTCGCGGGCGTATCTACAAGCGGAGGAAGCAGTTCGAGGACATGTGTGCCTTTGGGAGCCAGTTGGCGGCGCAACCCTTCGGCAAAGCCGTGGAGTCCGGCCTTTACTGCGCCGTAGGTCGGCGCGCGTGTCGGAGAAACCAGGGCGTAGCCTGAGGTGACGAACACGATCGCGGTCAGCGTAGGCCAGCGATTCAGCGCCTCCCCCGTCAGTTGAATGGGCGCCGTGAGATTGAGAGCAACTTCCTGTTCAAGGCCGATCGTGGCGTCGATACCCGCTGCGAAGTTGCGCTCGACCAAGGTGCCAGCATTGTTGATCAGGACATCGAGCCGGCCGAACCGATTGGAAACCGCATCCAGCATGGCGATCCTAGCCGCACCGATGGTCACGTCGGCCTGGACGGATAAAGCATCCGGGTGCGCGCGGGAGAAGCGCTCGAGGGCTGCCGGTGAGCGTGCGCACACCGCTACGGACGCTTCCTGACCCATGAAGGCTTCGGCCAGGGCCAGGCCGATACCTGAGGTGCCGCCAGTGACCAGGACCACCTGTTTCATCGTGCCCCCTTGGCGAGATCGATTGCTATAACTCACTATCAATCGGCAACCAGGCAAGGAATCGCGCCTTGAACCGTTGCCAGAAACTCCGGCCAGGCTCGGTCGACACGGTGGTCACCTTGCCGTTTTTCTCGCTTTGCCAGGCGATCCGCTCCTTATGGTGGTCGCCCGAAGCCGTCAGCCGCACGGAATATGCCTCCGTGAGCTGGGTCAGTTCTGCAAATCGGGAGCGCACCGCTGATGCCATCGGCGGGCTGTCGATGATCACGCCGATTTCGGTGTTGATTCTCTCAGACCGCTGGTCGAAATTCATCGAGCCAACGAACACAGAGCGGCGATCGAATACGTACAGCTTCGCGTGCAGAGCGTAATTTCCGAACGCCGCGATCTTCCGCGATTGACCGGTCCCCGTCGTGCTCTCCACCCGGGAACGAATTTCGTGCAGTTCGATGCCATCCGCGAGCAGCTTGGGCCGGACTTTCGCGTAGCCCGCATGTGCCGCCAGGTCCGGGGCCGCCTCCAGAGAATTGGTCAGCATCCGAACCTGGGCGTTTCGACTCTGCAGTTGTCGCAGCAGTTCCTCTTCGCGCGGGGAAGGAACCAGGTACGGCGTGATCATCAGCAGTTCCGAATCCACCTTCGCGATCCGCGCCTCCATGGGTTTGGAGATCAAGCGGCCGTGGGCGATGCGCTCGACGACGTCGCGCTTGTCCGGACTGTCGTAGATCAACTCGGCCGCGGCCCAATTATTGGCCGCGTGGTCGCCGATGACATCGGACAGGGGTTGCCCTGAGTTCAACCGGCTCGATAGATCCCGTGGCAGGTTCAGCGGCTCTCCGCGTTGGCCGAGCAGGTCGCGCAACTCCGCCAGGCTTTGGGCCGAGGTGTGATTCTTGTCCAAGGCATCGACGGGAATTGAGACGGGCGAATTCCAGAATTCGTCGAAAACGCCGGACAGGCGCCTGACCAGGGGTCCCATTACGGCGACGTCGTCGTCACCAAACTGGGATTGTGGATCGATTTGAAAGTATTGATCGCCAATGTTGCGGCCGCCAATCAGGGCGAATGCATTGTCGGCGACCAACAATTTGTTGTGCATGCGGTAGTCGAGGCGATTCTTGTTGAAGGCGAAGTCGAGTGCGCGAAACAGTTGCACATGACCGCGATAGTCAAAAGGATTGAAGATCCGGATTTGGATCCGGGGGTGTGCGGCGAGCGCGAACATGCGTTCGTCGCCGCTGACGGTGTCGCCGTCATCCACCAATACGCGTACCCGGACGCCTCGGTCGGCGGCACGAAGCAATGCCGCCGCGATGAGACCACCCGATTCGTCGCCTCGGAAAATGTAATATTGCAGATCCAAGCTGCGTTGTGCCGAAGCGATCACTTCGAGGCGCACGGCAAGCCCGTCGATGCCCCGCGCTATCATCCGAAAAGCCGACTGACCGGGATGCTCCGCTTCTTCCGACGGCGTCACGCCGATCGGGCTCGAAGCCGGCGGGAGCGCCTGCGATTCCTGCCGCGGCTGGTCGTGGCCCGGCGGCAGCGTTCCACAAGCCGACGCAAACAAAAAGATGGCTGCTACCGGAATGCAGGCGGACGGGCCACTCGCCGGGTGGTGCCATTTGGGCTCAGCGAGGCGAGAGTCCGGACGGTCACCGCCGCCGTTATGATTTATCGGCACCACGGCTCAGCATTTTCGCAGCATGGTCGCTTCTTGTCCTTAGGCTTTGTGAAAAAGCCCCAGCTCTACTGCGTCGCACCAATTTGCGAGCCGCAGGCGCTAAACTCCTTTGATACCAAGTGTGTGTACGGTGGCAGACAGAGCGACCCGCGCTTGCCTGGCATCGTGACAGTCACTGCTGCCTCAGGGACTACGGGTCAATGCGCACGAAGTCCTTATGGCGATCTTACTGATGATAACGCCCGACGCGAGGGTACGAGCGGGGCGTGCTTGGCGGGCTTTGTGTACAACGGCCGCTCTGTGCTGTG
>Ga0116226_10004212_pt1 | contig 12697 bp, 11 predicted proteins | sample S1TSphfallax_FD_89692 | JGI IMG/M metagenome (GOLD analysis project Ga0116226, IMG submission 89692) | Host-associated microbial communities from peat moss isolated from Minnesota, USA - S1T2_Fa - Sphagnum fallax MG | ecosystem: Host-associated > Plants > Peat moss > Unclassified | place: USA... | reverse complement strand
CTTCAAGCCTTGTAGTTATTACAAGTCATAGTTTGCATTGTAGCATTTGAAGCATACAACCTTTGTAATCTTTTAGTTAGTTAATACAATTGTTCCATTTCATGAACCTTGAATGTTTCATTTCTTGCTTGATTTCAAGTTGTTTCCAATACATGCATGTGGGTTAATGGACTAAAATGCAGCTAGCATGCTTGGAAGGACAAGGATCAAATCAAATTCTTTTGTTGTCCACAAGAATAACAACACTGCCACCAACAACATCCACCAAGATTAGAAGTCTATAAGATTGTAAAACCTGCACTTCAAACTTGTGGTTATTGTCTTGAAGTTCTAAGAGGACTAACAATGAAAAAGTGGATGTTGCAATTTCTAGTGTTGGTTTCTACTATTGTGCATTTTAATAATAGTGGGCTTGGGTCCAAAAAGAAGATAGCTAGAGGAGGAAGAGAGTTGATCAATTGATGCATTCTTAGAAGAAACAAGAAATGATACTAGTCACCTTTGTTAATTACATTAGAAAATTACTATGTAAGATAGAAAAACTATGGTATCATGATCCACATCCTATAATCCCAAGCCACCAAATCACTACTAAGCTTGCTTTCAAATATGTTCAATGGTCTAAGTGACTGAACACTACATTATAGGCCATCATTCAATTCATGTTCAATGGCCCATGTGACTAAATGTTGCATCACATGATCTTTATGAAATGCGAACAATGCTAATGTTAGAATTGTTATTGTAGCTGCCAACTTGAGTAGACCTCTTTGAGTTACATTTCCAATTTTTTTACCTTGTGCTTCCAATTGCTTATGCATCTATAGGTCATCTCATTCCAAGCAACCTTGCTTGTACAACTTGTGAAAAGAACCTTGGCAACCAACCCTATGTAATTCATGGTTGCATAATGCCAAGGTGGCAAAGTCACCATAGGTGGTCATCATCACTTCTGTCCAAGGTGGGTTGAATGTGGGAGTGGTTGCTCATTGACCCACTATAACATGACCATTACAACCTCCATGTCGTTTTGGTAATGCTCCATGGTTAATTCTTCTTCCCTCTCTCAAAACTAAAGTTTGGAATGCAATGATTAAACCTTATAATGTATGTTCAAGCATGCATAGCCTTTGAACATCTTCTTGCCAAAAGTAATATATATGCCAATAGACAATGTTGCAAATGTTAGGTTTCCCTAGGTTTCGATGAGGTGTAGATTGGAAGGCATATTCTGAAAAACTCAAACTGAGTCATATGCAGGACTAATTGGCAGGCAATAATGCTACATAGATTGCTACCAACAACATCAGCCGCAACTTCTGTTGATCATAAATTTATGTATGACATTGTTGAAAGAGGGGGTTGGTGGTATGGTGATACCTCATGAGAACCACCATAAATGTTAGAAGCAACAACATGGAAGATTGATGAATCAATAACACAAAGTCAAACCCATCCTTGTAGGTGTGAAAGTAGGTGACCTCAAGGTCCTACCACAAATAAACAGCCACATTTACTCAGCATTCCACCCAAATTGCTTAGGATTAGAAAGCTGAAGGAAGGCTGCAAGCTGCTATGCGACAATGACAAGATATTGTAGAATGACAAACCTGAAAGGTGAGACAATCAGAAAGCAGACTACCTTAGACCTGGACATGGAGGAAAGTTCACATAGGTGAAACTGTTAAGAGAAGCTGCAGGCAGCCAGGTTTCAATACAAAAAGTAAACAACATCCTGCATGGCCATGAGAAGCAGGTAAGAGTGAGATCTGATACCTGTCCTGAAACATTGTATCTCTTGTGGATGCCAGTTTCCCAAGCATCTAATAGTTACTGTATTGAGGAGCTACAACTTGCACCCAGTACAAATCTTGAATACAACCACACCTTGCATGCTGCAAGCTACCCATATGCATGGAAGATCGGTGTGTAGAATTCTTTCATCATCCTTTTCCATACATTCTGGAGTGTCCAGACAATGGTTCACAAGATCACATGAAACATCATGAAGTTACAAAAACTTCTAGGCTTGTAATTGATTGCTTTTCAGATGCATAAGCTCTACCATCACATCTTGTTACAAGCACAGGTTAATTTGAGCAACTAGTGTAGGATCCCATGGGCTTTCCAGCTGGACCAACATTTTAGCTGGCCCAAGTTGTGAATCCAATTTGCCATATTCTTACAGCCTTATTATGTGTACAACAAAGCTTTCTGTCTTTGGGAGTCAACACAATGTGGCAGTTACACGATGACCACAGCGTGACAATGCTTTAGGCTCCCCACCACATCACCTAGACCATCTGCAGAATCAAACACTCACAGTTAGTTACTTTTTCACTCTGATCTGTGACATTGTCAAGAATCATCTGTGAGCTTCAGTTGAAACAATCCAAAGAAGTATGCAGCTTCCTCTTCGAATGATGAGATGAATCTAAAGAAGGCAGTATTGACAAATAACAACAGAGAGCTATACAACCTAGAAATCTGAATGATTATACAGGTGGCACTGTACTGGTTTTAGACCAGGGTGCACATTCAGCTGCAATGACATTGACATTCATCACATTAGGTCCTGCCAAGGGTGGACAGGCAACAACCTGTACACTGTTTGTTTCACCCACATCTGGGGCTAGTTCAAGGCCCATTTTAGTCCTTGTAGTTTGTCCAATTTCTGAACCACTGGCTGGGTCTACCTTTGCTGGAGTAGGGGTGGTCCAACAAATGGATGAGGCAACAGATGAGGGAGAAAAAGGTTTCACACAGTTGTGAAGTTCCTGACTTCTGTGTGGAGGGTGCAGGCCAATCTCCAGGCCAGTTGTGTTTTTGGGAGTCACAGGCCTGGGCTTCCCAACTTTTTCTACACTACTAGAATTCACGGTTTATTAGATCAGGAGAATCAGTAAAAAAAACCCATTTTGAAGAGCCACTAAAAAGGTCATCTAGTCATTTTGGACACATCGTTTTGTACATGTCCAGTATGATCAAGATGATTTTTTTGACTAGTCCTAGGGTGATGTTTTTAACTAGTCATTTTGACCTGTGATTATTTGACTACTGTTCAAATTGAATAGTTTAATTAATTTAAATTGAGTAATAATAATAATAATAATAATAATTTAAAATATTTATTTCGTATATTTAAATATTTAAAGATTTGTACATATTTTGACCAATCTGTATTTATACATATCTAAAAGTCAACATCAGTCAACAAAGTGCGTTGACTAATCAATGGGCAGTCAACATTTGAATTGATGGGATCGAGGTTCATAACCTTGGTCTCCAAAGTGGCACACCAAGAACTTTGCCACCTAACTACCACTCATGTTATTACATATGAAGCCAAGTAATAAACTTATTTGACATTTTATCATTTTGTGCTAAAAATCAACTTTGAAATGTGATTTCTTTTTCATATTTTCTCAAAAATGTGAAATTTGATATCTTTCATAAATCTACACATTCGTCATAAATGGAAACCAAAAATTTCAAATCATAAAATAAAAAAGGGTGAATGTTATCATTTAATAACAATTCAAACACAAAATTTCATCCCATACTTTGGAGATGTAACTATGTACACCTATATATGTATTTTTTATAATAAAATTTGAACTGATTTTTAAAATTAAAAAAACAATGCTTGAAAAAAATTATGACTTAAAATTTTCATAGCTCAATCATTTTATATCAATTATTCTTAGAATACATATAAATTTCTTCAATACCATGTCATTGATAATTACGAAGGTTACACCATGTTACATCCCAACATGTATTATACATATTGAACGATATATATATATATATATATATATAATTGTTTTGAATACATGTTGTGATGTATGTATAGAACAAATTTAATAATAATAATAATTCGTAATGGCTACAAAAATTAACTTTATTTATTTATTTAATTGATTTTTAATACTTCAATATTATGTAAACTCAATTGAAGAGAAATTTTGTGTTCAATATGTTCAAATATTTTTGTAATTCAATAATTTCAGCTTTTATTATAATTTCAAAATTATTAAATCTATATATATATATTGAAAGATATAATAATAATAATATTTTTTAATTGCAAGAAAAAAAACATAAATTTACTGTGATGGAATTACAAAACATTATGGTGATTAGATTATTTCAGAAATTTATTTTATAATAATTAAAAAATTAAAAAAAATCGTGATTTAATAAATTTAAAATTATTATTATTATTTTTTGAAAATTGCCAAAGTGAAATAAACTTTGTAAACTTATGTAATTAATTACATTAGAAAACTATTGGAACAAATAATTTCAAAAAGTGTCAATAAATAAATAACCATGATAATTATTAAAATCATCCATTCAAATTCTAAAAACCTTAACATTCACATCAATTGAAGATTTTGAAAAATGATATTTATAACATTTGTCCTAATAAAAAATGTAAAGAAAAAATTGATTAAATAAACTTTGGTTTACATAATAATGTCATATGTCATATTGTTACTAATTGACATACTAAAGGTTATAATAAATAACTTTATAGATGAAAGATTTAAAATATTAACTAATAATTAATTATAAAAATTTCAAGATTGAAATTTTAATAATATCAAAAATAATATCTTTTAATATATACCAATTAAACATTAAAAATGCTTGTTCAAACTATATTTGGTATTAAACCAAAATTATGAAACACACATTATTAAATCGTATATGTTTAACTTACCCAACACAAAACTTAGGGCTCCTAATTAGTATAAACAATATTTATCTTTTTTGACTAAGCCAAGTGTCATTTTGACCAACGAGACCCCTGGGGTACTTACATAATATAGGTACCCCTTGTCACTTTTGACTAGGCCAAATGTCATTTTGACCAATGAAATTCATAGGATACCTAAATAGTATAAGTACCCCTTGTCACTTTTGACAAAATCAAATGTCATTTTGATTGGGATATTCATTTGGAAATACATTTTGATTAAATTTTCAATTTGACACCTGGTCAAATAGATTATTTTGGTCAAATTGCTTAATAAAAAACTACACATGTCATTTAACATTTGAGCTTCCAATCAAAACGGATATGTTTAGGGATCATTTAGTCAAGTTGTATGGTATGATAAACCATGAATTCTAATAGTGTCTACCAGATAGTTCAATTCTGAAGATGGAGGTTCTGAATATTCATCTTTTTGATTCATAAAGTCTGAATAAGTCCTTTGACACTCCTCTATCTACAGCAGAACAGGGGCATTCATTTTTGTGAAGAAACTCAGAAATAATGCACTCATCATGCTAATTTCAGTGGGCTCTGCATCCCTAAACTATGAGCATCCAAATCTGATCAGGTCAAAAAACACTGATTCCTGACAGTGATTCCAGACTAAGAGAAAGTTTGTATAGCATCTGTAAAGGATGCAATGTCCCCATGCAAATGCATTAGGAAAAAAAATGAAAATGCATTGCAGATTGTATTTTCATTGACCTAAAATGTGCTCCAATGCAATCTGACATATTTTCCCACATTGCAGATTGTGCTGAAGCATACAAAAACACAGCACGCAAGAGGAATTGACATAAAGCAATTGAATGAAGAATCCATGCAGCAATTCCTTTTGCTGGACATAAAGCAATTGGACAAAGAATCCAATCCTCCAATTGACATTCATATCACAAAGAGAGAGAGAGAAAGAAAGAAAGAGAGAATCTGCAAAAAATTTACCTGCTGCAGCAATTCCTTTTGCTGGACATAAAGCAAATGAATGAAAAACCCAATCCTCCAATTGACATTCATATCACAAAGAGATAGAGAGAGAGAAAAAAAGAAAGAGAGAGAATCTGCAAAAGATTTACCTGCTGCAGCAATTCCTTTTTCTTGGCCAGCAGCCTTCTACTCTCTTCCAGAACTGTAGAACAAGAAAAACAATATGTAGAAAGCACTAATGTAATCAACTATTGTACCTGCAATAAAGCTGCAATAGGGCAGATAACCCATTTCCACAAATGTACCCTAGTCCTCTAATTCTCCTTTTGTTTTCATTTCCTGCAAATTCAGTTTTTACAAGACATACCCAAGCTTATGACCAAAATTCCACTCATGAGTGGTATTTGTTCCGGACACTGCATTGACCCTGAAACAAATGCCAAATGCTCTGCACACAGTCCTTGCTTTACCAAAGCTTCAAAATGACTATTTCAGAGGGAAGTTGAGAGATCTGTGCATGTTGATGAATAGAGCCCCCTTGTCATTGAACTTTAGGCAAGTTTTGAGTGTCAATAAGTTTATGAAATTGTGCATCCTGGGAAGAGAAATTCCTCACAACCAGCCAACTCCAATTTGAGAAGGCCTCTAACCCTCCTTGTGAACAGAGAGTGTAAGTTGGCAAGAAGATGCATTTCAAAGCAACACCTTGATCTGATTCTGGATCCACTGGATCCACTGTGTCATGACTCCAAAAGGCATCAAGTTGGGAACTGCCCTTCTTTTAATGATATGCTACTGCAGATCATATCAGAGGATACGGTGCATCAAGACAAAATAAAAGGGGAAGAAACCACTGACAAATGGGAGATTTAAGCACTGTAATTAAATCTCAATAGGGAACCACATAGGGCAGTGCATATATGTCAACAACTGGCAAGTAAATTGCCTTGGCCCAAACCATGGGCTCCTCTGCATCCCTGTCCACCTCAGCCTTTGGCTTGGAGTGGGTCTTCAGAGGCTTTTGCACAAAGAGCCAATCCTCATCTGCAGTCTCTGCCCAAGAGCTGGTTTGTGAAAGAGGTGGCATTTCACAAGCAGAAGTAGTAGCCAAATTGGCTATCTTTTGCTGTCTTTGTGAGACTACATCCTTGCTATCCGATGATAGTGACTGTATGTTAGATTCTCTACTGGGTCTACTAGGAAAACTGGAGTTCTTTTTAAGAGGAAAAACTAGGAGTGGTTTGGAAACAGCATTGCCATTGGGTCCTTTGATGTTATACAACGGGAGGGGAGAAATTGTGGATGTCCTCTCAGACAAGACCAAGGCCTTCCCTCCATCCCAAGTCTCCCCTTTGCCAAAAGGTTGCTCAAAAGCAGCTGATGGATGTGACTCACTCTGCACTCTTCCATTCTGTTTCTCTTTATGGAGTGAGTTGTTGACCAGGTCAGTCCGCTGGAGCTTACTGGACCGTTGGGAGTCTGTATCAGAACCAACCCCAAACCCAGGTTGCAATCCCGATGTATTTGGTTAATCACACACATCTATCACTGCATGACTTTTGCAGAGGGATGGGTAGTAGTGACACACTTAGTATTTTAAGTGTATTTTGAAAGAAATACCACATGAGAGCAGAGAAATTGAGAAGATCTCTTTCACTGTGTGTGGCTCCTCATTGACAGTCTCTCAAAAATCTCCCAATTGTATTGTAATACAAGGATTCTCATTTTCATATTTTCTCATAGAAGGTTCCCCAAAATTGCACTATAGTAATGAAAGAAGAACACAGGAAATCGCAGCAAAGCCTTTGTGAGCAGCTCAAGATTGTGGAAGAAGACCACAATGTATCATGAAAATCAGACTTTACTCCTTTTTTTCAGACAACACGGGGGTGCCAAGCTCAACTGTTATTAAGGACCACTCTCAAAGGACAACAAACTTCCATCTGCTAAACAAAAAGAAAAGGTGCATTCATAGCAGATGCTGTTGAAAATCATAGTCTAATTTCTCCTGGTCCAATGTACAATGTGAACACTACCAGACATCCCAGGATTTGAGGCTTTATTGCAAGTATTACTGAACGGATACAAGGAAGAAAGAAGGAAAGTTAGTAACCTAGGAAAAAAGCAGGGTCAGGAGAAAACTCACCATGAGCTTCCCCATTCAAGTCACCAGCCTTATCCTTCTTCTTCTTGTCTTTATGTTTGTGCCGTTCCTTCTGTGTCCCCTTGCCCCAGAGATGCAAGAGTATATACATCATCGTTTTCACAGACAGAGGGATTAGAAGGAGTGAAAAAATAGGGTATGGTATGGTGGAACCACATGGAAAAGATCCTTCTTCTATATACATCGCCACGGCAATCGTCAAACCCTGAGGTACCTATCGTTCTAAACAGATCATCTGCGATGATTATGCCAATGCTCGCACGATTCTAACCTATTTGTATGGAAAAAACACAGCACCATCGCAACTAAATTTCACAATTGACAAAAATAGGGACAGAAGAAAGTCCCCGGGAAAAAAAGAAAAGACAACAAAGACGGAATTAAACCTTAGTAGTAGGCAGAGCTAGATCGGGGACTTGCTGAACCTTCTTTTCGTATCCCGGAGGCGGGTATGGATAGCAGCGAGACATGATGCTGATGAGCGTCTTTCTGAAGAAGCTCTGTGTCCGAATAACCAAAACAATTTTTTCCGGTAATGAAAGCGCCAGGACCCGGTAAAGGGAGGCGTGCCCCGCCACCGCCGCAGCACCATGTCACCGCATTCAACCCCACCAGTGTTTCCTCCCACATACACACACACTCTGTCTTTCTCTTCTATCTTCTCGAACCCCTTCCACTCTCGCTCTGTCCTTACTGTCTCTATCGCCTTATTCTTAGCCTGTATATGACTCCCACTCTTGCCGATTCTGCTTCCTTGAACCTACTGCAACTACAGTCTGCCTAACGGCTGCCGCGTTTCCGCAATTATCGAAACTAGGTTTACAGAACCATGGCCGGCAGCAAGACGCCTATTTGGTTTCCGGGAAAAGCAAATCGCGAGAAGAGGAGTGCGAGACAATTAATGCAGTTGTTTTTGGCGATGGAGCGTAAGAAGAAAACGAGGTGAATTCAGAGAGCGCCGGCTATGAATGTTTCTCAGTCATCTCCCTCCCCCGCACCGCAGATTCCCTTACCACTCAGCCCGATCTTCGACACTCCGCACACATCCGCCACGCTCTCTCCGCCTTCCCGCCCAGGTTTTCTCGCGAGCTCCTCACTCCCTTCCCCCTTCGTTCTGGTCTTACCCGGTGACCCTGAACGAGACATTAGGGCCTAGGGCCCTGAGGAGGAGGCATAAGGACAATATGAAGAAATATGTTTAGTGATAAATTATTTATTTCATTTCAAAATTGAGATAATCAAAGTAAGGGGATATAAAATGAAAAATGTGGCATGAAGTCTTCCAACAATTGAAAACACATATTAAAAAAACTCACATGAAATGAAGGTTTAAAATAAGAAATTTAAAAATTGAGAAAAAAATGAAGGAACTTTGCATAGTTTTAATAACTGCAAGGTCTTGGCCAATTTGAATTTAGTAACAGTAGTTACAATATTTTCATCAAAAATAGTAGAATTGCTCGGACATTATATTTTGGTCCAAGCAATGGTGATTCAAACCCATATATCCATGCATAGTATCAAGGGAAAAAGCCTATTATGTGGGAGAGCATCAAAATTTGCCGTTGATTCAAAGTATTAATTGAGGACTACAATGTCATGCCACCTTTATGTGGGTAAAACTTTAGCCCCTATTTTTCTTCCTATTCTCACTTGCACGAGCCAATGCAATGTTGTAGACAACATTCACATAAACTTTTCAAGGTATGAGTTCCAAGGTACCTTGTTTAAATGAAGGCAATCTTATTTCAGTGGAGCAATTGTAGTGCATTCCCCACAGTTGTTTCAACCACAACAATGTAAATTATCACTTCACCAAAGTAGATTGAACGTGGGAGGAGAGTAAACAGTAGAATTTTTGACCAACACAATCTACATCTTAATTTGTTCGGATGGTATGGCTAAACCTGATATGGCTGCTTCTTGCTATTAACCTGCCCCAAAAGGCAAAAATCTCACACCTCTTATCTAGAAACTACAATCACCATGCTTAAATGGTAATGATCTTGCATTGCACTTATGAGCCCAAAAAAGATTTGGAATCAAGGATCACACATTAAAAGCAAATAGTTCATAATATCGGCATCCCACCTCATGGATAAACGCAACCCACATTTGTGTAAATATGGCATGCTTTCAATTCCACACAACATTGTAGATGTAATCATGGAACTACACCATGGAGCCAATGACTACCAAATCAAAAATTTGTCACGCCCGTGTGCACGGCCTCATACATGATGGTCGGTTACGGACATGCTCGTCATATCTTTTAGGGTTAATGTACGTTCTTAAATGACTGTACGTTATTAAGTGTTTAGGGTTTCAGCTTTTTGGTGGTTGTATAAAAGGGCCAAGCTCTTCCCTTCTCCTTTAGTTTTTCTAAAATTCCTTTGTAAAAGAGTTGCCTCCATAGTCTACTTGGATTTTCTAGATGTTCACGGTGGTTACTACACGACCACCATCTACATACATCTTCATTCCTTCTTTGCAATTCAATCTAATTCTAAAAAAACTCCACTTTCTGTGCTTCATGTTGAAAGCCACAGATTTCTTTTGCTTGTAAGTTCTTGAGTTATTGTTGTTGTTACTACTATTGCTACTGTTGCTAGTATTGTTGCTGGAGGGTGTGTGTGTTGGTGCTGCCGAAGGAAGTTCGCGTTATTACAAGAAGGAGCTGGTGTTATGCCAACCAATAGAGCTGGGAAACAGGTTTCGAATCTCGCCCCTTTTTCTTTTTCTCACTCTCATTTTTTCTCCTGAAGCTGTCGAGTAGAAAAAAAAACAAAAATTTGAGCCGCAGCGTCGCAACAACAGCAACAACAGCGCCACAACGCATTGTAATAGCAACGTTGCAACAACAGTGCCACACCAATAGCAACGCCGTGACAATAGTAGCGCCGCAGCAATAACAGCGTTACGAGCTGCAACGCCATCGCTATTACAACATTGCAAGCGAAAACGCTGCCATCGTTGCGACCTTGGTTCGTCCGACCCTAAACCCTAAAATTTCAACCGTAATGCACAGCAACAACAGCGCCATAGTGCGCTGCAACTGCAACGTTGCAACAGCAGCAGTAGCAGCAACGCCGCAACGCGCTCTAACAGCAACGTTGCAACAGCAGCGCTGCACCAACAGCAATGTCGCGGTAATAGCAACGCCGCAGCAACAGCAACGTTGTGAGCTGCAGTGCCATCGTTGTTGTAGCATTGCAAGCAACAACGATGCCATCGCTGTGACCTTGGTTCATCCGACTTTCATCGGACTCTTGTCGAATGATTCGTTCAAGCCTTGCCGTCCTGCATCCTGCGCCATGTCGTCCTACGTACTGTTTTGCCATCTTGCCTTTTCATCCAACATTTGTTTGACTTCCGTCCAACCTTTGTTCGACCTTCGTTGGACGTCCGTTTGACCTCCGTGCGATCTCTATGTGTCACGAGTCATTCCCAACAACGCACTGTATTCTTCAAATTTGTTGTTGGCGCTACTGGAAGGAGCTGGCTGGAAGGAGCTTATGTTCTTACACCGTTGCCAACCAACAGGGCTAGGATCAGACAAGTGCGGAGGAGCTTGGAAGAGCAAGACCAAAACAGGGAGATTATACATTGTGTTAGAATTTTGTAATTGACGGATTATATTAGTATAAAATTTTGGGGCATGGGACAACACCATGTCCTCGGATGATGAAAGTACTACTACTCATCCAAAGCCAAGGTATCAGTTACGAAGTAACACACAACCCTTTGAACTGATATCTTTGAGTTCATGATCTTCACGACGATACCATCAAGCATCCACAACACCATCGTCATCTAGTACTACTCCTATTAGGAATTCAGGTTCAGGTTACACTACATCAACAGTACATCAAAGTCCATTTGGAGGGGTTAATCAGTGGGGTACGCTTATTGCTACACCTACGTTCACACCATCATCGTATACTCCATTGCAAGCTGTGACTTCAACACCCATATACACCATGCAGGTCAGCAGTTCCTCTAGGAAAATTGAGAAGTTCAGCGGAAGGCCAAGTATTATTTCTTTGATGGAGTTCAAGGCAACTTTCTCAACTGTGGTTTGTGAATTGGAGTTCAAGTATTGCGCTAATTACATCGAGGCGTTTGCATTCAAACAATTGGCCCGTTATGTGCACTATGAAGCATTGGATGTCTACAAACAACATTCTGCAAGGATTTTGGATGTCACCCAAGCTCCCAATCCAGCTTACGTCATAGCCATCACCACCGCCTCTCAAGTTGCATTGCAAGCTACCCTTGCACATCACGAGACTATGCTGAATAATCCAGACCCGGTACCTACCTTAGTAAACCTTTCTCCTCAACACTCATTGATGCTACTGCAAACATTCCTCCCACCATTGATGCGCCAACTTTTGTTGATCCAGTGGGGGAATTCTTTTGAATTCTTAAGCTAGAATTTCCAGTCAAAAGTTCTGAAAAAAATTTACAGCTCGCCACCTTCTCACGGCAAAAGGATGAAACCTTCAAGATGCTCTATAGGAGGCTTCTCAAACTCAAAGAAGATACCCAAAGCATCACAAACCTAGAAGCTGCCCACCGGTATCTTCGTTCGTTGGAAGGTACTCCAACACTGCACGCGCAGGTTTTGCAACAGGTCTTTGCAGAATTTGGAGACTCGTACACTTTGCTGGATGTGTACAACATTTCCGAAAAGCTAGAACTAGCTCATGCACACTATGAGGCCAGTACTATGAGGCCTCCATCACGTTCAAGGCCTCAACCTACACCAGTTGCGCCAACTAGATCATCACATTCTTCTTCAAGGACTAAAGCGGTGCACT
>Ga0116226_10004211_pt1 | contig 12698 bp, 3 predicted proteins | sample S1TSphfallax_FD_89692 | JGI IMG/M metagenome (GOLD analysis project Ga0116226, IMG submission 89692) | Host-associated microbial communities from peat moss isolated from Minnesota, USA - S1T2_Fa - Sphagnum fallax MG | ecosystem: Host-associated > Plants > Peat moss > Unclassified | place: USA... | reverse complement strand
CCGGTCCCCGGTCACTAGGGGTTAACATGTTTTACCATGATTTCATACAGTGAATCTGTCCTAGTTCACTCAAAATCCTAGTGAAATACAAGGTGAACTTGGCCCACATCTCCTAGTAGTGAAAGTTCAGTCAATAGTTCTTTCCCACTTAACTAGAAACTCTTATTCATTTTAAGATTTTTGTTTCAACTAGGTCAGCAACAAAAATGAAGGTCTCAATATGGGCTAAAAAATTCATTTGGAAAAGTTCCAATGTTGTTATTCCAACTTAAATTATACTATAAAAGGAGATGGTTGTAGATGACACACTCATTTAGTAAAATAGTGCTTAGGGAGTGAATTACTAACCTTGATGGCATTTCTAGTAAGGTTGATTTAAACGCCTACAGAACACATCCCAATATTTAAAGATTCATTTTCCCAAAAATTGTCAAATCCCAAAAAAAACCCCATTTGCTTTTTAGATGGTGATGTCCCCATAAGCAACTAAGACATCTATAACAAAGGCATCTGGTAAATGAGAGCCATTCTCACAACAACTATACTTGTTTATGGATCATATTCGTGTTGTTAGAATAGTAGAATGGCCTTAGTCATTGCATGGTCCTAAATCCAAACACCTATCTTGAGATGAATTTAATGCATCATGTTCACAATGGTGGGTAGTTGTAGATAATACATATGAGAAAAACCCTAAACCCATTCTTATAGGACAATCAAATGGGAGTTAAGGGAACAAACCTTCATTGGTCACCACCATTGATTCATGAGGATGGCCACATTATAATGTTGAGTTCTTATGGGTTGCTAGAATTGGGATTACAACACATGTGACAAATCGTTTTCCATACAAGTTGTCATGTACAAATTGAAGGTAACAACATTTAAATAACAAGCACTTAAACATGAAGTACATGAGGAGCACAAAATTGGTAGTTGAGTTAAATGCCATTTGTAAGCAAGTACCATTGTATGGATATGTGTTAAATATTTATTGGAAGTAAGTTTTTAAAATTTTTTTTGGAAAAATAATGCATGATCAATGAAACCTTTCAAATTACTAGAAGGAAATTTTGAAATCCTTGTAGATACAAAAGAATTCTAGAGGATGTGTTGAGCTTACCCGCTTCCCTATGATGGTAGAATTTCATTAGTCTTTTTGGAGAGGACAAATTTGAACTCAATAATACATTCTTGAATAGATATTATGAACTTTTGAACATGGATGTTGGGTTTGTTACTCTTAATGCCATCTCACATGCTACCCATCCAAGCACATATTAAATAAGTGTATTCACCATGGACAATAACAACTTTTATTGGAAGCAAGAAACAACATATCAATGTTTGGGATATGGTGAAAGTTGTTATAATTTACTTGCTTAGTTTCAAAAGTGAAAAGGCAAGCCTGATTTGTTCCACTCCCACCAACTTTAATAAGCTTGTTGGATATTCCTTTTCAATATACATCAGTGTACAATCAACAAGGCTTCCCATTGTCCAAGCGTTAATTTCCTTCTACCTTTACCTATAATCAGAAATTCAAGTAAATTTGGTTCCTCCAAATATAAGGCTTTGTATTAGATACTTGATTTAAGATCCTCAAACTGAACATTATTGGTTTTAGAAGATCATTAAGGATGCACATTTTATGTCTTCACTTGGAGGCCACATCATATTTTAAATAAGCTTACCATTCCCATAATCCCATTCTTCAAGCCATGGTAACTTGGGGTAAATATTTATGTCTTGCACAATATTGGGTGCCATTGGAATTGATTCCAAGTAGATTTTGCAACCCTAACATTGGGTTCATGACTAAGTGTGGAGTGCCAAGGCCCATGAGACTAAGATAATGTGTTTAGGGGTGAAATGCACTTTCACAAATGGGGGATAATGCAAGGGATGGAGCTTAATGACTCCCAAATGCACTCTTATTTTGGGAATTACGTTCGTGTGGGAGTTGTGATTGTTCAAAACCTTGGTTGGAAATGTAAACAAGCACCAAATTGGTCCTCTAGGAAACCATTAGAAAGGTCTTGAATTGTAAATGTTTAAAGTGCCTTTGCATAGTTCATTTAGACGTAATTTGCATGAGTTATGATCAAAAGAACTCTCAACCACAAACCTTTTGAAAACATGGGTCAAATGAACTCTAATGGGGGCATGTTATACATTGTTGGAAAGATCATCTTGAAAGGTATCATTTCTAAAACATACTTGATTTGAGAAAGATATGAGCATCCAAAGTTTTAGGATAACAAAAGTCTTAGTTTTGGGACTCTCACTTGGAAATTTCAAAGAAAAGTGGCATTTGAATGTAATCCCCATGGAGAAGCACAAATTATACAATATGGAGGGGAGTGGTGCCTCCTCCCAAAGGTTGTGGGCCATGTAAAGCTTTTGTTTGAGGTTGTCCGTATTAAGTTTGTCACACCACTTCCATTCAACTTGCACAAACCGCCCTCTTTTCTTGTTGTGTAGGTTGATTTCATTTTGAACTCTCACTTGTGAGTTCATCCTAGTCCCATCTCGAAGGTCCAACACGCCCTCCTACCCCTGAAATACTACGAGTTAAAAAACATGCCCCAATTCTCTTATTATTTCGTTGTTTCATTTTGCAACCCACATTTGGGTCTCTTAAGGAGTTTGGGGGCATGTCAATGGATTAAACTTTTTTTGTGGTTAAGATTTTTGTCAATGTTTCCTTAATACCCAAAAGTTTAGTCCATAAAAACTTGAGTAAAATAATTAATTCTCTATTTGCACTAAAGTTGTAGCCCATTCATAAGAACCCCATCTCTACATGGACAACACTAACTCCCACATATATGAATTGCTAGTGACATAACACACGACTTGTGAATTGATATGATGTTTCCCCCATTGTAATGGAATGAACTCCATTTGAAGGTTTGGTCATGGCCAAGAAGGTGGGCTACTCCAAGGACACATGCAGTTTGGGGTGGAATGTGACTTGATGAATGTGGCATGTGTTGGAATGCCAACTTGAAGGAATTAGAAGAAAACTTGAAGTCCTAATCTAGCTTGTAGTTTTTGAGGAAAAATATGAAACAACCATATGATTTGAGGTGTAATGTGGTGAGAGTTGAGGGTGTTGGAGGAAATGGGTGCAGGAGAAAATGGTGCCAAAACGTGCGTTGCTTGAGAGTATTCCTTTACATGACCAAAGGCTAAACTGCAAAATAGGCGTTTGTGAGTTGGAATATCATGTTGGGGAAAAGGGATTGAGTTCGAACTAGTCGACAAAGATTGTGCTCACAAAAAAAACTCCTACAAGTTTTCCCAGTCACTTGCTAGAAAGAGTTTGAATTAAATCCACGTTTCCCTATGCCTTGTCACCCCACCATGAGGGGCAAAAGTGAGACACCATTGGGGTAATAGGAGGAACAAGTGCCAAGTTATCACATTGTACGGGTCTTGCATTAGATTATCCAATGAAAAACGAAATGCCACTTATACATTATGTTGTAGGGTGATGGGGATGCGATTATACAAACGAAGATGACAAAGGCCTAAGTGAAAGGACCCAAGGACATCCAATGTTGAAACCCAAGTCCAAGCTAATGTAGGTGGAGTGGGAGTAAGGGAAAGTATTGGGTTAGGATGATCATAAGGGTTTAGATTGGGTGAATTAAATGTTTGATAGGAATGCTAATGACAAGTTAACCCTCAATTAGTAAATTAGTGCCCACATGTGGGGCACAAGACTTTAGGTGGAAGTTGAGGGCGTGTTGAAGAAATGGGGGTAGGTTGGGGGGTATGATCATAGTCAATCGAAGGGTCCAATATAATGGGAGGGGGGAAATGTCCTAACGTGCATGATCAAAGGGGTTTTAAAAAGTGTAAGGTTAGGACCTCACATTCACATGAAAGGTTGGGGATTGGTAAGGGGCACTAGTAGGTGGTGTATGATTTGTTAAAATCAAAGGGGTAATTAGTGGGTGGTTTGTGGTTTGCATGGGGGATGAAGTGGAGGATAGGTTAGTGGTGGTGCATGATGAAACAAATGGGCGATGGGAACTACGAAGTTTGATGAGATGTTTGGTGCCCATGAAGTAGGAGGTCTATTATCAACATTGGCCTTGTTTTTTAAAAACTACCTACTATTGTAAGACAATTTTAAATCTATAAAGCTAATCACACAATATTAAACAAAGAGAAAGAAAAAAGGTAAGAAACTAACATCCTTACTCTATTGGGTTTGATAAAACTCATATACTTTTAAAAAACTATTGTGCAAAAACTAGGGGCCCAGAAACTTCTAATTTGTTATTATTTGGACTACCCAATTAATGTAACACCCAACTTCAATAACATGAAAACACCTTGGATTTAATCTTTTTTTATTTTAAAAAAATCTTGGAAAACATATTATTGATGAATGACTAGCCATTAAATATTGACATTTTCACATTTACAATGCATTTATATTTATTTATATATATTTTCTTCCTTTGTTATTTCTCTAGGACTATGACAAAAACCAAGAAAAACTAAAATTGTGGCAAAATCTATCTCTATATAGTAAAAACTTTCTATTGTGGTTAATTTGAATATAGATTCTTGGTGATTAAAAAAAAAATAAAGCTTGATAAGCATAAAAAAAGGACCTACCACAAAAAAAAACCCAAAAAAAAATGAAGCAAAAAGACACAAAACCTATCTTCCCCTACCTTGTTTACCTTTGTTATCTTGTTATTCGTTGATGTTGGTGTTGTTGTCGTCACTATCCTCTTCCTTTGTTCTAGAAAGTGGTTGCTTTCATATGTCCCACCATGCTAAGAAAATCTAAAAAGTATAAGGGACTTAAATTCTCACTACCAATGGTTCTTTTCCTTTATAGTTTTTCTTTCCATGGATGGGGGTGGATATGGGTTTTGGTGTGATTGAGTTCATTGGGTTTAGGGTTTAGGGTTGCCAACAAACCCATACAAGCTAAGAAAAAACCCTAGATGAAAACCCTAGTTCCTTGTAAGATAATTCAAGTTGACTTAATCATTGAAATGACATTGCCATCAACTCAAAATCCAAATTGGAAATGGCTTTTACTTATTGGTGTGTGAAGATTAGAGGAGATCGAGTAGTGTTGCCAAGGTTGTTAGACGGGCTATGTCCCATGGCGTCAATAGAAGTAACATGTGCAATCCAAGTATGATTTCATTGATTGTTCAGATGGTGTTACTGGTAGTGGCGGTGCTGACAAGAAGGAGGGACAACATATTGTGGCAACTATTGCTAGTGCACATTCCCACCACCTTGCTGATTCCCATGCCTTCCTCCTCCCCCTATTGTTGTTCTTCCTACTAATCCTTTTCCCAACAACTTTCAGAAAGTCTAACATTGATCCTTTGCATTCAATATTCACATTTGTTAAAGTTATCCATACAGTTAGGAAAAGACGGCACTAGAACCCCTTGTTTGGTCACATAGGAGATGCGATTTCAAAAAACAAGAAAAAAAGGTACACTTGATTTCAATAAGGTATGAAACTCTGTTTAACAATAAATTTAGTGCTAAACTAAGTTTACCTTGTCCTTTCTTTTTTTGAATGCCTTCAACTAATCATTGTTATTATGTGTATTGTAGCTATAAATGTTCTTGAGCCTGATGCATTTAATCTTGAATTTCAGTATTTCATACCTTTATTTAATAAAATTTCATGACTTTGCGAACAACAACTAAGAAGGATGAAACATTGAATGAGGGGTGCAACTTAGGCCCAATAAGGCATGACTTTAGGGATAACTCTAATGTTTCCACAAAGTCAAGTTTTTCTTTCTTCTTACATCAATTTTAACTTCAAGTAACCAAAATTAAAAAATATTCCCTTCAATTTGTGCTCTTCAATGTAGTTTTGAAGGATTATTAAAAGAGGCATATGTGGCTATTTTGACCTTGACCTAATAGCTTGAGTGGCTACTAGCACATGCTTAGTTGTTTTAAAATTGGCTACATAGAGAAAAAAATTTGCAAGGTGATGATGTTTTCTTTATAATGGGATTGCCAATTTGGCTACGACAAGGTTTTTGGTGTGGGGTTATATAGGCTAATGTAATTTTAATAAAGTTTGCATTGAGGTAACAATAAAGAGATTTGAAAAGTCTTTTGGCAATTGTGATTGAATCGAAGTGTCAAAATTTGGCAATTACTTCCAATTACTAGAGCTCTCAATGTTCATGTGAAGGACATGAACCCTTGTCACAGAGGACATTGCACCTAGTGGCAACACATGATGATACATCCAACCCACACATTAGTTCTAGTGCTTAAAGAAAAACTTCAAATGGGAGGGGAGAAAGTTACCTTGAGGCCAAGTTAACATCATGGAAACATGCTTTTATTTGTTGCAAGATTCAAATTCAACTTGATTTCTTCATTGTCCAACCACACAAGTTCAACACACATGGTTCATGATTCATAAGAAACTAATCCTAAACACAAAGAATCCACAATCCAAAATTTGATAATCCATACACACAAAAATGCAAAATGCAAGGGCTTTAAAGAGGAGATAATTTAGATAGTAGAATCTATTCATGATTCAACCTTGTTATAGTAGCAAAACATGCTAGAAAATGAGCCAAGCAACGACATATTAACATCCCAACATTTACAATGTGCATCACCAAGGTTTGTAACTTCATACGGGCATGGATTTTAGAATGTTTCATGGACTGCAATGTAAAGCAGTTGTCTACTTCAAAAACCTAGAATTCCTAATTTGATACATGGCATTAAATAATACAACATGTTAGGTGAACTGTTGCAATCAAAACCCAAAAAAAAATTCTAAAGCCAAAACTAAAAATGCCATTATGCTTTTCACAATTCAAGCTAGAAGACCCCTCTTGGCTTTCTCATTGGTCCAAGTTGTGATGGCATCATTGTAACGAAAGAAATTGAAATAATGTAGAAGAGATATTGCAAACATACAAACCACTAGATCTAGATGGTCACAAAGTTTGTCCCACAGTCTTGTCTTCATGAAGGTCAAGGTTGAAAAAATTCTTTCATCCTCAACAAACCCCATGATTTGGACCATAGCTAATTCTACCACTTTCATGAACTTAAAGAAGTGCACACATAACAATGTAGTACAAATTTGCTTGGCATAATTTCATGGCAACAACAAGTCACATACAAAACACTTTCTAGACTAGGAGAATTTGATCAATTCATTCAACCCTTCAAGCATGGCATGATGCAAGAGAGGCCCAACATTACTTCTAAGTTGCAAAGAAGCTCCAAATAATGGGCAACTTGCATGATAATGTTGGCATTTTGATGCATCTTTAAGACCTAGGCACAATATTTTGACAAAATGTTTTTGGCTAGAAATAACATTAAAATCTAGCATGACTTGATGTTTCTAAAAATCTGTTGCCCTTGTGTTTTCACAATGTTGGCTAGTTCGACAAACTTTTGAGTCTTCTTTGGACTACGAGAGAAATAAAAATATAAGTTATGTAGAACATCTTTAATTTTCCCCATAATGCCCTATCATAAAAAATGTTTTCACTACCAAATTTGTGTGACGACTCATGCAATTCAAACTAATTAGGAAAGGTGTAATGTAGAAGTGTAATGTAGACTTTAAGTTGGACTATCACACCCATTTTAACACCTTGAAAGACACTCACCCCATTAGCTCCAAATGTGATCAACTTGGATGCAATGTTTTCTTATAACCATGTAAAACCATAGCATCCACCAAAATGACTTTCAAGTGATTTAAAGTGGCCCCATCAACCACTTGTTGCAATGATAGTAACAAAAGAATCTTTTGCCAATCCTCAACCACATATGCATGCATGGAAACCCACAATTGTTGGTCACAAGTTATGACATCATCACAAGAAAGGGAAATGAATTGAACATTCTACACCAAATTTTGTGTTTTGTTCACAACAACCTCATGCATATAAGTTGCCATCTCCCAACCAATATTGTTAAACCAATGCATTATGGGATTATTTTTTATGTCAAGAAAATGTAACAACTTGATCCCTGTTTTCATTATTGGTCATGGGTCTACCTTTAGACAACAAATGAAAACAAACAAAAAATTGAATTGGCTTCTTCTTCTTTTCATTAACAACAACATGGGAAACCTAATTAATAATAAAAAAATTTCCTAATTACCATGACAACCATTCATTCTTAGTATGAACCAAATTTTTGTTCATGTAATACTCACCAAATTTACAAACCCCTCAAATATCAGTTAGAGCTTTCTTCCTACCACCATTTTTTCAAAGACTATCCAATTTAGGTGTTAGTAATTTTTCTTTCCCCTCAATTTTGCTACAAACTTTACATTTGACTTGATGCACTTTCCCATTTACATCCACTAGAGATTTAGCCTAGGGGAGTTTGCATTCTAAACATTTGGAATCACCTTACTTCTATCATACTCCTTCCTTCTTTTTGTTTCCTTCAATAGAAATCCAAAGATCTACCTTCGAAGGAAGCTTAAAAGAAATTGGGATACTGTTTGGGTTTGGCTCCTAGATCTTGCATCTATACCAATAGATTCATCTTGCAAAAAGAAGCAACAAAATGTAAAGTTTTATGAAGGTTGTGAAGGTGCCATCCTTTAATGGAGGAAGTGAAAAATAAAAACCCATAAAGAACACAAAACCTTGATCCTCTTCCCTTATTCTGAAATTTTGAATCTTAAACACTAAGTTGTTCAAAATTAAAATGGAAATCAAAATCTCAAAAGGGTGGATAGACAACAATGCAAGAGCAACACATGTAGTTACAATGAATTTTAAACCCTAAACCTTGCTCGAACTTCGAATATCAACAATGACAGTTTATAGTTCGATGATTATCAACTTTCAAAAGTTCATAAGAAAATGCAGAAGGTTAGGAAATAAAACTTTGGTACTTCATGTGATTTGTAAAAGGTTGACATTTGTTGCTCATAGTGACTTGGAAGTTGGAACTTGATACCTTGTTTCTTCACTAATTAGCCTTGACATCTAGATTCAAGGGTCCAAGTTGTGCATTGTCATTGTTTGAACTTCACAATGTTCAAGTTTGAACAATCCAATTTACAATTTTATAGTTATGATTCACAATGCATGAAGTTACTTTAGATCCTAGAAGGATTGAAATATTGCAAATCTAGTCTCATGACAAGAATGGCAATTCAATGATTAACATCGAGTTATTGGACACAAAATGCAATTCTTAGTCCTCAACTTGCAAGTTGCAAGGGTTAGAAAATCATATCTAGATTTTGGGGGGTGCATCACATTGAACATAAAGTAATTGTCGTTCATTGCCAAACAAGTTTTGATGTTCATTGTAAGATGCAATTCTCCAACTCAACAATTCACCCAAAAAACTTTGACTATCGCCTATTGTAACTAGGCGACACTCTGGTAGTTGCCTAGTGCCTACCTTGAAGGTTGAAACTTGAACTTATGAAATAACAACGAAAAGCCCTAAAGGCTTAAACCACGCACATTGGATGAATTTGTTGAACGTGAATTTGGTGAACCTCAAGTCTTGATTCTCGAGTCTCAAACCTTTGTTTGTTATGTACATTAATAGACGGGCACCCTATCCAAGAATCCAATGGCAATACACCATTGTAAGAAGTAGAAAAAAGTGGCCATACCCTCATTGTAAGAAGTGGGAGGAAGTAGCGATACCCATGTTGTAAGAAGTAGGAAGAAGCAATGATACCCTAGTGGAAAGAAGTAGTATAAGTGACAATACCATAATGGAATGAAGTGGCAAGTAATGGCAACATGATGTTGACCAACTATGTTGTTGTTGGTGAAAAACAAAACAACACTATAAAGTGCCAGCAATAATCAATAATTACAAACAACCATTTGGCTGCTAGACTTGATGCAAGGTTGTCACATGTGACAATGGGAGTTAGGCTTTAAAGGAAATATTAGGCGAATTATGTGTAAGAACATGTAATTTTTTGGCAAATTTAGTTGGAAAATGATTTTTTTTAGGCTTGTAAATAAAATCTAACAATTCCAATTTGAAATCTAATGATATTTCGATAATTCACCACTAAAAAAAATGTGAAATATCCAATTTTGACTACCCATTACAACTTGAACACATTTAGCCCCAATGCCTCACACCTTTTATCATCTGCTTTCTTGGTTGAAAAATGCATCCATCATGAAGTACACGGAAATAAAAAGGACCGTTTTTTCCATTCCATCTCAAAATAGCCATAAGTCCATTGTTGTGGAAGTATTATCACTTGGCTACAAGACTACCATAGTACCTTGGCAACTTCAATTTTACTTATATTATTTTTAGAAGAGCTAGAATTTTCACAATATTTTGGAATATTTTAGTTTTTGACATGGAATCTTCAAAATAAGATAAGTTTTCAACATTACAATTTTGAACTTGCCATGGTACTATGGTAATTTAGGCATGAGTAGCATGTGGGATGTGGACTAGTATTGCCAATACAACTAGCAACCTAGTGAGCTTCCATCAATTGTTCAAATTATGAAATATATATTACAGTGAATCTTGCCACCACATACTCAATGGAAGAAGTAATATAGGCAGCTACCTTGCCCAATACTGTGACAAGACGAATGACTCCATGGCATCATCTAAAATAATTAGTTGAGGAAGGTCCCATCCCCAAACCTTTGGGATATTGATTACACAATTGATTGATATCCAATAGAAAGAGAACAAATTCTTCTTTTGCTAGATTTATTCGAGGTAATTTTTCATTTCTGATTATTTTGGGCAAAAATTCCCAAGTAACGTTTTTTTGAGCAAAATTTCTCATTGTATAGATTTTTTTGAAAACAATAAAACAAAGATAAAACAACCCTGTTTTTAGGTTTCTTTTTCATCATACTTTGAATTAAAAAAACCATTTGTCAAATTTTGACCTAAGCACTAAATAGGTAGCTATAAATATAGATTGCTTGAAAAATGGACAATAGATTTATTTGTAATGTTAGGCAAACATGGCATTGAAAGCTTGTGTTTGCCTAATTCATTGCAACAAAAACATGTCCTTTTCATTACTTGAATTTGATTAATGTGATTGAACGATCAAATTTATTGATTGACATGACCAACCGCATACATTTTGATTAATTGCAAAAGTAGCAATGTTTATGATTAAGTCCACTTTTCACTTTAATCAAAACAAAGCTTGTGAAACATGGAGGGCCTATGTGAAAATGGTAATGTTAGCATCATGACTAAATTCAATCACTATAATATGACATAAATGGTGATGTGTCATTCATGTACAAATATTTTGAGTAAAACATGTCACTTTTGATGTCTTCTGCAACATATTGTATATGATGTCTTAAAGTTTTAATCACATAAACTTATGAATTGAAAAAACATATGAAAGTTTTATAATCAAATTATAATTGTGTATTTCACAAGTGAAATGAAATTAATTTCATTATGAAAATACATAATTATGTTATTATAAATAAATTGATGACCTATATAAAATCATTTCTAAAAGTTAATATTATAAAAATTGCAAATTAACACATTATGGAATTAAATTAAGAGCTAAAATTATAAAATCTCAAAAATCAGATGTGATTTAATGAGTGTGTTTGAATTTATAATACCAGTTGAGATTCATAATATTATATTTGAATATCTGAACTACATATTAAGATTATTATAATGTATTTACATTAATCATTTATAAATTCATTACAAAATTCAATGTAGGTATGAAAATAAAAAGTCAATTAAATTAAATAGTGAAATGAAGGTATGTAAGTAAATATGTAAATACATATTACTAAGGTAAATAACTAGGTAAATAGGTAGCTTTTATTTACTAACTACCATGCATGCACCTTTTACCTACTTACATACATACATCATTATGAAAAATCATTTTCATTTGTCATATCTAATATGATGCATTTTGGTTCTATAGGTATTTAATTGAATATTTGAGCCTTGGGAGGTTTGATGCTCATGTGGCATATCCAATATATGTTGTATTTTTATTTTATGGGTCTTTTATTGAACTTGATATCAACTTGGGAGGTATTATGTTCATTTGGCATATCCTACATTAGCATATAATACCTATTAACCTATATAGTCTCTATAGCCCTTGTATAGTCCTCACAACCCTTGTACCCTACATAGCTCTATGCAGTCCCCATAGCCCTTATTGTCCCTTAGCCTATTTAGCTTACAAGTGAAACAACGAATAAAGCATAGATGAGGTGGCCAAGCCGCAGTGGGTTTTGTTTTGTTATATATATACTAGTGGGTACCCGTGACGTTCGGACATTGTGACATATGACATCACTTTCTCTTCTATTAACAATATTACAAACTCTAAACATAACAAAACAACATAATTCAAAATGTTTATTTTTGAAAAAAGGTGTAATTTGCAACTCTAAGTTCAAAAAAATTTCTGAAAATTTCAACAAACCTTGTCATACTTGCAATATAAAAAAATTAAAAAATAAACTCATGAACATGTGTGAAAACTAAATCCTTATAAATAAATATATTGATTATTCGATAGTTACTTGCTAAACCCAATCACAGCCTATGATATATCATCCCTCCCCCAAATTACACATACCCACTAAAGGCCCCCCAACATACAACCCAAGGAGGACGACCGGACAGACATTGACCTTCGGGCACTGTGAAGT
>Ga0116226_10004210_pt1 | contig 12700 bp, 13 predicted proteins | sample S1TSphfallax_FD_89692 | JGI IMG/M metagenome (GOLD analysis project Ga0116226, IMG submission 89692) | Host-associated microbial communities from peat moss isolated from Minnesota, USA - S1T2_Fa - Sphagnum fallax MG | ecosystem: Host-associated > Plants > Peat moss > Unclassified | place: USA... | reverse complement strand
CGCGACGCCTTCGTCCCCTTCCTCCTCACCGGCGCCACGCCCATCGACGTGCGCCCCGCCTTTGCCGCTGCCGCCTCGCCGAACGCCGGCGCGATCACCATGGCCCAATTGCGCGACGGCGCGACCCGGCGTGACACGCCCGCAACGCCGTTACCCTACGGCTATGGCGGGCATGTCTATTGGCTCGGCTGGCACCGCAAATTCGACTACCTTCTGGTCATGGGATTTGGTGCCGATCCTGGACCGTTGCCAAAGGGACTATTTGAAATCGGCCGCGTCCCGATTGCGGCGCTCTACCGCGTCGCGCCGTAGGAGAGGAAGCAGTTCTCTTTTGAAAAAAAGAACTGCTTCCTTTCTTCAACGTGCTTTCGACCCGCGAAGATTTTGCATCGAGCCTTCCAGGAACGAGAAAAACACATCGGTGGCGTAGCCGATCAGGAACGCGAGCGCGAGCGGCGACAGCGACGCGCTTTGGCCGATGGTAAAGTTGCTGAAGAGTCCGACGACACCGCCGCCGATGGCGGCGATGATGAAGCGCGCGGGCGTCGCCTCCGACGGGGCAAAAGTGCGCCGCTCGGTTTGTTCCGTGAAGGCCCGCAACACGTAGGCGCAGGCACCGAGCAGGGCATACAGAACCGGCAGGATGCAGGTTGCGATCGCCCCCCAGATGACCGACGTGGCGTCCTGCACGGAGGTCGCGTAAAGCCGGTCCTCCTGATACACCGAGGTCAGTTTATTCAGGACAACCTGCATATCCTTGGTGAACGGCAGCAGGTCGGGCGGAAGTTGCATCAATTTGTACGGATCCGGTTCGGCCTGCGTCGTGATGCCCGATGGCCCCTCGCTCTTTTGATCCATGATGCGGATCGGGTCCCAGGTCATGAACGGCACAAGCAAATTGAGCTGCCTGGTACGGCTGTAAATAGCACGCATTTCCGCGGCGAACTGCTGCAGTTCAGCGAGGCTGCCGACCGGCGCTGCCTGGCCGTTCGCCGGCGGTGTGCTGGTATCCAACTGCGTATGCAACGTTACGGTCAGCGCGTTCGCCGCCGTCAGATCGGTGGTGATCGTGTTGGAAATGGCGGTATAGATGAACGAAATCATCGACAGCGGCAAAATGATGGCGGCCAGCTTGATCACAATCCACCTGTAGCCCTCGATGGCTCGGTCCGCGTCGTCGCGGCAGGCGCGCAGGGTTTCGGCGGTGACGGGGTACAGTTTCGCGGCCAGCTTGGTGATGGCGGTAATCAGGGCGCCTGGGTTTTCGCTTTCCCACACGGTCCTGCCGCTGCGCCTCGCGGCAATTATTGGCTCGGTGATGTCGGTTTCGAGTGCAATGCCTGCCTCGACCGCGTAGCTCAGCAGATAGTCCGCGTTCTTCAATGTGGTTTCGAGTTGCGCGCTGCCGGGCGGAGGTGCCCCCGGCGGACGCGGCGGCGCGGCTGGCCGATCGGCAGCAACCACATCACTCACGAAACCATTTCCCGGCGCCATCATCTTAACCTCCCGCTTTGGCAGTTGCCGCTGGCGCTGAGTTAATTCAAGACGTAGAAACGAGATATTGAGGAGAGCACCTTCAAAGGCAAGAAAAAACGACATCGCGTCTGCCGCCGGCACGGCAGGGCGGCCAACGTCCGGTTAAAAAGGGATGAATCAGGTGCGGTCGCAACAGAAAAAAGTTTTTTGGTTCTTTTTTTCAAAAAAGAACTGCTTTCTTCCCTACATCTTCCCCAACGCCTGTTCCAAATCGGCAATCAAATCCCCTACATCCTCCAGCCCGATATGAAACCGCACCGCCGGGCCGCCCATGTCGCCACCGCCGGCCGTACGGGTCACAAAGCCCGTCGTCGGCAAAGCCAGGCTCTCGAAACCGCCCCAGCTTGCGCCGATGCCGAACAAAGTCAGGGCATCGACGAAACGATGCGTATCCTCCGCCGTATAGCGCGGCTGAAAAACCACGCCGAACAGACTGCACGCGCCAGTGAAATCGCGCTTCCACAAATCATGCCCTGGTGCTCCCAGCAGCGCCGGGTGCAGCACGCGCAATATCTCGGGCCGGTCTCGCAACCACCCAGCGACCGCCAGCCCGCTCTTTTCCTGATGCGCCAGCCGCACCGCCATGCTGCGCAGGCCGCGTAGCGCCAGCCAGCAATCGTCCGGCGACGCATAATACCCCAGCACCAGCGCCGCATCGCGCACCCGCCGCCAATGCGCATCGTCGGCGACCGTCGCACTGCCGAGCAGCACGTCCGAATGCCCGACCGGATATTTCGTCAGCGCCTGCAACGAAACATCCACCCCATGCGCGAACGGCTGAAACGCATGGATGCCCCAGGTATTGTCCATCAGTACCGAAAGCCCGCGCGCATGCGCCACTTCGGCCAGCGCGGGCACGTCCTGCACCTCAAACGAATGGCTACCTGGACTTTCCAGGTACAAAACCTTCGTGTGGGGCTCGATCAGCGGCGCCAGACCCTCCGCATCGATTTCCGGCGGATAATACGTGGTAGAAATCCCCAGCCGCCGCGCCATGCCATCGCAGAACGTGCGCACCGGGCCATAAACACTGTCCGGCATCAGCATATGATCGCCGCTGCCGACATAACCCAGCAACGGCCCGGTAATGGCGGCCAGACCCGTCGGAAATATCTGGCACCGCGTGCCGCCCTCGATGTCGGCAATCACGTCTTCCAGCGCATGGTGCGTCGCACTGCCCTGCAGACCGTAGGTCAGCGCCTGATCGAGCCGCTTGCGCATGAAGGCGCGCCGTTGCTCCATCGATTCGTACAGCACGGTCGAACCACGATGCAGCGGCGGATTGACAAAGCCATGCACTTTCGTTCCGGCCCGCCCGCCATGCGATAGGCGGGTCGCAAGCTGGAACCGCTGCCGATTTTCCTCAGTCAATGCCGACAGCCTTGGGCGTTTCTACCTGACTGGCCCATTCCGCCCACGATCCGTCGTACAGCGCGCCTTCCGGCAGGCCCGCCAGATGCAGCGCGAAGGTCAAAATACACGCCGACACCCCGCTGCCGCAGCTCGTCACCACCGGGCGCGTGCCGTCCACCCCCGCCGCGGCAAACGCCGCGCGCAACGACACCGGCGGCAACATGGTCCGCCCCTCCAGCAACATATCTGATGCCGGCAGGCTGACCGAACCCGGAATGTGTCCCGACGGCAACCCCGGCCGCGGCTCGGGTTCGCTACCTGCGAATCGTCCCGCGGGCCGTGCATCCAGCACCAGTTCCTCCCCCGTCTCCAGATTGTGCAACATGTCGCCGAGGCCGCGCACCTGGGTTGCGTAATGACGTGGGACGTAGCGCGCCGGCGGTGGGTCGCCCGGCGGCCCGATGCGCACCGGATGGCCGCTCGCCTGCCACGCCGGCAGGCCGCCATCCAGCACGCCGACCGAAACGTGGCCGAAATGGGCAAACATCCACCAGGCCCGCGGCGCCGAGAAAATGCCTTTCTGGTCATAGACGACCACCCGGTGCTCGTTGCCGACCCCGAGCGCACTGACCAGGCGCGCGAAACGCCCCGGCGTCGGCAGCATGTGGGGCAGGTCCGTTTCGGTATCGGCGATTTGCTCGATGTCGAAGAACCGGGCGCCGGGAATATGCGCCGCCTCGAACAATTCGTAAGCGTTCTTGCGTTCGGTCGGCAGGTAGAAGGTCGCGTCCAGCACACGCAGATCCGGCTTTTCCAGCTCGCGTGCGAGCCACTCGACGGATACCAGGGCGGGAACGATCATGCGGTGCTCCAACGATCGCGTAGCCATTCGCGCCGGGCTGCCAGCCACAGCAGCCCGATGGTGGCGACCGAATTCGGAATACGGCCGGCGACCGCGTCCGCGATGGCGATATCGGCAGGAATGGCGCGCACGGCAATATCCTCGTTTTCGCTGGCCAGGCCGTGCACCCCCAGGCGGCCATCCGGCGGCAGGTCTGGCAGCCGCACCAGGCCGGCAAGAAGATAGCAATATTCGTCGCACCCGCCCGGTGTGAGCAGAAAGCCGCCGATGCGCTCGAGCGGCGCCACCGACAGCCCCATTTCCTCCTGCGACTCGCGCGTGACCACCTCCTCCGGGCTTTCATCGCCGTCGGCCAGACCCGCGCAGAACTCCAGTAGCACCGGTTCCAGCCCGGCGGCGAGGGCGGGCAGGCGAAATTGCTCGATCATGACGACATGATCGGTCACCGGGTCATAGGGCACCACCGCGGCGGCCCGGCCCCGCCGCCACAGCTCCCAGGTGCGCTCGCCGCTCATCGCCCCATCGAAGCGGCGGTTGCGAAATTTCACCCGCTGGAGCGGAAAGCGGCCGGACCAGACGGTTTCCACGGAATCGATCTGGACATCACCGTGCGGCGGAATGGCGGTCGAAGGCATGCGGCACCGGTAGAGGAAGACCGCGAGATGCGCCACCCCTGGGCAACTCATTGAAAGCAGTTCTTTTTTGGAAAAAAAAGTACCAAAAAACTTTTGCCCATTGCGGGCGGTACTGTATTGGCCCTTTTAGACGACTTGCTGGACGCAATTAGTAAAAGTTTTTGGTTCTTTTTTTCAAAAAAGAACTGCTTCCTTCGCCCTTGCCTGCCTATGTCAATCGCCGTCAGCGCGGCGCGGGCGGTCCAGGGCGTTCTTGCTCACGAAAAGCAGGCGGCGGCGAAAGGCCGCGGGGCTCTCGATCGTCAGCGTGGCCTTCAGGGACTCCAGGCCGCCCGCGAAGAATGCCCGGCGCAGTGGACGGCCGTGGTGCTCCACCCAGGATGGGACCGCTAGCCGATACGATGTAGCAAGATGTTCGGCGACTGCCGCGAGGTAGGCATCCTTGACATCGTCGAGCAGCAGCGGTTCGTCCGCCAGTGCCGCGGCACGCCGATCCGCATGGCTGTAGAACTCGTCGAGGAACTCACGCACTGCCGGATCGAAACGTTGCGACCCATCCACGGCGCGGCGCGACACCTCCAGCAGCGTGCCGGGTCGCAGCAGCAGATTGGTCATATTGGCCGGCCAGAAGCGAAATCGTGCTTGCCGCCAAAAATTTCCTCGATGCCGAATTGCACCTTGGGCTGTGATTGCGACAACGGATAGAATGAGGCCACGAGCGCCAACGCCGCATTGGCATCGGCCAAACCGATTTCCCGCGCCAGGTTGCGGATATCCTCAATATCACTGTTCTCATCGACGCCGCCTGCACGCATGGCGCGGCATTTCATCGCAAACATATATTCCGGACTAGGGACGAAGATACGTAGCCCAGGTTCGTCAGACGATGGAAACTCGCCGGACATAAGCTTCACGCCCGGCTCTCCGTCGAGCGCGCTCAGGTAGCCCTTTACGCCATCATTCAGCCAGCCGTCCGGCCAGCGACGCTCCGTGGCAACGATCGCGGCCAATCTTGTCACCGTGTCGCGGTCGCGCTCGTACACGCCATCAACGTCCTTCGTCGCCGCACGCCAATCGTAGTTCAGCTTGAGGGCGGAGCCGCCATAAACGGCAATCTCCACCGTCCGGCCCTCGGCCCAGGCCAAGCGGCCAAGCGCGTCAAAAGCGTCCAACCGCGCGGCACGATCGAATTCGACGCTTACCATGATGCCGAAATCTACATTGTCGGCACTTTTGCACAACCGGACGATGGGTTTGCTTTGCAACCCACCTTCTCACGCTCTCCAGCGGGTTCGCAAATAAGGGCCGCTCCACTCAGAGCGGATTAGCCGCCAATATCTCCCGCATGCGCGACGCCGCCGCCGGTCCCTTCATCGCATCGCGCCACATCGTTTCGGCAACCCGCTGATGCGCCGCCACCGCTTCATCGGCGCCGGTAATCATCGCAACACCCGCCTGCACGTGCGGAATGGTATCGCTGCGGAATGCATTGATCGCCAGCGTGGCACGGTCGCGCGCGCGCAGGATCTGGAACTGGCCGGTCGGCTCGCCCGAACTGATCAGGCCGAACTGCAGGCCCATCGGTTCGGCTTCCATGACATTGGCGATGTTCTCGATTTCGGCGCGCGCCACGGCCCGCGCGCGGAACCGCAGTTGCTCCGACCGCACCATGCCCTGGCCCACGCCCTGCAAGAGAAACCGGCCAACAGCGCTCGGTGACAGCATGGCAATGATCGCCGGACGGCGCATCCTGTACATGCGCTTGCGCTCGGAAAGAATGCCCTGCACCTGGTCGGCCATCGCCTGGGCGGCCGCGCGTTCCGGCCCGAGGTCGGACGTCGCCTCGCGAAATATTTCGCCTTCGACGACGTCGAGATCGTCCGACGAAATAAGATAGGTAAACGGCAGCGCCACCTGCAGAATCTGGTCGGCCGTCTCTTCCACCTGGCGCAGGCGTTCGAACAGCCCGATCGGGCGGTTATAGTATTCGACTCCGATGCCCAGCAGCGACAGCGGCGAGATCTTCAGCAGCTCGGCCAGCCGGTTGACGGTGTCGAGCTTGATCACCTCGCCTTTTTCGTAGCGATAGAGCGCCGCGCGCGACACCCCAAGGCGGGCCGCAATTTCTTCCGCACGCAGCCCGGATTCGAGCCGGTAGGCGCGCAGTTGCTGGCCGATTTCTGTAAACCGCATTGTTAACAATACCTCCAGAGCCGCCACCTGCACATGCGCGCACGCTTTACATGCAAGCAGTCAGGTGACGCGCGTAACGCCGCCCCGTGTTGTATAGCAGACTTTATCACCAAATGACCACACGTCGCGTTGGAAGGGACGATTCTTTTTTTGCGCCCCGGTGTTGGTCATTTATGGGCGCCGGGGGGGCAAAAGCGTGGCGCGGCCAAGTTTTTGAGGCAATTTGCCCACTTGGCTTTCCATCAACTTGCCCGGGCTGAGCACGGGCCCTATCGGTCGACACGTCACCGCGTAATGCCGGGCGGTATGGAGGGGCATAAGGGTGGTCGCTGAACGCATCCTGATGGGTGTTCTTATCGGCGGTATCGCACTGGGTTGCGGCGTGGTGCTTTATCCTTTTCTGTCGGCTCTCCTGTGGGCAGCCATCCTGGTTTTTGCTACCTGGCCGGCAACGCAATGGCTAGAGCGCAACTTGGGGCTGCACAAGGCAATTATCGCGCTTGCCATGGTTTTATTGACAGCACTGGTGTTGGTCCTGCCGCTGGCGCTTGCGGCGCCCGGCGGCGCCGCGGACGTGAAGGCGTTGCGGATTTCGCTGGAGGCGTGGCTCGCGGGCGTGCCGCCGGCACCCCATTGGCTGGCGGGCCTGCCTCTTATCGGACGTATTCTGGCAACCACGTGGAATGCGTGGGCGAACGATCTTTCCGAAATGACGGCGTTCTTCCGCCCCTATCTGGGCTTTGCCGCCGAGCGCGGACTCTCCCTGGCGCTGGGCGTCGCGGGTGGCTTCGCGCAACTGGCGGTGGCGCTGTTCGCGGCATTTTTCTTTTGGCTTTCAGGCTCCACGCTGGCCGAGACCCTGCAACTGATGGCCCACCGGGTCGCCGGGCGCTATGCCCCACAGCTGATCGCGGCGACCGCCAATACGGTTCGGGGCGCCGTCTACGGCATCCTGGGAACCGCCATCCTGCAAGGTTTTCTCACCGCATTTGGCCTGGAAATGGCAGGCGTGCCACGCCCGGTTCTGCTCGGCACGGTAGCCGCGTTCCTGGCCGTGTTGCCGATCGGCGCGCCCCTGGTCTGGATACCCGCCGGCTTATGGCTGCTCTCGAACGAGCACACCGCCCGCGGCGTGTTCCTGCTCATCTATGGTGTGCTGGTGGTGTCGGGGGCCGACCACCTGGTGCGGCCGTATTTTATCAGCCGCGGCGCGAAGCTGCCGTTCCTGCTGACCGTGCTGGGCGTGCTTGGCGGCGTGCTGGCGTTCGGCGTGCTCGGCATCTTTCTCGGTCCGGTGCTGTTGGGTGTGGGCTACACGCTGATGATGGCGTTCCTGCGCACTGAACTGCCGGCGGAATAAGCAACAGTGGGGCACGCGACATGGAGTCCTGACCCGGATAGATATGGGTACCGATGATTCGGCCTGGATAGGTTGGGCGCCGTGACGAAGCTCCATGGCTGACCTTTACGTGCCTGTGCTCAGCGTCCCCGAACCGAGGCAGGGCCGGGCGGCGCCGCGCCGCCCGTGGCTAGAGATTGCCCTTATTGTTTCCGCGCTGATGCACGCGCTGTTGCTGGCGATCGTCATCCTGGCGCGCCTGCCGGTGCGATACCAGCAGCCGGAGCCCGAGGCACCGGGCTTCGAGATGGTGTTCCAGGGTGGCGTGAAATCGCCCGACGCGGTTCCGGCGCCAGGCCGTGTGACCGAGATACCCAAAGGCCAGCCGATTCCGGCACCCCCGGAGACGGCGGCGCCGAATGCGGAGATGTCCCCGCCGCAGGCAGCCCCTGCGCCTGAGGTCAATCTGCTGCCGCCCGAACTGCAATTTCTGGCACCTCCGGCGCCGCAACCGGACCAGCAAGCGGCTCTTCAGGCCACGCGCCAGGAACGCACGAAACACGTGCGCCCGCGCACGTCGCCCAATGTCTCTCCGTTCGCCCACCCGCGGGAATTCAGTTTTGCCAGCCGCCCGAGCCCGCTTGTGACCCAAGGCATACCGCAATCCAAGAGCCTCGAACTTTCGCTACAGCGCCCGATCCGTGGCGGCGAGTTAACCGACGGCGCGCTACATTTCACCACGCCGGGCATCGACGGAAGCTATGAAGAACGGCTCGAGAAATATGTCGAAGAAAACAAATACTATCCGGAACAGGCGGTGGAGAACGGCGAACAGGGCATTTCCGTCATTAGCGCGACGATAACGCGTGACGGACACGTAAAGGGGGTGCGACTGATAACCAGCTCCGGTTCGCCCTGGCTGGACATGGCGTGGGTTGGTCTGTTCTGCAGCATGCGCCTGCCGCCGTTTCCGGCCGACATGAAAGTGCCCGAACTCGAGTTCACCTATTCAATGGAATATACGCTCATCGGGCATTAGAGCAATATCGCTTTAGGTTGACTTCAACCGCGATGAAATTGCTCGACAAAACAAAGGCTAGCGCGTGACCGGCACAGCGGGTGCGATGGGCATCCGTGCAACCCGGGCTGCTGCCACCACGGCTGCGAACGCGAGCAGCATCGCGGCTATCACGAATGGCGCGCCGGGCACGCTCCAGCCGAGGCGGGGTGTCGCGAACAACGCATAACTTTCTGTATAGATCGTGGGTGCCATCATGCCGGCGATACCAAGCAGGCTGTTGCTGGCACCCTGCAACGCCCCCTGCTCGGTCGGCGGCACTTTTCGTGTCATGAGCGCGGCAAGCGCCGGGTCGGCCAGGCCACGCAAGGCGAGTATCGGGACTGCCGAAATGAACAGGGCCGGCGTTGCCGCAAATCCCATGGCGGCGAAGCCCGTCGCGCCGCAGCACAGGCCAATCAGCAATGAGCGTCGTTCGCCGAGGCGGCGCACCGCCGGCCCCGTCAAAAGGCCGCCCACGAGCGCGCTGGAAATGCCCATGGCGCCGAGCAGAACACTCAATTGCCGAAGGTTGAAGCCATAGCGGTTGAGGGCGTAGAGGACGGTAATTGTCGGTAGAACGTTCTGTGCCGTCAGGCCAAGAAATTGCACCGCGGCAAGGCTTGTGAGGCCGGGCCTCGCGCGCAGCAGGCGCAGGGCGCCCACGGGGTTGGCACGACGCCATGAAAACGGCGCGCGCCGCTCGGCCGGCAGTGACTCAGGCAGAACGAAAAGCCCAAAAAGAAAATTTACCAGGCTGAGGCCTGCCGCCACCCAGAACGGCAAGCGCGGGCTGATCGTGCCAAGAAGGCCGCCGGCGACCGGCCCGGTGATGAAGCCGAAGCCGAGCGCGACCGAGACCAGGCCAAATCGCGCGGCGCGTTTCTCCGGCGGCGTAATGTCGGCAATGTAGGCGCTGGCGGACGAAAAGCTCGCGGCGGTAATCCCGGAAATCAGGCGGGCGGCAAACAACCATGTGATGTTCGGGGCCACCGCCAGCAGGATGCCATTCAGGCCAAGGCCGAGGTTGGAGAGCAGGATCACCGGGCGACGGCCGAAACGGTCCGACAGCGCACCCTGAACCGGGCCAGCGAAGAACTGCATCAGCGCCCAACTTGTCGCGAAGATCCCGACAGCATGCGCCGCAGCGGCGGGGCTACCTCCCTCCATCGCCTGGATAAGCGGTGGCAAAACCGGCACAACCAGTGACATCGACAAAATGTCGAGCGTGATGGTGAACAGGATGAAGCCGATTGCGGCGGGCATCCCCCCGTTTAATGTTCGTGATCGGCGCTGGCCAGAGTGGTGGTAGTGAAGCGGCGTTAGATAAAAATTATACGGTCCGGTTTTAAGGAGAGGTGGGACGTTGACGGATCATTGCCCGCTATACGTTGGTACGAAGGAATGAAAATTTGTCGCTGGCGCACTTCACGGCGGGAATGGCGGCGGAGCAGCTTGCCTGCGATGCGCTGATTCGTGACGGCTTCACCATAGTTGGTCGGCGCATGCGAACCGCCGCCGGGGAAATCGACGCTGTGGCGGAGCGGGACGGCTTAACGGTCTTTGTGGAGGTTAAGGGGCGCAAGGATCTTGCCAGCGCCGCCTTTGCGCTGCAGCCGCGCCAACAGGCGAGGCTCATGGACGCTGCCGAAATTCTGCTAGGGGAAAACCCGACCTGGGGCAAGCAGGGCGTGCGATTTGATGTCTTAGCAGTGGATCGTTCTGGCAAAGTGCGTCGTATCGCAGACGCATTTAGACTGAATTAGCAAAAGTTTTTTGGTTTTTTTTCAAAAAAGAAGTCCTTCCTTTCTTCCCGGAACTCGAGACGAACTAGCTGACCGGCGGCATCTCGGCCATCATGCGTTTCATTGCCTCAAGGAAGCTTGGGTCATAGGCTTCATCGACATGCTGGGTGTTCCATAGTCCTGACTGCGCCACCTTCTCCTTCGCGCAGCGCCGGCCCAGCCAGGCCGCCGTAGGGGGATCGACCGGCGGGCGTGCGTAGTTGCTAAGCAGCGCGACACTGTTCTTCTCGATGAAGCCGCGCAGGCTATGCGGACCGGGCGGGTCTTCAACAGCCAGGAATAGAAACGGCATTTGGGCTGCGTAAAGAGTGACCGCGGCTTCCAATGCCGCTTCCTGCTTGGCACTTTCCGCGGGTGGCTTGCTGCCGCGGCCCCAGCTTTGCGGCTCGGTATTGCCCGTCAGATCGCGCAGCGCGGTGCCGAGAACCGTACGGAATACCGAACCACGGTGGCTGCCGCTCGCATCATGCGACAGCCGGTCCCACAGGGTGCTTTGCAATTCGGGCTTCAGGGCATGTGTCGCTACGCGCACGACACGCAGGCCTTCGCCGGTGTCGGTGCGGGGCTCGGTGCGTTCGAAAAACCAGACCACGCCGCGTTGCGGCCACGGCCCAGCCGGGTCCGCCTGGGCCATGCGGCGCATGCCGCCGTTGAGCACCTCAAGGTCGCTCAACAAGCGGTAGAACCGGAGTAAATCAGATGCGCGTGAACTCATGCGGGCGGGCGAATTGGTAGCATGGCGTCAGAAACCCGGTCCGGCCGCGGGAGGCAAGTGGGTGGTGCGATCCGTCGTGCTGCCGCAATGACCGCGCCCGTGCTTTCTGCGCGACCGGGCGTGCGCTAAGCCGAGGCCAGCAAGGGGGCCGGCATGGCGGATGGAACCGACGTTGAAGCAGTAAGTCGCGGCACCTTGAAGGTGGCCGTCCAGATGGATCCGCTGGACGCGATCAACATCGACGGCGACAGCACTTTCGCCCTGATGCTCGAGGCGCAGAAGCGTGGCCATGCGCTATGGCATTATGAAGTCAGGCATTTGTCGCTGCGCGAGGGGCGCGCCGCCGCTTGCGGGATGGTGCGCGATCGCGTGACCGCGATGGCGCGGCCGGTGACCGTGCGGCGCCAGCGCGGTCATCATTTTGACGCGGGCGAGGCGGTGCGCATCGACGTCGGCGACATGGATGCAGTGCTCATGCGCCAGGACCCGCCGTTCGACATGGCCTACATCACGGCGACGCACGTGCTGGAGCACGTGCAGCCGCGGACGCTGGTGGTGAACAACCCGGCGGCGGTGCGCAATGCGCCCGAGAAGCTGCTGGTGACGCATTTCCCGGACCTGATGCCGCCGACGCTGGTGACCTGGGACGTGTCGGCGATACGCGCGTTTCGCGACGAATTCTGCGACATCATTGTGAAGCCGCTGTTCGGCAATGGCGGCGCCGGCGTGTTTCGCATCCGGCCGGACGACGAGAATTTGGGCGCGCTGCTGGAAATGCACTTCGCGCGGTCGCGCGAGCCGCTGATGATCCAGAGGTATGAGCCGGCGGTGCGGCAGGGCGACAAACGCATCATTCTTGTAGATGGGACGCCGGCGGGAGCGATCAACCGCGTGCCGGCCGTGGGCGAGGCTCGCAGCAACATGCATGTCGGCGGGCGGGCGGAGACTGTGACGCTGACACCACGGGATGAGGAAATTTGCCGGCGCATCGGGCCGCTGTTGCGCGAGCAGGGGCTGATCTTTGTCGGGATTGACGTCATCGGTGATTATCTTACGGAAATCAACGTGACCAGCCCGACCGGGCTTCAGGAAATAGAGCGATTCGAGGGCACTAACCTGGCGGGGATGATCTGGGACTGTATCGAGGCGCGACTGGTGCGGGCTTAGCGACGGATTCGGACCGGGGCGGGCTGGCGGGGGCGGCG
>Ga0116226_10004209_pt1 | contig 12700 bp, 25 predicted proteins | sample S1TSphfallax_FD_89692 | JGI IMG/M metagenome (GOLD analysis project Ga0116226, IMG submission 89692) | Host-associated microbial communities from peat moss isolated from Minnesota, USA - S1T2_Fa - Sphagnum fallax MG | ecosystem: Host-associated > Plants > Peat moss > Unclassified | place: USA... | reverse complement strand
CGGCCGGTTCAGTCGGGACTATCGGCCTGATTAGACCCGGCGACGCTTCCGCGGGCGGCAGCCATTATGCGGAATCGGCGTCACATCACGGATCGAGGTGATCGCGAAACCCACCGCCTGCAGAGCGCGGAGCGCGGACTCGCGGCCTGAGCCTGGGCCCTTGACCTCCACCTCTAGGGTCCGCATGCCGTGCTCCGCCGCCTTGCGACCGGCATCTTCGGCGGCGACCTGAGCGGCATAGGGAGTTGACTTACGCGACCCCTTGAATCCCTGCATCCCCGAGGACGACCAGGAAATAGTGTTTCCCTGCGCGTCGGTGATGGTGATCATGGTGTTGTTGAAGGTGGCGTTCACATGAGCAACGCCAGAGGTAATGTTCTTTCGTTCGCGCCGACGGGGGCGCGCAGCTGCAGCAGGCTTGGCCATATTACTTGGTCACCTTCTTCTTGCCGGCGATCGGCTTGGCCGGACCCTTGCGGGTACGGGCATTGGTGTGGGTCCGTTGACCGCGTACCGGCAGACCGCGACGATGGCGCAGACCACGATAGCAGCCGAGATCCATCAATCGCTTGATGTTCATCGCCACTTCACGGCGCAGGTCGCCCTCGACATTATAGTCGCGGTCAATCAGCTCGCGGATCTTCAGCACTTCGTCATCCGAGAGCTGGTTCACCCGCTTGGCTTCCGGGATGCCGACCTTATCGACGATCTGCTGCGCCTTGGCGCGGCCGATGCCGTGGATATAGGTCAGCGCAATCAGCACCCGCTTATTGGTCGGGATGTTAACGCCAGCGATACGCGCCAAGACTAGTTACTCCTTAAACTCAAGACAATCTCATGCCCCCCGACCGATCGATATCTGCCGGGAATCCGAAGGTGCGCGATTATAGGGAAAAACCTCTCCCTGTCAACCAGCTCGCGCGGAAATAGTTACAAGCTCAGATCAGTGCGCCGCTGTCGCGTCGACACCGTCGATAATCTCTTTTAATTGCTGCGTCACCTGTTCGATCGGCAAGGTGCCATCAACCACGGTCAGCAGACCGCGTTCCTGATAAAACGGCAGAATTGGCGCGGTCTGGGCGTGATAGGTCGCCAGCCGCGCGCGCACCGTATCGGCATTGTCGTCGGCACGGCGGATGAAGTCACCGCCCCGGCACACGTCGCACCGGCCCTCAACCTTCGGCCGATGAAAATGGTCGTTATATCCCTCGCCGCAACGGGCGCAGGTGAAGCGTCCATCGATGCGCTCGACGATCCGATCATCCGGCACTCTTATTTCAATGGCGGCGTCGATCTTTCGGCCGTGCTTACCCAACATCGCCTGCAGCGCTTCGGCCTGGGCAACGGTGCGTGGGAAGCCATCGAGGATGAAACCCTTTTTGGCGTCCGGATTTTCGATCCGGTCGGCGATGATGCCGATCACGATATCGTCGGACACCAACAAACCCTGATCCATGACATCTTTGGCCTTCCTGCCGATCTCGGTGCCCGACGCGACGGCGGCACGCAGCATATCGCCGGTCGATAATTGGATGCAGCCATATTCCTCTTGCAGTTTTTTGGCCTGGGTACCCTTGCCCCCTCCCGGTGGACCGAGCAGGATTAAATTTCTCGTCAGTTTCGCCTCCCCCGCAATTTTGATTTTTTGATCAGCCCCTCATATTGATGGGCGAGCAGGTGAGACTGAATCTGCGCCACTGTATCCATGGTGACGGTAACCACGATCAGCAGGCTGGTGCCGCCGACATAGAAAGGCACGGACAAGCGGCTGATCAGAATTTCCGGCAGGATTGAAAGCACCGACAGATAGACTGCACCGATCACTGTCAGCCGGGTCAGCACATAATCGAGATAATCGGCCGTATTCTTACCCGGCCGGATACCGGGTAGGAATCCGCCATATTTCTTCAAATTGTCGGCCGTATCAACCGGATTGAACACCACGGCCGTGTAAAAGAACGCGAAGAAGATGATCAAGGCAAGATAGAGCGCGAGATAAAGCGGCTGACCGCGCCCCAGCAATGCGGTGACCGTGCCCAGCCATTCAGGCCCGCGGCCGGCGATGAAACCGGCAGCGGTGATCGGCATCAAGAGGATTGAACTCGCGAAGATCGGCGGAATAACGCCCGAGGTATTCAATTTGAGCGGCAGATGCGAGGCCTCGCCGCCATACATCTTGTTACCGACCTGCCGCTTGGGATATTGCACGATGATCCGGCGCTGGGCGCGCTCGACAAACACGATGGTGGTCACCATCGCCACGACCAGAACCAAAATCAGCAGGATGACCCCGGCCGACATGGCGCCGGTGCGGCCCATCTCCAAGGTGCTGAACAAGGCTTTGGGCAGATTTGCGACGATGCCGGCAAAGATGATCAGGGATGTGCCATTGCCGACGCCGCGCGCGGTGATCTGCTCGCCCATCCACATCAGGAACATGGTGCCGCCGACCAGAGTGATCACCGTGGTCGCGCGGAAGAAGAAACCGGGCTCGAACACCGCATTGGCGCCATGGCCGCCCATACCCTCAAGCCCCACCGCAATGCCATAGGCCTGGAAGGCGGCGATGACGACGGTCGCATAGCGGGTATATTGATTGAGCTTCTTGCGGCCCTGCTCGCCTTCCTTTTTCAGGGAGTCAAAAGACGGCACGATGGTGGTCAGCAGCTGGATGATGATCGATGCCGAGATGTAAGGCATGATATTCAGCGCGAAAATCGTCATCCGCTGCAGCGCGCCGCCGGCGAACATGTCGAACATGCCGAGAATCCCGCCGCCCGAGCGCTTGAACAGATCGGCGAGAATAGCCGGATCAATACCGGGTACGGGGATATAGGTCCCCATCCGGTAAACCACCAGCGCGATCAAGGTGAACCAGATCCGCTTCTTCAGTTCAGTCGCCTTGGCGAAAACGCCAAGATTCATGTTGGCTGCAAGCTGCTCGGCGGCGGACGCCATCAGTTTCTCCGATCACTCGACAAGTCATCCCCGCGGAAACGGGGATCCAGTCAACAGAATGAATTCCCGCTTTCGCGGGAATGACGGGATGTTTCCAAGGCAGAAACAGAGCCGTCCCGACTCCGGCTTTTGCCCACCTTGAATTTAGGCCGTGGGTTCCGTCGCGCCAGCCTTCGGCGCGAGAATAACCACCGCCCCGCCGGCCTTTTCCACCGCCGCCTTGGCGGCATTGGTGACGCCCGAAACCTCGATGGTCAGCTTGCTGGTAAGCGTGCCACGACCGAGCAGCCGGACTCCGTCCAGCACGGTCGAGATGACGCCGGAGGCCAACAAGGTGGCGGCATTGATGGTCTCGGCCGGATTGACCTTGCCACTGTCGATCGCCTGTTGCAGACGGTCGAGATTGACCTCCGCATAATCGAGACGGAAGATATTCGTGAAGCCGCGTTTCGGCAGACGCCGATAGATCGGCATCTGACCGCCTTCGAATCCATTGATGGCGACGCCGGTACGCGAGGTCTGACCCTTGACGCCACGGCCGCCGGTCTTGCCCTTACCCGAACCAATGCCCCGGCCAATGCGCAGACGCTCCTTGCGGGCGCCTTCATTGTCACGCAGATCGTTGAGTTTCATAATATATACCCCTCCCGTCCTTATGCTTCGTCGATACGCAGCAAGTGACGGACCTTGTCGATCATGCCGCGCACGGAAGGCGTATCTTCCAAGGTGCGGCTACGATGCAGCTTGTTCAAACCGAGACCAACCAGGGTTGCGCCCTGGTCCTTCGGGCGGCCGATCGGGCTGCCGATCTGGGTGATGGTAACCGTCTTCTTTTCGGTCGGCATCACAGCGATCTGTTTCTTGGCCATCGAACCTTACTCCTTCGCGGCGGCGGCGACTGGGGTGGCGGCGACTGGGGCGGCCGCACCGGTATCACGACGTCCGACGATGTCACCGACCTTCTTGCCGCGTTTGGCGGCGACGGTGCGCGGGCTCAGCACATTGGTCAAGGCGTCGAAGGTCGCCTTGATCATATTGTGCGGGTTAGAGGTGCCAATGCATTTGGCGACCACGTCCTGCACGCCCATGGTCTCGAACACGGCGCGCATCGGACCGCCGGCGATGATGCCGGTACCGGCGGGAGCCGAGCGGAGCACCACGCGGCCGGCGCCAAAATGGCCCCGGCTGTCATGATGCAGCGTCCGACCCTCGCGAAGCGCGATGCGGATCATGTTGCGCTTGGCCTGATCGGTCGCCTTGCGGATCGCTTCCGGCACTTCGCGGGCCTTGCCCGACCCATAGCCGACACGGCCCTTGGAGTCGCCGACCACCACCAAGGCGGCAAAGGCGAACCGACGGCCGCCCTTGACCACTTTGGCGACGCGGTTGATATGCACCAGCTTATCGACCAGATCGCTTTCTTCGCGATCGCGCGGCTGATCCGAACGCTGACCTTCGCGGCCACGACCGGGACGGTCGCTCCGCTCGGAGCGTTCACCAGTGCGCGGGGTCCGCTCGCCGCGGGGGGAATTGGGAGTACGTGCCATTATATGCTTCCCTTAGAACGACAGCCCGCCTTCGCGGGCGGCATCGGCGAGGGCCTTGACCCGGCCATGGAACAGATAACCGCCCCGATCGAACACCACCGAGGTGATGCCGGCCGACGTGGCCCGTTCGGCGATCAGCTTACCGACGGCTTGCGCAGCGGTAACATCGGCACCGGTCTTGAGGCTGCCCTTGAGCTCGGTTTCGAGCGAGGAGGCGGCGGCAAGCGTGGTGCCCTTCTGATCATCGATGATCTGAGCGTAAATATGCTTTGACGAGCGGAACACCGACAGGCGCGGACGCAAGCCTCCTTTGGAGCGGAGAGCAAAACGGTTGCGCCGCTGACGGCGTTCAAAAAGTTCTTTCGGCGTGAACATGGCTAGCAACCTTACTTCTTCTTGCCTTCCTTGCGGAGGATCGTTTCGGTGTCATACTTGACGCCCTTGCCCTTGTAGGGCTCGGGGCCACGGAACGCGCGGATCTCGGAGGCGATCTGGCCGACAACCTGACGGTCCTTGCCGGTGATCGAGATGGCGGTCGGCTTCTCGCATTTCACGACGATCCCGTCCGGGATCGGATAATTGATGTCGTGCGAGTAGCCGAGCTGCAAATTCAGGACCTTGCCCTGTACCGCGGCGCGATAACCGACGCCGTTGATCTCAAGATTGATGGTCCATCCGTCCGACACGCCCTTAACCATGTTGTTAAGCAGCGCTCGGGTGGTGCCCCACATCATCCGGGCCCGCTTGTTCTCGCCCTTCGGCTTGACCCACAGCTGGTCGCCGTCCAGGCCGGCTTCGACATCTTCGACCAGCTGGAGAGACGACTCGCCGAGCTTACCCTTGACCGAGACATTGGTCCCGGCCAGAGAGACAGTGACGCCTGACGGCACCACCACGGGATATTTTCCAACGCGTGACATCTCGCCGCTCCTCAGAACACTTGGCAGAGAACTTCGCCGCCAACATTGGCAGCGCGGGCCTCCGCGTCAGACATCACGCCGCGCGGCGTCGACAAGATGGAGATACCCAGCCCGTTCGAAACCTTCGGCAGATCGGCGATCTTGGAATAGACACGACGGCCGGGCTTCGACACGCGGGAAATCTCGCGGATCACCGGCTCGCCTTCGTGATATTTCAATTCGATCGTCAGCTCAGCTACGCCCGGCTTCAATTCAGCCGAAGAGTAACCACGGATATAGCCTTCGCGCTTCAGCACTTCCAAAACATTGGAACGCAGGCGGGAAGCAGGGGCAACCACCGCAGATTTCCGCGCCATCTGGCCATTGCGGATTCGCGTCAGCATATCCCCTAGGGGATCGGTCATCATTTTTCGCGTCTCCTTACCAGCTGGACTTGACCATGCCGGGGATCTGGCCCTTCGAGCCAAGTTCCCGCAGCTGGATACGGCACAGCTTGAACTTACGATAATTACCACGCGCCCGGCCGGTGACTTCGCACCGCAACCGAACACGATTGGGGGCTGAGTTGCGCGGCAATTCAGCCAACTTCAACACCGCCTCGAAACGATCCTCGGGCGAAACCTCCCGATTGGAAATAATGTCTTTGAGCTTGGCGCGGCGGTTTGCGTACTGCCTGGCCAGCTTCTCGCGCTTCTTGTTGCGCTCGACAGAGCTTGTCTTTGCCATAGTCTACGTTCTCCAGCCGGTCAGTTCGAGAAGGGCATTTCGAACGCCTTCAAGAGTGCCTTGCACTCGGCGTCCGTTTTAGCCGTAGTTACGAACACGATGTCCATGCCGCGTACCCGGTCCACGCGGTCGTAATTGATTTCCGGAAATATCAGCTGTTCCTTCAAGCCCATGGCGTAATTGCCACGCCCGTCGAAACTCTTGGCCGAAACGCCGCGAAAATCGCGGACGCGCGGCAGGGCAATCGTCACCAGCCGATCGAGGAATTCGTACATGCGGTCCTTGCGCAGGGTCACCTTACAGCCGACCACCTGATTCTCGCGCAGCTTGAAGCTGGCGATCGAGGTCTTGGCCTTGGTCACCACCGGCTTCTGACCGGCTATGGCGATCAGATCCGAGAGCGCGCCTTCGATCTTTTTGCTATCCTGGGCCGCTTCACCGACACCCATGTTGATAACGATCTTCTCGAGCTTCGGGACCTGCATCACATTCTCATAGTTGAACTCAGCCATGAGAGCCGGGCGGACCACAGTTTCATAATGTTCGCGTAAACGCGTCGACATAGTCATCGCTCCTTCACCGATCAATCTGCTCGCCCGAGCGACGGGCGATGCGGACCTTGGTGCCATCCTCAAGCGTCTTGAAACCGACGCGAGTCGGCTTGTCGCTTTTCGGGTCGATCAATGCAACGTTGGAGACGTGAATCGCCGCCTCCTTTTTAACCAGGCCACCCTGGTTATTCATGCTCGGACGGGTGTGACGGGTCACGAGACCGATGCCCTGGACCACCACTCGGTTATCCTCGGGACGGACGCTCATGACTTCGCCTTTCTTACCCTTGTCCTTGCCGGCGATCACGATGACCTGATCGCCCTTTTTCACTTTCGCAGCCATCACAGCACCTCGGGCGCCAAAGAAATGATTTTCATGAACTTCTTGGCGCGCAGCTCGCGGGTCACCGGCCCGAAGATGCGGGTGCCGATCGGTTCGCCCTGCTTGTTGATCAGCACGGCGGCATTGCCGTCGAAACGGATCGTCGAGCCATCGGCGCGACGGATTTCCTTGGCAGTGCGGACGATGACGGCGCGATGCACGTCACCCTTCTTCACGCGACCGCGCGGGATCGCCTCCTTGATGGAGACGACGATGACGTCGCCGACATGGGCGATGGTGCGGTGCGAACCGCCCAACACCTTGATGCACTGCACCCGGCGGGCGCCTGAGTTATCGGCGACGTCCAGGTTGGTTTGCATCTGGATCATAACTTACTTCCTTTCGTTAACAGCCGAACGTCACGCTTGCGCTGCGTCGTCGGCCACGACAGTCCAGGTCTTGTGTTTCGAGATCGGACGGCATTCTTCAATGCGCACGACATCGCCGACCTTACGGCTGTTGGTCTCGTCATGGGCGCTATACTTCTTCGAGCGCCGAATGAACTTCTTATACACCGGGTGCATGACACGACGCTCGACACGGACCACAATGGTCTTGTCCATGGCATCGGATACCACCACACCCTGAAGAATGCGCTTGGGCATGTCTCCACGACCTCCTTAAGACGCGATTTTTTTGCGGTCGCCAAGGAGAGTCTTGATGGTCGCGATCTCGCGACGCACTTGACGCACCCGGGCGGTATTTTCCAACTGGCCGGAGGCCCGCTGGAAACGCAGGTTGAACTGTTCTTTCTTCAATTCCAGCAGGCGATCGCCGAGCTGGTCCGGGGTTTTCACCCGCAAATCAGTAACCAGGGACATATCAGGCCTCCCCAGCCAAACGTTGAACGAACTTCGTCTTGATCGGCAGCTTGGCCGCGGCGAGCAGAAACCCCTGCCTTGCGACGTCCTCGGCGACACCGTCGACCTCGAAGATGATCCGGCCGGGGGCGACGCGCGCCACCCAGAATTCCGGCGCGCCCTTACCCGACCCCATGCGGACTTCGGCAGGCTTGGTCGAGACCGGCACATCCGGGAAAATCCGGATCCAGACGCGACCCTGACGCTTCATATGACGGGTCAAAGCGCGGCGGGCAGCCTCGATCTGACGCGCGGTGATGCGCTCCGGTTCCAAGGCCTTGAGGCCAAAGGCACCGAAATTGAGTTCGAAACCGCCCTTGGCCAGACCGTGGATACGGCCCTTATGCGCCTTGCGGTATTTCGTACGCTTCGGACTAAGCATTTTTCGTCAGACCCACTCTGTTAACGACGCGGAGCGTCATGAGATTGCGTCGGGCCCTGACCTTCGAGGGCGCGCTTGTCTTGCGCCATCGGGTCATGCGCCATGATCTCGCCCTTGAACACCCAGACCTTGACGCCGCAAGTGCCGTAGGTGGTCTTGGCCGTACCAACGCCGTAATCGACATCGGCGCGAAGCGTGTGCAACGGCACGCGGCCCTCACGATACCATTCCATGCGCGCGATCTCGGCGCCGCCAAGCCGGCCGGAGCAATTTATCCGGATACCCTGCGCACCCAGACGCATGGCCGACTGAACGGCCCGCTTCATGGCGCGGCGGAAGGCGACACGGCGTTCCAACTGCTGGGCGATGCTTTCGGCGATCAGCTGTGCATCGAGTTCCGGCTTCCTAATTTCGACGATGTTCAGATGAACCTCGGAACCGGTCATCTTTGACAGCGCCTTCCGCAGCACCTCGATGTCCGCGCCCTTCTTGCCGATCACGACGCCCGGACGGGCGGTGTGAATGGTCACGCGGGCTTTCTTCGCCGGACGCTCGATCACCACCCGCGACACGCCGGCCTGGGCCAGCTTTGTCTTCAGGAAGTCGCGCAGCTTGAGGTCTTCATGCAGCAGCTTGGCATAGTCGCCATCGGCGAACCAGCGGGAATCCCAGGTCCGGTTGATGCCGAGACGGAGCCCGATCGGATTGACTTTCTGACCCATATCTTATGCCTTCTGCTCGGTAGGCGCGTCGCTGCGCTCACGGACGATGACCGTCAGATTGCTGAACGGCTTGATGATCTTGCCGACGCGGCCACGGGCGCGCGGGCTGAAACGCTTCATCACCAGACCCTTGCCGACATAGGCCTCGGCCACCACCAGACGATCGACGTCCAATTGATGATTGTTCTCGGCATTGGCGATCGCCGACTGCAGAACCTTCTTCACCAGTTGCGCAACGCGGCGCTTGGAGAAGGTCAGCTGCACGAGGGCGGCGTCGGCCTTGAGGCCGCGGATGCTCTGGGCCACCAGGTTCAGTTTCTGCGGACTGGTGCGGATCGAGGAAGCGTAGGCCTTCGCTTCGATGTCAGCCAGAACGCGAGGAGCGGATTTCTTGCTCATTTCCTCTTGGCCTTCTTGTCCACGGCATGGCCGTAATAGGTCCGGGTCGGCGAAAACTCGCCGAACTTGTGACCAACCATATTCTCGGTGACCAGCACCGGGATATATTTCTGGCCGTTATGCACGCCGAACGTGAGACCCACGAACTGCGGCAGAATTGTTGAACGACGCGACCAAATCTTGATCACTTCATTGCGGCCCGATGCACGCGACTTTTCCGCCTTCTTGAGCAGGAAGCCGTCGACAAAGGGACCTTTCCACACGGAACGAGCCACTCGTCCCTCCTTTACTTGGTCTGTTGACGACGGCGCATAATCAGGCTGTCCGTCTTCTTGTTGTTGCGGGTCTTCTTACCTTTGGTCGGCTTGCCCCAAGGAGTCACCGGATGACGGCCCCCCGAGGTCCGGCCCTCACCACCACCATGCGGATGGTCAACCGGGTTCATGGTGACACCGCGGTTATGCGGCTTGCGACCAAGCCAGCGCGAGCGCCCGGCCTTACCCAGATTGATATTCTGCTGGTCGGGGTTCGAGACTGCGCCGATCGTCGCCAGGCATTCGGCGCGCACGACACGTACTTCACCCGAGGACAGACGGAGCTGGGCATAACCCTGATCCTTGCCGACCAGCTGCACATAGGTACCGGCGGAGCGGGCGATCTGGCCCCCCTTGCCGACCTTCATCTCGACATTATGGACGACGGTGCCGACCGGAATATTCTTCAGCGGCAGCGCGTTGCCCGGCTTGATATCGACCTTCTGCCCGGCCACCACGGAATCGCCAACCGCGAGACGCTGCGGCGCCAGGATGTAGGACAGTTCGCCATCCTCATAGCGGATCAGCGCGATGAAGGCGGTGCGGTTGGGATCATATTCCAGCCGCTCGACGGTCGCCGTCATATCGACCTTGGTGCGCTTGAAGTCGACCATGCGATAGCGCTGTTTGTGCCCACCACCCCGGAACCGGACCGTGATGCGGCCCAGATTGTTACGGCCGCCATGCTTGCGCAGACCTTCGGTCAGCGACTTCTCGGGCTTGCCTTTCCACAATCCGGACCGATCGACGATGACCAGCTGACGCTGGCTCGGCGTGGTCGGCTTGAAAGATTTCAATGCCATTTCGTTCAGACCCCCGTGGTCACGTCGATCGTCTGGCCGTCAGCCAGCGAAACGATCGCTTTCTTGATGTCGCTGCGCTTACCCACGACGCCTTTGAAGCGCTTGGTCTTGCCCAGCTGACGCAGCGTGTTGACGGCCGTGACCTTGACCTTGAACACCATCTCGATGGCGGCCTTGATCTCGCCCTTGGTGGCGTCCAGCGGAACGCGGAAGGTCACCTGACCATGCTCCGAACCCATGGTCGCCTTTTCGGTAATCACCGGCGAGCGGACGATGTCGTAAGCCTTTTCCATGCTGATCACGGTCTTGCTCATTTGAGGCGGGCCTCCAAGGCTTCCAGGCCGTCCTTGGTCAAAACCAAAGTATCGCGGCGAAGGATGTCATAGACATTGGCGCCCTGGCTCGGCAGCACATCGACATGCGGCAGATTGCGGGACGCCAAAGCGAAATTGCGGTCGAGATTGGCGCCATCGATGAACAGCACGTTCGACAGGTTCAGCTTGGCCAAACGGCCGGCGAGATCCTTGGTCTTGTTCGACGCCGTCACCGCACTGTCGAGCACGATCAATTTGCCAGAAGCCGCCTTGGCCGACAACGCGACCTTGAGCGCCAGCGCACGGACCTTCTTCGGCAAATCATGGGCGTGCGAGCGCACAACCGGGCCGAAGATCACCCCACCACCACGGAACTGGGCGGAGCGCAGCGACCCCTGACGGGCGCGACCGGTGCCCTTCTGGTTGTAGGGCTTCTTGGTGGTGCCCGACACTTCCCAGATCTGCTTGGTCTTATGGTTGCCCGACCGGCGCTTGGCCAGCTGGTAATTGACCATGCGGGCGAGGATGTCGCGACGGACTTCGACGCCAAAAACCGTGTCGGTCAGTTCGACCGAACCGACGGTTTCCGCGTCCAGATTGACGACGTTAAGCTTCATCGCCGGTTTCCTTTTCTTCGCTAACGACGACAGAAGTCGCGCTGACCTTGACGCCGGCCGGGAAAGGCAGGCCTTCCGGCGCCTTGCGCTTGACCGCGTCGCGGACCAGGACCCAGCCACCGGCGGAACCCGGGATAGCGCCCTTGACCAGGATCAGGCCGCGTTCACTGTCGGTCGAGACGATGGTCAGGCTTTGGGTCGTGACTTGCACGTCACCCATGTGGCCGGCCATCTTCTTGCCTTTGAACACCTTGCCGGGATCCTGACGCTGGCCGGTCGAACCGAGCGAACGGTGCGACACGGACACACCGTGCGAGGCTTCGAGGCCGCGGAAATTATGCCGCTTCATACCGCCGGCAAAACCCTTGCCGATGGAGGTGCCGGTAACATCCACAAATTGCCCGACCAGGAAATGACTGGCGACCAGCTCGGTGCCGACCTCCAGCATCGCGTCGGGCGAGACGCGGAATTCAACCAGCTTCTTCGGCGGCTCGACCTTGGCGTTGGCAAACTGGACCCGCTGGGCCTTGTTCACATTTTTCACCTTGGCAAGACCTGCCCCTAATTGTACGGCCGTGTAGCCGTCTTTTTCCTCAGAGCGGGTCGACACTACTTTGCACCCGTCGATTTTCAACACGGTGACCGGCACATGGGTGCCGTCCTCGGTGAAAACGCGGGTCATGCCGACCTTCTGGGCGATGAGACCGGATCGCATCGTCTTATCCTTACAGCTTAATCTCAACGTCGACGCCGGCGGCCAGGTCGAGCTTCATCAGCGCATCAACCGTCTGGGGCGTCGGATCGACGATGTCCAGAAGACGCTTGTGCGTGCGGATCTCGAACTGCTCGCGCGACTTCTTATCGATGTGCGGAGAACGGTTCACGGTAAATTTCTCGATACGGGTCGGCAGCGGGATGGGCCCGCGAACCTGCGCACCGGTGCGCTTGGCGGTGTTGACGATCTCTCGCGTGCTCTGATCGAGCACGCGATGATCGAACGCCTTCAGGCGGATGCGGATGTTTTGGCTATCCATTTTCTTGTCCTGTCCCAAATATCCGCTTACTCAATGATCGATGCGACGACGCCGGCGCCGACGGTACGACCGCCTTCGCGGATGGCGAAACGCAGGCCCTCATCCATGGCGATCGGGGCAATCAGCTGCACGACCATCGAGATATTGTCGCCGGGCATCACCATCTCGGTG
>Ga0116226_10004205_pt1 | contig 12707 bp, 10 predicted proteins | sample S1TSphfallax_FD_89692 | JGI IMG/M metagenome (GOLD analysis project Ga0116226, IMG submission 89692) | Host-associated microbial communities from peat moss isolated from Minnesota, USA - S1T2_Fa - Sphagnum fallax MG | ecosystem: Host-associated > Plants > Peat moss > Unclassified | place: USA... | reverse complement strand
AGCGAGTGGCGCGCTCGATTGGACGCCGCGGGAATACCATGCGCACCCGCATTAGAACTGGATGAAGTCGTGGCCGATCCGCAATTCGAAGCGCTACAGATGTTGCAGCCGGCCGCCGACGGGCAGCGCTCGCTGATCGGTCTGCCGCTGTCATTCGATGGAGTCCGGCCGCCGCTGCGTCGCTCACCGCCCGCCTTGGGCGAGGGGACCCACCTGATCCATTCACCCGTCGAGGGGGGCGATTCTCATGGATAGCGTGGTGCTGCGCACGATGCAGTGGCGAGACGAGGGCGGCGGCCTTTGGGTCGCGACGTTCAACCGGCCGCAGGTCATGAATGCACTCGATACCCACACCTCGCTCGATCTGCGGGACATCTTCGCGCCGCTGCGCTTTGACTCCAGTGGAGTTCGCTGCGTGATCCTCACCGGCAGCGGACAGCGAGCTTTCAGCGCCGGTGGTGATCTGAAGGAGCGGCAAGGGATGAGCTCGGACCAGTGGCGTGCGCAGCACGCCATCATCGAGGAGGGCGCCTACGCCGTCATGAATTGCTCTGTGCCGGTGATCGCGGCGGTCAACGGCATCGCCCTGGGTGGCGGCTTGGAGATCGCGATGTGCTGTGACTTTATCTACGCCTCGAGGTCGGCGCGGTTCGGTCTACCCGAGGTCACTCGAGGCATCATACCCGGGGCAGGCGGCACGCAAACCCTCGCCCGTGCAATTGGCGAACGCAAGGCCAAAGAGATCATCCTGAGCGGTCGGCAATTTGGCAGCGAAGAGGCGTATTCGTGGGGTCTCATCAACGGGGTTTGTGACCCGGATGCCCTATTGCCCACCGTCCTGCAAGTGGCACGTGATATCTGCGCCAATGCCCCGATTGCGGTGCGCCAGGCCAAGAAGGCGATTCATCAGGGACTGCAGCTGGATATGACCTCGGCGCTCGAGTTCGAAGTGCAGGCATACGAACGCACGATCGCGACCGAGGACCGCTTGGAAGGCATCGCGGCGTTCAACGAACGCCGCAAACCCAATTTTAAAGGCCGCTGAGATGACTGCCATGAATGATTCCCCACCGGCACTCGTGACGCTCGGTGAAGATTTTCCAGAGATCCGCGAGGGTGTTCGGGCCATTTGTAAGAAGTATCCCGGTGCCTACTGGCGTGCCCTCGAGGATGAACACGATTATCCCGAGGCGTTCGTGCGGGACATGACGGACGCGGGATATTTGGCCGCTCTCATTCCCGAGCAATATGGCGGCGTGGAGCTGCCGCTACGGGCGGGGTGCGTCATCCTCGAGGAAATCCATGCGTCGGGCTGTGATGCCTATGCCTGTCATGCGCAGATGTACATGATGGGGATGCTGCTGCGGCATGGTAACGAGGCTCAGAAGAACGCCTATCTGCATCAGATCGCCGCCGGAACGCTCAGGTTTCAAGCCTTTGGTGTGACCGAGCCGACGAGCGGCTCGGATACGCTCAATTTGAAAACCCGGGCGGTTCGCGATGGCGATCATTACGTGGTGAACGGCCAGAAGATCTGGACGTCACGGGCACACAAAAGCGACTTGATGACGTTGCTGGTGCGCACCACGCCGGTCGATCAGCGCCAGAAGCGCACCGATGGCTTGTCGGTGTTATTGGTGGACATGCGCGAAGCCGTGGGCAACGGCCTGACCATCAAGCGCATCGACACGATGGTCAATCATCATACGAATGAGCTGTTCTTCGAGAATCTTCGCGTGCCGGTCGCCAACCTGATCGGCGAAGAGGGGAAGGGTTTCCGCTACATCCTCGATGGCATGAATGCCGAAAGAATTCTCGTCGCCAGTGAGTCCCTGGGGGATGCCCGCTATTTCATTCGTCGTGCCACCGATTACGCCAACGAGCGGGTCGTCTTCGGCCGTCCGATCGGCCAGAACCAAGCCGTGCAGTTTCCCATCGCCCGCAGCTACGCCGAATGGAAAGCGGCGGACATGCTGGCGCGTTCGGCCGCCGCCTTGTTCGAGGCGCAACTGCCCTGCGGTGAGGAGGCGAACATCAGCAAACTCCTCGCATCCGAGGCGGCCTGGAATGCGGCCGAGGCGTGCATGCAGACCTTCGGCGGATTTTCGGTCGCCCGCGAATATGACATCGAGAGAAAATGGAAGGACGCACGGCTCGCTCGCATCGCGCCCATCTCCACCAACCTGATATTGGCCTACATCGGTCAGCGGGTATTGAACATGCCGAAGTCGTACTGAGGAATCTATGCAGCAGCGCTGGGGTCATTTCATTGGCGGTGGATTCGTTCATCCTCGCGGCGGGGAGTATCTGCCCTCGTTCGATTCGAGGACCGGGAAACCGCGATTCTCGGTGGCGCGCGGAAACGCCGCCGATGTCGAAGCCGCCATCGCGAGCGCGCAGGCGGCGCTGCCGGCCTGGCGTAGCCTGCGACCGCTCGATCGCGGTCGACTACTCACCCAGGTCGCGCGCATCATTCGCGCCAACCGCGACCTGTTGGTGGAACTCGAGCGCTGCGAGACGGGAAAACCCCTGAACATCACGCGCAATGACGTCGAAGTCACGGCGCAATATTTTGAGTTCTACGGGGGCCTTGCGCCGTCGCTCGAAGGCTCTACCGTGCCGCTCGGCCCCAATTATCATGCCTACACGTTGCGCGAACCCTACGGCGTCGTCGGCGTGATCCTGCCGTTCAACGGCCCGATCAATCAGGCGGGACGGGGTATCGCGCCGGCGCTGGCGGCCGGCAACGTGGTCATAGCCAAACCGTCGGAATTCACCTCGGTGTCATTGCTCGAATTATGCCGACTGACGATGCAGGAAGGCGGCTTGCCGCCCGGCGTGCTCAACGTCGTCACGGGCACCGGTGCAGAGGCCGGGCGCGCCCTCGTCGAGAACGAGGCGGTACGCAAGATTACCTTCACCGGGTCGCGTCGTGCCGGGCGTGAGATCGGCAGCATTGCCGCCGAACGCATCGTGCCGTTGACGCTCGAACTCGGCGGTAAATCACCCAACATCGTCTTCGATGACTGTGACTTCGACCGGGCCGTGGCCGGCTCTGTTGCCGCATTCACCGTCAATTCGGGTCAGATCTGCGTGGCGGGTACGCGTTGCCTGGTGCAAAACTCCATCAAGCAGCGTTTCGTCGATGCGATGGCGGAGCGTTTGCGCGGCCTCGCGCTCGAATCGGGCGATGGCACGGGATTGGGGCCGATCATCACGGAGGCGCAGTACCAACGGGTCCTCGATTTCTATGGGCGCGCCGCGGCGGAGGGATCCGTGGCGGTGGTCGGCGGCATCGACGCGATGCGCAGCATGCCCGCCGCGGGCTGGTTCGTACCGCCCACTCTATATCTGGACGCTGCGCAGGATAGCAGCGTGACCCGCGAGGAACTCTTCGGGCCGATTGTCGCGGTGAGCGGATTTGATACCGAACAGGATGCCGTGCGCATTGCCAACGATACGGAATACGGTCTGGCGGCGGGAATTTGGACCCGTGATGTCTCAAGGGCACACCGGGTTGCCGCACTTCTCGACGCGGGGCAGGTGTTCGTCAACGAGTATCCCACCGGCGGGGTGGAAACGCCCTTCGGTGGCTACAAGCAGAGCGGCTATGGCAGAGAAAAGGGCTTGGAGGCCCTCCATCATTACTCGCACACGAAGTGCGTGATCGTCAGACTATGAACGAAGCGGCTGGAAGAATCACATCTTGGAGGCATCGATGATCAAGCGAATGGTCGAACGCGCGAATTCGGATGAATTTCTGAAACAGCGCGGCCGGTTTATCAATCTCAGTTTTGCGCTGGTCTCGGGCGAGGAGGACTGGCTAGTCACGGTGGATGGTGGCCGGGTCTCCGCCAAGGCGTTGAGCGGTGCGTCGCAGGCGCCGGCATTCACCTTGCGGGCAGCGCGATCGGTTTGGGAGGATTTCGCGAAGCCCGTGCCTCCCCCCGGAACGCACGACATTCTGGCGCTGTTCGAGGGCGAGCGGCTGCAAATCGACGGCGACGCCTTGATTCTGTTTCGCAATCTTCTGTACGTGAAGCTATTGCTCGAAAAAGCACGTCAATCGGAGGTCAACGCATGAGCGCTCATATCGAAAACATCACGGGTCGTTACGTGCATCTGCAGCTCGAAGGCCGCGACAACCGCATCTTTTTCGAAGAAGCCGGATCAGGCATTCCATTGATCTGTCTGCACACCGCGGGAGCCGACAGCCGGCAATACCGTGACATTTTGGCCGACGAACGCGTCACGTCCCGGTATCGGGTCATCACGTTCGACCTCCCGTGGCACGGCCGCTCCTCGCCACCCGCCGGTTGGCACAAGGAAGCCTACACGCTGACGACCGACCGGTACATGCAGACCGTGCTGTCGTTCATGGAGGCGCTGGAACTCAGCAAACCGGTGGTGATGGGATGCTCCATCGGGGGACGGGCGGTGCTGCATCTCATGCTGCGCCATGCCCGCTTATTTCGCGCGGGCATTGGTTTGCAATCGCACGCCGGCTACGACCCGCTGATGAATCCCCTGGTCAGAGATTTGGGCTATCTGCAGCGGCCGGACGTCAATGGGCAGGAGGCGGCGGCCGCGACCGTGTCGGGTCTGATGGCGCCGATGAGTCCCGAAGAGCATCGGTGGGAGACGTTGTGGCATTACATGCAGGGAGGGCCGGGCGCGTTCGCCGGTGATCTGTACTATTACATGGTCGAGGGCGACCTGCGGAATGGCCGCGTCGCCGGCATCGACACCCGGGTGTGTCCGCTGTACCTGCTCACGGGAGACTATGACTATTCCGCGACGGTGGAGCGCAGCCGCGCCGTCGTTGAACAGGTGCCAGGAGTCAAATTCAAGGTCATGCCGAATCTTGGGCATTTCCCGATGTCCGAGAATCCGCAGTTATTCCTCACGCATTTACTGCCGGTTCTCGACGAGATTGCCGCGGGAGCCACGTCCCATTAGCGAGGATGAGCGCTGCGGTAGCCGAGTTTGGCAGAGATTTCGGCCGTGCTGTCAAGGAGAAGGCGAGACAGCACGGCCTCGCCGCCCATCTGCGCGACGATGTGGTCGGGACCGACGACGGTAATGGCGGCAACGACGTTACCGTGATGATCCCGCACCGGCGCGGCACAACTGGCGATGCCAGGGTCGAGAAGGGAGGGGTGAAAGACGTATCCCGTGGTCCGATCCTCGGCCGCCTGGCGCCGCATCGCCTCGAAAACCGGTGGCTTCTCCGCCGACAGCTCCTTTTGCGCACGGCGGACCAGCTCGCGAAGCTCCGGATCGCTGAGACCCGCGAGGAGGACGCGTCCGCTCGCCGTGAGATGGGCGGGCCTGACGGAGCCGATCTGCAAATTGCTCACGACGCTGACCGGCGGAGCCACTCGCGCGATATAGCTCGAATACACGCCGTCGAGCACGACGACATAGGTCGATGCACGGGTTTCGGTGCTGAGTTCGCGCAAGTAGGGCTGCGCGATATCGAGGATGCCCTGGGAAGCCAGGTACTCGAAGCCCAGCCGCAAGATCTTGGTCGTGACCCGGAACTGGCGCGTGTCGGGCTGACGCGCAATGAAGCCATCCTTCTCGAGCGTGTAAACCAGGCGATACGCCGCGGAGCGAGTGACATTCAAGCCCGCCGACAATTCGGCAAGTGACAGATGCGGATGATCGCGGGTAAAGAGCTGCAGTAATGCCAAGCCCCGGGACAGTCCGGGGACCACATAGCGAGGATCGATGGTGTCCTCAGGTTCGGAGATTTCCGGCGGTGATTCATCGTCAGGTGTGTTTCTGGTCACTCTGGAGCGCAACTCATGGGACGGCTAGCGTACTTTACATGGTGGGTTTCCCGGCGTCAGCAGCGCGACGAATCCGTCCACGAGCGCCGCGCCCAGAAGCGTAGGGTCCGCCAGGGTGACGGCATGGCGGTAATGAGCGCTGACATCATGGCCGATGCCGAACGCCCGGAGCTCCACGGGTGAGTGATCCTCGATCTGGCGAATGACGCGACGCAGATGGCGCTCGAGAAAGATCTTGCCATTGGCGGCGGCGGTCGATTCGTCGAACGGCGCTCCGTCGGATACGACGAGGAGAAATCGACGGCGGGCGGGCTGGGCCATCAACCGTTCGTGCGCCCATGACAGGGCTTCGCCGTCCACGTTTTCCTTGAGGATGCCATCGCGCAGCACGACCCCCATCCCGTTCCTCGCGCGGCGCCACGGCAGCGCCGCCGGCTTGAACACGATATGTCGCAAATCATTCAGCCGACCGGGCGCACTCGGGCTGCCCGCGGCTGACCAGTTTTGGCGGGAACGGCCGCCCTGCCAGGCGCTGGTCGTGAAACCCAATATTTCGATGGTCATGCCAACGGCTTCCAGGCTGCTGCCCAGCACTTCGGCGCTGAGAGCGGCGGCGAGAATCGGACTACCCTTCATGGAACAGGAACAATCGATCAGGAGTGTGACCGCCACGTCACGCAGGGGCGCCGGGTACGGGCGCTTGAAGACCCAGGGCCGCGCCGGCCTGCAGACCAGGCGCGCGAGACGCTGGCCGTCGAGAATTCCGTCCTCGTCATCCGCACGCCACACGGTTGCGCCATTGTCGAACAGGACTCGACGCAACCGCTGGGTCAGGGTACGGATTTGCGCCCGCATTGGGCCGAGTTCACGATCGAGCCGGCCGCGCAGATGAGTCAATTCTTCCACGGTACACAAGTCCCGGGGACGGACGACGGTATCGAACTCGCGCGTGTAGACCCGGTAATCGGCCGTTGGGTGCTCGTCGTGCGTGGGGTTGAGGTGCCCGCCCGTGGGTTCGCAATCAGCATCGCGGCGTTGGCTCTTGCCGCGCGGCGCAACACCATCAGCCGTCGTAGGTTCGAGCGGATTGGGCTCCGCGGACCTGGTCACCGGAGACCGTCGTGTGGGTTGCTCTGGTGAGGTGGCTTCGCACACGGTGTCGACGAAGTCGCGAGCGAGTGCGGCGAATTCGCGCTGATTGGTGCGCCGTGCCGCCAGGCGATCGAGGAGGTCGGCACTGCGCCCCGTGAACGTACTGCGCCAGCGAGTCACGACGGACTCGGCACTCGCCGGCAATGGGCGGCTGTCCATGCGCTCGCGCAGCAGCAGTTCGGCGGCCGCGATGAAATCCGCGCGCGGTACCTCCACGGCATCGAGCTGTGCACATCGCTCCGCCACGGCCGCCCGCAGATTGGCGGCAATTCCCGCCGCCCAGGCCGGTGAGAGGCTCTCGACGCGCGCGCGCTCGAGCGCATCGAAGAGCATCCCGGTTATCCGGCCGGCGGGTCGCAGCAGGCAGTGCAGCGTACGATCATGGTGGATGATCCAGAGTGCGCGACCGTCGGCCCGGCCGCGCATCGCGGCGAGATGGGCAGGGCTGTCTCCCGTCATGTGGTGGGGTTTCGTCGCCGCGACGGCGCCCGTGGTCAGCGCCTTCACGACGATCGTCGTCGTGCGCTCCATGCTCGTGCGGTGGCGCATGGATCACACGCTGCGGGCGTCGCTCAACGAGCCAGGCAGCTCTTCATCGAAGTAGCGTTGATAGAATTCGGCGAAGATCGGGCGTTCCGCGGACTCGCAGCGATTCAGGAAAGACAAGCGGAATCCGAAGCCAATGTCATCGAAGAGCGCCGCGTTTTCCGCCCACACCAGTACCGTACGCTGACTCATCAGTGTCGACGTATCGCCGTTGAGGAAGGCGCGCCGCGTCAATTCCGCGACGCTTACCATGGCCGCGACGCATCGCCGCCCAGTTTCGGTATTCCAGCGGGGCAGCTTCGAGACGATGAGCGCGGTGGCGGCGGCGTGCGGCAGATAGTCGAGCGCGACCACGATCTGCCATCGATCGAGCTGCGCTTGATTGATGAGCTGTGTGCCATGGTAAAGACCGCTCGAATCGCCGAGGCCGATGGTGTTGGCGGTGGCGAAGAGGCGAAATGCGGGATGCGGCTTGACGATGCAATTTTGCTCGAGCAGATTCAATTGACCGTTGGCCTCCAGCACCCGCTGTATCACGAACATCACCTCCGGTCTGCCGGCATCGTATTCGTCCAGCACCAGGGCGATGGCGCGCTGCAGGGCCCACGGTAGAATCCCTTGGACAAACTCCGTGACCTGCAGGCCGTCCTTGATGACGATGGCGTCCCGGCCCAGCAGATCGATTCTGCCGATTTGCGCATCGAAATTCAGGCGGATGCACGGCCAATTCAGACGGGCGGCGATCTGTTCGATGTGAGTCGACTTTCCGGTCCCGTGATAGCCGTGCACGAGCACGCGCCGGTTCCAGATGAAGCCGGCCAGTATCGCGCGGGTCGCGTCGCCATCAAAGACGTAGTGTTCGTCGAGCTCCGGAACTGCAACGCCCGTTGCCGAGAACGCCGGTGCTTGCATATCCCAGTCGATGCCGAAGCGGTCACGCACCGACACCACGGTGTCCGGGATGTCCGAAGCGGGCTCGGGTAGTGGAACATGGGCTTGCATGGGTATGGCCGGGATTGTTGACAGGGCAATGTCGATGCTGTCTAGTAAAACACAGCGTCATACGAGCCTCAATCCATGTCAGGAACCCTCAATCCCCCGGCCTTTCGCGCAGGTTCGATGCCGGACGTGGTGCTTCGCGGTCCGGGATGCCGGACCCGGCTCGCAGATTTGGTCGACGAACTGGGGTTGCAGCGTGTGGTGCTGGTCACGGGTGCGCGGATGCAGGCAGCAGGCGTCGCCCTCGATATCGAAGGGACGCTCGGTCGCCGACATGTCGGTACTACCGCAGCCACGGCGGCGCATGCGCCGGTCAGCGCAATTTCGGCGATGGCAACTCGAGTTCGTGGCTGGCGACCGGATGGCATCGTGTCGGTGGGGGGCGGTTCCGTTCACGACACCGCGAAGGCGCTGGCGATCCTGATGGCGTACGAAGCCGCGGCGGATTCTCAGGCCCTCGAGATCCTCTCGGGCAGCACTCATGCCGCGCGTCAGGGTGGCGATGCGCCGCTGCCCGTCATCAGCCTGCCCACCACCTTCTCCGCCGCCGAAGTGGTTCCGGGCGGGGCAACGACCGATGCGTCAGGCCACAAGCTGTTGTTCGGGCATTCGTCGCTGCGGATCGCGGCGGTATTTCTGGACGCGGAATTGGTCGCCAGCACACCGCGCGCCATTCTCGTCAGCAGCGCCATGAATGCGGTGCATCATTGCCTCGAGTCGGCCTACTCTCTCGGCCGCCAGCCGATCACGATGGCCCTGGCCGCGCATGCCTTCGGGTGTCTCACCCGTGCGTTGGCCCGCTTCGGCGACGGCGTGCCACCCATCGATGTATTGCAGGAAGCATTGGATGGTTCTTCTCTTTCTGGGCTGGCATATGTCAATTCCCAGCTGGGGATTGGTCACGCGGTTTGTCACGGTCTCGGCGGACGGTTCGGCATCGCCCACGGCACTGCAAACGCCGTCATGCTGCACCACAGTTTGCAATTCAACCGGTTGTTTGCCGCTGAGGCTGCGCAAATTCTCGCCCAAACCGCCGGCCTTGGGTCTGCGGGCGCCGATCCGGTGGACGATATCGCTCAACACCTCGAGCGGTTGGCTCGAACTCTTGGCCTACCGACGAGGCTGCGCGAACTTTCGTTGCCGCGAGAGGCGCTCGCGTTGCTCGCTCAAGACGCGATTGCCGACCCGCAGGCGCGGTGGAATCCGCGGCCCGTCATCGAGCATGAGTTGCTGCAGTGGCTGCAAACGGCCTGGTAGAGCCGCGATTCGCCACCCCTCGTTACGTCGGTTCTCATCGCGCCGTTAGGCGGATGAGCCGTGGACCCTCGACGGCCCGTCGTGGTCGCCATTTGTTGATATACGATTTTAAATGTTTGCATATCAACTTTTATTCGGGCATCCTTACCCTAGAACCATGATTTTTGGCTGCCTCGCTGGGTGAGGATTTGGGGACAATGGTCGATTCAACTGAGGCTCGGACCCTGGATGCACGCGCGGCTGACGCCGTGGCATCTTGTTGCTCCGCTGCGCTGCCTTCCATCCCGCAAGACTCTCCCGCCCCTGGCACCAAGATCATGCGCAGTCAGGCCATCTCAAAGAAAAAGCAGGGAGTCCCGAAGTGAGTCATCGACAGTCTTTTATGAAAACCGTTCTCGCGGCCGTCTGTTGCGCGAGTGCGGCACATGGCGCCAGCGATGCCGGTGACGACAGTGGCGCGCTGGCGGAAATCGTTGTCACCGCTCAGAAGCGATCGGAGAATGCCCAAGACGTGCCAATCGCGATTTCCGTATTCACCGGGGGCGACTTGAAGAAGCAGGGCATCACGGACATCCAAGGGCTGTCGCGGATGACGCCCAACGTCACGATCGATTCGACGTCGCCATTCTCCGGAACGAGCACCATGCTGTCGGCCTCCATCCGCGGCATCGGGCAGGACGACTTCGCGTTCAATCTAGACCCGGGCGTCGGCGTCTATGTCGACGGTGTGTATCTCGCACGGTCGGTGGGTGCTAACCAGAACCTACTCGATGTCGATCAGGTGGAAATTCTCAAAGGACCGCAAGGTACGCTGTTTGGCCGCAACACCATCGGCGGGGCGATCAGTGTGACGACACATACGCCAGGGGATGAATTTGCCGTGCACGCTCAGGCCACCGGCGGAAGTTATGACCGGCATGATGTGTCCGTCATGGCGGATATCCCGCTAACGACCGATTTGCTGTCCTCGTTGACGTTTTCCTCGCAGGAGCGCAACGGCTGGCAGAAGCGGATCCCGTATCCCTCGACCACGCCCTACGTCTCCGACCCGGTCGACTCCTTCCATCTGGCCGGGTACGAAGCGTTCGACACCCAAGGCGGACAGGACGAGCAAACCACACGCTACAAACTGTACTGGCGGCCCAATGAGAAGTTTACCGCGGCATTCACCGCCGACTGGATGACCACCAACGAACCGACGCCGGCGTCGACGGCCCTGCAAACGTATTCGTTCCAGCAGGGCGGCACGTTCAATAATTTCTATAATGGCTGTATCACGGGCACTTACTTCGTACCGACGGCGCCCTTGCTGTGCGGGCCCCGTGGGGTCGTGGGCACTTCGCTATGGAACACCAACGCCAATCCCGCGAGTCAACGCCTGCTTTACACCAATGCGGACGCCATGACCGGAAACATCGACACCACGTACCAGACGGGGCCGAACTTCGACCAGATCGACTCTTATGGCACGAGCTTGAACCTCAATTACAAATTTACCGACAGCCTCGCCTTGCGCTCGATCACAGGGTGGCGCGAACTAAAATGGAAGACGGGTGAGCAGCTCGACGGGTCGCCGATCCAGCTGCTCGACGTGAGTTTTGCGGAAGGCCAGAGGCAGTTCTCGCAAGAGTTCCAATTCTTGGGCGACGCGCTCGACTCTAATCTGAAATACGTGGCCGGGTTGTACTACTTCAACGAAAGCGGTTACATCCACGACTATGTGGTGTATGGCGATGGCCTGTTGCAAATCGACGGACCCAACAGCCTGTTCACGCAGTCCTATGCCGGATTCGTTCACGCCGACTATAAGGTCACTGACCAACTCGGCGTGACGCTCGGGCTGCGGGAGTCCCTGGACGACAAGAGCTTCATCGGTGGCCAGCAAGAGCTCAACAACTTTTTCTATAAGATATCGGGCTGTAATCCGCCCAACGCGTCGGCCGCTCTCATCGGGGCGCCGGCCAACTTGACCTGCCAGCAGGCGCTCAATTTCCCGAATCCCAACAACCCGCAGCAGATCTACCCCGTGGGACTCAATCATGAATCGTTCGACGAGTTTCTGCCGGCGGCCGGCCTGCAGTACCACGTCGACAGCGACCTCATGGCTTACTTCAGCTATTCGAAAGGGTTCAAGAGCGGCGGCTGGACTACCCGACTGACCGATCCACTGCCCGCCGGCTCGCCGGCGCCGACGTTTGGTCCGGAGACCGATCAAAGCTACGAGGTGGGGGTCAAGTCGGAATGGCTCGATCACCGCTTGCTTGCCAATGTGGCGGTTTTCTACAGCAAGTACGACAATATTCAGCTCACGTACGAGATCAGCACTTCGCCCGTGACTCAAAATGCCGGCGATGCCGACATCAAGGGCGCCGAACTCGAGTTGCAATCGCGGTTGGACGAGCACTTTGCGATCAATGCCAATGCCGGCTTCCTCGATGCGTACTACACCAAGATTCTCCCGGGCGCCGCGCCGTTCACCGGCAGTCAATTGCCCAAGACCCCGAAGTGGAAGACGGTATTAGGACCCGAATGGCACACACACGTCATCGACGGCGCCACCGTGCGCGTCAACGCGAACTACACCTTTACCACGAAGATGTATAACGACGTCGAAAACTCCGAAATCATCGCCCGCGACCGGACCAATGTCGTGAACGCCGGCATCAGTCTGATTTCGCCAAACGATAAATTAACGCTGACGTTGGGCGGCACGAATCTGACGGACGACCGTTATCTTACGACGGGTCATATCAACCCGGCGGGCGGCGTCACCACGGGTTGGTACAGCGATCCGCGCGAGTGGTACATCACGCTGGATGCGAAGTATTGATGAAGCGGCCGCCTGACACCCATCCCTGGGCTGTGCTCACGATGGAGCTTCGATGACGTAATTCGGTCGATTCGACTTCATCGTGGTCTGCGCCGGCTCGGCTGGCTGTGTCGTGGCGGCACGTTTGT
>Ga0116226_10004204_pt1 | contig 12708 bp, 9 predicted proteins | sample S1TSphfallax_FD_89692 | JGI IMG/M metagenome (GOLD analysis project Ga0116226, IMG submission 89692) | Host-associated microbial communities from peat moss isolated from Minnesota, USA - S1T2_Fa - Sphagnum fallax MG | ecosystem: Host-associated > Plants > Peat moss > Unclassified | place: USA... | reverse complement strand
TGTCCGCCGGCGCCCGTTCCCCCGGCCGCCTGGCTGGCCGAGGCGTCGAGGACAGCGCCCGTCGCCACATCCACCGACCCGCCGACCGACGTGAGCTGAATCTGTCCGCCCTGGCCGCTGACCTCCGTGGCCCGGATCACGCCCGCCGTATTGCCGGCCAGCGCATAGATGTTGCCGTTCTCAGCGCGAAGCTCCGCCGCCGCCGCCGCGATGTCTCCAGAGTTGGTGACCGAGGTTCCGGTTCCGCCGATCTGGACCGCGAACTTGCCGCCGAGATCGGCCTGATCGCGCAACAGCACTTGCGTACCGGCCAGCAAGCCCACCTCGCCATTGGCGGCCGTTAGCGTTCCGGCGTTGGCGACGGTCGAGGCCTGCAGCACGATATCGCCGCCGAGCGCGCCGATCTTGCCGTAGTTAATGATGGCGGCGCGGCTCGATCCGCTAAACGTCAGATCGCCCCCGGCCAGGAACGCGGTGTTGGCGATGTCGAGGGTGGAGGCGACAAAGCTGCCGCCCACATTGATCACGCCGTTCTTGCCGACGATGACGCCCGAACTGTTTATCAGATAAACACTGCCCGTGGCCGAGAGCGTCCCGTCGATCTGCGACAACGGTCCGCCGGTCAGCACGCGATTGAGCGTCGCGCCTGAGCCATTGTTGAACTGCACCGTCTTGCCGGCGCCGATGGAGAAGCTCGACCAATTGATGATCGACTTACTGCTGGATTGGCTGATCGTCAGCGCATTTGCGCTCTGGGATATCGTCGCCTGTCCCGCCGCAATGCTCGCCCCCGTCGGCAAGGCCGGCCCTGCCGCTGCGGCGGCCTGGGCCGCCATCATCACCGGCAATAGAGACAGACCGAACAACGGCCACTTAAAACGCTTCGACACGGCTCAGCCCCGACACTGCTATTTCGCGGCACAGTTGAGGATTTAGGTTAAGGAAGCGTTTATCGTGAACCAGATTCTTTGAATGTATTGCTGACTATAATTGACGTCTTAAAATTTATAAAGGGATTAGTGTTTTATTGAAGTTATGCGATGTTATTCAATCGTCTCATGATTAAAATATAGAGCTTTACACTACATTGAAGATGTTATACGATAAACCCCTTTCCCCAAAGATGGGGGAGGGGAGCGGAGCTAAACTTTCGCGCCCGTCACTATTGAGAGAGTCTCGGCAGAGGCGTCGCGTCCTTTGGGATGTGGTAGCGAGCCGCGTTCAGCTCCATGGCTAGCAAGGTGTAGTAGCCGCAAATGGCCGTTAAATCGACCACGCCGGGCTTGCCCAACCGCGCCTCTGCCCGAGCAAACGTTGCGTCGGAGACGGCCTTTTTCTGCTGAAGTTCGGATAGGAAGTCGTACACCACCGACTCATCCGCATCCATCGTCGCCGGTGGGCGGCCGTCGCGGATAGCGGCTACGATGTCTGGCGCGATGCCCGCCTTCTGCGCGATCGGGGCGTGTAAGTACCATTCATAGTCTTGCGTCCAGAAACGGGCGGTGACGAGGATGGCGAGTTCCGACAATTTCGGACCCACCTTCGACTTATAGCGCAGATAATCGCCCATCGAGCGGGCGAGCGTCATCACCTCGGGCGAGTGCATCAGGGGCTGGAACGGCCCAAAGACCGGTGTTTTGCGCGCCGCTTCAAACGCCGTTGCGGCCGCCTGCTGATCGGGGGTGTATTGGCTGGGTGGGATCGTCGGGAGCCGGTCCTGCGCCTGGGCCGCCAAAGGCAAGAGCGATAGGGCGGCTGCAATAACGAAACGCTTCATGGTTTACTCACGAGTTCAGAGCGCTGCTCTGCCATTTGTCGCGCGAAGGCGCAATGCGGGCGATAAGACCCGGCGGGAGAAACGATATGACGGGCGTGGTGGATCGTAAGCTGTTGAGCTTCCTACTGTTCGATTGGCTGGGGCTCGATCAGGTGCTGCGCCGAGAGGCCTTTGGCGATCACAGCCCGGAAGATATGGAGGCGATGTTCGACACCGCCGAAAAGCTCGCCGCCAGCCATTACCAGCCCTTTTACAAATCGGGTGATCGGGACGAGCCGTATCAGACGCCGGACGGCGCCCGGGTCATCCCTCAGGTGCGCGATGCGATCAGGGCCTATGGGGAGGCCGGATTTATCGCCGCTTCCTTTCCCGAGGCGCTGGGCGGACTGGGGCTGCCGGTCGTGGCCAATATCGCCATCACCGCCTTCTTTCAGGCCGCCAATGGCCCCTTCGCCGCCTATTCCATGCTGTCGGTGGGCAATGCCGGCGTGATCGGCCAGTTCGGTACGCCAAAGCAGATCGAAACCTTCATGGCGCCGCAACTCGAAGGGCGCTGGACCGGCACCATGGCCCTGTCGGAGCCCCAGGCTGGATCGTCGCTGGCCGATATCACGACGCGCGCCACGCCCGATGGGGAAGACGAGCTCGGTCCCCGCTATCGCCTGGTCGGCAATAAGATGTGGATCTCAGGCGGGGAGCACGACGCCTCGGACAACATCGTCCATCTGCTGCTCGCCAAGATTCCCGGCCCGGACGGCAAGCTGACCCCTGGCGCCAAGGGCATCTCCATCTTCATCACGCCCAAATTTCTGCCGAGCGGGGAGCGTAACGACATCGTGCTCGCCGGCCTGAACCATAAGATGGGCAACCGGGCCACCACCAACTGCCTGCTGAACCTGGGCGAGGGGACGACGTTTCAGCCAGAAGGGGCGCCGGGCGCAATCGGCTGGCGCGTGGGCGAGGTCGGCCAGGGCCTGCCCATCATGTTTCGCATGATGAATGAGGCGCGGATCGGGGTCGGGCTGGCCGCCGCCATGTCTGGCTATCGAGGTTATCAGCTGGCGCTGGACTATGCCCGCGTCCGGCCCCAGGGGAGACCGCTGGGCGCCCGGGATGTGACAACCCCACAGGTCCCGATCATCCAGCACGCCGACGTCAAGCGTATGCTACTGGCCTGCAAGGCCTACACGGAATGCGCGCTCGCCCTGATCCTGTTCTGCGCCAAGCTGGTGGACGACAGCCATACGGCCCCGACGCCAGAGGCGCGCCAGACGGCCGCCACGCTCTTGGGCCTTCTGACTCCCATAGCTAAGACCTGGCCGTCGGAATATGCCCTGGCGGCCAACGAGATCGCGATCCAGGTCCACGGCGGCTACGGCTATACCCGCGACTTCGATGTGGAGCAGCTCTATCGCGACAACCGGCTGAACGCGATCCACGAAGGCACGACGGGTATCCAGGCCATCGACCTTCTCGGCCGCAAATTGCTGCGCGACGGCGGCCAGGGCTTCAAACTGTTCGCCGACAGGCTCGATGACGCGGTGCAGGCGGCGCCGTCACGGTTCGCCGATCAGGCCAGGGCGCTGCATGCGGCCACGTCCAACCTCGCCGCCTGCCTCGCCACGTTGACGGCGGCCAATGACGAGGTGGAGGCCCTGTCCAACGCCACGAACTTCCTATGGGCCTTTGGCCATACGGTGGTGGGCTTGATCTGGCTGGAGCTGGCGACGGTGGCGGCCCGCGCGCCGCAGGGCTCGGACGCTGCGGCGGGGCGGATCGCGGCCTGCGAGTTCTTTTTCGCCTTTGAGCTGCCCAAGGTCGCAGCCTGGCTCGCGCCCGTAGCCTCGGTCAATCGCCGCGTCGTGACCATGCAGGACGCCTGGTTCTGAGCCTTTAGGCTAGAGCTTCAGATAGGTGCGCAAGCGCGCCAGTCCCTCGTCCAGCCGGGCCAGGTCAGCGGCGAAGCACCAGCGCAGCCAGCCCTCGCCGCCCTCGCCAAACGCCGCGCCCGGCGCCAGGCCTAGGCCCACCTCGTCCACCAGCCGCTTGGCGAGCGCCACGCTGTCGTGCTCGCCCGCCAGGCGGAAGAAGGCGTACATGGCCCCAGCTGGCCAGGGCGCGGAGACGCCTGGAATGGCCTTCAGGCCGGCGATCAGGTGGTCGCGTGCGGTCGCTAACTCGTGTCGGAGCGCCTGAACGTAACCCTCGCCCTGCGTGATCGCTGTCATCGCCGCCGCCTGGACGAAGTCCGGCGCGCAAGAGGTGTTGTATTCCAAAAGCACGCCCAGCCGCTCTACCAGCGTCGGCGGCGCCACCAGCCAGCCGAGCCGCCAGCCTGTCATTCGCCACGCCTTGGAGAAGCTGTTGGCGCTGATCAGCCGGTCCGCCGGGTCTGCGATGGGAAGGAAGGACGGCGCCGACGCCCCGTCCCCAAAGTAGAGGCGCTCATAGACGTCATCGGCCACTAACCAGACGCCCAGCGCTCGGCAGCGGTCCAGGATCGGCTGGCGCTGATCGGGGTGGATCGTCCAGCCTGTGGGATTGTTCGGCGAGTTCAGGAACAGGGCCCGCGTGTCGGGCGTCACGGCGTCGAGGAGTTGGTCGAGGTCTAGGTGGAAGCCATCCGGCCCAGGGCTCAGCGAGACGCACACCACCTCGGCCCCCAGGATGCGCGGGATTTCAGCGACGTTGGGCCAGACCGGATCGATCACCACTACCCGGTCGCCGGGCGAGAGTATGGCCTGGGCAGCGATCATCAGCGCATTCACGCCGGAGTTGGTGATCGCGATCCGCGCCTCCTCGATCTGTCGCCCGTGCAGTTGGGTGAGATAGGCCGCCGTAGCGGCCCGCAGCGGCGCCTGGCCAAGGTTGTGACTGTAGAAGGTCCGCCCGTCTTGCAGCGCGGCGATCGCGGCTTGGCGGATTGGCTCTGGCGTCGGCTGGTCCGACTCGCCGAACCAGAAGGGCAAGACGCCTGCACGCCCCATGGCGGCGTTCGCGACCTCGCGGATTTTCGAGCCCCGTAGCGCGAGGACCTGGGGGCGGGCGATAGCTGGGTGGATCGACATGTCGCCCCCTATACACCATCCGAAATCCTGGCGATCTCAGGTGTGGCGATTGACATGTCGTTCGAAGACGTCAGAGTTGTGAGTAAGACCCTATAAGAAAAATAAAACGGGGATGGATAGTCAGATGCACTGGGCCCGAGGGCGGTTTGCCGACCGGACGGTGTTCGGGACGATCTTTGACGACGCCCTCCACGTCCATGAAGGGGATATGTTCTCAAACGCCTGGCCCACGGGCGAAACCATATGCACCCCGGCCCTGACTTGGCTCACGCCTTGCCAACCCAGCAAGATGTTGGCCTTGTGGAATAACTTTCATCAAGCTGCAGACAAGAACGGCTGGGCGATCCCGGCAGAACCCCTGTATTTTGCGAAATCCTCGTCTTCTTTCTGCGCCCACCTTGCGCCGATCTGTGCGCCCAAGGCCTATGACGGCCGTGTCGTCTACGAAGGCGAGCTTGGGATCGTGATCGGTCGTCAGATTGCCGGCGCTTCAGCGGCGGAGGCTGAAGCCGCGATCTTTGGCTATACGTGCGTCAATGATGTCACCGCCGTGGAGCTGATCGGACGCGACGCCAGCTTCGCCCAGTGGACCCGGGCTAAGAGTTTCGACACCTTTGGTGTTTTCGGCCCCGTGATCGCCACCGGTCTCGATCCGTTGGCGCTAAACCTTCGCACCTTAGTGAACGGGCGGGAGCGTCAGAACTATGGCCTGGCCGATATGATCTTCAAGCCAGTCGATCTGGTGCGCCTGTTGTCTCACGACACGACCCTTTTTCCTGGCGACATCATCGCCTGTGGGACCTCTCTAGGGGTCTTGCCGATGAAACCTGGAACCGTCGTCGAGGTGGACATCGACGGCGTCGGCCGCCTTCGCAACACCTACCAGTAGGGCCAGGCCATGACCTTCGCCATTGTCGGGGCTGGATCGATTGGGGGGTATCTCGGCGCGCGCCTGGCGCTGGCGGGAGAGGAGGTCACCTTTGTCGCTCGGGGCGCCAATCTGCAGGCGATCCAAAGGGACGGGTTCAAGCTTATTGAAGAGGATGGGAGCGAGCGGATCGCTACGGGCGTAAAGGGCGCCGCCATCGATGGGTGCGGTCCCCATGACGTGGTGCTGCTGGCGGTAAAGGCGCATCAGGTCGGCGCTCTAGCCAAAGATTTAGGCCGACTGATCGGGCCAGATACGACGCTTGTCACCCTGCAAAACGGCATACCCTGGTGGTACTTCTATAAGCTCGCGGGCCCCTATGAAGGTCGCCCGGTGCGGGCCGCAGACCCTGACGGCGTGATTGCGCAAAGCCTTGATAGCGAACGCGTTATCGGAACTGTGGTCTATCCTGCGTCCGAGCTCGTTGCGCCCGGCGTGGTCAAGGTGATCGAAGGCAACCGCTTCACCCTGGGGGAGCCGGACGGGTCCAAGTCGCCGCGCATTCAGGCGCTGTCAGAAGCGCTGACCCGGGCTGGCTTCAAGGCGCCGATCTCGACAGACCTGCGGTCCGAAATCTGGCTGAAGCTATGGGGCAATGTGGTGTTCAACCCCGTGAGCGCGCTGAGCCACGCCACGCTCGCCAGCATGTGTGGGTTCGAGCCGACCCGGGCGCTGGCCGCGGCCATGATGGCGGAGACCCAGGCGGTCGCTGAAAAGCTCGGGGTGCGCATCCGTATCAGCATCGATAAGCGCATCGCCGGCGCCGCGGCGGTCGGCGAACACAAGACGTCGATGCTGCAGGACGTGGAAGCTGGGCGGCCTTTAGAGTTGATGGCCCTCATGGGGTCTGTGGTCGAAATGGCGCGCCTGACCGAAACGCCCACGCCCCATGTTGACGCCATCTATGCAGTAGCTAGTCTGCTTTCCAAGACGCTTACCGATACTCAAGGACGACTTGCCATTAGCACATAATATACGTTTTAAAACTTGGCCAATATAAAAACAGAGCGAGCAGCTCGGGAGGAAACATGGCCTTTAAAGCACCTGACGTGGCGCAAAGCCCTAATCGCGCAATGCGATGGGTTCAATTGCTAATCGCGATCCTATGCATGTCTATGATTGCAAACCTGCAATATGGCTGGACGCTGTTCGTCAACCCCATTCATGACAAGTATCACTGGTCTAAGGCGAGTATTCAGGTCGCCTTTACCCTCTTTGTCTTGGCGGAGACGTGGCTCGTTCCCTTAGAGGGGTATCTGGTTGATCGGCTGGGGCCGCGCCCCGTGGTTCTGGCGAGCGGGCTGTTGGTGGGCCTGTCCTGGGTGGTCAATGCCAACGCCCATTCGCTCGTCTTGCTCTATGTCGCCGCGGTCTTAGGCGGGATCGGGGCGGGTGGCGTCTACGGCGCCTGCGTCGGCAATGCGCTGAAATGGTTTCCGGATCGTCGAGGCTTGGCGGCGGGTCTCACCGCCATGGGCTTTGGCGCAGGCTCCGCCCTGACCATCGTGCCCATCGCCGCCATGATCAAGGCGAGCGGATATCAGGCGACTTTCCTCTATTTCGGGATAGGGCAGGGTGTGGCGCTGCTGGCTTTGGGATGTCTCCTGATCAAGCCGCCCTTAGACAAAATAGCCGGCTGGGGACCCTTTCCGGCGCCCTACCCAAACCGAGTTGTGGGTCGCGATTTCACCCCGCTGCAAATGCTTTCGACGCCGACCTTTTGGGTCATGTACGCCATGTTCATCATGATGGCGTCGGGCGGGTTGATGGCGACGGCGCAGCTGGCGCCCATCGCCGAGGACTTTCATGTCGCCAAGGTTCCTGTCTCCCTGCTGGGTCTGACGCTGCCAGCCCTGACCTTCGCGCTGTCGCTGGACCGGATTTTGAACGGCGTGACGCGGCCCTTCTTCGGCTGGGTGTCGGATAAAATCGGCCGGGAGATGACCATGTTCGTCGCCTTTGGCCTTGAGGGCTTGGGCATCATCCTACTCAGCCAATTGGGCCGCGATCCGGTAGCGTTTGTGGTCCTGACTGGCGTCGTCTTTTTTGCCTGGGGCGAAATTTACAGCCTGTTCCCCGCCACGTGCGGCGATTCCTTTGGGATCCGCTACGCCACCACCAATGCTGGCCTGCTCTACACGGCCAAGGGGACGGCGGCGCTGCTCGTGCCCATCACCAGTGTTTTGGCGGCGTCGGGCGGGTGGGGCCGGGTGTTCTGGGCCGCCGCCTTCTTGAACCTGGCGTCCGCGGCCATGGCCTTGCTGGTCTTAAAGCCCCTCAGGGCGCGATTGCGGCTGGGGGTATCCCCGGTCAAGCCCTTGGCCGTTGCGGGTGTGGCCGACCCGTCCGCCAAGGCGCTCTAAGGATGACAGATATGTCTAAGGCTCTGACCCTGCTGGACTTGCTCGCAGCCGGCAAAGACAGCGCGACCGCCATCGCCGCCCCCAACACGTCGCCACTGACGTTTCAACAGTTGCGACAGCTGGTTCGAACCGTAGGGGAACAGCTGCGGGCGCTGGGCCTGACGCCCGCAGATCGTATCGCCATTGTGTTGCCCAACGGACCAGAGATGGCGACGGCCTTTATCGCCGTCGCGTCGGCCGTCGCCTCGGCCCCGCTTAATCCCGCTTATAAGGCCGAAGAGTTCGAATTCTATCTGTCCGACCTTGGCGCCAAGGCGCTTATCGTTGAGGCCGGCAGCGCATCGCCCGTGATCGCGGTGGCGGAAAAGTTAGGCGTCGCCCTGATCGTGCTGCATCCGACGCCCGACGCCGGCGCGGGCGGCTTTGTCTTGGAAACGGGCGGCCTAGCGCCGTTGGGCGAAGGGCCGACGTGCGCGGCGCGGAGCGAGGATGTGGCGCTGGTCCTTCACACCTCGGGTACGACATCTCGCCCCAAGATCGTGCCGCTGTCCCAACGCAATGTCTGCGCCTCTGCGGAGAATATCCGCACTAGCCTTGCCTTAAGCGACGCAGATCGCGGCCTGAACGTCATGCCGCTGTTCCATATCCATGGCCTGATCGCCGCAGTTCTGGCGCCCCTATCCGCCGGGGGGGCCGTCTTCTGCACGCCCGGCTTCAATGCGCTGAAGTTTTTCGGTTGGATTGAGGCGGCGGCGCCCACCTGGTACACGGCGGTGCCGACCATGCATCAGGCGATCCTGACGCGCGCGCGGAACAATGCGGACGTGATTGCCGCCCATCGTTTGCGCTTTATCCGCTCCTCCTCCTCCTCGCTGCCGCCCCAGGTCTTGGCGGAACTGGAAGCGACCTTTGGCGCACCCGTGGTGGAGGCCTATGGCATGACCGAGGCGGCGCACCAGATGGCCTGCAATCCCCTGCCGCCCGGCGTCCGCAAACCGGGAACAGTGGGCTTGCCCGCTGGGCCCGATGTCGCGATCATGGACGAGGCTGGAACGCTCAGGCCGGCGGGCGCGGTGGGCGAGATCGTTATCCGCGGCGACAATGTGACGACGGGATATGAGAATAACCCTAAGGCCAATGGCGAGGCCTTTACCGCCGGCTGGTTTCGCACCGGCGATCAGGGTGTGATCGATGCGGATGGCTTCATCACCATTACGGGGCGGCTGAAGGAAATCATCAGTCGCGGCGGCGAGAAGATTTCGCCGCGCGAGGTCGATGAAATCTTGATGGATCATCCTGCTGTGCAGCAGGTCGTGACGTTTGGCATTCCCCACGACACATGGGGCGAAGAAGTGGGCGCGGTCGTCGTGCTACGCGAGGGGCTCGCCGCGACGGAGCGGGACCTCCGCGACTTCGTCGGCGCGCGGGCGGCGGACTTCAAGGTGCCCCGAAAGATACTCTTTATGGATGAAATCCCCAAGGGCGCTACAGGCAAGCTTCAACGCATCGGGCTCGCGCAAAAACTTGGACTGGCCTGACGTCGCCTCAAACTAGCAGACTCGACCTCAATCCACCGGGGTCGCCTTGCCCGCCCCGCCCCTTACATCGTGTGCGCCAAACATGGTTGCGCCCGCCAGCCCCTGGGCGCCGAGCGGCAGATTACCGGCCTCGCTTGCGGTCGTCTTGGTCGTGAGCGTTGGCGCGCCGGTGACGATCCCTTCGGCGACGCCCCAGTGGCCGCCCTCGGTGAAGCTATAGCCGCGCGACTCCAGTTTTCGGGTGTCGGGGGACAGGGCGTAGGGCTCAAGATAGACCGTGTCGGGTAGCCACTGCTCATGGATGCGAGGCGCATCAATCGCCTCCTGCACATTCATGCCGTGATCGACCATGTTCAGAATGGCTTCGAGCGTGATGGTGATGATGCGCGACCCGCCGGGGCTGCCGATGATCAGGGCGACCTTGCCGTCGCGCGTGACGATGGTCGGCGACATGGAGCTGAGCGGCGTCTTGCCCGGCGCGACGGCGTTGTTAGCGCCCTGCACCAAGCCGAACATGTTGGGCACACCGGGTTTTGAGGTGAAATCATCCATCTCATTGTTCACCACAATGCCGGTGCTTCCCGCTACGCGGTGGGCGCCGAACCAGTCGTTCAGGGTGTAGGTGACCGAGACGGCGTTCCCGACGGCGTCCAGCACATCGTACTGGGTGGTATTGTGACCCTCGTGCGCTGGCGCGGCGGGTCCGAGTTTGTAGGACGGCGTCGCCAACACAGGATCGATGCTGGCGCGGAGCGCGGCGGCATAGGCGGGATCGAGCAGATGGGCGATGGGGTTTGCTACAAAGTCGGGATCGCCCAGGGTGTTGTTGCGGTCGATGTAGGTGCGACGCAGCGCCTCGACCAGGACATGAATCTCGGCGGCGGAATGATAGCCCATCGCCGCCAGATCGTAGCCTTGCAGCACATTCAGGGTTTCGCAGAGCGTCACGCCGCCAGAGCTTGGGGGCGGCGACGAGATGACGTGGTAGCCGCGATAGTTGCACTCTATCGGCCGCAGTTCCCGCACCCGGTAGTGGGCGAAGTCGGCCCTGGTGAGGATGCCGCCGCCCGCCTCGCTGGCGCGCACGATCTCTGCGCCGATGGGGCCTTTGTACAGGGCGTCAGGCCCCTTTTCCGCGATGCCGCTCAGGGTGGCGGCCAGATCGGTCTGTATCAGCCGGTCGCCCTTGGTCAGGGGGCGCCCCCGGGGCTGAAAGATTTTCATCGAGGCTGGGTCTTTGGCGAGCGACGGCCCCTCCAGCGCCATGACGCCCGCATCGCCCTGTTCGAGTACAAAACCTTCCCGCGCTAGCTTGATCGCTGGAGCCATCAGGGCGGCGCGCGACAGGGTTCCGTACTTGATCCGCGCCGTCTCCAGGCCAAGCACGGTGCCGGGAACGCCGACCGCCAGCCAGCTATCGGTGGATCGACCCGGCACGACCTTGCCGGATGCGTCCTGGAACATGGTCGCCGTGGCGGCCAGGGGCGCCTTTTCGCGATAGTCCAGGAAGGTGGTGCGCCCATCAGCCAGGCGTATAGTCATAAATCCGCCGCCGCCAATGTTGCCGGCCTGGGGATAGACCACCGCCAAGGCGTAGCCCACAGCCACAGCGGCATCGACCGCGTTGCCGCCCTCTCTCAGAACCTCTGCCCCAACATCCGACGCTATGTGCTGGGCGGTCACGACCATCCCCTTGGAGCCCGCCACAGGCGCCGGATCGGCCGCGAGCGCGGGGCTAGCGATGAGGATGAAGGTAAGGGCGGCGGTGCAAAAACGCATGAAGGACCCTTTGAGAAGCGCAGGCCGGGATTTGTGGTCCGTATCAGTGCACGGACCTGTGCAAGAGGATAGGCGCCTCGCGCCTGCGTCTACACCTTGCAGACCACGGAGCGGGTCAGGAAGCGGCGCTCTCGGCCGTTGTCGAGGGAGAACATGCCGCCGCGTCCTTTAACGACATCGATGATCAGCTCGGTATGGCGCCAGACTTCGTATTGCGCGGCGCCTATATAAAAGGCGGCGCCGCCGATCTCGCCCAGCTTCACGTCCTGGTCGCCCAGGATGAAGTCGCCGACCGGATAGCACATGGGCGAGGAGCCATCGCAGCATCCGCCGGACTGGTGGAACATGATGGGACCGTACTCCGTCGTCAGCTCAGCGATCAGGGCGAGGGCGGCGGGCGTGGCGGTGACGCTATCGGGCATGACGGTGGGGTTCTGCTGTCTATATTTTCCGCCTGACGTGGGATAGGCCCAGGCAACACTGAAGAAGGGAGCGGTCGAAGGGGGCTACCCTGCGACCGCCGTCTCACGCTAGAAAAACCCAAGCTTTTTAGGGCTGTAGCTCACCAGCATGTTCTTGGTCTGCTGGTAGTGGTCCAGCATCATGCGGTGGTTCTCGCGCCCAATCCCTGATTGCTTATAGCCGCCAAAGGCCGCGTGGGCGGGATAGGCGTGGTAGCAGTTGGTCCAGACGCGTCCGGCCTGGATCGCGCGGCCAAAGCGGTAGCAGCGGTTGGCGTCGCGGCTCCAGACGCCCGAGCCAAGGCCGTAAAGGGTGTCATTGGCGATGGCCAGGGCCTCCTCGTCGGTCTTGAAGGTGGTGACGGAGACGACCGGGCCGAAGATCTCCTCCTGGAACACCCGCATCCGGTTGTGGCCCTTGAACACGGTCGGCTGGACGTAATAGCCGCCGGCCAGATCGCCCGGCAGGTCCTTGCGGGCGCCGCCGGCCAGAACCTCTGCGCCCTCCTGGCGGCCAATATCGAAATAGCTGAGAATCTTCTCCATCTGCTCGGACGAGGCCTGGGCGCCGACCATGGTCGTGGGGTCTAGCGGATCGCCCTGGACGATGACGCCGACGCGCTTCAGCGCTCGCTCCATGAACTGGTCGTAGATGCTCTCATGGATCAGGGCGCGGCTTGGGCAGGTGCAGACCTCGCCCTGATTGAGGGCGAACATGACAAAGCCCTCAATCGCCTTGTCGAAGAAGTCGTCATCTTCGGCGCAGACATCCTTGAAGAAGATGTTGGGCGACT
>Ga0116226_10004203_pt1 | contig 12708 bp, 14 predicted proteins | sample S1TSphfallax_FD_89692 | JGI IMG/M metagenome (GOLD analysis project Ga0116226, IMG submission 89692) | Host-associated microbial communities from peat moss isolated from Minnesota, USA - S1T2_Fa - Sphagnum fallax MG | ecosystem: Host-associated > Plants > Peat moss > Unclassified | place: USA... | reverse complement strand
GGAACTCGCGTCCCGCGACCGTCGATCGCGGCGCATACCAGCACAACTTTCAAGCCGCGCGCAGCTTCAGGATTGGACCCTATCACCGGCCGGGGGGCTGGGCACCTCACCACTGGGGCTATGGCGAGATCCTGCCTCGCGCCTATTGGGCGGCACCGTATCTCATCGCAGACTACTGGCTATTCGCTCTCGAGGTCCCGCCTGCCGGGTACGAATGGGTGCGTGACGACACCGATGCGCTGCTCGTCAACACGAGTAACGGCGAGATTCTGCAGGTGGAATACGGCGCGTTTGCGTAAAGGCTGCGTTTGAGTAAATGAGCGCCGTATCCACGGGACTGCGCCGGTGTCGGCGCCGTCCGACTCGTCATGCCTCGCCGCGCCGACCCGCGACGCACGGCACTCGTCCTAATCTACGAGGGAATCTTTCGAGGTGATGCCATGCCGAACCGCAATACTTTCGACGAGCAGGAAAAGTACGATCACAGCGCGCATCATCCGACCGAGCGCGAACCAGGAGACCTCGCTCCGGTGCCGAACTCGAAGGCTGATGACGAGCCCCATCGGACACCGCGCGCCAAACGCGCCGCCTCCCGCGAAGCGCTTCCATGATGCCAGCGGCCTAGCCGACGCCGTGAGGGCAGCGGGCTGGGCGGCCGCGAGCCCAGCAACGCCGGCGCCAATGATGAGGGTGTCGTAATGGTCTTCGCGCATGAGCGGCCCCAGCCTCCGCTGTCACGCATCCGATTTCAAGACGCCGCTTTGACCCATCCGCCGTCGGCCGTAACGCTGTTGCCCGTCGCGGCCCCGAACCGGTCGGACAGCATCCACGCGATCATGGCCGCCATTTCCGCGGGCTCCGCGATTCGATGTTGCGGAGCGTCCTTGACGAGCTGTTGCTCCGCCTGTTCGACGGTGATCCCGGACTGTCTCGCCAACATCTGCACATAACCGACGAGGCGTTCGGTCCGGGTCGGTCCCGGATTGAAAATGTGGAAGCGTACGCCGTGCGCCGCCGTGGCATCCGCGAGGCCCTTGTTGATGGCATGCAGGGCCGCACCCACGGCCGATCCCGGGAGCATGTACGGATTCGGTTGCCGGCCGATGTTGCCGCCGATGGTGACGATGACGCCACGCTGCTGCTCGCGCATGACGGGGATCACCGCGGAAATCAACCTCAGTGTCGAAAAAAACTTGAGCTCGAAACTACCGCGCCACGCAGCCTCGCTCAAAGTGAGCGGGTCACCGCCGCTGGTCGCGCCGGCGCAGTTCACCAGGCCATCGATTCTCTCGAAACGCGTTGTCGCGCCGTTGGTGATCCGCGCAGCCGCGTCCGCCTCATTCATGTCGCACGCGACAATCTCGACGTCCGTGGCCAGCTCCCGCGCGAGCATCTCGAGCGCCGCGGCATCGCGCGATACCAACACGAGCCTGGCGCCCTCCGCCGCTAGAACTCTCGCGGTCGCCGCGCCGATTCCACGGCTAGCTCCGGTCACCACGACCACCCGGTCTTTCAATTCTAAGTCCATGAAGCTCCCCTTGGTTCAGATTCAGTAAGATCGCGGCAGGTCGAGCACGTGCTCCGCCAAATAGGCCAAGATCAAATTGGTCGACACCGGCGCCACTTGGTAGAGGCGGGCCTCGCGATACTTTCGCTCCACGTCGTATTCTTCCGCGAACGCAAATCCACCGAAGGTCTGGACGCACGCCTCGGCCGCGGCCCACGAGGCTTCGGACGCGAGCAATTTCGCGATGTTCGCCTCCTCGCCGATGCGCTCACCCGCCTCGAAGCGACGCGCCGCGTGATTCACCGCAAGGGCCGCGGCGCGCAGCGCCGCATAGGCGCGTGCGAGCGGAAACTGAATGCCCTGGTTCATGCCGATCGGCCGGCCGAACACCTTGCGATCGCGCGCGTACGACACCGCCCGCTCGATGAACCAGCGCCCATCGCCCACGCACTCGGCGGCGATCAACGTTCGCTCCGCATTCATGCCGTCAAGGATGTAGCGAAAACCCTGGCCCCACTCGCCCACCAATGACTCCTGGGGTATGCGCAGGTTCTCGAAGAACACCTCGGTGGTCGAATGATTCATCATCGTGCGAATCGGACGGATGGAAAGCCCTCGACCGACGGCATCGCGCATGTCGATGAGAAACACCGAGAGACCGTCGGTGCGCCGCTTGATCTCATGCTGCGGGGTCGTGCGCGCGAGCAGCAGCATCAAATCCGAATGTTCGGCGCGCGACGTCCAGATCTTCTGGCCATTGACGAGGTAATGATCGCCGTCCACGACGGCCGTCGTGCGCAACGCCAGCGTATCGCTGCCACTCGTGGGCTCCGTGACGCCAAACGCCTGCAGACGCAGCGTGCCCCTCGCGATCTGCGGCAGCCAGTGTTTCTTCTGCGCATCGCTACCATGCCGGAGCAGCGTGCCCATCATGTACATTTGCGCGTGGCAGGCCCCGCCGTTGCCACCGCTCGCATGGATCTCCTCGAGCACCGCGGCGGCCGAACGCAGCCCCAAGCCGCTGCCGCCGAACTCCTCGGGAATCAACGCACCCAAGAACCCGGCTTCGGTCAACGCCGCGACGAATTCCGTGGGATAGGCGCGATCACGATCGAGCGCTCGCCAATAAGGAGCCGCAAACCGCGCGCACAATGCCCGTACCGCGGCGCGAATCTCATCCGTGTCCGGATCGTCGCCGGTCATGAGAAGCGCGGCGGCCGCCGCTCCAAAAAGGCCCGCATGCCCTCCGCGGCGTCCGTGTCGAAGAAGGCCTCTTCCGCCTCCCCATCGCCGCGCAACCCGGCCGTCCCCTCGCGTTCGAGCCGCCGCACCTGCGCCTTGGTCTTGCGCAGGGAACTTGGCGCGCAGAGACTGAATTGCTGGAACAGTTCGCCCAACACGGCTTCGAGCCCGTCCGGCTGCGACAATCGCTGGATGAGTCCCAGACGCAGAGCCTCCTCCGCGGGCACGCGTCTGCCCGTCAACAAGAGGTCCCGCGTATTCGTCGTGCCGATTCGGGACGCCATGCGCCCCACTTCGGTATCGCTGTAGATCAGACCCAATCGCGCGGGAGGAGCCACAAAGACGCTGCGCGGCGTCGCCACCGACAGATCGCATGCCAGGGCAAGACTCAATCCGGCACCCACGCAAAAGCCGTCGATGGCGGCGATCGTGATGCGCTCCATGCCGTAGAGCAATTCTTGTGTGGCACGAAGTTCGCGATAATGGGCCAGAAGCGCCGGCGGGCTCCCGCGCAGCCGCTCGAGTTCGGCAACATCCGCGCCGCTCGCGAACGCACCGCCGCTGCCCTCGATGACCAGACACCGCCACTCCGTATCGTGGGCGAGAGCGGTGAGCGCCGCATGCAGCGCGGCACACAACGATCGTGACAACGCATTGCGCGACTCGGGCCGCCGCAGCGTCACGCGCGCGACGTGGTCCTCGACTGATACGATGAGTTCGGGATCCATGATGGGTGGCGCGTCAGGGTGATGCTGCGTCAGTGAGGTGGCGTCAGTGAGGTGGCGTCAGTGAGGTGGCGTCAGTGAGGTGGCGTCAGTGGTGCTGCTTGAGGCCGAGCGCGTCGCGCGTCTCGGCCGGCGTCATGACGGCCACGCCCAAAAGACTCAATATCTTCTGCGCCTTCTCGACCAGTTCGCCGTTCGACGCCAGGCGTCCCGGTTCGAGATAGAGGTTATCCTCCAGGCCCACTCGCACATTGCCGCCGAGTATCGCGGCTTGCGCGACCATCGGAAATTCCGACTTCGAAATGCCGAACGCGCCCCAATGCGCACCATGGGGCAATGCGTTGCGCAGCGCCAGCATCGCCTCCGTGTTCGCCGGCGTGCCGCCGGCAATCCCCAGGCACAATTGGAACAGCGGCGTACCATCGACGAGACCCATGTCGATGAGGTGCCGGGCGATGGCAACCTGTCCGTAATCGAATACCTCGAGTTCAGGCTTCACGCCGAGTTCCTGGGCGAAGCGTGCCATGCGCTCGAGGTCGCCGACGCGGTTGACCGCCACCTCGCGTCCGAAGTTCATGCTGCCGCAATCGATGGTACAGATCTCCGGCAGGAGCTCGCGCACGTGTTGCATGCGTTCGAGCGGCTTCGCCATGTCGGTGCCGGCCACCATCACGGACGGATCCTCATCATCGAGCACGAGCCGGCCTCCCATGCCACAGGTGAGATTGAGCACGATGTCAGTGCCCGATTCGCGGATTCGCGCCACGGTCTCCCGAAAATGCGCCGGATCGCGTCCACCCTCGCCGGTCGCGGGATCACGCACGTGAATGTGCACGGCCGAAGCACCGGCCTTGGCGGCCTCGATGCAGGCGTCAGCGATCTGCGCCGGCGTGACCGGGACCCCGGGATGCTTCTTGGTCGTGGAGCCGGCACCGGTGACCGCACACGTGAGCATGACCTTCTTGCTCATGCCCCCGCTCCCGCCGGTGCGCCCGCTCCAGCTGGTGCGCCCGCTCCAGCCGGCACGCCCGACAGGTCGATCTCCAGCTGCGTGTCGAGACGGCGCACCAATTGGCGTTTGACGAGATCGCCGCCGTGGCTCTCGAAATGCTCGTCGTGCTCCTCCAAATTGCGATTGGTTTCGTTGGTCACGATGGCGACGAAATTGGTCGCATCGAATAGGGGGAAAGGCACTTCGTGCCACGTACCGATATGCATGCAGATCCCCGCAGTGCCGTCGAAATAGAAGCCGCGCACGTTCTTGAGGTCCGGCAGATCGTCGCGCGTCGCGTCGATGCTGCCGTCGGGCCGTTTCCGCGTCGGCTCACCGAGCACCATGATGAACGGTCGGCCGGCCAACGGGATGAAAGTCTGCGTATGCTTGTTGTGATACTCCATCCACCGAATGATCGGCGCGCGCCGGTGGAAGGTCACCAGATTGAGCATCATGTCGTCATTCGAGACGAACTTCGCGGGCGTGCGCACCTGAACGGCACTGCCGTAGTAGTCGATTCGGCCCTTGACCTCGCTGTCGGGAGGCCCGATGAGATAACCATACGGAGCGAGAGCGTCGGCGCTCGCTCGTATGACCGGGACGGACAAACGGCGGGTGGTGGTCGAAGCGTCGGAACTCATACTGCAGTCTCCTGATGGGAATGGGCCATGCACGCATTCGCGATCTGTAAACGGGTCATCACGCACGCCCCGGGCGAGTCCGCCACGGCGTCAAGAAACGCCCGCAGCGCACCAATCCGGCCCGGGCGGCCGATGATGCGCAAATGAACACCCACGGACATGATGCGCGGCTGCGCGAGTTCCGCGGACTCCTCCAGCAACCAGTGCAACGTGTCGCAGGCATACTTCAGCCACTGATCCGGCGTATAGGATGGATGATTCCACATCTTCATATCGTTGGTATCGAGTTGATACGGAACGACGAGAATGGGCCGCTCGTAACTTCGGTCCCAGAAAGGAAGGTCGTCCGAGAAGTCATCCATGTGGTAGCGAAACCCCGCTTCCACCAACAGACGGCGCGTGTTCAATGTCGTGTAATAGCGTGACAGCCATCCGGCGGGACGTATGCCCATGGTGCCTTCGATGGAATCGCTGGCCTTGGCAATGAATGCCCTCTCCGCTGCCTCGTCCATTTTGAGCTGCGGAATCCAGCGATGGCCGTGCGCGCAGACTTCATGACCCCCCTGCGCGATCAACCGAGCCACCTGCGGCGCCAACTCCAACGCTTCCGCGGCACAGGTCCACGTGGCCGCCATTCCCCGCTCGTGTAACAACTTGGCGATGCGCGGAGCGCCTTGCGTCAAACCATACTGGTAGTTGCTCTCGTTCGGCAGGTTGCGCAATGGCTCGCGTGCAAACATGCCCAACTCATCCACGGGTTCCATGGTCGCATCGCCGCGCGCGATCGACATCTCCGCGCCTTCCTCGACGTTGACGACGAGTGACACGGCCACGCGGGCACCGGGTCGCCACTCATCCGGTGCGGGATCCTCGCGAGGTGAGCGGACGGCTGACATGGGGCTAGTGTACGGTCAGGCTTCCCTAAGTCCGCGCGGTCATTACCCCTGTCCGAAATGCGGGCGGGCCGCGCTCCGCAACGGGATATATTGCGCCGACGTCAGACACGGGAGCGATTGTATGAGCGAACCCAATTCCGTTAACGGCATGAGCCGCCGCAGAGCCTTGGGGGCCGCCGCCGCGGCGGTCGGCGTGGGGTTGCTGGCATCGGCCGGCGAGACGAAAACCCTCAAGCGCGTGCCGGTGCGTTACGACGATCCCGTTTGGAACCGCGAGGCCAACGCCCGCATCGAAGCCGATACCGACGGCTCGCAAGTCTTCGGCCGATGCTCCGGCATCGTCTGCGGCGTCAGGCCCGGCGAAGCGGTGCGGCCGCTGTTTCGTTTCGAGGTATTCAGTACCATCCGTGTGCTGCGGCAAGCCGACGGCAGCTACCAGCGCATGACCAAGGAAACCATTCTGTACGCCGATCCGGCGACCGGCGCCATGCTCGACGAATGGGACAATCCCTATACGGGCGAACGCGTCAAGGTCGTCGACGTCGCCAACGATCCCTACAATTGGATCATCGCGTCGACCGTCCAGCCGCCGGCGATGCCCGGCCTCGTGACGACGGGACAGGCCGTACCCGGTGGCAAGCCCTATCTCATGAACTGGATGGACTTCGACACCGACACGGTCGTGCTGACCTTCGATGGGCACGCCTATTATCCGAACCGGTTGGATCCGGCGAAATGGCCGCGCGAGTCCGCGGGATCGATGATTCAAACCTCGGAGATGTTCCGTTATTTCATCAATCGCTCGGATCTCGAAGACCCCAGCAAGACGCACGTGCCGAGCAACGGCGATTGGGTTCGCGTACAGCCGTGGTTGCCATGGATGCTCATGGGACAAGCGCCCGGTCACGTGCTGTACGACGGCGTGTTCCGCCGCTATCGCAACACCGATCATTTTCCCGAGCCGGTGCTTGCGCGCATCCGCTCGCGCTATCCGCAATACATGACCGCCCCCACCGAATGGTATGGACCGAATTACTCGAGCCTCGAACACTACGCTCGCGAGCAAAAGCCGGCTCCACTTTAGGCGCCTGCCCTAGTGCCGCAACCCTCATCGGCGCTGATCGTCGGCGCGGGCTTGGGCGGTCTGACGGCCGCGTTGGCACTTTCGCGCGCCGGATGGCGCGTGCACATGTGCGAACAGGCCCGCACGCTCGGTGAAGTCGGCGCCGGCATCACGCTGAGCCCCGGTGCGTGTCGCGGGCTCGCATCGCTCGGCCTGGAAGACGCTATTCTAGCGGCGTCGCTGCCTGTGCCCGACATCGCGTTCGTGCATTACCGCACCGGCGAACTGCTCGCCGGCGCGCTGCACGCGGAACCCGCTGCCGACCACGGACTTGCCGGGCCACGCCACATTCACCGCGCCGACCTGCACTCGATCCTGGTGGGCGAACTGCGTCGCATCGCTCCCGACAGCATCGAAACCGGCAAGCGTCTGGTCGGCGTCGAACACGGATCTTCGGCCATTGCCCGGTTCGACGATGGCAGTTCACGTGCAGCGCCGCTGCTGATCGCCGCTGACGGTACTCGCTCGGCGGTGCGGCGCTTGTTGTTCGATGCAGCGCCGCCACAGTTTGCCGGCCAGATCGCGTTCCGCTGCCTGATCCCGGCCGACGCGGCGGCGCCGTTCATGCGCGGCGCCGCGGTGTCCATCGGCGCCGCGCGAATTTTCAATCGCTACTGGATTCGGCGACGAACCCTGGTCAACGTCATCGGCATCGCGAGAAGCGAACGCTGGCGCGAGGAAGGATGGAATACACCCGCGACGGTGCGCGAATTTCGCGACGAGTTCGCAGGGTTCCATGAGGACGTGTTGGGTCTCATCGATCGCGCACCGGCGGACCATCTCATCAAATGGGGTCTATTCGTGCGACCACCACTTGCCGACTGGATTGCCGGGAACGTGGTGCTGTTGGGCGACGCCGCCCATCCGATCCTGCCCTTCTTGGGACTCGGCGCCGCCTTGGCCATCGAGGACGGCATCGTGCTCGCACGCGCGCTCGCGCAGGCGGACGTACCCAGCGCGCTGCGAGCTTTCCAGCGCGCGCGCAACGATCGCGTCGATGACGTGCGCACGCGCTCCATCCAGCAAGGCGAGATCATTCAGGCCGCCGACCCCGACCGGAACAGCGTGTCGCGATCGCCTTCGCAGAGCACGCCGCTGTTCGACTACGATCCCTGCACGGCGCCCATTCCGCTCTGAGCCTCGGCCCCGGCGCGCCGCGGCCGCATCAAGCGCTCAGCCGTTCCAGGATGCCGATGCTGGCATTCTCGGCCGCCTCGCACGCACCCTCGACACCTGCGTGGATGCGGCAGTTGTGTTCGCCGGCGAAGTACAGCGCGCCGACCGGTCGGCCCACGATGTCGGCGAAACGCGCGATGTCGCCGGGCGCGAAGTAGGCGATGTGCCCCTTCGAGAAGGGGTACGTCGACCAATTGTGAATGTATTCCACATCGAGCTGGCCTGCGGCGGCCGGGCGCAGCTTGACGATCTCGTCGACGACGGTCTTGCCCAATGCGGCGGGCGTGAGCCGGTTCAATCGATCCATGGCGCGCCCGTGACAGAACGCCACGAGTATGCCCTCCGGTCTCACGCGCGACGGTATGTGTGCGATGAATTGGATGGGGCTGTCGGTCCACATGCTCGCGGGCAGTCCGTCGGTTTCCCAGAACGGCGTGCGGAACTTGAGGAAAATCTGCACGGTCTCGCTGTAGCGCTGAGCCCTCCAGGCCTCTCTCTGCTGGGCGGGCACATCACCCGTGATGCGAATATCCTTCATGACCGACAGCGGCATGGTAGCAATACAGGTGCGCGCCCGGTAAGTCGATCCATCCTTGCAGGTGACCGTCACCGCCGCGGGCATCGCGTCGATCCGCGTCACGATCTTGTTGAGTGCGACCGGACGTTTGAGCGATGCCGCCATGGCATCCGTCAGCGCACTGGTGCCGTCGCGAAAAATGCTGTACGGACCATTCTTGGCCTCCCACGCGTAATAGTAATTCTTGCGCAGAAAATCGAGCGCATTGGCGTCGTCCAAATCTCGCGCCGCCACGGAGACATTCATCAACCGCAGCGCTTCGGGCGATGCGCCACCCTGCGCCGCGTACTGCCGCACCGACAACAAATCGATGTGCGCATTCTCCGGTTTCTGCCAATCGCTGAGTTCGACCAAGGGATTGTTCTTGAGCAGGTAGTGCGCCATCAACGCCGTAGGCGGCAGCGATTTCTCGTCGGGCGCCAGCCGGTTCATGGTCGAGCCGGCCCAATCCGCGGTGGGCGCTTGACCGTCGACGCTCACGGCCAGCGGCGGCATCCGCGTCTCCGCCATCGAGCCCTTCGGTGGGTCCATGAGCTCCACGCCGAGATCCGACGCGTTGCCGCGGACTCTCCCGTACCCGAAACCAATCTGTTGCGCCCCCAACTCCGGGGCGCCGCCCACGTTGCGCGCGGTCCAGCAGCGACCGCCGACGCGGTTGCTACCCTCGAGCACGGCCACCGATAAACCCGCCTGCTGCAGCAGGCGCGCGGCATGCAGACCGGAGATGCCGGCACCGAGGATCAACGTGTCGACACTCTGCGCCGGCTCCGCCCACGCCGGCAACGCCGCGGCGGCCACCGTTGCAGCGCCCGCCTTCAAAACGGTTCTGCGCGACCAACGGCCGTTCATGGCGTGCGCCCGCTATTCGGTGTGGAGTTCCCGCTACTGGGAGTAGGTCCCCCGCTGTTCGGCGTGGGGCTCCCGCTCTGCGATTCGAGGTACTCGATGATGGCGCGCCGATCCGCCTCCGCGGCAATTCCCGCAAACGCCATGATGGTGCCCGGTGCCACCGCATTCGGATTTTCGATCCACTTGTCGAGATGCGGCGCATCCCAGACGAAATCCTGAGAGCGCAGCGCCTGCGAATAGGGATACCCTGGCAGGCTAGCGACTTTGCGGCCCAGCACACCGTTCAAGCTCGGACCGATCTTGGCGGATTGTCCGGCACTCACGTCGTGGCACGATGCGCATCGCAGAAATAAAATCCGGCCGCGGCCCGGCGCATCGCCGGCGTGCACGGGCATGACCGCGACAGCGCCGGCCATAATGGCCGTCAGGGCACCGCCGGTGGCAATGATATTCAATCTGCGCATCGTACCTTGTGGCGTCAAGCACCCGTGGTCGCAAGAACCCGTGTGACACATAGAGTGGCCGATCCCGGCTGCCAACGCCATCGACAACGAGCGAGTTCCCGCATAGCGGATAATCGCATCGTGCGGCCGCGCGTGGGAATTCGCATGGCCGGTATTCGGCTACAATCCGCCGCTCTCGCCATGCAACCCAGGTGACCGCCATGCAGCCCGATTATTTTTCCCGCTATGAACAGCTGCACATGCAGCGCGACGAGCACGGCATACTCGAGGTGCGCCTGCACACGCGCGGCGGACCGTGCCTGTTCGGACCCCGCACGCATCAACACATGGTCGATGCCTTCTACGACATCAGCCGTGATCCCGACACGCGCGTCATGATCCTAACCGGAACCGGCGACAGCTGGATTGCCGCATTCGATGAGTCCCAGGCCACGGCGAAGGACGACTTCACGGTGCCGAAGAACTGGGATCGCGTGTACTGGGAAGGTAAGAAGGTGCTGCAAAACCTGCTCGATATCGACGTGCCGGTGATCGCGGCCGTCAACGGGCCCGCATTCGTGCACAGCGAGTACATTCTCACCTGCGACATCGTGCTGGCCGCGGACACCGCCGTGTTCCAAGACCTGCCGCATCTCGCCTTCGGGCTCACGCCTGGCGACGGTGTGCATGTGTTGTGGCCGCTCGTACTCGGACCGGTGCGCGGACGGTATTTTCTCGCCACCCAACAGAAGATACCGGCCGACGAGGCCTTGCGCCTCGGTGTGGTGAACGAAGTGCATGCCCCCGATGCACTGATGCCGCGCGCACGCGCGTTGGCACGGCAACTCGCCGCGCTGCCCACGCTGACCTTGCGCTACATGCGCGTGGCCACGTCGCAGCGACTCAAGGAACTCGTGGTTCGCGAAGTCGGCCACGGTCTGGCATTACAGGGGCTGAGCGGTGCGGCCTTGGGCAATCCCGGCCCCGATCCTCTGCCACAGGACGTCCGCCAATAACGGATGGGCACGAATCCGAACTTGAGTTCGCTTAAGCGCGGCCTGCGCGCGCTGTCGCTGCTCAACCTGCGCGAGACGCTGACCGCCTCGGAACTCGGCGCGGAGCTGGGTCTGCCGCGCACGACGGCGCGACGCGTGCTCGATACGCTGGTCGAGGAGGGCTATGCCGAAAAGGTGGCCCGCGAGCATAAATACCGATTGACTCCCATGGTGAACGTGCTGTCGAGCGGCTTCTCCGACGAGAGCTGGATCGCCCACGTCGCGGAACCGTTGCTCGCGAAGAAAACCATCGAGATCGGGTGGCCATTGGTGGTCGCCACCCCCAGCGGTGACCAGATGATGGTGCGCGTGTCGACGGACCGTCTGACGCCGCTGGCGCTGGATCACTTCGGGGTGGGCTTCAAGACGCCGATGATTCACGGCACGAGCGGCCACGTGATGCTGGCCTTCATGTCGCAGCAGCACCGCGAACTCACGCTCCAGGTGATCCGCTCATCGACGGACCCGAAACAGGCGTTGGCGCGCGAGGACGCGAGGATTCGCGCGCTCATCAACGTGGTTCGCGCGCAAGGCTACGCCCACATCATCTACCGTGAGTATCCGGAAGCGTCCGTCGGTGTACCGATCTTCTTGAATGGTGTGGCGCGCGCCTGCTTGCTCATGGGCTACGTGAAGGCGGCCATCAAGCCCGCGCAAATCGTCGAAAAATACGTGCCCCAGCTCAAGAGCTTGTCCGAAGCCATCACGGCCGGCGTGTCGGAACTTAGGCTCCGCCGCCGCGACAGCCCGCGCTCAGCCGCGAAGAAACGGCCAGGAACGCGCGACCCCGGCTGACCGTACGCTCAGCCGGCCACCGCCGCCAAGCCCGCGATGGCGGCCGCCTCGTCATTATCGGGCACATCCCCCGCCGCCGCGATCGCACCGAGGAGACGGCCGGACGGATCGTTGATGAGCACGGCGCCGGGAATGGGCAGCATCTGGCCGCCGAGCACGCCTGCGAGCGTCGCGCCGACCAGCGCATTGCCGCCGAGAAATTCGCCGACCGCGCGCGATGGCATGCGAAAGCTCAGAGCGCCGCGCGCCTTGGCGATCGCGATATCGATTCCCGAATGTCCCGAACCGTCCTCGCGCGCCGCCGCGAGCACGTGGCCGCCGGCATCCAAAACGACGACCGCCACAGGCGCCAAAGAGTTTTTACGGGCATGCGCGAAGGCCGCCTGGATCGCGCTCATGGCGTGGGTCTGCATCAAGTCTTGCATTGCGGTTTCCTCACCCAACTCACGATGCCGAAGGTGGCGAGATTCGCTTGCGTGCGCCGCGGATGCCGCTGACTTGATAGACCTCTTCGAGGTAGGCGCCGGGCTCTGCAACGATGAACACGTCCGCCGGGTCGAATCCCGCGGCGGCGCAATCCTCGGGGAACTTGAGCGTGCCGCTCGAGCGCTCGTAGGGCTCGTTGTTGTGCCGAGTCGTCCAGGCCATCATGAAAGCGTCGAAGGGCTCGTCCGGCCAGCGCAGC
>Ga0116226_10004202_pt1 | contig 12713 bp, 10 predicted proteins | sample S1TSphfallax_FD_89692 | JGI IMG/M metagenome (GOLD analysis project Ga0116226, IMG submission 89692) | Host-associated microbial communities from peat moss isolated from Minnesota, USA - S1T2_Fa - Sphagnum fallax MG | ecosystem: Host-associated > Plants > Peat moss > Unclassified | place: USA... | reverse complement strand
GATGCAAACGCTGAGCGTCGCCCAGGTCCGGCGCGAAATCGAGCTGATGGAATTGCAGGCCCGCAAATTCTACGAGGCCGCCGCCGCCCGCACGACGGACGTCGGCACGCGGCAACTGCTGGGCGATCTCGCCGCCGCCGAGCTCGAACACTCTGCCCTCGCCGAACGCCTGGAACGCGACAATGAACTCGCCGGCGTCCACGCGACCGAGGAGGACACCCGCCAGCGCGCCTTCGTCCTCCAGGTCGTGCAGCCGGGGCTGGTCGGACTGATGGACGGCTCCGTCTCGACGCTCGCCCCCCTGTTCGCCGCCGCCTTCGCCACCCACAGCAGCAAGTCCGCCTTCCTCGTCGGCCTCGCCGCCTCCGTCGGCGCGGGCATCAGCATGGGCTTTGCCGAAGCCCTGTCCGACGACGGCAGGATCAGCGGACGCGGCCATCCCTGGGCGCGGGGCGGCATCTGCGGACTCATGACGACCGCCGGCGGCATCGGTCACACCCTGCCCTTCCTGATCGGCGACTTCCGCACCGCCACCGCCGTCGCGGCGGTCGTCGTGGCGGTCGAGCTCGCCGCCATCTCGTGGATTCGTCACCACTTCATGGATTCGCCGATCCTCGCCGCCACGTTCCAGATCGTGGTCGGCGGAATCCTCGTGTTCCTCGCCGGCATCCTCATCGGCTCTTCGTAGCCCCGTTCCCACCCCAGCCCGAGCCCCTCCCGTCCCACCTTCCCCCGTCCCGCTTCGCGCGCGCCTCGCTTCGCTCCGCCTCCCCCGCTTCCTCCCGTCCTTCGCCTCGCCGCCCTCCCGATGACCTCGTCTTCCGCCCCTGCCGCGACCGCCGCCGTGGACGCCGCCGCCAGCCCCGGCGCCCTCTCCAACGCCGACCTCGCGCCGGTGCCGCCGGCCCGCCGCACCTGGCGGGCCGGCAGCTACGCCGCGCTCTGGATCTCCATGTCGGCCTGCATCCCCACCTACATGCTCGCCTCCTCGCTCATCGGCGGCGGCATGAACTGGTCGCAGGCCATCCTGACCATCTTCCTCGGCAACCTCATCGTGCTGATCCCGATGATCCTGAACGCCCACGCCGGCACCAAGTACGGCATCCCCTTCCCGGTCTTCTGCCGCGCCTCATTCGGCACGGTCGGTGCCAACCTGCCCGCCTGCCTCCGCGCCCTCGTCGCCTGCGGCTGGTTCGGCATCCAGTCCTGGATCGGCGGCGAAGCCATCTACAAGATCGTCGGCCTGTTTGTCCCGGCGCTCGCCGCGCACGCCGCGCCGACCTGGCTCGGGGTCACCGGAGCGGAATTCGCCTGCTTCCTCTTCTTCTGGGCCATCAACATGGCCGTGGTCTACAAGGGCATTGATTCGATCCGCCTCCTGCTCAGCATCAAGGCCCCGCTCTTGATCGCCCTGGGGCTCGCGCTGCTCGGCTGGGCCTACCGCCAGGCCGGCGGCTTCGGTCCCATGCTCTCCCAGCCCTCCGCCTTCGACGCCGGCCAGCCGCGCCATGGCCAATTCGCCGCCTTTTTCTTCCCCGCCCTCACCGGGATGATCGGATTCTGGGCCACGCTCTCGCTGAACATCCCGGACTTCTCGCGTTACGCCCGCTCGCAGCGGGACCAGATCGTCGGCCAGGTGCTGGGCCTGCCGCCCACCATGGCGCTGTATTCCTTCATCGGCGTCGCCGTGACTTCCGCCACCGCCATCATCTACGGCCGCGCGATCTGGGATCCCGTCGACGTCCTCACCCGCTTCCGCAATCCGGTGCTCCTCCTCGTCGCGATGCTCGCCATCTGCATCGCCACCCTCGCCACCAACCTCGCCGCCAACGTGGTCTCGCCCGCGAACGATTTCGCCCACCTCGCCCCCCGCCGCATCTCCTTCCGCACCGGCGGACTGATCACCGGGTGCGTGGGGATCCTGATGATGCCCTGGAAACTCATCGCCGATCCCTCCGGCTACATCTTCACCTGGCTCGTGGGCTACAGCGCCCTGCTCGGCCCGATCGGCGGCATCATGATCGCCGATTATTTCGTGTGCCGCCGCCGCACCCTCGACCCGGTCGCGCTCTACGATCCGCAGGGCGCCTACCGCTATACCGGCGGCTGGAGCCTCGTCGCGCTCACCGCGTTCGTCGTCGCCGTGCTGCCCAATGTCCCCGGCTTTCTCGTCCAGGTCCGGCTGCTCGACGCCGCGCACGTTCCCGCCGGCCTCATCGGCCTGTACGACTACGCCTGGTTCGTCGGGTTCGGTCTCGCCTTCGCGGTGTACCTGGGCCTCCGCCGGCTCGCTCCGCGCGGCTGACGAGCCGGTCAGGATCAACGAACGGGCCCGCCAGGGCCGAAACCTGAGCCGGGCGGGAGGAAAGGGCGGAGCTCACCGCGTGCGCTTTCCGCCTCGGCACGACGGCCCGTCTGCGTTTTGCTGCCTCGTCCCATGAAGACCATCCCGCTGCCGCCCACGCCCCACCAGCCGCGCCCCTACACCGGCCCCTCCGCCGAAGCGGTCCTCGCACTCCGCAAACAGTACCTGAATCCGGGACTGTTCCTTTATTACAAGCGGCCGATCATGATCGTGGAGGGGAAGATGCAGTACGTCTGGGACGACACCGGCAAACGCTACCTCGACGGCCTGGGCGGCATCGTGACCGTCAGCGTCGGCCACTGCCATCCGCACGTCGTGGCCGCGGCCAATCGGCAGAACGAGCTGCTCCAGCATTCGACGACCATCTATCTCCAGCCCAACATCGCCCAGTACGCGGAGAAGCTCGCCGCCAAACTGCCGGGCGACCTGAAGTGCGTGTACTTCGTGAACTCGGGCTCCGAGGCCAATGATCTCGCGCTGCTGATGGCGCGCGTCGCCACCGGCAATTACGACATGATCGCGCTGCGCAACGCCTACCACGGCGGCAACGCGTCCGGCATGGGCCTCACCGCCCACAGCACCTGGAAATTCAACACCCCCCACTCGTTCGGCTTCCACCACGCGCTCGCCCCCTATCCCTATCGCGGCACCTTCGGGTCCGACGACCCCGAGGCCGGCCGCAAATACGCGCAGGACGTGAAGGAGCTGATCGACTACGCCACCCCCGGCAAGATCGCCGGCTTCATCGCGGAGTCGATCCAGGGGGTCGGCGGTTTCGTCGTCTTCCCCGACGGGTATCTGAAACACACCTACGCGCATGTCCGCGCCGCCGGCGGCGTCTGCATCGCCGACGAGGTCCAGACCGGGTTCGGCCGGACCGGCACGCACTACTGGGGCTTCGAGACCCAGGGCGTGATCCCCGACATCGTGACCATGGCGAAGGGCATCGGCAACGGCGCGCCGCTCGCCGCCGTCGTCACCACGCCGCAGATCGCCGCCGTCATGGCGCAGAAGGTCCATTTCAACACCTTCGGCGGCAATCCGGTCGTCAGCGCCATCGGGATGGCGGTGCTCGAGGTCATCGACCGCGAGGGCACCCAGGCCAACTGCCTCCGGCTCGGTGCCCACATCCTCGCCGGCCTGGAGCAACTCAAGGCCAAGTATCCGATCATCGGCGACGTGCGCGGCAAGGGCCTGATGCTCGGGATCGAGTTCGTGAAGGACCGCGTCACCAAGGAACCCGCCAAGGAGGCCTGCGCCCAGGCGGTCGAGAACGCCCGCGAACTCGGGCTGCTGCTCGGCAAGGGCGGACTCTGGGGGCAGACCATCCGCTTCGCTCCGCCCATGAACATCACCCTCGCCGACGCCGATTTCCTCCTCGCCGTCCTCGACGAGGCGATCGGCGCCCTGTAGCCGCTTTTCTCCCGTCCGGTCAGTCGCAAGGCGCGCGCACCCGAACCGGGTCCGACCCGGCCGGCGCCACTGGCCGGCCCCCACGCCGGGCCGAAGCTGCCCTCAATCGTGATGCTCCGACAGCGCGCGGAGCATCCAGGCGGTGGTCTCGTGGAATTCCATCAGCCCGGTCAGGAAATCCGCCGTACCGGCGTCGCCCAACTTCCCGGCGCAGGTGTCCACGTCGGCGCGGAGATGGACGATCATGCGCTCGTGGAGGGCCAGCAATTCGCGGATCATCCGCATGCCCGGGAGGCCGGCGCCCGAGACGGCCTCCAGCCGGGCGGAACGGGTCAGCTCCTCCCAGCTTCCCTCCGCGCGCACGCCGATCGCGCGCGCCCGCTCGGCGACCGCATCGATCTGTATGTCGAGTTCGTGGTATTGCTTGTCCAGCAGGATATGCAGCCCGTGGAAATTCGGCCCGGTGACATTCCAGTGGTAATCCTTCGTCGCCGCGCTCAGGTGAAACTCGTCCGCGAGCGCCTGATTGAGCAGATGGCCCACCTTGTCGCGGGATTTTTCGCCGAGACCGATCTTGGCCTTTTCTTGGTTTTTCATAAAGATTGAAGCGGAAAGCCGGGGACGACGCACCCGTCGATCATCCGACCCAATTCGTAGACCATCGCACGGGGCAACCGTTCCGGCGGGAAAGATGGCGGCCGCCGACAAGGCACCGCCGCTCATCCGATTTAAGGAGGCGGGGAAAGAAACTCGCCTAAGGCACTTTCAGCTCCATCCCGATCTTGAGATCGTTGGGACCGGAGAGCAGATCGCGATTCGCGGCGAGAATCTCGCGCCACTTCGCGCGGCTGCCGTAATACTTCTGCGCGAGATTGGAGAGGGTGTCGCCCTTGGCCACGACATGGCGGTGACCCGCGGGCGCACCGGGAGCCCGGCCGGCCGGCGTGCCCGGAGGGTAGGCCGCTGCGCGACCGGGGCTGGCGGCCAGGGCCGGCCGGGCCGCGGTTCCGGTGGCCGCCCGCGCCGCCGCTCCGGCCGCACTGGGCGCACTGGGCGCGGCGGAGCCGGGCACGGTCACGCGCATCCAACCCGACCGGGCGGGCGGACCCTGTTCCCCGCCGGGGACCGCCGCAAGCGGAGTCGGCCCCGCTCCATCGCCACTCGCGTCCGGTTCGCTCACGACGACGGGACCGCCCCCATTCGCGCCCGCCCCGCCCCCCCCGCTCGCCCCGCCGAGCGCCGGCAGGGAAACCGTGCCTTCGGGCGCCGGCGTCCCGGACGCCGCCGCGTGCATGGGCGGCGCCGCCTCGACGCCCGCGTGCAGCGCCGCAATCTCCGCCTTCAATTCGTCGTTTTCCCGCTGGAGCTGCTCGAGCGCGGCGCCCAGCCCGAGCTCGGTGCTCTGGCTGTCCAGCGGATGACCGGGAAGCGTTCGGGCGAATTCCCGCGTCGCCGCCGCGATCTGCCCGCGCACGTTCGCCGCTTCCCGCGAATTCGGCACGAGCTCGAGGTACTTGCGAAAATGATAGATCGCGGCGATCGGATCCTTGATGTGATTGAGATACAGGATCCCTGCATCCAGGTGCGATTCCGGCGCCGCGTCACCCCGGCGCGCGATGACCTTGAGGTAGGCCGCCAACGCCTCGTCCGCCCGGCCCTGCCGTTCCAGCTGCTGGCCCTCGCGGTAGGCGGAATCGTCCGTCTCCGCCGATGCGGGACCGGCGTCGCCGCCGCAACCGGCGACAAGAATCACGGTCAGTATCGCCACCCCCGGGCCCAGAATTCTCAGCAAGCGGTTCATCAACCGGCGAATGGGATTGAATGGTCCAACGTGAGCGATAAATTCCGCTCTCCCCTCCCCCGACTCAAACCCTAAATGGCCCTCCAACCGAAGTTCGCCCTCGCCCGCGCGCGTCGCTGCCTGCGGATCGAGGCCGAAGCGCTCGGCGAAACGGCCCGGCGGTTGGGGCCCGAATTCGCGGCCACGGCCCAGGCGGTGGAGGCGGTCACCGCCGCCGGGGGCAAACTCGTCTTCAGCGGCGTGGGCAAGTCCGCCCACATCGCCGGCAAGATCGCCGCCACCTTCAACAGCACCGGCGTCGCCTCGTGCTTCATCGATTCGACCCAGGCGCTGCACGGCGACCTCGGCCTCTGCGGCGACGGGGATCTGGCGATCCTCCTCAGCAACAGCGGGCAATCCGACGAGATCCTCCGCCTCGTCCCCCTGTTGCAGCGCTTCGGCCTGAAGATCGTCGCCTTCACCGGCAACGCCCGCTCCGACCTGGCCCGGCTGGCCGATTACCGCCTGCTCTACCGCGTCCCGCGCGAGGCCTGCCCGCTCGAACTCGCCCCGACCGCCAGCACCACCGCCGCGCTCGCCCTGGGCGACGCCCTCGCCATGGTGCTGCTCGAAGCCCGCGGCCTCACCCGCGACGACTTCGCGCGTTATCATCCCGCGGGGAATCTGGGCCGCATCCTGCTGCTGCGGGTGCGGGACATCATGCGCAGCGCCGAGCGCCTCGCCGTCGCCCCGGACAATGCGCTCACGCAGGACGCGATCCTCGCGATGACCAAGGCCAAGAGCGGCAGCATCGCCCTGGTCAGTCCGCGCTCGGGTCAACTCACCGGTATCCTGACCGACGGCGATTTCCGGCGCGGCGCCCTCGCGGTGCCGGACGTGCTGCGCCGGCCGGTGGCGGAACTCATGACGCGCCGGCCCAAGACGATCCGCGCCGATGCGCTCGCGGTCGAGGCGCTCCGCCTGTTCGCCGCGCACAAGATCGACGACCTGATCGTGGTCGACGCCGGACGCCGGCCCGTCGGCCTGATCGACGGACAGGACCTCCCCAAACTCAAAATCGTGTGAGCGCTCCCCTCGGCCTCGCCATCATCGGCATGGGTGGATTCGCCGGGTCTCACCAGGCGACGGTGGCGAAGCTGGAGGAACGCGGCCTGGTCAAGTTGATCTGCACCTGCGATCCGGATCCCGCCGCCTTCGCCGCCGCCCAGAAAGCCTGGCGATTCGCCGAACGCGGGGTCCGCGTCTTCCCGCATTACCAGGCCATGCTCGACGCCTGCCACCAGGAGCTCGCCGCCGTGATCGTCCCCACGCCCATCTACCTGCACGGGGAGATGCACGCCGCCATCTCCGCCTACGGCCTCCCCGCCTATCTGGAGAAGCCGCCCACCCTGGATTACGCCGAATTGGAACGCATGATCGCCGCCGATGGACGCGCCCGTCGCGCCTCGCTGGTCGGGTTCAATTTCATCATCGAGAAAAGCCGGCTCGCCCTGAAGGAACGTCTGCTCGCGGGCGAGTTCGGCGCCGTCCGCGGCGGCACCCTCAGCGCGGCGTGGCCGCGGCCCGCCAAATATTTCGGACGCAATCCCTGGTCCGGCCGCCTGATGGTGGACGGCCGCATCGTGCTCGACTCGTGCTTCGGCAACGCGATGGCCCATTTCGTCCACAACCTGCTCTTCTGGACCGGCACGCCCGGCCTGTTCAGCTGGGCCGAGATCGCCGCCGTCCGTGCCGAACTCTACCGCGCGCACGCGATCGAGGGCGCCGACACCTTCTTCGTGGAGGCCGATCTGGCCTCCGGCACCACCCTGCGCTTCGCGCTCACCCACGTCTGCGCCGGGGCCAGCCTGCACACGGAAACCGTGATCTGCGACCGCGCCATCCTGCGTTACGTCGTCGGCGGCCCCGTCGAAATCGCCTGGAATGACGGCCGGGTGGAGCGCCTGACGACGGAGCCCTTTGACGGGCTGGTGGAAAATCACCTCGACTATTACCGCTACCTCCGCGGCGAAACCGACCGGCCCGCCACGACCCTGATCGACTCCCGACCCTTCGTCGCGCTGAACGATCTCGCCCACGTTTCGAGCGGCCGCATCACGCAGATTCCCGCCTCCCTCGTGACGGTCGTGCGGGACGACAAGGATCAATTGGACTATCTGAGCGTGGCGGAGATGCCGCGGCTGATCGACGGATTCCTGACCCGCGGCGTATGGCCGGGCAGCCAGGGCTGGGGCCGCGAACCGGGCGAGGTCGTGACCAAGGCCGACCTCGGGCGCTTCCACGAAACGGTGGCCGCCATGGTCGCCCCATGAACCGTCCGCCCGCCCAGCCTGGCGTTTGATAATCCGACGAGATTCCGCTAAATTAAATCCCTCGCTCCGGTCTTCGCCTCGTCCATCCGAGTCCAGCCGAACCCGCTTCCAGACCCTCTCCACCCTCTCCCATGGCGCCTCCCTCCTTCGTCTACCAGGATCCACTCCCGCTCTCCGGCGATACCACCGAGTATCGTCTGCTTTCGCGCGAGGGTATTTCGACCGCCGAATTCGAGGGCCGGAAGATTCTCAAGATCGAACCGTCCGTCCTGGCCTACCTGGCCCAGCAGGCCTTTCGCGACAGCGCCTTCCTGCTGCGCACCAGCCATCTCAAGCAGCTGGCGGCCATCCTCGACGATCCGGAGGCCTCCGCGAACGACCGCTACGTGGCGCTCACCCTGCTGAAGAACGCCGAAATCGCCGCCGAGGGCATCCTGCCGATGTGCCAGGACACCGGCACCTGCGCCGTGTTCGCGAAAAAGGGCGAGCAGGTGTGGACCGGAGCCAACGACGCGGAGTGGCTCAGCCGCGGCGTCTACGACTGCTTCACCAAGGAGAATCTCCGCTATTCCCAGGTCGCACCCCTCGACCTGTGGAACGAGGTGAACACCGGCACGAATCTCCCGGCCCAGATCGATCTGATGGCGACGCCGGGCGGAAGCTACGAGTTCCTCTTCGTCGCGAAGGGCGGCGGCTCGGCGAACAAGATGCTCTACTTTTCCGAGACGAAGGCGCTGCTCAATCCGAAGAGTCTCGCCAAGTTTGTCGCGGACAAGCTGCCGCTCCTCGGCACCGCCGCCTGCCCGCCCTACCATCTCGTCTTCGTGATCGGCGGCACGAGCGCCGAGGCCTGCATGAAGACGCTCAAGCTCGCCTCGGCCCGCTACCTCGATTCCCTCCCGACGACCGGCAATGCCCAGGGCCGGGCGTTCCGCGATCTCGAATGGGAGGCGAAGGTCATGGAGATCGCGCGGGCGAGCGGAATCGGCGCCCAGTTCGGCGGCAAGTATTTCGCCCTCGACGCCCGGGTGATCCGGCTGCCGCGCCACGGCGCCAGCTGCCCGGTGGGCATGGGCGTCTCCTGCTCGGCCGACCGCAACATCAAGGCGAAGATCACCGCGGACGGCATCTTCCTGGAGCAACTGGAGATGAAGCCGGGACGCTTCATCGCGCCGCAGCATCGGCTGCTGAAGGACGAAGGCGTGGTCCGCATCGATCTGAACCGACCGATGACGGAAATCCTCGCGGAGCTCTCGAAGCATCCGGTGACCACCCAGATCTCGCTCACGGGCACGCTGGTCGTCGCCCGCGACAGCGCGCACGCCAAACTCAAGGAGCGGGTCGATGCGGGCGCGGGCCTGCCCGATTATTTCAAAAAGTATCCCGTCTACTACGCCGGCCCGGCGAAAACCCCGACCGGGTACGCCTCCGGTTCATTCGGGCCGACCACGGCCGGACGCATGGACAGCTATGTGGACCTTTTCCAATCGCTCGGCGGATCGATGGTGATGCTGGCGAAGGGCAATCGCAGCGCCCAGGTGACCGAGGCCTGCAAGCGCCACGGCGGATTCTACCTCGGCAGCATCGGGGGACCGGCGGCGATCCTCGCCCGGGAGCACATCACGAAGGTGGAAGTGCTGGAATACCCCGAATTGGGCATGGAGGCGGTGTGGAAGATCGACGTAAAGGACTTCCCCGCCTTCATCCTCGTCGACGACAAGGGCAACGACTTCTTCGCCAACGGGTGCGCCGCCTGCCTGCCGAGCGCCGGGCTTCGCCCGAACAGCTAAACGCCCCTCCAGAGCGCTGAAGCGGGAGGACATCGGGCCAGCGCAGGTAAGGCTGAAGCCCATCCGGCCCATGCGGGTCTCTTGAGACCCAGCGGATTGGACAAGAAACTGCCGAGCCGCCTGAGGGACGGCACTCAGAACTTGATCGAGATGCTGTGCCCGTCGACCCCGTACCGGCTCACGGAATCGTAGAGCCGGTCGGAGGAGAGACGGCTCTCCGTGCGCTCAGCGAGACTTGCCGTCGTGACGTCAGCCGCAGAAGACGCGGGCAGCGCGGGAGCGAGCAGACGGGAACGGCGCTCTTCGGAAACCGGGTTCATGCGCACCATCGGATCGACCATGCGCCGCCCCACGGAAGCGTTGGCGGCGAAATCCTGATTGCCACCGAGAAACCGGTGCAGCGTGTCGGTGCCCCCGTCGCGCATGACCGTCAGATTGGTGGCGATCAAGCGGGCGGAGGGGGCGAACAGCTCGTCCGCCGCGGAGTCGGGGGAGGCCGCCTGTCCGCGATCCAAATTGGCTTCGAGGGATGCGAGCGCCGAGGCGGTCGAGTTCGCTCCGCTCAAGGTCGGGGCCGGCACCAGATGGGAGGCGACCACGGCCGACACGGGACGGGCGGGCGCGGCGGCCACGCTGGCGGAAGCATCAGGCTCCGCATCCTCGCGAGGCAGGGCGAGCGTTTCGGCGCTCCGAGCCGGCGAACGGGCGGCGACTGCGGCGGGAGTGGCCGACGTCGAACCTGAGGAGGCGAGCGTCTCATCCGCGGGGCGCTCGGTCAGATGGGAAGGAGAGTAAGGCGACGGCGCCAATACACGGGTCGCGGTGCCGTCGAACTGACGCACGCTCACCCAAGTCAATGCCAGCACGGCCACAGCCCCGATGGGCGCATGAAAACGGGTCGTCAGAATGACCGGACGGGACAACCGATGCCACCACGGCCGCCGGTCGACGATCGCTGCCAACTGCTTCGCCCGGAGTTCGCGCTCAAATTGGGTCCAAAATTCCGGGCTCGGCCGCTCCAAGCGCTTGAGCTTGAGCAGGTCTTCGACGGTCACGGAGTGCTTGGAGCGCAGGTCGTTCGACTCGGTTTGATTCATCGACGAAGGTAGGGTTGCAACTCGGCCTGCAGCAATTGCTTAGCATAATGGAGGCGCGAGCGCACCGTCCCCACAGAGCAATTCATGATCTCGGCAATCTCTTGGTGGCTTAAGCCATCGATTTCGAACAAAGTTACCACGGTGCGATGGGGGATAGACAATTTGAGCATCGCCTCGTTCAATTTTTCCTGGAGCTCGCGGACGAATCCGTCCCGGTCCACGCCCGTCTTGTCGGTCAGGGCGTCGAGGAGTTCGCGCGAGACGGCGTTCTCCTGCTGAACCGTTTCCAGGCTGAAGAAGGACCGAAGGCGGTTCTTGCGAAGATGGTTCAGCGTGGAATTGACGGCGATCCGGTACAGCCACGTGAAGAAGGAGGACTGGCCTTGGAAGCGCTGGATCGACTGAAACGCCTTGATGAAGGCGTCCTGGGTGAGGTCGGCCGCGTCTTCCCGGTTGGACGTCATGTGATAGACGACCCCGAAGACGCGCTCGCGATACTTCAAAATCAGACGATCGAACGCGGCCACGTCCCCGGCCTGGACCAGGCGCACCACGGCCAGGTCCGCATCGGCCTCCAGCTTCCGCTCGGGCGAGGCCACGAGAGCCTTGCCGAAGAGTTTGCTCGCTTCGATCACAACGCCGCACCCTAGGCGCGAAGCAGGCTCAAGGGCAAATCGAAACGATTTGCGATCAGGGACGCAGATTCTCGACCTGCGCCAGCAGGACCTCGCCCAGGCGCAGCAGCAGGGGGGTCGGCGCCCGGTCAGGCCACTCGTCGAGGGCCTGGCAACCGACGGTGATCTCCTGGCGCACGGCCGCGGCGACGGTCTCGAACACGCCGCCCTCGAGCATCTGGGTGAGGCGGAGGGCGGGACGGGGCGGAGCGCGGCCGCTCACCTCGTCGGCCAGCGCCGCGCGCTCATCGGCCGACAGGCGCTCCATCAGCGCGAACAGCGGCAGGGTGAGCTTGCCGCTCGCGAGGTCGGTGCCGAGGGTCTTGCCGATGCGGTCTTCCCGTCCGAAGAAATCCGCCAAATCGTCGTAGATCTGGTAGGCGATGCCGAGATGGCGGCCAAACCGCGCCGAGGCCTCGACGTAACCGGGTGTCGCGTGGCTGAGGCGGGAACCCAGAAAACACGACAGCCGGAATAGCTCCGCCGTCTTGAGATCGATGATCCGCCGGTAATCGGCGTGCGTGACCTCGGTCGAGCGCCGGCGCAGCGTCTGCATGATCTCACCGGCGCAGACGCGGCGGGTCGACTCGGACACCGCAGCGCAGACCTCCGTGGTCGGGAAGTCCGTGGCGAGATGGAGGGCGTGGGCAAACAGCGCGTCGCCAAGAAGGACGGCCGCAGAGGGGCCAAATTCCCGGACGGCCGTGCGACGGCTGCGGCGCACTTCCGCCGCATCCATGATGTCGTCATGAACGAGGGTGGCGAGATGGACCAGCTCGACGACGGCTGCGGCGCGGACCAATTCGGGGCTGCTGCGGCCCTCGCCGCTCCAACCGCTGAGAAAAACCAGCGCCGGGCGAATCCGCTTGCCCGACGTATCGATGCAGTAGTCGGCCATCGCCCGAATCTCGGGCTCGAATGCCGCCAACTGGCTGCGCATGAACGAGTCCAACTCCTTCATTTGCGGACCCAGCTGCGCCAGCACGCCGGAGAAGACCGGCGACTGGCCGGCACTGGATACGGTGGAAGGCGCGCTGGACATCGCGCGAAACCTTACCGTCAAAACGCGAAATCACCAATAAAATGTCGCCCGACAAAAAACCCGCCGCGGACGGCGGCGGGTCGGACCCTTACTTCTGCCACGTACGCTTCTTGTGGCGATTGCTCTTCAAGCGCTTTCGGCGCTTGTGCTTGTTCATCTTCAGTCGGCGCTTCTTCTTGAGGTTGCCCATGGGTGTTAGTCGCCCAAAATTACCCCCCG
>Ga0116226_10004201_pt1 | contig 12717 bp, 8 predicted proteins | sample S1TSphfallax_FD_89692 | JGI IMG/M metagenome (GOLD analysis project Ga0116226, IMG submission 89692) | Host-associated microbial communities from peat moss isolated from Minnesota, USA - S1T2_Fa - Sphagnum fallax MG | ecosystem: Host-associated > Plants > Peat moss > Unclassified | place: USA... | reverse complement strand
GCGGGTCTGGGGTTGCGTGGGTCCCATTTGGCGATCTGGACCTTTTTGGCGAGGCCCATTTTGGAGAGGAGCCAGATGCAGTAGTAGTTGATGTCGAACTCATACCAGGCGAGGCCGTGACGAGCGCTGACGGGGTGGGCGTGGTGGTTGTTGTGCCAGCCTTCTCCGCCGGTCATGAGGGCGACCCACCAGTTGTTGTGGGAGTGGTCCTTGGTTTCAAAGCGGCGGGTGCCGAACATATGGGTTGCCGAGTTGACAAACCAGGTTGCATGGAGGCCGATGACGACGCGGAGGAAGGTTCCCCAGGCGGCCATGGTGTAGGCTCCCCAGATGCGGTGGCCGGGGGCAGCGAGAGCCGCTCCGAGCGCCATTTGAGCGAATCCGGTGAGGGTGAGGAAGAGCCAGTGGTACTTCGAGAGCCAGACATGCACCTTGTCTTTGGTGAGGTCTGGGGCATAGCGGCCGAGGAGGGCGGTTTCAGAGTGCATGGCGCGGCCGGAGAGAATCCAACCAGCGTGCGACCAGAAGGTTCCGTCGACCGGGGTGTGCGGGTCGCCTTCCTGGTCTGAATTTTGGTGATGAACGCGGTGCGTGGCGACCCAGAAGATGGGTCCACCTTCAAGGGCCATGGTTCCGCAGGCGGAGACGAAGTATTCGACCCACTTGGGGGTGCGGAAGCCGCGATGCGTGAGTAGGCGGTGGTAGGCGACGCCGATGCCGACGTTGATGGCGAGGAAGTACATGACGGCGAACATTCCGAGGTGCGCCCAGGAGAAGCTGAAGAAGGCTCCGATGGCGGCGACGTGGAAGAGGCCCATGACGATGCTGGTTGCCCAGTTGATGCGGCCTTGCTGGTACTCGCGGCCCATGCGGAGGTCTTGACGGACCTGTGCGCGGACTTCGTCCGCGGTAAGGCGGGGCTTGACCATGGAAAGTTCAGCGATGGCGGCTTCGCTGGCAACTTCTGCGGCCTCTGCGGCTTCGACGGCGGAGATTTGGAAGGCGGCGTAGCCGGACTGGCTCTTGGATTGCGGCTTGGTTTCGTTTTCGGGGGTGTAGGTTGCTGGGGTCATGGTGTCTGGTCCTCGTGATTGGTTCATCGTGCTGCTACACGAATAACGCTAGCAGGATGCAGTGGCTGCGGATGTAAGAGTTTTGTAAGGGCGTTTGTAACGTTCCTATGTGGTGACTTTGGTAGGGTGTTGAGGAGGGAGATTTTATGATGCGTTTGGGCGTGGCGGCGGCGATTGTGGTGGTTGGCGGCGGGTTGGCGCAGGGGCAGCAGGCTCCGGTGGAGCGCGTGGGTGGGCAGATTGACCTGCCGACGAGCAAGCAGATTGTGGGTGTGGTGCCGGGTGCGCCGCAGCGGTTGGGGTCGTTGGTGGTGGATATGGCGGTTTCGCCCGACGGTCGGTATGTGGTGACGGTGAATGGAGGGTATGGCTCGTATGAGTCGGGCTATATGCAGTCGCTGGCGGTGCTGGATACGGTGACGGGCAAGCTGGTGGAGTCTGGCGATGAGCGGACGTTGGTGGGGACGGCGCAGGATCTGTTTAGCGGTCTGGCGTTTTCTGCCGATGGCAAGACGCTCTATGGAACCGTGGTTTCTATGTCGGACCCTGAGGGCAAAAAGGCGGGGAGCACGGGGTCGGGCGTGCAGGTGTATGGGTTTGACGCGGGGAAGATTACGCGCGAACGCTTGATCAAGCTGCCGCTACAGCCGCTGGCAGCGGGGAAGACGACGATGCTGTTGGGCGGCAAGGCTGGGAAGGTTGGGGTTCCGTTTCCGGCTGGATTGCCGTGGTTGACGGTGGCAAGCAGTTGCTGGTGACGGGGTTTTTGTCCGATGATGCGGTTTTGCTGGATTTAGCGTCGGGCAAGGTGGTGACGCGGTTTGATTTGAGCGAGAGTGATGCGGTTCCGGCGGAGTACCCGGGCGCGGTGGTGGCGACCAGAGACGGCAAGCGCGGGTTTGTGGCGCTCGAGAATGGCAGCGAGGTGGTAGAACTGGATGTGGTGGCGGGGAAAGTGGGGCGGAAGCTGGCGCTGCTGAAGCCGAGCGACCCGGTGCGACCGAGTTCGCATCCGACGGGGATGGCGATGAGCCCCGATGGGAAGACGCTGTATGTGGCGCTGGCAAATCGGGATTCGGTGGCGGCGGTGGATGTGGCTGAGTTTGCGGTGAAGGGGTACTATGACGCTCGGCTGCCGGGCCAGACGTACTACGGGGCTGAGCCGGAGGCGGTGGCGCTGAACGGGGATGGCTCGCGGTTGTATGTGGCGAATATGGGGACGGATTCGGTCGCGGTGATCGACACGCACAAGCTGACGAAGGGTGTGGCGGCCAAGGGTATGGCGGAGCCGATTGGGTTTATCCCGACCGAGTGGCTGCCGATGGGGGTGGTGTTTACGGGCGGGAAGGTCTACATTGCGACCGGCAAAGGGAGCGGGACGGGGCCGAATGGATTTCCACAGCGACCGACGGAGTTGACGAAGAATTCGCCGCGGGCGAAGAACCCGTTTACGTACATTGCTACCTTGCTGCACGGGAGCTTGGCGGGTGTGGATGCGGCGGATGCTGAGAAGAATATGAAGGCGCTGACGGAAGAGGCGCTGGTGGATAACCGGTTGCGGGCGGCTGAGGAGCGAATTCCGTGGACTGGGAGCGTTGCGGCGAAGGACGCGATGGGTCCGATCAAGCATGTGATCTACATTATTAAGGAGAATCGGACGTATGACCAGATTCTTGGGGATTTGGCGCAGGGTGGGAAGCCGGTAGGAAATGGAGACCCGAGTCTGACGATGTTTGGCGCGGATGTGACGCCGAATGAGCACAAGCTGGCGTTGCAGTTTGGCGTGCTGGATAACTTTTATGACTCGGGTGAGGTTTCGGGCGATGGGCACGTTTGGTCGAACGCGGCGATCAATTCGAGCTACAACGAGCGGAGCTGGGAGCTGGGGTATCGCGGCAAGGAGCGGGTATACGACTACGAAGGCGTGGTGTCGGATGGAGTTCCGCTGGACCAGGGGATTTCGGATGCGGATGAGCCGGGGAGTGGGTACATCTGGGGAAATCTGGCCGCGCATGGCAAGAGTCTGTACCACTTTGGGGAGTTCATCGCGACGGTGTTCTGCACGGATAAGCGGCCGACGGGGCAGCTCGTAGACCCGAAGGATGGGCCGATGCTGGAGGGGAAAAGCTGCTCGCAGCGGAATGAGGTGAAGCCGGGGGAGAAGCTGCCGGAGGTTTGGGGCGGCGGCGTGAACAAATGGCCGTGGGCGATTCCGCTGATCGCGACCAATACGCCAACCAAGCCGGAGCTGGTGGGACATTTTGCGCCGGAGGCACCGGATTTTGACCTGAAGGTCCCGGATCAGATTCGGGTGGATATCTTTGAGAAGCATCTCGCCGGTTGGGTTGCGGACAAGGCTGCGGGCAAGGACACTATGCCGAACTTTGTAATGTTGCGGCTGGGCAATGATCATACGGCAGGGACGACACCGGGTGGGCCGACGCCGAAGTCCTCCGTGGCGGATAATGATTTGGCGGTGGGGCGGGCGGTGGAGGCGATTTCGCATTCGCCATTCTGGGACGACACGGCGTTTTTCATTCTCGAGGACGACGCGCAGGCGGGAGCGGACCACGTGGACGCGCACCGGTCGATTGCGCTGGTGGTGAGCAAGTATGCGCCGAAGAAGGCGGATGGCGGGGCGGTGGTGGACAGCCGGTTCTATTCGACGGTGAGCGTGATTCGGACGATGGAGACGCTGCTGGGTCTGCCGCCAATGAATAACAATGACGCGTTGAGCTCGCTGATTGGGACGCTATTTACCGGAGGGGGCGATCAGCCAGCCTATGCGGCGGATTATTCGAACCGCGATAATGGATTGATCTATACGGCGAACAAGCCAAAGGCCGTGGGCGCGAAGGAATCGGCTAAGATGGACTTTCGCCATGCCGATAAAGCTCCTACGCAGAAGCTGAACGTGATTCTGTGGAAAGATGCGATGGGAGCCAAGCCGGTTCCGGCGATGTTGACCGAGAAGCGCAAGAAGAGCAAGAAAAAGGACGATGATGACTAGTTTTGGGTTGAAGCCGACATTTGCAGCACGGATCTGGGGCCGCGAAAGCCTCGCGCCCTGGTACACGAGCACCGGGTTGGACGAGAAGGTTGGCGAGGCGTGGCTGACAGGGCCAAAGTCTGTGGTTTCCGGCGGAGAACTGGCCGGGAAGACGCTGGAAGAGGTTTGGCCGGAGTTTCCGCTGCTGGTCAAGATGCTGTTTCCGGAGGAGAAGCTCTCGGTGCAGGTGCACCCGGATGACGCGGAGGCGCAGAAGCTGGGGTTGGCGAGGGGCAAAACCGAGTGCTGGTATGTGCTGGCAGCGGAGCCGGGCGCGACCGTCGCTTGCGGCCTGAAGCCGGGGGTGCAGGTGGGCGATGTCGTGATGGCGGTGCAGACCGGGCAGCTTGAACGATTGCTGGAGATAGTTCCGGTAAGCGTTGGCGATATGGTGTTTGTGGATGCCGGAACCGTCCACGCGATCGGGCCCGGCGTGACGCTGCTCGAAGTACAGCAGACGTGCGATGTGACGTATCGGCTGTACGACTACGGGCGGCCGCGCGAGCTACATCTGGAAGCTGGGCTGGCGGTGGTAAAGCTGGAGACTGCGGCGGGGAAGGTTCCGCCGAGGGCGATGGATGGCTTCACGCGGCTGATTGAGACGAAGTACTTTGTGGTGGATCGATATGACGTGGCTGCAGGTGGGACGGCGAAGGTGAAGAATGTTTCGGCTGGCTGCGTGGTCGGGCTGAACGGAACCGGCACCGTTGGCGGTGCTACTGTGATCGCAGGGCAGGCCGTTGTCGTACCGGTAGGTGAGAGTGTGGTGACGACCGCGGATGGTTTGACGCTGGCGTGGTGCTGGGAACCAAATGACGATCTGCGGGAGTAGTCATTTTCCATCTCTACTTCTCAGCCGTATTGCTTTTTAAGACGTCAGCAGCGACTGGTGCGTCCGGCGAAGCTCTTCTCAGGAGCGTCCACACACCGGCGGCAAAAAATACGGCCAGCAAGGATGCGTCCGTGATCTTCCAAGTGTTCCAACTTTGGTAAGCGACCAGATTGGCGGCGGTCCAGCAAAGGGCGATGCTAGCGATGGTCTTCGAGGCCGGCAGGATGCAGCGCAGAAAACGCCAGGCAATCATGGCGAGCGGAAGCGCCAACGGAGCGACATCGTATTCGATCAGCCGAGGATTGAGCAAGATGACTCCAAGTAGTAGCACCGGAATCCATTGTCGAAGTGAGAAGCAGCCATCCAGAAATTTGCGCGAGAGAAAAACGAGGATTGCGAAGACGGGAAGCGCATAGGCTAGGAAGAAGATGTAGCTCGCTGGCGCATAGGGGACTCCTCGGTCGAAGAGGAATCCGCTGAATATCCCCGCCGGGCTGCCTCCGAAGTCACGATTGTAGCTGAACTGTAGCTCGACCGCCTGAATGTAATGCTGGAACAGCTTGGCCCAGAGGAGAGGCTGGACTGAGAAAAGGGAAACTCCCGCCAAGGCTGTGAGCACGGCTTTGACCCATTGACGTGGGGCGGAAAGAGGGGGAATCACCACCAAGCTGAGCAGGGGTGCTTTGACGCATGAGGCGGCAAGGACGGCAAGATAGAACCAGCCCCAGCGACCGCGACGCCAGCCGAGTAGCGCGCACGCAAGCATTAGTCCGTACAGGATGTAGGCGACGTTTCCGCTCAGGACGATGTCGCTGGCCAGCAGCCCGGGGAAAAAGACAACGATAGGCGCAAGGTAGCGGAAGTAGCGGCTTTCGGAGGGCTCCACGGCCTGTAGGCCAACCCATATCTGGCTGAGGATGCTAATTGCGTAGGCCAACCAATATAGGCCCCCACTCAGCCATGAGGGCGCGTAACCGATCAGTCTTAGCAAAGGGAGCGTCATCGGGGAGTAGACGTAACTGTAGGGAACTGGAGCATTGGGGTGCAGGGCAAGCTGTGCGTGAAATAGTTGCTGGACGGCGATGGCGTCGGCGTAAGGATCGTGTCCGGCGAGTAGGGCTCGCATGGAGACGATATAGATGTGGAGATCCCAGGCCGGCGTCTCGAAGTGAACCCAGACAGGAAACGCTGCGAGTGAGAGGATCCACAAGAGCGGGACGATGATTCGACTTGCGGAGGGGAGGCTTTGGGTGTGGATAAACTTTGGAACGTTCAACGAAGCACCTCGGGGTCGGCTCCGAACGCTTCCTCGGTGCGACTCGCCCGGTTACGGTTATGGATGTGAGGCCGGTGTGATCTCCAGGTGAATGCGCTGCTGATGGAGAGATTCCAGACTGAGCCGAGTACGATTCCGGCGAAGCCTGCAAGATACCAGTCGGCACCGGACAGCCACAGCGTCCGAGCGAAGATGATGTTAGCCCATGCACCGAACGAGCAGGACGCGACGAAACGTGCAGCCCCGGTGAATGTCGCCCAACCGCTAAATCGACGATCACGGAAAGTGACGGAGTTGTTGAGGATGAAGTTCTCCGCCATCGCAGCGAACGTCGACGCGATCTGGGCGGTGAGAAAGGCGACGTGGCCAAATCGCATGAGTGTAAGCAGGAACGCCGCATGGGTTGCCAGACCCACGCAACCCACCAGAAGAAAGATCCCATACTGGACCGGGACAATTCCCCCAAGCAGCTTGTTTGCAACCATGAAGAGATACTCGATACCCACCATCACGTCGAGTTTGCTCTCGCCGAACCGGCGGGCTCCGAAGGTGTATCCAACCTCCCCGAGCCGAACGGGCGTTGGGCTAGAAGCAAGCAGGTCGAGTAGGAGTTTGAAGCCAGCGCCATGGAGTTCGCGTACGACACCCTGCAAAAAGTCACGGCTGATCAGAAAGAAGCCGCTCATAGGGTCGGAGGGTTGGCAAGAGCATACGGTGCTGCCGACCATCCTTCCGAGTCGGCTCAGCAGAACGCGCGCGGCGCTGAAATCGCCCATGCTGCCACCCTCGCCCAGCCGGGTTCCAACGACGATATCGAGCGCCTCGAATCGGAGTTTGTCGAGCATGGCCGGGAGGATGGTAGCGTCATGCTGTAGGTCGGCGTCCATCACCGCGATGCAGGGGGCAGAGGTTGCCAACATCCCTTCGATGCAAGCCGACGAGAGACCGCGCCGTCCTATGCGGCGAATCAGACGGATTCGCCGGTTCTGACGTGCAAAACGGTCAATCTGTTGCCACGTTCCATCCGGCGAGTCGTCGTCGACGAAGATCGCCTCCCATTCCAGTTCGCCTAAGCAACTTGTGAGTACCTCAACAACGAGCTGGATATTTTGCCGTTCGTTGTAGGTTGGCAGAATGATCGCCACATCGAGCGGAGGGACAGATGTGGCCGGAGGCGATGAGAGCTGTACAGGTTCCGGCTTTGTTACGGATGCGCCGGATAGGTGAGCGGAAGTCAAGTTTCGTGACCTCGAAATCCTTGGTTTACAGTTGAGTACACTTGAGTACAACTAACTATATCGCAAGCTCGGTTCTATCCGCACACTACTTGGCACGCGATCACCGAACGCGTCGGATATAGTGGAGGTGCGGTTTCCGGCCATTGTTTTGTCCGTATCATCGTGTTCAGGGAGGATTGGCGAAGATGGCGGGATTGCCGCTGCTGAGCGTTGTGGTGCCTTGCTACAACGAGGAAGCATGTTTGACTGCGTGCTATCGGCGGCTGACGGCGGTGATGACGGAAATCGGCTCTCCTTATGAGTTGGTGTTCATCGACGATGGTTCTACGGACGCGACGCCGCAGCTGTTGGATGCGCTACACTGTGCGGATCAGCGTGTGGTGGTGCTCAGCTTGTCGCGGAATTTCGGGCATCAGCCGGCGGTGACGGCTGGGATGGAAGCAGCGCGAGGGGATGCGGTTGTGATTATCGACTCCGATTTGCAGGATCCACCGGAGCTGATTCCGAGGATGCTTGAGCTTTGGCGGCAGAAGTATCAGGTGGTGTATGGCGTGAGGATCGACCGCGGTGGCGAGTCGAAGTTCAAGCTGCTGACAGCGAAGTACTTTTACCGGACGCTGAATTGGCTGTCGGACGTGGAGATTCCGCTTGATTCGGGGGATTTTCGGCTGCTCGATCGAAGCGTGGTCGACGCGTTCGGGCAGATGCCGGAACGTCATCGGTTGCTGCGGGCGATGTCGAGCTGGATCGGGTTCAACCAGATTGGGCTGCCGTATGAACGGGCGAATCGGGTTGCAGGGACGACGAAGTATCCGCTGGGAAAGATGATGGCGCTGGCGATGGACGGGATCGTATCGTTTTCGACGGTTCCGCTGAAGTTCGTGACGGCGATCGGGTTTGTGGCCGCGACCGCGTCGTTCCTTGGGATCGTGTACACGCTGATTGTGCGATTATTTACGCGATCCTGGGTGCCCGGCTGGGCGATTTCATTTACTGGGATGTTGCTGATGTCCGGTCTGCAGTTGCTTTGCCTTGGGGTGCTGGGGGAGTATATTGGGCGGATCTATACAGAGTCGAAGCAACGGCCGCTTTATTTGTTGAAGCAGAGGTTGCAGGCAACGATTGTGGTGCCGGACGCGGGAGATCAGTAGTCAGACTGATTGGCCGCACCCTGAGGCTGGCTGCACCTGAACAAGACCGGAGTCAGTGCGTCATCTGGAAGACAGATGACACATGAGTTTCAGACCAACTGATAGCTCTCTGCGGGGATTTCCGCCGCATACGCGGGTGCGGAAAAATCCTCCTTGCGCCGCAATGCGATAAAACCGGCAACTGCGAGCACCACGACGGCTGGCTCGATGGGCTGGCGGTAGTCCATTGGGGTGTTGGTCACGTAATAGGTCAAAGGAAAGACGCACAGCAAGACCAGATAACGCAGCAATGCGGAACGGTTGAAGGTCCCCATGCGCCGGATGCCGAGCAGCATAAGCAGCGTGACGCTGGTGACATAGAACATGTTGTATGGTGCCGTGGGCTGCGCCTTCAACTCAGCGGCGCTGAAGCTCCAGTAGCCGGTCCAGTAATAGACGGCCCGGCGCAGAGTTTGGCGAATGAGGAAACCATACTGGTGATGTTGGTGGAAATCTTCGAGCGACAGATCATGCTTTTCCGCCATATAGGCAGCCTCACCCATGGTCAGGTATTTTCGCATCTCCACCGGATCGTTCGGAGGCCAGGGCCGACTGTCACAGCTTGGCGGTGAGCTGTCATCCTGTTGAACATTGCCGAAGTTGTCGGCATAAATCTCCAGCCAGATGTTGTCCCGTACCGGAATGATTGTGCCAAAGGTTCGGTAGTTGCGAACAGTCCATGGTGTGAGCGCAGCAAGTAAGCCGACCGATGCGAGTAAGCCGTATAGAAACCAACGTCCGCCGCTTTTGCGAACCTGATAAAGCGCGAGAAGCAGCAGGAAGGGCATCGAGGAAAGCACTGATGCGTTGGAGTGGGCAGTTAGGCCATAGAGCGCGCCCCATCCCAGCCACGCCATTGGGTTGGCCGTTTTATGAATCCGTTGCGCAATGCAGAAGCAGGTGGTGAACAAGAGGCCGGTCAGCGCGTATTCCCATGTGCGGGCAGCAGAAAAATAGATGGCAAATGGGTAGAACGCCCAGACCCAGGCTGCGTATTTCGCATAGCGGCGGCCAAGGGAATATTCCGCGCTAAGGTAGACAGGAATGCACGTGATCGCGGATAGCAGACTATTGATGGCAAGAGCGACAAAAGCTGAGGTGAGCGTGTAGATGCCGAAGACCCTGAAAACAAGCGATAGCAGAAAGGGATAAAGCGGAGGTTCCAAGGCCGTGGGTCCGCTCCAGGGGTAGTAGGGCGAAGAGAAACCGCGACCGCTGGCTAGCGCCCGCGCAGCCCAGCCCATCTCCCACCCGAAGCCTTCGAAGTGCTTATCCGCATCGGGCAGGCTGTGATAGGTAAACAAAACGACGATCAGGCGAATCAAGAGTGCCGCAAGAATGATGGGGGCAAAGATTGTAAGACGCTGGCTCTTTTCTTGAGGTTGGTTTGCGTATCCGGATTCTTTCGCCATCATCCAATTCTACAGTAGTGCGTCTTTACAGGGGCTTCGCATCGACAATCGCCACAATGGGGCAGAAGCCGGAACGCGTGGACCGAAGCCAGATTGGAAATTCCTAGCGAAGGTGGGCACTGAGTTCAGCGGCGGCGGTGCGGAGCGGGGTCAGGTAGGTGGTTTGCATCTCAAAGACCGGCATGCGCGGGGCGTTTCCCGAAAGGTTCAGCGTGGCGACCACGCGTCCGTTTGGGGCGTAGACCGGCACGGCGAGAGAGCGGAGGCCGACTTCCAACTCCTGGTCGACCATCGCGTATCCAAGGCGGCGAACGTTGCGCAGCGCAATGCGCAGCTTTTCGGCCGACGTGATGGTGCGCGTGGTGTGCGGTGTCAGCACGGCGCGCGCTAAGTAGGCATCGAGCTGGTCTGGCGGCAGGTAGGCGAGCAGCACGCGTCCCATGGACGTACAGTATGCGGGCAACCGCGAGCCGATGTGCAGATCGACCGCCATCACACGCGAGGGCACGTTCGCGCGAGCGATGTAGACGATCTCATCCCGATCGAGCGTGGCAACCGAAAAGGACTCGCGGTAGAGCGAGGACATTCGCTCGAGAATCGGCTGGGCGGACTGCGAAAGCGTGGACGACGTGGTGTAGGTGTGCGAGAGCGACAGCATCCTGGGCCGCAGGGCATAGCGCTGGCCGTCTTCGGCACCGGCGAAACCGAGCTTGGTCAGGGTATAGAGGCAGCGGCGGACGGCGGCGCGGGAGAGACCTGTTCTGACCGAGAGTTGCGAGATGGTCATGTGCGGCGACTGCTGCGTGAAGGCCTGAATCACAATGAGGCCGCGAGCCAGCGATGTCATAAAATTCGGGTCACCCTGATACTGGTCGAGCGAGGCGGCGGGTGTTTGCGGAGTGGATGCGGCTGGGGCTTCTGGGGTGGTCTCTCCGGGTTTTGTAGGCGACTGCATCGGTTTCCTCGACTGGGTGCTGGTTTACGTGCGATAGGCGGACTTACCTTACGATAAACGCACGTCGCAGGTGTGGCAAGAGGTTAGTTAGAAGGTGAATTTTGCTTGGTTCGACGCAGCGAAGAATGGAATCTAAACTAAGGTGTGGCACAACGAATCAGGAGAGAACGAAATGGCTGGATTGAGGGAACGGGCAGCATGGAAGGCGCTTCAGGCGCACTTTGCAGAGATTGGCGGAAAGCATCTGCGGGAGCTGTTTGCGGCGGATGGGGGGCGTGGGGCGCGGTATACGGCAGAGGCGGCGGGAATCCTGCTCGACTACTCGAAGAACCGGGTGGATGACACGACGCTGAAGCTGCTGGTGCAGTTGGCCGAGGAGTCTGGGGTGGCGGAGCATCGTGACGCGATGTTCCGGGGGGAGAAGATCAACGTCACGGAAGGCCGCGCGGTGTTGCATGTAGCGCTGCGGGCACCCAAGGGCGAGTCCATTATGGTGGATGGCGAGGATGTGGTACCAGCGGTGCATACGGTGCTCGATAAGATGGCTGGCTTTGCGGATCGCGTGCGCTCGGGCGCCTGGCTCGGGCACACAGGCAAGCGCATCAAGAACATCGTCAATATCGGCATCGGCGGCTCGGATCTCGGTCCCGTGATGGCGTATGAGGCGCTGCGGCACTACTCGGATCGGGAGTTGGTGTTCCGGTTCGTGTCCAACGTGGATGGCACGGACTTTGCCGAGGCGGTCGCGGATCTGGCGGCGGATGAGACGCTGTTTCTGGTTGCGTCCAAGACGTTCACCACGCTGGAGACGATGACCAACGCGCACTCCGCGCGGGATTGGGCGCTGGCCGCGTTGAAGGATGACGGGGCGATTGCCAAGCACTTCGTGGCCATCTCGACCAACGCCAAGGAGGTAGCCAAGTTCGGCATCGACACGGAGAACATGTTCGGCTTCTGGGATTGGGTGGGCGGGCGCTACTCGATGGACTCGGCGATTGGCCTCTCGACCATGATTGCCATCGGCCCGCAGCACTTCACGGAGCTGCTCGAAGGCTTCCACGCGATGGATGTTCACTTCCAGACGGCACCGCTCGCGCAGAACCTGCCGGTCCTGCTGGGGCTGCTGACGGTTTGGTACACGGAGTTCTTCGACGCCCAGACGCAGGCGATTCTGCCCTATGAACAGTACCTGAAGCGCTTTCCGGCGTATCTGCAGCAGTTGACCATGGAGTCGAATGGCAAGCACGTGACGCTGGATGGGACGACGGTGGATTATCAGACGGGTCCGGTTTATTGGGGCGAGCCGGGGACGAATGGTCAGCACTCGTTCTACCAGTTGATTCACCAGGGAACGCGGCTGATTCCGTGCGACTTCATCGGGTTCTTCAAGGGGCTGAATCCCCTGGGACGACATCACGATATGTTGATGGCGAACGTGTTCGCGCAGGCTGAGGCGCTGGCGTTTGGTAAGACTGCGGATGAGGTGAGGGCTGAAGGCGTGGCCGAAGCGCTGGTTCCGCACAAGGTGTTTGAGGGGAATCGGCCGTCCAATGTGCTGCTGGCTGATGTGCTGACGCCGAAGGTTCTGGGTTCGCTGGTTGCGCTGTATGAGCATGCAGTGTTTACGCAGGGCGTTGTTTGGAGCATCGACTCGTTTGACCAATGGGGCGTTGAACTGGGGAAGGTTTTGGC
>Ga0116226_10004200_pt1 | contig 12718 bp, 9 predicted proteins | sample S1TSphfallax_FD_89692 | JGI IMG/M metagenome (GOLD analysis project Ga0116226, IMG submission 89692) | Host-associated microbial communities from peat moss isolated from Minnesota, USA - S1T2_Fa - Sphagnum fallax MG | ecosystem: Host-associated > Plants > Peat moss > Unclassified | place: USA... | reverse complement strand
GTCTATTTTACTGACAATACTTTGATAAATAAAATTTCATAAGAGACGACTAGTTCAAGGTGTTTATAGCTTTGACATTATGCTCAGGATTGAAGGTTTTAAGATGGACTTGAATGAGTAGTAGTAGTACTACTACTAGTGTTGAGAAGTTGGTGCAAGAGAGTTGTGGAGCTAAAGTCATGTCATTCTGGTTCTCACGTGAAATGACGCAGTGGGCCATCCATCAGAAACATGAAATTAAGCTGGTGCATCAGAACACCAAGAACAAGGGGTGTTTCACACTGTGGCCTTGCCATTTACATTAAAAAAAAGTATATTAAAATGCAAAAGAAGAATCATGGAAACTCAAATATTTCACCATGCAAAAATATAATCTTCAAAAGCTCCTCTAAAAGAAACCAAATTAATCCTCCAAGATATTATAACTCTATAACTAATCTCAAATTTTAACAGAGCCCAAAATATCATTTTTCAAAAACCCTCATATAAAAATAGATCTATTACCTAGGAGCCCAAACCCCTTAAGCTACTATGAGTCTAAACACAATATCCTTGCCTTGGTAGGCCAGGCCAACAAACAGATGATCAGCCTTGAAAATTTAGATTTAAGTGAGAACGTTTTTATAACAAAAAAGTCTTCCATAAATATTTCAATCTGTACATTACATGTGATCAGAAGAGTGGTGGGATCATAATTTGGGATGCTCTTGAGGAAATGGTTCGTGGACAAAAGAGCTAAACAAAAACAAGCTTTTCTTAACTTGAAAATTCTAGGGTGAAGGCAACTCCCCAAATAGCGCAGTGAGGCAAGAGCTGAGAGCAAAGCCTGATTTCTGTATTGCTCTCACCTGGAGGCTTTACTTGAAGTAAGAATCGATGTAACCTTTAGAGAATGAGAATTGCCAGAGCCTTTATGTGTAGGGTAAAGCCCTAGGGTGAGGATATTCTCAAAATAAAGGGCAGGTGGGATGAAGCTAACAACATCTGGCCCTGCATTTTGAGAATGTCCTCCACCCATGGGCTTTAACTATAGTAAAGCATGAGGCAAAACTTATCATGAACCAAACAGATGTAGATCACGAGCCATATGAATGGGAGGGTTCTTATGCCTACTCCTCAATAGTGTGAGGGTCCTTACACCTAAAGTAAAGTAGGCACAATTTCCCTACCACCCTTGAGGAGTAGGCATAATGTCCCTCCCAATGTCTATTAGTGAAATTCATGGACATATGGTGCCTTGCACATACACTACAAATTTTCTGCAAGTGCTTTTGTTGAGGGCTCACGGGGCGAATGAATAATTGGACATTTGATCTTATAGTTGTAAATATTCCCAAACTTAGTCACAAACAACTACAAATCACATGTAGTCACAAATGAAATGGTTACATTTTGGTTGATTTCTACTAGTGATTAAACATAAGATCTACAATTATCCACATTACCATGTTACACAAGAAATGTTAAAGGACAAAACCAATGTAGCAAAACTTAAGAAGAAGGAAGATGTCGCTGTCGACATGGTTTTTGCATATGCATTAATACTTTGGAAAATAACAAAAAATGAAAAAAATGAATTTCTATAAACAACTTAACATGTTTTCTAGCATGATTATTTCCTACACATGTGACTTGTACTTAAGGCCACAAATTCAAAGTCTAGTGAATATAAACAATTAGCCAAATGGCCAAAAGAAATAGATTTTTTCCTTATAACCTTTTTGGAATGAATTATGTGACCTTCATAATTTTCATATCATGTAAGATCCAATCAAATGCATTCAATGAACATTGCCAACCATAGATGTGAGCATTGTTTATTCATGAAACAAAATTGAAATCAATTGCTTTTCTTAGTGCATTCCTTTTTATTCCTTTAAAATGAAGATTGCAATTAATTAAAACAAGGACTCAAATTATTTAAAAGGATTCAAAATGACATTTATATTGTATTGAATCTATTCTTAGATTTTATTTATTAGTCTAACATGACATCATTATAGTTTTAGGCATATAACAATCCACCATAATTATAAGGCAATAAATATTATAAAATTTCAAAATAATCCTTGACAAAAAATAAATTGTTAGATAATCCTTCTAGGTATCCTAATTCCATGAAAACACAATAAAATATACACAAAAATGGCTCCAAGAAGTTATAGTCATATTTTTACACATACATGCAAAAAATTAGGGTCAAAACCTTTTCAATCATTTGTCAAACCATCATAGTGCTAAATATTAAATTTAAATTCTATACAAAATTTGATAAACTAAAAATAGGTCAAAAGTATTTTTGAAATTGACTGGTGGATTGTGTTAAAAAATATTTAACATTAAAAGATTGATATATTATTACATTTACCTTGGAAGTTGAAAGTGCATAAGTAATTTTTAGATTTCCATCAACCAAGAAAATTAAAAATATATAGTATTTCCTCTACTTGAAGCCTATGGTGTTTATTTTAACAACCTATAAAGTATTAAAAAATCTACTTGCAACTTTGAAAAATCTAGTTAAATCTACTTTAAACATGTGATTTTTCAATATCATTGACATAAATTCAAATAAATGTTCATATTGATCATTGAAATAAATAATATTTATAGGTTTAATATGTTAAAACTTAGTTTATGGCTATTTTACATAATTTCATGACAAGGATCATGAAATGTATATTTGATTGTGATTTTGTCCAATTGTGAATATGCACATTTCCAATAAAAGGTACTACTAGATTTTTATCCCCAAATGTTCTAATAGTTAAAAAGGGTATTATAACAGTATTTGGTAAAGGTAAATTTAGTGAAATTTTTTTGATACTATAATCAATAAGCTAGTTGCTCAAGCTAGAGGTACAACAATTTGAAATGGAAGTTGCAAAGGAATTATGGTGGAACTTGGAACAAGGTTGACCATAAGGTTTATAGCTAAAATTTGGTTATATTTGTAAGGATACCTTCCTATGATATGTTTAGTTCCATGACAAAAAAAATTGGGGGAACATACTTGGAGAAATTCCTACATTGAAAACAAAAGTTATCAAAAATTTTGTGGGGTAATCATTTTCATCCATGAAGATCATCCTCAAAGAAAAGCCATTAAGCCCATGCCATCCAATTTTTTCTTTTCTTGAAATTGCCACAATTCTTCCAAATGCTTCTAAAATTGTCAATTTTCATTCTCTCAACATTGTGAACTAGACAAAATAGTTTCATGGTACCCAAAAAAAAAAATTTAGTAAGGTTCTAAGCAAGTTCCAAGAAGTCTTTGGTTTTGACACCATAGAAGTCCTTTCCAATAAGGTCCTTCCAACTTGTTATGGTACTAAATATCTTCCAATTTTTTATGTTGGGTTTTTAATTATTGCCACCAACTTTTCCAATTTGCCATTGTGGAATGTAACCATGTGCTCCAACTCCATTTTTAGTGGTTGCATTCCTTCTTGGCTCTTCAAAGGTCCACCTTGTGCACTATCTTGCAAAACTTCCTTTAGGTTCTTTTTCATGCTCCTAGTTAGCATTATTGACATATTGTTGCACCAAACAACTTAGCAAAAACAAATAAAATCATTTTTTTAAGGATGTTTTACTATGAATCTTAATGACAAACAAAACAATATGGAAAAAATCACTTTACAAAGAAAAAACCATTTTTTAGTGAAACAAAAAGTTCCAACCAAAAGTTTTAGATTAATAATTTTTAAACCAAAATTTTACTTTGTGTGGTTGTCAAGTGTCCAAGCTATTCAATAATAGTTTGAGTTTGGGAAATAAATAGTAAAAAAAATGCTTCATGGAAATACACTTCTACAACTTTAAAATGACAAATAATCAAAAGAAATAAATTCTAAAAGTGGTAGTGCAAATAAACTACTAATTTTTTACATGAACTTAAAGTATCACCATTTAGTATGAAAAATTACAACCCTTGAACATTCAATCTCTTAATTACAACTTTAAAATGAAAAAGACACAAAAACTTGAATTACAACCAACATCAAAGTATAATAAACTAGTTATATCGAGCTTACAAAAAACCTAACTTCTTAGTACATCAAAGTATATAGTGTAAATTTAAGTTCAAAACAATGATCCCATAAAAATATCAAATTTCCTAAAATCTTCCCTACATTAACAAAAGTAAATCTTATCTATAATCTAGAAATCCTAATTGGTAGTTTGTAGCTTATCATTGAATTTTTGATATTGAAAATAAGCATTATTGGGTGAAAGCACACTATGGTGATCCCCTTTGGGGCACTTTTGGGTCTAGTAGTATAGTACATACAATATAATTGTTTCAAAAACATGGTACATTTAATTTTCGGTATGAATTTTTGTTTTTGGGTCTTACAACAATTATTTTTACAAAACTAATGTTATGTAGTATTATTATTTAAATAATAATAAATTTCATTATCTGTATTGAAAGATCCATGAATATATTTATAATATACATTGGTATAATAGGGCCATAGTCTCGTTCTGATTGCACCAATTTTAGGGTTTCATTAGTCATTAAAATAATTAATTTTAATGAAATTAAAAAAATGGCCAATCTAATTGTGCTTGTCATCTTTTATTTGGATGTGATTTCTTGTCAAAATTTCAATTTACCACACATTTATTGCATCTTTGCTCAAAAAAATCATTTTTTGAAATGAAAATTTACAAATTAGTCACATGGTATCCAAACATGGTTCATATTATGTGAAATGACATGGTTTAATATACCTTCAAATTTCATAAAAACTAAAAATCATTTAAATTGTTTTTGGAGTATATTTGTATTTTTTAGTACACAAGTACATTACATTCGTTTCCACAAATATACTCTAATCCCCTACTTTATAAGATGAAATGGAATAGTTTTTTTTAATTGGAACTATTCTAAGGTTCATAGTCTCTAAAGAGGGGAAGACACCCTTAAAAAAATAAAGGCCAAAGTCAAAATGCCAACACCTAAAACTTTTTAGGAGATCCAAGTGTTCAATGGAATGGCCCAATTTTATTGATGTTCCATCGAAAATTTTGCTTCTATTATGGCACGAATTACCAAGTTATTAAAAAAAACCAAAATATTTGAATGGATTGTTAAATGTCAAACCACTTGGGAAGGCATCAAGAACTAGTACATTCAAGCTCCCATACTTATGATTCCTAATTGGGAACAAGAATTTCATGTTCACACTAATGCATCTCAACTAGCAATAGGGGCAATATTGGCCTAGAACCCAACAAGTAAAATTGATCAACTTGCTATGTATTTTTCAAGACTATTGAATTCTACTGAGAAGAACTATACTACTATGAAAAAAAAGAGTTTAGCTATGGTCTATGTCTTACATAAGTTTAGGCATCATATGTTAGGCAGCATGTTCACATTTTATGTAGACCATATGGCTTTAATATATTTAGTTAACAAGCCACAAGTTTCTAGCAGGTTAACTAGATGGTTCTTATTATTCTTAGAGTATGATTTTTAAATTATTTATAAATATGGTAGATCCCATTTAATGGAAAATGCACCCAATAGGTCACCCAACTAGTTTGAACATGTTAGAGTACCTGATCAAACCAATGGTGATCACATGTTCACATTACAACCTAAGTGGTTATAGAATGTTTATGAATACATGTTAAAAGGAATGATGCCAAAGAAATTTACTACATCACAAAAACAATATTTAGCCTAGAAAACTAAGCCATTTTTGCTTCAAAACAGAACTATACATATTTGGACAAGACTGAATCTTATAATTAGAACAAATACCCATAGTCTTGCAAAAATTACATGGAGAATTACAAAAAGGTATTTATCTTTTGACATCACTGTGAAGAAGATCCTAAATGCTAATTATTAATGGCCGACAATGAATCAAGATGTTCATGTATATTATCGAACATGTGATCAATGCTAAAGAACAAGTAACCTATTAACGCAAAACTTAACAAAATTGGTTACTACTCTACTTGAAGAACCATTCAAAAATGGGGCTTGGATTTCACCTATTAAACCTACAAGCAAACTGTCAGGTAATTAATACATTTTGGTGGTCATTGATCATGTAACCAAGTGGGTGGAGGCATGAGCACTTCGCACTAACCCTGTTGTAGTAATTGCCAAGTTTTTGTATGAACTCATTTTCACAAGATTTAGATGTCCATTGACAATCATGATTGATCAAGGTACCCATTTCATCACCGATGCAATTAAATACTTTATTAACCATTTTATCCTTAGACATATTAGTTGTACTATTTATTATCCATAAGGAAATGCTTACGTTAAATCTACAAACAAGGTTTTTGGAACCTTATTAACCAAATTGGTAAATGGGTATAAAAATAACTAGGATGAACACTTGTCCATAGTTTTATTCTCATATCAACTTGCTTACAAAGTTGGAATAGGTCATACCCCATTTCAACTTGTTTATGGATTATATCCATTATTGCTGACAAAATACTTGTTACCATCCAAACTTGGTGAACATGTAGATCAGACACCTATTCAAGTACTTATTAATAGATTATCAAAAGTAGAAAAATTGTAGGAGAACAAATTAATTACATAGGATCTAGGTTCTTATAACTAGTGGAATAGGTCATTATGATCACAAAACCAATATATTGAAACCAAGTATCAATTTGGAGACTATGTATTATGGTTTTCGAAGGTTATTTCTAAACATGCTCCTAAATTTCAAAAAAGATGGTTTGGGCCACATAGAATTCAATATTGTTTACCCAACAATACCATTTTACTTGTTACCATTGATAAGTTTGATCCTAATCTAGTCCTAGTTAACATTAACAAGTTGAAGTCATTTAGGTTTATTGAAGGCAAAACTTTACAACCTATGTTAGCCAAACCTAATGACTTGGTTACTGATGAACCTGTTCAAATAGAACCACTACATGTTGAAAATGAAAATTTTGAATTTGTAGAATTTGAACCAATGAATAATAATGACACATGACAATATCATTAGAGTTAGTGCACCTATTCACTATTATGACAATGTACCTATTCAATTTAATGATATACCTATTCACAACGATCAAAACAACACATCTATTGAGGAACCTATAGATGTCCACACTCTAGAGGTCTATAACCCTACAAGTTGTGCCTATTTGCAGCCACAAGGTCATCATTACTTAGAGAAATATAAAGAACCGTCACACCCCTTGTTCTACCTCTTCGTTCTTTTCTACTTTTTTATATTTTTGGAGGCCATGAATGAAAGTGCTTTGAATAAGGTGAGAAGAGAGGCGAGAGAGAGGGAGTTTGAGAAGAAAGTTGAAGCATTAAGGAACAAATAGAAAAAGAAAGGGCAAAATAGGTTCATTTGACTAGAGTGATTTACATTGAACCTTTAGCTTCATGTGAACATGTAGCAGAGGAGATTAGAATCTTTGAGCAAGAACATAAAAATAGGGAGTTATAATAAGAATTAGAAGTAGCTTTTAATTTTTAAAAATGAATTACCTCTTCTAAGCAGCACCGCAATCACAAGTTATAATTATTTTAGACTTAGGTGAGGAGGTTGAAATTATTCCTGAACTTATTGTTAAAAAATAGTCACCACATTTTTTAATCAAAACATGTGGAGGAAGGAATTGAATTGCAACAACCTAAGAATAAAGATATTGGAAAGGAATTTCTCCAAAAACTCTTTAAAGAATAACATGTTTGCAATGTTATCCTTTAGCACCCACATTCAAGGACCAAAACCATGATGAAGAGAAAATGCAAAGCACTTGCTAAAGAACATGTTGAAAAACATGGTAAGAAAAAAACCATGTCTAAGGCAAAGGAAACCCAAAAGATGTTACAATGGATGAAGATGGACTCCAATGAACTCAAATGGGCCACATGAGCCGGTTTCGAGAGGTTTAGGGTCTTGCAATGCATTGCGCCAAAAGAAGACATGTTACAAGACTTTTTGCAAAAACCTAGGAAGAGACAGAAGATGGAAAAATCCAATGACAAGTTTATGGTCAAGGAGTTTTGATTAACTAGGTACTTATTCATCAACAACTTGGTATTTTTAATGAAGGGGTAGTAGATGCTACCAATGCAACATTTCAAGAAGCAAAAATTGCCTTGAGAAACATTGCAAGACCACATGCATTTGTAGAGAATGAATAATGGAGTGTAGTTTGCATGAAAGAAGAATTTTATGCAAGATTTGTAACCATTTTGAAAATCACTTACCAAAGATAGTGGTTAGCCTACTTTAACAAGATTGTTATTACTTTTGATCTAGCTAACAAAGGACAACCTATTAATTAATGCTCCATAGTCTTGACCCAATAATTGTTGGTTGAACTTATTCGTTGGATAGAGTGTCAGAAGAAGGCAAAGGCCAATTTAATGCATGGTAAACCAATGCAAACATTTGTTAGTTAGGGCCTATCCTAGATGTTTTGTTTAGCAAGTGGTTCTAATTATCTAAGGTGCCTTCACCAAGAACAACAATATTAGTTAATGAACTTGTGTCATTAGCTAGCTAAGAATGACAAGTTGTTTACAAATGACAAGTTTCACCTAAACCCACTACTAAGGAATAGTTCTTGAAGGAAAGAAAATCGCCACGTTCAACCACAACATTGCCTTTGCCATATGTTAATTTGATAAACTAAAAACGCACACCAAACCGCCTACACCACAAGATAAGTTACGTCGTAAAATTGTTACTTCCCTCCACCAAGGAAGAAATCTAGAACCACTTTTAGGGTTCAAATTATTGACTAAAGGAGGATGAGGAGATAACATGTTCAGAAAAGATGGGAGGTGGAAATGGTGAGAAATTTCAAGCAATAATTACATAGGACAACTTGGAAGACGAACCTAAGCTTAATTTAGATCAAGTAATTGACAATATCCAAGTTGAACCTGTTGAATCTATTGGACCTATAGTGCCACTTGCATGAGTCAAAGAACATGTAGTTGCATCTGTAGTTGAACCTATTCATGTAAAAAACCCACAATTTTCTATAACCCAACTTGTTCTAGTTTCTAGTCATTTTATAGATAATTTGAGACAAATTAATATGTTTTTAGAACAAGCTACTCAAAATGCCACAACCTAGTCAGGGACATTGGATGAACTTACAAACCTCATAGTTGAGTTTGAGCAAACCAAAGAAATCCTATCTACAATGAATAATCGTCTACAAACATGTAGCCTAGAACTAGAAACAATGTAGCAAAACTTAAAAAATTGTGACAAAGAATTAGTCACAGTTAAGGGGCAATTAATTAAAATGTAGAATGAAAATCGAAACCTATCCAATAGGTTAAATTAGGTAGAGCAAGCTATTAGAAAACAAAAAAGTATACAAAAAAGTATATCGAGTTCAATCAATTTAATTAGAAAACCCATAATGACTTTAAACATTTTTAAAGTGAGCATGATGTATGACGCAAAACTATAATAAAACGGAACAATCCAACGTGGAATAGCAAAATACCATAACATGTTTAGAGCAAACCCATCAAAAATTCAAGGAGCAACATGTAGCTACCAACATAAAGTTTGAAAAACAAACCCAAGCTCTGACTACTCAAATATAAAAGGAAAGGTCAATTGGAAATGGTCAAGGTACAATTGAACAAACCCAACCCCATTCTACATGTTAGGATGACCAATAGGTTGAAGGAGTTTGAGGAATTATTATTGGACAACACCTTGCTCAAGGTGCAGAATCAAGCCTTACGAGGATAAAAATCCAAAATGGAAAGAGTGGTGGCCAACAATTTAAGAATTCACAAAGGAGCAAATCCAAAAGAAATGGAATTAACCCACTTTAGTGAACAAGTTTACCAACTGGAATTGCAAGTGTATTGAACCACTTTTCCCAATTTCAAGTATGAACCACCTAGTTTTGTATTCGTCAAAATTGGAACTAATAGTAGAACAACAACAACACCATTTGTGGTACAACCTATTGTTACTACTAAACTAGTTAGTCCATTAAGAGGTGGAACATGTTTCAAAATAATACCTTTACATGTTTAGACTTTTACTGTACTTGTTCAAATTATTACTACTATTGTTGAACTTGTAGAAGGTAGTGTAAAGTCTATTAAGGATCAAGCTGAACTTGTTGATCCTCCATTTACTGTACTTGATAATGGAGTAGGACCCTTGGAGTTCCTATCTGCTACTTTACCTCCAACCCCACACTAGATAGGTATAGGTCAGGAAATTACTTTGATTACCAATACCTTACATGCTTTGGAGGTATTCATGACCATACCCATAGCAACCTTTGAAGAAACACGTGAACAACATAGGACTACAACATTAATAGGTCTTCAAATTTTGAACCAAGCTAAATTTGTGGAGGAAACAAGTGTTGAACATGTCGAAGGAGCCACCAACCAATTGTTGTAGAAAACTAAAAAACCCTAGAACTTTAAGCTAACATTTCGAGGACGAAATGTAATTTTCAAGGGGGGATAATGTTACCCATACTTAATAACAAGTGACCTAACATGCTACTAATCCTAACACATGGTTAACCTAACATGTGATCTAACCTAACCAATTACAAAACCTAACATGTAGCATTATACTAGGTTAGTAGATAGGTTGTACGTCAACTAGTAGTTTGTAGAATAGGTTGGCAGAAGAGGTAGTTGGATAGGTTGTTAAACAGGGTGTTAATTTTGATATTTTTGGACTATTCATTTTCTTACTGGCTAGTGATTGTTTAAATAGTCTATCATGACTCTTTGAATTTTGAATTAATTAGTATAAGACTAAAAGGACATACCTGTTTTTGGATAAGAGACTTCTTTGATTGTAACTTTGATTTGGTGTTTCTTTCTCATTTTGAAACATGAAGTATTTATTTTTCCAGCAATATTGTCTTTAAAAACCTTGTGCAATTTGAATACATGTTAGTGTAGTAATTGTAAATAGACTTAGTTTTAGTTTTTTATGTACTTGTTGCTATTTAAAGACTTGTTACTGAAAGAAATCAGAAGTTGAAAAAAAAACCTTAATAGGTATAGAAAACCCCGTTAACAACCACAAAGGGCCCTATGTAATTATTAATTATTAAAGCTGGCTAGGTCTATTGTTTACAAATGTCAAAAATGGACAATGAGCTTACAATTAGAGCAACTCATGCATTACTTTGCATCTAGCTCTACATAAACCTTCTTCTACAAGTCCACATATTACGTGTTTTTATGTTGTTATTGTTTATTCATTCATCAACTGTTTTACTTGGAGTGCACTAAAGCAATTGTGTCAACAACCTATAAATATGTTCCATCTTCAACCTATACCTGACCTGACTACCTCCAATGATGCTTCTGAGCTCAAAAACCTGGTTCTCTAGCCATGTATAATAAATAAGTACTTTTTTTGCATCCATGTATGCCTCATTTTGGCACATTTTGGCAGTCTAGCAGTGTTTCTTGTTGAGCTTCACACACTTTCTGGTACTCAGTGTCATGGTGCAACATGCAATGTGCAATCTGCCTATGGTAAGCTTAGTCTAGATAGTTAGATCTACTCTTCATGAGGTGGCTCTGCTTTTGCAGCTAGAGAAATGGGAACAATTGTGTATATAGGTTAAAATAAACTTTTCATATAGGAAATGAAAACCTCTTTTCCCTCTTGTTCATCAATAACTGTCTTTGGGCTGTGTCTGAAGTTTGAAAGTCCTTCTCTGCCCTTGACTCTACATTGTTTCTTTGCCATGAAACTCCCACAAGTTCAAAGAACCCACTAATAACCACAGCTTATAACCACTGTAGCAAGGTTCCATAGGTTAAAGAACCATTAGATATATAACTGTCTAATTTCTGCGTACTCAAATAACCAGTCCTATAAGGAATCGGCAGCATAAATGAATTTTGTAAAAACAAAAACAGGACAAAATCAAGGCTTTTTTTATCCTACACCTTAGTTGCACATTCTTGTAGTCTTGAGAAGGTTTCTTACCACCATCAATTGTTGCAAACCTCTTCTATACACACTAACTAGTATTGCCTAATGTGATTATCCAAGCTTAGCTGCTGGCTATGGCTACTTGTGGTGGAGGGACCCTTTCATCTGGAGATGTACCGCTTTCAACACAGAAAAGCATGTAAATGCCATCATACCAATGATCGGACCAGTGTTGGGTGTTGGCCAATCCAACATACCTTGATAGGGAGACAAGTAAGAGGACAGAACTAATTAGCAGTGCAGACTCAAAGTCCTCTGGTCCCCTTGCAGTCAGGATAAGGGAGGGAGAATGTTGATATACAAAGGAAACACTAAATTTCCAGTAGTGCAGACTGGTTCAGAAACAGTGGAGAGATGTGGCAACCTAGAGTACTATAATCTAGAGGATTGGATAAGCAAACTACCAACAATTCCATCACTTCTTGAATCGGATGCAGTGCATGAAGAGATGAATCACCATATTCTCAGTCAAGATATGCATGTCTAACTCCAGGAGCTTGTATTGACATATTACAAAAAAATCCATTGGTTGTCAGCTAGACTGTTGTGCAGGTGTGCAAGTACCTGTTGTGGCAAAATCCAGGAAAGCCATAGACAACCACCATCATCTACTCATCTGTGGTTGTGATCATCTGCAACTCCATATGCAGCACATTTGCATCTCAGTATCAAAAGTGAGCAAAATCTTGGTTTCAACTTCCAAAAATCCTCCTCCTTTTCCAAGAAGAGCAGCT
>Ga0116226_10004199_pt1 | contig 12718 bp, 14 predicted proteins | sample S1TSphfallax_FD_89692 | JGI IMG/M metagenome (GOLD analysis project Ga0116226, IMG submission 89692) | Host-associated microbial communities from peat moss isolated from Minnesota, USA - S1T2_Fa - Sphagnum fallax MG | ecosystem: Host-associated > Plants > Peat moss > Unclassified | place: USA... | reverse complement strand
GAGTCCAGCAGGATCACCACGTCGCGCTTGTGCTCGACTAACCGCTTCGCCTTTTCGATCACCATTTCGGCGACCTGGACGTGGCGGGACGCGGGCTCGTCAAAGGTGGAGGAGATCACCTCGCCCTTCACGGTGCGCTGCATGTCTGTGACTTCTTCCGGGCGCTCATCGATCAGCAGCACGATCAGATAGCATTCCGGGTGGTTAATCGAGATCGACTTGGCGATGTTTTGCAGCATCACGGTCTTACCAACACGCGGCGGCGCCACGACGAGACAGCGTTGTCCCTTACCCAGAGGCGCAACGATATCGATCACGCGGCCTGAGCGGTCCTTCAGCGTGGGGTCCTCGATCTCCATCGTCAGCCGCTGCTCAGGGTACAGCGGGGTCAGGTTGTCGAAATGAACCTTGTGACGGACGTTGTCGGGATTTTCGAAATTGACGGTATCGACCTTAGTCAAGGCGAAATAGCGCTCGCCTTCCCGCGGCGCGCGGATCGGCCCATCGACCGAGTCGCCTGTACGAAGGCCGGATTTACGGATTTGCGATGGCGAGACGTAGATGTCATCCGGGCCGGGCAGATAGTTGGCCTCAGGCGAGCGCAGGAAGCCGAAGCCATCCTGGAGCACCTCGAGCACCCCGCCGCCTGAAATCTCCACACCGTCTTCGGCGAGCGCTTTCAGGATCGTGAACAGCATGTCCTGCTTCCGCATGGAGCTGGCGTTCTCGACCTCAAGGCTTTCGGCGAAGGCCACCAAGTCCGACGGCGGCTTGTCTTTCAGCTCTTGCAACGACATGCGCTGAAGGCCGCTGACGGGTGCAGCGTTTAGGGCGGTTTCGGGATCGAGAACGGACTCGTCGGACATAGGAAAGCTCTTGATGACAGGCCGCGCGCCGAGTGATCCCGGCGGCGCAGACTGAAGCGCTCATCAGGACGACAGCGCGAATGTTTTTCGGTGGCCGCACCGACGGACGCCGGGCGTTGAGGGGAACGACGCGATGGCGTCGCCCAAACTAGGGCAACCATAGCCCAGGCTCTGGGTCAAGAGCGAGCTCTATCGCCGCGACGATGATGACGAAAGCGCTACCCCCCGAAACGGGCGTCTCCGAACTTGGTGACGATGGCCACGACCATCACAATCGCCAGAACAAACGGGATCTCATTGGTGAGCCGCCAGAATTTCCCGCTACGGGTGTTGACGCCGCGGGCGAAGCGCTTGCGCGCGCCGCCTAAAAAGCCCTGAAAGCCTGTAAGCAGCAGAACGCCCGTGAACTTGGTCGACATCCATGGCGTGCCCAAGAACGCCGGCCCCCAGAGTTTTGTCGCGTCAAACCAGACCAGCGCCAGGCCTAAAATCCATACCGCGATCATGGCTGGAACCATGATGCCGTAATAGAGCCTCCGCTCCATGACCTGGAACGTCTTATCCATATCCGACCCTACCGGCGCCTCAGCGTGGTAGACAAAAAGCCGGGGTAGATAGAGCAGGCCGGCCATCCAAGCGATCACAGCCAGGATGTGAACAGCGATCAGCGTGTTGTGCAGCAGGTTGTCATTCATGCGGCCAAGGCCTTGGACGATCTGAACGGACATTGGGCGAAGCCTGAGGCGCAACCGCTTGCGCCAGGCTCTGTGCCGGTGCTCGGCAAAGAGCGAGCGACGGTGCGGGCCAAGCCCTCGATGAACGCGGGCTCAATCCCCAAGGCAGGCGCGCGCAAGTAGACGGGGCAACCCAAGGCCTGGGCGAGCTCGGCGTAGTCGCGATCAAGTTCGACCAGGGTTTCAACATGCTCGGAGACGAAGGCGATGGGCACGACCAGAACGCCTAGGCCCTCTTCGGCGGCGGCTTTTAGCGCCTCAGGCGTGGATGGGCCGAGCCACTTCATCGGCCCCACGCGGCTCTGATAGCAGACCTGCCAGTCCCAGCCCGCGCCCAATTCCGCCATCACGGCTTCGCAGGTGCGTTCCACCTGCGACTGATAGGGGTCGCCCTTCTCGATGATCTTTTCAGGCAGGCCGTGAGCTGAAAACAGCAGGCGCACGCCCTTGGGGCGTCCGGCCGCCTGGAATGTTTCACGTATCTTCTTGACGTGCGCCTTAACGAAACCCGGTTCATCGAAGTAACAACAGGCCGTACGCACGCGACCGCCGCCACGATAGGCCTTGCGCCAAGCTCGCATCGACGAGCCCGTCGTTGTGGTCGAAAACTGCGGATAAAGCGGCAGCAGCACGACCTCATCGGGCGCGAAAGCCGCCACCGCGGCTGCCGCGTCTTCCGTAAAGGGCCGCCAATAGCGCATGGCTAAGAAGAGCTTCGTCTCATATCCTGCGAGCCGATCCGCCAGCACAGCTTCAAGAGCGGCGGCCTGAGCCTGAGTTTCGCCCAGAAGTGGCGAAGCACCGCCCATGTGCGCGTAGTTGGCGCTGGCCTCTTTGCGCCGCGTGCTCGAGATCAGCTTGGCGATCAGAAACCGAAACGGGTTGGGTAGGCCTATGATGGCCGGATCGCTGAACAGATTGAACAAAAAGGGCTGGACGGCGTCCAGGCTATCAGGCCCCCCAAGATTCAGCAGGACCACCGCCAGACGAGGCTTGTTGGACATCAAACGGCTCCGGTCACGCGCGCAAGCACGCGCTCGACATGATCGATCGGGGTATCCGGCAAGATACCGTGTCCCAGATTGAATATATATGGCCCTTGACCCCAAGCCTCTAGCAGCTCGTCCACCCGTCGGTCCAACGCCGGCCCGCCCGCCCGCAGCAGTAGGGGATCTAGCGTTCCCTGAATGGCGCGGCCCAGACCCTGGATCCTACGACCGACGGCGAGTGGGACTTGAGTATCCAACGCAACACCCTGCACCGGCACCGCGGCGGCGTAATCCTCGACCAAGGCGCCAGCGCCTCTTGGAAAGCCGATCACCGGCACAGTCACACCGGCGTCTCGCAGGAGGCCGATCAACTTCTTGTGGGGCCCGATCACGAGCCGTTCGAACAGCGGCTCAGCCAGCCCCTCGGCCCAGGATTCAAACAGCTGCAACGCTTGGGCGCCGGCTTCGACCTGCATGATGAGATATTTGGCCGTCGCCTGGACTAGCACGTCAATTAGCGCGTCGATCCGATCCGGCTCGCTATAGGCCAGACTGCGCGCCTGGCTGCGATCCGACGACCCACCTTCGAGCATGTAGGTCAGAACGGTCCATGGCGCGCCGGCAAAGCCGATCAGCGCGCGATCCGGCTCCAAGGCCGCACGAACCCGCTTTAAAGTTTCGCCGACAGCCGCCAAAGCTATAGGCGCCTGATCGATATGAGCTGTTAAGTCCTCAACCGATGGGATCGGCCCAAGCCTAGGCCCCTCGCCCGTTTCGAACCAAACCTCTTGGCCCAGAGCGCGAGGAATAAGCAGGATATCTGCAAACACGATCGAGGCGCTGAACGGCAACCGGCGCATAGGCTGCAGCGTGGCTTCCGCCGCCTTTTCTGGGTCTAGACAGAAGGCGATGAAATCGGGCGCTGTCGCCCGCAGCGCCCGATACTCCGGCAAATACCGGCCGGCTTGGCGCATGAACCACACGGGTGGTCGGGTTTGAGTCTCGCCCGCTAGGGATTTGAGAAGGGAAGGCCGCTGGAGCTGTGTCATCCACACCCTTAAACCGTCTCTCAGCGCCGGGCTCAAGTCGCGCCTTCTTCTTATCCTTAATGAAAAGTTAAGAAGGTTTTGAGTGGAGGGAGTAGGGCCGGCGGGAAGGTTAACAATCTCTTAAGGCTTCACCGCCTTCCCGGCTTGTTCGCTGATCCATACACGGGGGGACAGAAGATATCCCCATACTGTTGAAAGTGGTTACAACCCGCGCCAAAGCCGTCCTGAGATAGCCTTAGGCCTAACCCCCCGCCGGCGCCGGATGCGGAAAGTCTGTGGAAACGATATCTGTCTCCAACAGCCTGGTAATTTGCCAGTCATACTTAGCATGCCCTGGGGACGATCATGCGGTTTGAGCCTATGATTTCTCCGGTCTTTCCTCAGGCTCACGGTAAATCTGCGCCATCGACCCCAGCCCGGTGTTCAAATCCCCAGCCTGGCCCGCTACTATCCCCAGATTGATCCCCAGCGCCCGGGGTGCGACCTGGTGAAGCGCCCCACGCCGGGCGAGGCTTTCTTCAGCTATTCCCTGCGCGCTGCCTCGCTTCGGGCGCCGCTGTTTCGATGCGTCCAACACCCCGTGTGCCCATGACCCCGCAGAACCGCCTCGCGATCTACTTTCACGTCCATCTGATCTCCGATTCCACCGGGGACACGCTGAACGCGATGACCAAGGCCGTCAGCGCCCGTTTCGTCAGCGTCCTGCCCATCGAGCACATATACCCCTTGATGCGGTCCGCCCGTCAGCTTCAGCGGGTGCTCAAGGAAATCGAGGACGCGCCGGGCATCGTCATCCACACCATCGTTGATCGCGAGCTGCGTACCGAGCTGGAAGAGCGCTGTCGCGCGCTTGATACGCCCTGTATCGCCGCGCTTGATCCGCTGACGTCCGTGTTCGGTCGCTATCTGGGCGCGTCTTTGACCAATAAAATCGGCGTGCAGCACACCCTGGATCAGGACTATTTCGAGCGGATAGAGGCCTTGAACTACGCTATTGGCCACGATGACGGGCAGGGCGGGCAAAACCTTGAAAACGCCGACGTTGTTTTGGTCGGCGTCAGCCGCACCTCAAAGACGCCCACCAGCATCTATCTGGCGCACCGCGGCGTGCGCGCCGCAAACGTGCCGCTTGTGCCCGGAACACCGCTACCGCCTAAGCTTTTCGAACTAACCAAGCCGCTGGTCGTAGGCCTCCTGGTCTCCCCCGACCGCCTGATCGCGATCCGCCGCAACCGGCTGCTCTCGTTGAACGAGAACCGCGCCAGCAGTTATGTCGATGTGGACGCGGTCCGCGAGGAGACACTGTTCGCCCGCCGCATGTTCGAAAAGTATGGCTGGCCGATGATTGATGTTACGCGGCGCTCGGTCGAGGAGACGGCGGCGTCGGTCATCAACCTCTTGAACGCTCGCAAGAGCCAAGCCGCCGCACGCGAGACCCCGCCGTGACCCAGTCGCTTATCCTGGCCTCTAAAAGTCAGGCTCGTATCGCCATGATGACGAACGCCGGGCTCGTCTTTGACACGGCCCCGGCCGAGGTTTGCGAAGCGACCTTTAAGACGGCGCGGCTGGCTGACAACGCCGGCCCAGCCGCCATCGCTGCCGATCTCGCCGACGCGAAAGCCATCGACGTGTCCAACCGATATCCCACGGCCCTCGTCCTTGGGGCTGACCAGACTTTGGAGCTCGAGGGCCGCTTGTTCGACAAGCCGGCCAATCTAAACGACGCGCGAGCCCAGCTCCTCGTCCTGCGCGGGCGGACCCACCAGCTGCACGCCGCGGTCTCGTTGGCGAGCGGCGGCAAGGTCGTTTGGCGAACCCTTGATACGGCGACGCTTCATGTGCGCGCCTTTTCCGACGCTTTCTTAGCGCGGTATCTAGCGGCTGAAGCCGACGAAATCGTCCAATGCGTCGGCGCCTATCGCCTAGAAGGACTGGGCGCACAGCTGTTCGACCGGATCGAAGGCGACTATTTCACCATCCTTGGTCTACCGCTGCTGAGCGTTTTGGAGGCCTTGCGATTAAGGGGCGAGATTCCATCGTGAGACCTGCAAACTTGGACGCCTTATCCGGGCGCAGCCTCGTGGCTGGCGTGGTGGGGGCGCCGGTGGGTCAGTCCTTAAGCCCGGTCGTCCACAATGGGTGGCTGGCGGCTTGCGGGATCGACGGCGTCTACGCACCCTTCGCCCTGCACCCTGATCGCTTTGAGGCCTTTGTGGAGGGTCTACGGGGCGGCGGCGTCAGCGGTCTCAACGTCACCATTCCTTTCAAAGCTCGCGCCCTCGCCCTGGCGGATGGGGCGGATCACGCGGCGCAGGCGGCCGGCGCCGCTAACCTGTTATTGTTTCACCCCGATGGAACGGTCGAGGCGCGCAATACCGATGGCCTAGGCCTCCTCACCGCCTTCCAAGACCAGGCGCCGAAAGTGGATTTCAAGGACGCGCCTGTTGTGGTCCTGGGTGCAGGCGGCGCGGCGCGGGGCGCACTGGGCGCCCTTCTGGACGCAGGCGTCGACCGGATCTTAATCCTCAATCGCACTCAAGCCCGCGCGGAAGACCTGGCGGAATTGTTCGGTCCGCGCGTTAAGGCGGCGTCGCTTGACCAGGCCGGCGCCGCATTCAAGGCGGCGCAAGTCTTAATCAACGCCACCGCGGCCGGCTTGGAAGGCGCCGACGCGCCAATCCTACCGCTGGACCAGCTGCCGTCCGGCGCGGTCGTAATGGACATGGTCTATAAACCCCTACGAACGCCATTACTTCGTCAGGCCGAAGCCTTAGGGCTTGCGACGGTGGATGGCTTGGCGATGCTGATCGGCCAGGCGCGACCGTCGTTCGAGGCCTTCTTCGGTCAGCCGGCCCCGGCTGGCGACGCCGCCCGCGATTGGGCCTTGGCTCATCTGGCCGCGTCATGATCGTCCTGGGCCTCACCGGCTCCATCGGCATGGGTAAGACCACCACAGCGACTCTGTTTCGAGAGGCCGGCGTTCCCGTCTACGATGCCGATGCCGCCGTCCACGCCCTCTATGCGCCGGGCGGCGCTGCGGTCCCGTTGGTGGAGGAGGCCTTTACAGGCGTGGTGGTCGAGGGCGCCGTTGATCGGCGCAGACTTTCGGATCAGATCACGGCCGACCCATCCGGCTTCGCCCGCCTGGAAGCCATCGTCCATCCCCTTGTGGCGGCCGAGCGCGCGGCGTTTCTGGAGTCTGTAAATGGCGCCGATATTGTAGTGCTCGATATCCCGCTGCTGTTCGAGACCCATTTGGAGGGGCTGGTCGAGGCGATTGTCGTCGTCTCTGCTCCCGAAGAGCTACAGCGCCGCCGGGTCCTGTCCCGCCCAGGTATGACCGAGGAAAAACTCAGCGCTCTCCTCGCCCGCCAAACCCCCGACGCCGAAAAACGCCGCCGCGCGGACTTCATCATCGAAACGGATGCCGGCGTGGAGGCGGCTGCTCAACGGGTAGGTGAAATCCTGGCGACGGTTCGCGGGTCTGGCTGGCGGCCGAGAGCGCCGTAAAGCGGGACTCCTTTTCCCAATCTCCAATTTCGTTGTGCTCATCGCAGCCGGAGCGAATCCCCGCGAGTAGAAGATGCTCAAAGAAGAAAATTACAGCTCATTTTCTCCCCTGTCGCACGGCGACGGGGGAGTACGCCGGAGGCGGGGGCCGCACGGCGGAGCCGGGCGGAACGTCAGCCGCGTCTCTGCGGTGTCTTCCGCGCGACCGCGCGGCCCCTCCGTCGGCTTCGCCGCCACCTCCCCATCGCTTCGCGATAAGGAGGATGAGAAACCGTTTAAGGCCGTCGTCGTATGTCGTCGCTAAGAGGTGGTGAGTTAGTCGCCAACCTCGGGCGGCGGCAACTCGCCGGGCGTTCCCCATGACAACAGCCAAGCCTTCATCGCCTTATGGCTGATGACCCGACCGGCCGAAAAGTCCGCTTCAGCCCGTGCATCGGCAGCGGCTTCCGCTTCTTGGTCGATGTCGTCGAAAATGGATCGATCACGCGCCAGCATAAAAAAATAGCACGGCATCGCGGACCGTAGGAGGGGCGACGTTCTACCCAGGCGCCTTCCTCTGGACCCCACCCGCGAACCGCTCCAAACATGAGGCCATGGCGCGCGAAATTGTTCTCGATACCGAAACCACTGGCCTCGACCCTAAGACCGGTCACCGGGTGATCGAAATTGCCTGCATCGAGGTGCAGGACCTGCTGCCCACAGGTCAGCATTTTCATTGCTACATCAATCCCGATCGCGACGTGGATCCCGAAGCCGAGAAGGTCCACGGCATCTCGCGCGCCGCGTTGCGGGATAAGCCGCGGTTTCATGAGCCGGTGGTCTGCGACGCCTTTTTAGACTTCATCGCCGACTCGCCCCTGATCGCGCATAACGCGGCCTTCGACCGGGGGTTCGTCAACGCGGAGTTGGATCGGGCGGGGCGGGCGATTCTGCCGGATGCGCGCTGGACCTGCACCTACGAGCTGGCCAAGCGGCGGTTTCCGGGCATGTACAATTCGCTGGACGCGCTCTGTAAGCGCTTCAAAATCTCCCTCGCGGACCGGGAGAAGCACGGCGCGCTCGTAGATACGCGCCTTTTGGCCATGGTCTATCTGGAGTTGCAGGGTGGCAAGGAGCGGGGCCTTGATCTCAAGCCCCGCGCCGCCAAGCCTAACGCCCAGGGCCAGGGCCAGGTCGTCGTGGCGGGCGGTTACGGACCCCGCCCCCGCCCGCTCGCGCCTCGCTTAACCGAGACAGAGCGGGAGGTCCACGCTCGGTTTGTGTCGGAGGTTTTGAAAGACGGGGCGCTTTGGCTGAAGGTCGGGGCTGCGGGTTAAGCGTTTCCGACGGTCGGCTGCATAGCGCCAGCCTGGTTGCGGGCCGCATAGACCGCCGCGAAATCAATCGGGTCGAGGTTGAAGGGCGGGAAGCCGCCCTCTGACGTCAGGTCGGAGATGATCCGGCGTGCGAAGGGGAACAGGAAGCGCGGGCATTCTATCAGAAGCACCAGCTCGAGCTGGTCTTCCGGAAAGCCCACCAATTCAAACAGGCCGCCATAGAGCAGTTCGATCTGAAACACGGTCGTTGTGTCGCGGGTCGCGCGCCCCGTCAGCTTCAGATCCACCTCATAAAGACCGTCAGGGCGGCCGCGGGCGTTCATCTCCACGCCGAGGTCGATGCTCGGCTGGCTATCGGCCATCCGTAGCGAATCCGGGGCATGGGGGTTTTCGAACGACAGATCTCGGGTGAATTGGGCCAGAATGCGGATTTGCGGGGGAACGCCAGGGCCGCCGAAGCCTGCTGCGCCGTCTTGCGGCGGGACGCCGGTCGTGTCGGTCATAAAATCGTCTCCGAGATCGGGGGAGATGGGTCGGGCGAGCCCGCATGCGAACGAGGCCGCCATCTATGGAAGGCGGCGTCGCTACCATGGGGCGGAAAACGGCGCAACGTCGCCTTATCCCAAACGTTAGCCCTGTCTTAGGAGCTAGGATGTCTTATATCAAAGGTACGGCCGTGCTATTGCGCCGTGAAAGCTGCGGTTATCCCCTTGCAAGTCGTTGAACTCGTCATTGTCGCCGCCGTCGCCGCTGTGGTGCTGTTTCAGCTCTACTCGGTGCTCGGTCGTCGTGTGGGTCGCCAACCGGAAGACGGCCTCCAACCTGCACGTGGGCGTATCCTGCCCAATCGCACCTCCGTCCGCGTCGAGGAGGCCAAGCCGGTCGCGGCCCTTGCTGGACTCTCTGCTCTAAAAGCGCGGGACTCCAGTTTCGATCCAACCCGCTTTCTGGATGGCGCGCGGAACGCCTATCAGATGATTGTGCGCGCCTATGTGGCCGGGAACCGGGATGAACTTAAGCCGCTGACAACCGCAACCGTCTTTAAGGCGTTCGACGCCGGGATCGCCCAGCGCGACGCTGACGGTCGCACCGAGCAGGTCGAGTTTCTGCAAGGCCCACGGGCGGACCTGGACGACATCTCGCTCGCGGGCGACATCGCTCGGGTCCGGGTACGGTTCCTGGCTGAGCTGCGAAGCCGCAGCAAGGACATCAAAGGCGAAGCCGTCGATGATCGTCGAACCGCTGAGCTTTGGACGTTTGAACGCTTGGTCACCAGCCGCGATCCCAACTGGGCGCTTGCCCGCGTGGAGGCTGCGGAGGCCTGATGATCCGCCCGTTGGCGGGTTTTGAGGCGCTGACCGACGGGACTGTGATCCAAACCCCAGGCGCGGGTCGGTCGTCCAACGGGTTGGCTAAAGCCCTCGTCGCCGCCCTCGCAGGCTTGGCGTTGGGCGCGGTTCTGACGCTCGGCGGCTGCGCCACAACGCCGCCGGCGCCGGTCATGCGCTATCCGCCCAAGCCGTATCCTTATCGGCCTCAAGCGCGCGCGCCCCAACTGCGCCCCCGCACACCGCCCCCGGCGACGGCGAGCCTCTTTCCCCTATCCGACCTCAAGGACTGGCGGGAGGACGACCATGTCCAGGCCCTAGCCGCCTATCGGCTGGGCTGCGGCGTCAGCCACGACCCGGCCGCCGAAGGGGTCTGCGCTCGGGCCAAGGCGCTCGGACCTGTCGATGAGGCGACGGCGCGCCGATTTTTCGAGAGCAATTTCAGAGCCCAGATTCTGCCTACGACGGGCGTCCTGACCGCCTATTTTGCGCCCGAATACCCTGCTCGCCACACGCCAGACGCTGAGTTTTCCGCGGCGCTCCGGCCTAAGCCCGACGATCTCGTCTTAGCCGATCCAGCGCCAGGCGATCCGCCCGACCGCAAAACAACGCCCCGCTTGTCACTGGACGGCGCGCTTGTCCCCTATCCGAACCGTACCGACATCGAACTCCTGCCCCCAGCCGAACCGCTGGCCTGGATGCGGCCAGAGGATCTGTTTTTCATGCAAATTCAGGGGTCGGGCGGCGTCGTGTTCCCGGACGGGACGCGGATGAAAGCGCTCTACGCCGCCGATAATGGCCTTCCATTTCAGCCCATTGCGTCGGAAATGGTGCGTCGCGGTCTGCTGGCGCCAAACCACGCCTCGGGCGACGCGATCCGCCGTTGGCTCGCCGACCATCGCGGGCCAGAAGCCCAGACCATTATGGATCTGAACCCGCGCTACATCTTCTTCAAGCTCGCGCCCGACGATGGGGGCGAGCCGATTGGCGGCGCCGGCCTGCCGTTGTCTCCAGGACGGTCCATCGCCATCGACACGGCGTGGCGCGCCTATGGCGACCTCTATTGGATCGAGGCGACATCGCCGATCCTGTCTGGAGCAATGGAAAGCTATCGCCGTCTGGTCGTGGCGCTCGATACCGGATCGGCGATCAAGGGCGCCGTGCGGGCGGATCTTTATCTTGGGCGGGGCGCGGAGGCCGGGTCTGAGGCCGGCCGGGTTCGCCATACCCTGACGATGGTGAAGCTCGTGCCCCTGGTTCAGCCCACACCCCCGTCCCTCGACGCCCGGAACGACGATGTCGGCGACGGCAAACCCGGGCCGTTCTGATGAAACGCCCTCTTCGACCGGAGGAGACCACCCTATGGGCGGCGGTCGCCGCTACCGTACGCCTGGCGCCCGGTCGAACCCCGCCACCCTTGCCGGAAACGCCTGCGTCAAGCGCCCAAGTCTCGTCGTCGAAGGGCGTTGCTTCGGCCAAGGCCTCCGCCGCAACGCCCACCAAGGCCCGGCCTAAGCCGCCTCAGCCCTATGTGGCCCCAGAAACCATCGAGCCCCGGCGCAAGCGACGGATCGTGCGCGGGCGCGACGAGATCGCAGGCCGCCTCGATCTCCACGGCCTGGACCAGGATCAGGCGCGCCAAGCCCTGCATAATTTTCTGCTGCGGGCTCATGACGACGGCGCTCGGGCGGTCTTGGTGATCACGGGCAAGGGGCGGATGGGCGATGGTGTCCTGCGGCGTCGCGCGCCGGAGTGGCTCGCCGACCCGGCTCTACGCCCCATCGTCGCCGGCCTATCCCAGGCTGACCGCCATCACGGCGGCGATGGCGCCTTCTACATCGCGTTGAAGCGTAAGACCCGTTGATCCCCTAGTCCGCGGCGCGAACCCTAAGCCTCAACCAGGCCAGGGGCCGGCCGTCGATGGCGACCAGGCTCAGCCCGATCAGGGCCATGCCGGCGAAAGCGCTGGGCGCAAGCCGCTCGCCTAAGGCTACCGCGCCCAGGCTCAGCGCGCTGATCGGGACCAGGAAGGTGACCAGTAGCAAATTGCTCGCGCCGACGCGCTTTAGGATACGGAAGAAGAGCATGTAGGCGGCGGCCGTGCTGATCAGGGCGATACCCGCCAACGCCGCCCACACCGCGAGGCTCGGCGCCGCCAGCGTCCAGGGCCGGTCAATACTCAGCGACAGGGGCGCCATGACTGCGGCCGCCGCAGTAATCTGGCCGGTCGCGATCTTGATCGGGGCGATCCCGCCAAAGCGACGTCCATAAAAGCCCACCCAGGCATAAGATAGGGCGGCGCAGAGGCAGGCGAGTTCGCTCGGCAATAGCCGGAAACCGCCTGAGGACGCGGACGGCGCAAACGCGTCATGGCCGACCAGAACGATGACGCCCAGAAACCCAAACCCGACCGCGACGGCGCGCGGCAGCGTCATGCGCTCGCCTGTCGGCAGGACGCTCGCCACCAGGACGGCGAAGATTGGGGTGGTGGCGTTCAGGATCGCCGCCATACCGCTCGATAATCTGAGTTCGCTCCAGGCGAAGCAGCAGAACGGCAGCGCGCTGTTGAAAACGCCCAGGACCAGGAACCCGGCCCAAAGCCTTGGCGAGGTAGGCATTGGATCGCGACGGATGATCAGAAGAAGGTTCAGCGCCACGGCTGCCAAACCGACGCGGCCAAACACGACCGTGAAGGGCGGCAGGGCGCCCACCAGCACCTTGTAGAAGAAGAAGGACCCGCCCCAGAGCAGCGACAAGAGCCCTAAAAGTCCCCAACTGACGCCGTCCATCGCCGGTGCTGACTGTCGCATCAAACGCTCCGCCCCTATGACCAGACGGTCAAAGCAGGTCTGAACGCGCCACGCCGCCCGAAACTTGCGACCGCTTCAAACCGCCACTTAAATCCAGCGTTAAGTGGGTGACCGCG
>Ga0116226_10004198_pt1 | contig 12719 bp, 10 predicted proteins | sample S1TSphfallax_FD_89692 | JGI IMG/M metagenome (GOLD analysis project Ga0116226, IMG submission 89692) | Host-associated microbial communities from peat moss isolated from Minnesota, USA - S1T2_Fa - Sphagnum fallax MG | ecosystem: Host-associated > Plants > Peat moss > Unclassified | place: USA... | reverse complement strand
CCCTGAACGATTTGCCGGATGGGCGCGGCGCAAATTCGGCAGGGCTGGCCTGCGCGATCATAGACGAAGTAGTCGAGTTGAAAATATCCGCTTTCCCCGGTACCGCCGACAAAATCGCGCAAGGTGCTACCGCCCTTCTCGATCGCGGCAGCCAGGGTGGCTCGGATTTCCGCTGCGAGCCTGTCATAGCGCGCCCGCGAGATACGCCCGGCCGCCGTAGTCGGACGTATCCCGGCGCGAAACAGGCTTTCGGAGGCGTAGATATTGCCGACCCCCACCACGATTTCGCCCGCCAGCAGCAAGTGCTTGACCGCCGCACTGCGGCCACGCGTGCGGGCATGCAGCAGGGCACCGGTGAACGCGTCGGAAAACGGTTCCACGCCCAGCTTGGTCAGCAACAGATGTTCGCGGACATCGCCGTGCTCGCGCGGATGCCACAGCACGGCGCCGAAGCGGCGCGGGTCGCGAAACCGCAGCACGGTGTCGTCGAAGACCCAGTCCACATGATCGTGCTTGCCCGGCGGCGTGGCTGCACTTCCGATCGGCAACACGCGCAAAGTCCCGGTCATGCCGAGATGCACGATGACCCACCCGTTGTCGCATTCGAGCAGCAGGTACTTGCCACGCCGCTCGACCCGCGTAATCACGCGCTGCGCGAGCAAGGCGGACAGGCCCTGCGGTACCGGCCAGCGCAGTTGCGCGGTACGTACTTCGACACGCCGCACCGCATGTCCGGCGATGAACGGCTCGATACCACGACGCGTCACTTCAACTTCTGGCAACTCTGGCATTGATTTCTTGTCTGTAACAGTGAGGCGCCGATCGGCTCACGAGCCGCAGCGACGCATTCAGATTCCGTCATACGCGATCAACATGCTCGGCGCCCGCAAACGGGGCTGCCGCGTTACAATCGTTCAAACCCTAACGGAAATCCATGAGTTCCCCATTCGTGAAGCTTTTTTCGAAATTGCCGACAACCAACTTGTCGATGCGCACCGTGCCTTTGGCCGTGTTGTTACTCTGGGGACTGGCGAGCGTACCCGCCGGCGCGCAAACACCGGCCGCCGCGCCGGTCGGTGCCACCGCGCCAGTCGCGGCGTCGCCGACCCCGGCCAGTGCGTCAACAGCCGCCAGCGCAGTGAGTCTGGACGGTAGTCCGCACGATCTCCCCGACGTCGAACTGACGGGCCAGATCCTGTTCCAGGTGCTGGCAGCGGAAATCTCGTTGCAGCGCGGGCAACTGGCGCCAGCGTACCAAACTTACCTGGCGCTGACACGCGATACCCACGACCCGCGCATGGCGGAACGCGCGGCGCAAATCGCGCTGCAGGCGCAAAGCCCGTCAGATGCGCTGGTTGCCGCCCGCCTCTGGTACCAGTATGCGCCGGACTCCGAGCGCGCTGAGCAACTGACGGCGTCGATGCTGGTGCTCAACGGCAATCTGAGCGAAGCCCAGCCCATACTCGAGCGCGAACTTGCTGCGGTACCCGATGCCAAGCGCGCCGGGGCCATCACCTCCCTGCAGCAACTGATTTCTCAAGGGCCAGATCGTATCGGTGACTTGCAACTGCTGCAGGCGCTGCTGAAAGACGATATGCAGCGCCCGGAAGCACTGGTCGCGATCGCGCGTCAGCAATTGCTGACCAGCGACCCGCACGGCGCCCAGGCGTCGCTTGAACAGGCCCTGAAGCTCAAACCTGACGATGAGCAAGCCGCTTTGATGCTGGCCCAGCTCGGCGCCGGCAACCGCGCAGAAGCGATTGCCAGCCTGAGCGCCTTTGTCGACAAGAATCCGAATGCGCGTGCGGTGCGCATTGCGCTGGCTCAACTGTACCTGCAAGACAACCAGCTCGACCCGGCCCGCGCGCAGTTCGAAACCATGCGCAAGCTCAACGGCAACGATCCGATGCCCCTGCTGGCGCTGGCCATGCTGGATATCCAGCAGGAACATCTGGATCAAGCCAGGCGCAACCTTGAGCAATACGCGCAAATGCTCGAAAAACAGGGCAATGCCGACCCGGGTCAGGCTTACCTGTATCTGGCCGACCTCGCTGCCGACCAGAACAACGATCGCGATGCGCAAAAATGGCTGAGCAAGATCAGCCCGAACAGCCCTCAGTATCTGCCGGCTCAAGTCACCCGCGCCCAACTGCTGGCCAAGGCCAACCAGCTTGCCGAGGCGCGCACGCTGCTGGCCGGATTGAACCCGATCAATCCCAACGACCAATTGCTGGTGATGCACACGGATGCCGGCCTGCTGTTCGACGCCAGACAATATCAGGACGCTCAGAACCGTTACGCGCAGGTCAACGAACAATTCCCGAATGTGCCGAGCGTGCTTTACGACTACGCGATGGCATGCGAGAAGACCCATCAGTACGACCTGATGGAGACGCTGCTGCGTCAGTTGATCAAGCTCGAACCAGGCAATGCCAATGCATATAATGCACTCGGTTATTCCATGGCGGATCGCAATCAGGACCTCGATGAAGCGGACAAGCTGATCGAAAAAGCGGCGCAACTGGCGCCAACCGATGCCTTCATCATGGATAGCCTGGGCTGGGTCAAATTCCGCGAAGGCGACAAGCAAGCGGCCTTAACCCTGCTGCGCCGTGCTTACGACCTCCGCCCCAACGCGGAAATCGGCGCGCATCTGGGTGAAGTGCTGTGGACCCTGGGTCAGCAGGATGAAGCCAAGCAGGCCTGGCGCGCGGCCATCAAGCTCGAGAAGGATAATGACACCCTGCTCGAAACCATCAAACGGCTGCAGGTCGGCACGCTCTGATGCGGGCTGGCTTTAGCGCTGCGCGCAGGCGTGCGAGGTCGCTCAGCATGACGCTGGCGCTCGCCGTCAGCCTGACTGGCTGCGCCGGCCTGGCGCCGCGTCAGGCGCCCGCGGAGGGCGGTGCTCAAGCCATCCTGAGCGGGGTGACCGACTATCGCGGTCGCTTTGCCGTGCACTATGTCGACGGCAACGGGGCTGATCGGAATGTCTACGGCAATTTCGACTTGCATCAGGACAGCGCTCAAACCACGCTGGACCTGATCAATCCGCTGGGTCAAACCATGGCGCGCGTCACCGTGCTGCCGTCGGGCGCCACCTTGGAATTGCCCGGCAAGGCACCGCAAACTGCACCGGCGGTGGAAGCCCTGATGCAACATGCAATCGGTTTTCCCCTGCCGCTGGCCGGACTGCGCTATTGGCTGCAACCCGAAACCTCGCCCGACGGGCCGGCCCAGGTCCAGCGCGATCCGGACAGCGGTCGCCTGACGCAGATCCGGCAGGACGGCTGGACCATCGATTATCTTGCCTATAGTCCGGCTGAACCGACCGTGGCAACAGCGGCGGGCGCATCGGCAGCATCGGCAGCATCGGCAGCATCGGCATCAGCGATCGCACCCGTGACGCTCAAACGCGTCAATCTGAGCCGCAGCGATCCCACGCTCGAGGTCAAACTGGTCATCGACCATTGAGTCCACGGGTCCGACTACGCGATTCCCGGCTTTTGGCCGATAATACGGTCCGGATAGACGAAAGCCATGCGACCCTTTTTAAGGCGCACGGCTGAGTCCCAGCCCAATTGACGCGCCGCGACCCGGCGCTCCTGCGCCACTATTTTGATAAATCTCGCATGACCGCCTCTGCCATCACGCTGCGCGATTGCCCGGCACCCGCAAAACTGAATCTTTTTCTGCATATCACGGGCCGCCGCGACGACGGCTATCATGCGCTGCAAACCGTGTTCCGGCTGCTGGACTGGGGCGATACCTTGCATTTCACCCGCCGCGACGACGGTGTCGTGCGACGCGCCAGCGAGATTGCCGGGGTGGCGCCGGAAACCGATCTGACGGTGCGCGCAGCCAAGCTGCTGCAGTCCCATACCGGCTGCGGTTTCGGCGTCGAAATCGAAATCGACAAACGCCTGCCGATGGGTGGCGGGCTCGGCGGCGGCAGTTCCGACGCCGCGACCACCTTGCTTGCACTGAATCGACTCTGGCAACTCGATCTGCCGCGCCAGACGTTGCAGCGCCTGGCCCTGCAACTCGGTGCCGATGTGCCGTTCTTCGTGTTCGGTCAAAATGCCTTCGCCGAAGGCGTCGGCGAAGCCCTGCAGGCCGTGGATTTGCCGACTCGGCACTATCTCGTCGTGACGCCCGCTTGCCACGTCCCCACCGTCGAAATATTTCGCGCGGAGGAATTGACAAGAGATTCAAAAGTCATCACAATTATGGACTTTCTTGCACAGCAAAGTTCTTGTAGTAGCGAGTCAAATCGCCTAGTCGTGTGGCCCGAGCAGTTTGGCCGAAACGACATGCAAGAAGTTGTGGTGCAGAAATACCGACAGGTAGCCGAAGTGCTCCAGTGGTTCTCCTCGCAGGAAACCATCGCACCGGCCCGCATGACAGGCTCGGGCGCCAGCGTATTTGCGGCGTTCGCCAGCAAAGAAGCGGCGCAGTTGGCGCAAGCCAGGTTGCCGTCGGAGTGGCGTAGCGCGGTTGCAGACGGTCTCGATCGTCACCCGCTTCACACGTTTGCTGTATAGAATTTTTTTGCCGGCGCCTGATCGCATTGCGATAGTTGGGCATAGTCCGGCAAAGTCTCGGTTAGTGTAGGGGAGTCGCCAAGTTGGTCAAGGCACCGGATTTTGATTCCGGCATGCGAGGGTTCGAGTCCTTCCTCCCCTGCCAAAATTTCTAGCAGTATCCCGACCCCACGTTCCAAAGCAGGTGCGCGATGAGTAGTGACGGCCTGATGGTATTTACTGGCAACGCGAACCCCGCGCTAGCACAGGAAGTCGTCAAAATTCTGGGTATTCCCCTTGGCAAGGCGATGGTGAGCCGTTTTTCCGACGGCGAAATCCAGGTTGAAATCCAAGAGAATGTGCGCGGCAAGGATGTCTTCATCCTGCAGTCGACTTGCGCGCCCGCCAACGACAACCTGATGGAACTGATGATCATGGTCGATGCGCTGAAGCGCGCCTCGGCCGGTCGGATCACTGCCGCAATTCCGTATTTCGGTTACGCCCGTCAAGATCGCCGTCCGCGCTCGGCGCGCGTGGCAATCTCGGCCAAGATCGTCGCCAACATGCTGCAGATCGCCGGCGTCGACCGCATCATCACGATGGATTTGCACGCCGACCAGATTCAAGGTTTCTTCGATATCCCGGTCGACAACATCTACGCGACGCCTGTGCTACTCGGCGATCTGCGCAAGCAGAATTACGAGAACCTGCTGGTGGTGTCGCCCGACGTGGGCGGTGTGGTCCGCGCGCGGGCACTTGCCAAGCAATTGAATACCGATCTCGCGATTATCGACAAACGCCGCCCCAAGGCGAACGTTGCCGAAGTGATGAACATCATCGGTGAAGTCGACGGGCGTACCTGCGTCATCATGGACGATATGGTCGACACCGCCGGTACGCTGTGCAAGGCTGCGCAAGTGCTGAAAGAGCGCGGTGCAATCAAGGTGTTCGCCTACACCACGCACCCGGTGTTGTCCGGTGGTGCAGCGGCCCGTATCGCAGCGTCGGAACTGGACGAACTGGTCGTCACCGATACCATTCCGCTTGGCGCCGAAGCGGCACAGTGCGCAAAGATACGCCAGCTCTCGTGCTCGAGCCTGTTGGCCGAGACCTTCTCGCGGATCCGCCGTGGCGATTCCGTGATCTCGCTGTTCGCCGACGATCAGTCGTAAAGAACAGACCAGTATTTTCGATGTGCGCCGGATATGCTGCGCGCGCATCGGCAAATCGTTGCGGCAAGACGAATTCCGCATCGTTGAGTAGTCGGGTTCCGGTCGTATCGCGCCTTCGCGCAGACGCGGCCGCAGCCCGTTTTTTCACCACCTGGTCGCGGGTGGTTGTACGGAGAAAACCATGAAAGTTATCGCTTTCGAGCGTAGTCTGCAGGGAACGGGTGCGAGCCGCCGTCTGCGCAATGCCGGCAAGACGCCGGCCATCGTGTATGGCGCGGGTAATGCACCGAAATTGATCGAACTCGATCACAACGCGCTGTTCCACGCGCTGAAGAAAGAAGCTTTCCACTCGTCGATTCTCGACCTGGAAGTGGCTGGCAAGTCGGAACCCGTGCTGTTGCGCGATGTGCAATATCACCCGTTCAAGCAATTGGTTCTGCACGTCGACTTCCAACGCGTCGATGCAAGCCAAAAGCTGCACACCAAGGTGCCGTTGCACTTCTTGAATCCGGAAGTCTCGCCGGCGGTCAAGCTGGGCGGCGCCATCGTCAGCCACGTGTTCACCGAAATCGAAATCAGCTGCTTGCCGGCCAACCTGCCGGAATTCATCGCGGTTGATCTGTCGAAGCTGGAAATCGGCCACGCTATCCACGCCAAGGATCTGCAACTGCCGGCTGGTGTCGAACTGGTTCAGCACGTCGAACTGGAAAACCCGGTTGTCGTCAGCGCAAGCGTGCCGGCTGGCGCCGCTGCCGAAGAAGCTTCGAAGGGCGACGCACCGGCTGCGGAGTAATCCGCGACCGGCGCCGCACCGCCGCCAGTCGGCAGTGCGTCTCGCCCGGCGCACAGCGGCAGCATCAAGCTGCGCGTCCGAAACTCGAAAACCCGCCCGGTTCGCCGCGGCGGGTTTTTTTCTGTCCGCTTCGGGCACAATGGTGATCCCATCCACACGCGCATCGCGCGCCAGCAAGCAGGAAATACGATGATCAAACTGATTGTCGGCCTTGGCAATCCCGGCCCCGAATATGTCACGACCCGTCATAACGCAGGATTTTGGCTGGTCGATATGCTCGCACGCGAAGGTGGCGCCACCCTGCGTCACGAATCACGCCTCCACGGTCTGGCGGGACGCGCGCGACTCCATGGCGAGGAAGTCTGGCTGCTGCAACCGCAAACCTATATGAACCGTTCCGGCCAGTCGGTGGTGGCGCTCGCCAATTTTTACAAAATTCTGCCCGATCAGATTCTGGTTGCGCATGATGAGCTCGACTTGCCGCCCGGCACGATCAAGTTGAAACTGGGCGGCGGTAGCGGCGGCCATAATGGCCTGAAAGACATCAGCGCCCATCTGTCGACGCAACAATACTGGCGCTTACGCATCGGCATCGGCCATCCGCGCGATGCGCTGCCTGAAAATGCCAAGGCAGCCGGCGCGCGCCCAGACGTGGCCAATTTCGTCTTGAAGGCGCCGCGCAAGGAAGAGCAAGACTTGATAGATCGCTCGCTCGAACGCGCGATGGCCGTCATGCCATCCGTGGTGCAAGGAGAGCTCGAACGCGCGATGATGCAACTGCACAAGCCCGCGTGAAGCCGCGGGTACACTGAATACGATAGCGAGGCATCGATGAGTCGTTTCTGGAGCGAGCTGGTAAGCCAGCTCAAGCCCTACGTACCGGGCGAACAGCCGGCCCTCGCCAACCCGGTGAAGCTGAATACCAACGAGAATCCGTACGGCCCGTCGCCCGCGGTGGTTGCCGCCATTCAGCACGAACTGAGCGCGGCAGCCGCACCGGGCGAAGTGTTACGACGCTATCCAGACCCGACCGCAGCCCGGCTGCGAGCGACCATCGCCCGCCATCACGGCTTGAGCGAGCACCATGTGTTCGTCGGCAATGGTTCGGACGAAGTGTTGGCGCACGCATTTGCAGCGCTGCTGAAGCACGCCCATCCGATCCTGCTGCCCGATATCAGCTACAGCTTCTATCCGACCTATTGCAGCCTGTTTCAGATCGCATCGCGCACCATCCCGCTGGCAGACGATTTTTCACTGGATCTCGATGCCTATCGCGTCGAGCGCGCCGGCCCCAATGGCGGCATCGTGTTCGCGAATCCCAATGCGCCCACCGGACGGGCGGTACCGCTTGCCGAGATCGAGGCTTTGCTGCAACACAACCGCGATTCCGTGGTGTTGGTCGACGAAGCGTATGTCGATTTCGGCGGCGAATCGGCTGTCTCCCTGGTCCGTGACTACCCCAACCTGCTGGTGGTGCACACACTATCGAAATCGCGCTCGCTGGCCGGCATGCGGGTCGGGGTTGCGCTGGGCGATCCCGCGCTGATCGAAGCCCTGACCCGCGTCAAGGATAGCTTCAACTCCTACCCCCTCGATAGACTGGCGCAAGTCGCGGCCATCGCCGCCTATGAGGACGACGCCTGGTTCCAGCAGACCCGGGGCGCGATCATGGCGAGTCGGGCCCGCTTGAGCGACGGCCTGGCCGACTTGGGTTTCGAGGTGCTGCCATCGGCGGCGAATTTTGTTTTCGCACGGCATCCGCAGCACGATGCCGCCACCATCGCGCTGGGTTTGAGGGAAAAAGAGATTTTCGTGCGCCACTTCGCGGCAGCGCGGATCGCGCAGTTCCTGCGCATCACGGTAGGCACCGACGCCGAATGCGCCACCCTGCTGGCGGCACTGGGCTCGCTGCTGAACTGATCGCACCCACGCAGCCCGGCCATAGCGCGACGCGCCCAGCCCACGAGGGCTGGGGCTGGGGCTGGCTTCGTGGACGCTGCGGCGAGCGCTCAGCCTTTAGCGACGGTCAGGACGCGAAATTTTTCCAGCAGTTGCTCACGGCTTTCGACGTGTTCCGGATTCAACGGGATGCACTCGACCGGACATACCTGGCGGCATTGCGGTTCGTCGAAGTGCCCGACACACTCGGTGCACTTGCCGGGGTCGATCACATAGATCTCGGTGCCCATCGAAATCGCGTCGTTCGGGCACTCAGGCTCGCATACGTCGCAATTGATGCACTCGTCGGTAATCATCAGGGCCATACTGCCACCAACTTTGCTAGAAAAAACAATACATTATAGCTTTTTCAGCCTATTGACGGTCGCGCAAGACTGCCCAAAATCACGTTTGCGTGTTGCGGCTGAGTTGCACAGGTGTTGCAAATTGTGCAGCGCGCAAAGTCCAGATAGCATGCGCCGCCATGACCAGCAAGACGTTTCTACACAATTGCGACGTATGCGAGCCCGAGTGCCCGAACGACGCGATTTCGATGGGCCCGGAAATCAGCGTGATCGACCCGACCTCCGTTTTTTCCCGAGACCAAGATTGATCTGCCCCTTGAGGCCTTCGATATCGAGCCTCGAGCGTCAAAACGCTACTTGTCGCTTGGTCGACATACCGAGATTTTGAGACCTCAAGGTGGCCGCCCTCCCCGCGTTGCATAGCCAAAGCCGATTGGAAATTGCGCCTTTGCGTACCGTTTGCCGCCCGATGGCTCTACGTTTCAGTCCAAATCGATAAACGAAGTTGTAGTTTCCTTTAGCTCAACCGCGGCAGAAAGCCGAGCGCGCTCTTTGACAAAATAATTGATTGCGAGGAACGCGAGCTCATCAATCTTTTTCACCTTACTCTCCCCTTGGTAAGCAATCACTTCATAAAGGGTCAGATTTTCTAGCGCTGGATCATCAAGGAATGGTTTGTTCCATACGCTTGCACCGGCTTCAAAAGCGAAACATGCGTTGACCATCCGGAGGTCAAGCGTACTGTACCAATACGTTTGCGTCTTCCGACGATTCCGATAGGTGTAAGTCTCAACCGGCTTTCCATCTCGAATTGTTTTCGCCCGATGCACTGTGAACGCGGACAGATACTTCTTAACGTGCTGGCTATTGGGGCCACTATCTTCACCGATCAAATCAGCAAGTGTCACGCGCAAATCAGGCAACGAGAAATATTTCGTAGCGCGATGCTCGTCGATTTGCTGAAGGAATAATAGTTCTTGCCGCCAATTTCCCCATTTTCCAGCCAGAAGTTGAGCATAGAACTTCTCGGCAACAGGTTCGGTGCGAGTTTTGATGTAGCGAGAGGCAAAGAACTCTTGTACGCTTGCGTGAACGAAATGGGTTTTTTTTCCCTCCTCAACAAGTAGGCAAGTTACTTTTCGAATATCCTCGACGAAATGCGCCGGGTCTGATTGTAGTCCGCAATTTTCCAGACTTTCGGAGGCTAATTGATGGGTCGAATCGGCATCTAAAGCGGTGACTTGTCGGCGACGCGTCGCAAAGCAAAACGCTTCGAAGGTCTGCTGTATCTCTCGATCATTTAATTTTGTTTTGCGTTGACGCCGCCATCCAAGCTTGGATCCGTCATGTCTGACCAAGAGAATCTGGAATAGATCGTCGTAGAATTCGGCAAAAGTAAGGGGAATCTTTTGCGCCGCCTTATAGGAGATCGCCAGCAATGTTGCCAGTAGCGGCGTGCGAACTAGCTCACGAATTTGCATGGGCGACGACTGGATCGCGGCAAACAGCATAGAAGTCAATCCTTCGTCCCGCGTAACCCGTTTGTAAAATGCGTTCAGGTCACTTTCATCGAGTGGGCAGATTGAATTTGTATGGAAGGCTGTGAGGTGCTTGCAATCGGAATCGGGGCGCGACGAAACGACGATACGACAATCGCTGAACTCGTACGATAGATCGTCGATTTCAGTAGTAATTTTCTGGAGATTGGTCGGATCGATTTCATCAAAGCCATCCAAGAAAAACGATAACTTGCCCGCCTCGGCGAATGCTGAAAAGACTGCGTCATCATTCTTAAGCCCCAGCAGCAAAGAGAATCGATCTGACAGATGCTCTTTGAGCGACTTTTCGGCGTTTCGTAGCTCAAATAACACCGGAATTCGAGTGCCCGACTTTATCTCCTTCCCAAGGAGATACCTTAGTAAAATCGATTTGCCTTGCCCAACCGTTCCGAAAATGATGTTGTGGTTATTAGGCAGGTCGTCGAGCGAATGCAAACGCGTACCGGCCGAATTTCCAGCATTTTCTTGACCAACCACGGACACAGGGTGATAAAAGGTACTTAGACTTAGCGGTCGGTCGGTATGCCAGATCGTCTTAACCCTTTGGCTTTCCCACAATCGCTTGTGTAGCTCTTTTACACGTGATGCAGCCTTAAGTGTCGCCAATTTCTCTTTGGCAGCGCCAGTTGCTGATGAATAGAGGTCTTCAATGGGCTTGCGGAGGAGTGCAAGAGCGGCTGAAAAATCGGGCATATAGTTATCGTCCGGCGTCACGCGGAATCGTTAGTGTGACTAGACAGAACGTTGCAGTCAAATCTGCCGATCCACCCTAGTTCGGTAGATTCTACTTCTAATTCTGAGATAATTGTTCCGCACACTATTCGGGGGCTGCCGCGACAGTGTGGAGCTGTCGGGCCTGATAGCGACGAAAGTCCCCCAGCGTTCACTCGATCCGCTCTTTTTGATCGGATGTGTACAGCATCGACGATACGATGCGTTCGCTGCCAATAGCGACGCCGCAGAGATCCGTCGAAACGAGCAAGCCTGCTACGCCAGCCCTCTTAAAGGCGAGAGGGAATTCGGCTTGAACAAAATCGTGACCTAAGCGAAGGAAGCGTCGTGCGGCTGCGACAACGCCACCAGTCGATTAAATCGAGTGCTGCCTGTCACTTAAAATGCGCGCAGGCTTGCGAGAAAAGCCGCCGAGCGTCTGGCTGCACGGTTTAATACTGGCGCGCGTCCAAGCCGGCAAACATGCCAAAACGCCATTGCCACAGGCTGCGCTTCGAGCGACCGCACGTAGATGCAGACGTGCGCCAGTCGCAGCAGCACCAAGCCCGCGCGTTGCTGATTGCCTGCAACTGTCGGTTCTACCGACAATTTTCCGCACGGACTCGCACGAGGGTCACCAAGAGGTTACGCCACCCACTCGGTCTCAAAGCAGCGGACAGCATCGCAAGCGCTCGGTTGACCTCCACGCTAAAGAGACCTTCAGTTTCGCTGTAAGCGGCCGTTGAATACTATACCGGCCAAGCCAGAACCATCCAAGTCTACAAGCACCGTTTCTCATGAAAATACAATTTAATAATCCCTTTAAAAATTTTGGACGAAGCGATGTCATCGCACTCGTCTGTGCCATCGCAGCCATTCTTGCTCTTTTCGCTATGTACCATATTGCGGCTATACAAGGGTCATTCCAAAAATCCAATGTGGAAATCGCCTTTGAAGGTGCGCCGCCCATTAGAACAGACAAAACGACCGACATTTTCGTCTCTTCGAATGTAGAAATCAAAAAAGGGGATTCTATCTTCATCCCCATTGAATTCAACCTTAAAAACTCAGGCGACAGAGAACTGGACAATGTTGTTTTGTCATTTGCCTTTGACAAACAAGGAAAACATTCGTCGAGTTTATTCGACGAATCAGTTTATACGCATCAAGGTATGATGACCGCACAGAATTTGCGGCATGAACAGAGCTCTACGGATGAATTTGATTACTCCAACTTTACAGTCACCAAACTGAACATCGGCGATAGTCCGATGATCGGGGAAGGAATCGTGGCATACAAAATGCCACCAGCACTTCCAGAAAATCTCCCCGTCTTAGGTTTGTCGGGCTTAGGTGCCACGGTAAAAATTCAGATCGAAGCCGACAATGTCGCGAAAAAAACGTTCATGGTCGACTACAGAATCGCCACAGTGGGAAATATCGATCAGCTAACCGATTGGTACACTCACTACTACGCGAAAGCCGTTGTCATCGAAAAGCGAAATACGATGAGCATCGCGTCCTATTTCTTAAAATTAGTTTTCAGTCGGGAAAACAAAACTGCCTACTTGGTTGCCCCGGAGTTCCGCTCAATCTCCGTCAACGGCGAAACTGAATGGCTCCCAGTAAAACACGACGCCATCCTTCGAGCGGTATCCTTCAAGCCATACAGTTGGTCATTGTTGTTTGGATAACGTAAGTGCGGGCCGCCAGAAATG
>Ga0116226_10004197_pt1 | contig 12722 bp, 9 predicted proteins | sample S1TSphfallax_FD_89692 | JGI IMG/M metagenome (GOLD analysis project Ga0116226, IMG submission 89692) | Host-associated microbial communities from peat moss isolated from Minnesota, USA - S1T2_Fa - Sphagnum fallax MG | ecosystem: Host-associated > Plants > Peat moss > Unclassified | place: USA... | reverse complement strand
CGCTCGCCCGACAGCTCGGACAGGCGCCCGGCGCGGGCACGGCAGGCATGGAGCGACTCCGTATCGGCGGGCGGATGGCCGAAATGGGCGTAGAAGCGGAAATAGCGCAGCAGACGCAGAACATCCTCGTCGATGCGCTTACCCGGATCGCCGACGAAGACGATGCGGCCGGCGGCGAGATCGGCGATGCCGCCGAACGGATCATAGATCTGACGGTCGGCGCGGCAGGACAAGGCATTGATGGTGAAATCGCGGCGCGCGGCATCGGCGATCCAGTCGTCGGTAAAAGCCACCTTGGCGTGACGCCCATCGGTCTCGACGTCTCGGCGCAGCGTCGTGATCTCGAAAGATTTGCCGTCGGCGATAGCGGTAATCGTGCCATGCGCCAGCCCGGTCGGCACCGAGCGCAGACCGGCCTCGGCCAGCAACGCGATCACGCGCTCGGGCGGCTCGGGCGTGGCGATGTCGATATCCTTGACCGGGCGATGGGCCAGCGCGTCGCGCACGCAGCCGCCAACGAAGCGCGGCGGCGCGCCGCCAGCCGACAGAGCCGCCATCACGGCGCGGGTTTCCGCCGCCTCCAACCAGTCCTGTGGCGGCAACTCGCCGACCGGTTCATCCTTGGGCAGATCGGTCAGCCGTTCCATAGTCCCGTCAGCACTTCGTAGAGATTGACCAGCATGCCGGCAGTGGCGCCCCAGATATAGCGCTCCTGATAAGGCAGCACATAGAACCCGCGCTGTTCGCCGTTCGGCAAGGCGCGCGAATCGGATTTGTGATTGGCGGGATCCATGATGAAGGCCAGCGGCACCTCGAACACCTCGGCCACCTCGAAATCGTCGGGAGCGAGAGTGAGCGGCGGGGTCAGCAGCCCAACCACCGGCGTGATGTGGAAGCCGGTGATGGTGGCGTAATCGTCGAGCCGGCCAATCACATCGATATCGCCGCGCGGCAGGCCGATCTCCTCCTCGGTCTCCCGCAGCGCCGCGGCTTGCGGGTCGGCATCGCCCGGCTCCAGCCGGCCGCCGGGAAAGCTGATCTGGCCGCCGTGATTGTGCAAATGGGCGGTGCGCTGGGTCAGCAGTACGGTAAGGCCCTCGGGCCGGATCACCAGCGGGACCAGCACGGCGGCTTGCATCAGCGGGGCGGGTTCGCCGACCAGATCGGATTGGGTGCCGAGCGACGCCGCGAGACGGCGGGCGGTGAGGATGTCAGAACGGCGTTGGCCGCCGCGGCCCCGCTCGAGGGCATGGACCAGAGCGTCCCTCGTCAGGCGGGGATGTCCAGGCGACCCAGCGAAAAGAAAATGCCCTTGCTCCATACCCCGTACAGTCTTTCTCCGTCGACGACTTCCCCGACGCCGATCCCCACCAGTTCATAATAGACCGAACGCGTCAATCGCGCCTCAATCCCGTCGCGCACCCGCAGGTAAGGCGGATTGCCCTCCTTTCGGGGGCACAGCCGCAACTGTCCTGGGCTATCCAGTGTTACCAGTTCATCGACATTGGTGCGGAAGCTGAGCGTGCGCTGACGGCCGCAACTGCAGGAAAACATCTCGACGGCCAGGAATGGCACGTCCTCGACCTCGATCTCGGCTTCCTCGCACGGCGTTACCAGCCAGTAGGAGCCATCCTCGCGCCGAGTCAGGGTCGATGCGAACAGACACACCATCTCTTTGCGGGGAATCGGAGTCCCGTGATAGAACCATTTACCGTCTCGGGCGATGCGCATGTCGATCTTGCCGCAGATCGTCTTGTGTCTGCCGAGCGATCCATGCAGGGATTTGGCATCCTCGGCCGTCATCCCCACATAGTCCTATGATGTACGCTGCGGAGAATCATTCCAAGTGAGCCCCGACGCCTTTCCCGACTTGCCCGATGATGACATTCATATGACCAAGGTGGTGGCTGAGACCGAAAAGCTCAATAGCCTATTGCAGGAAGCGCGCACGGCCATCGGCCGCGTGATCTTCGGGCAGGAGACGGTTATCGAGCTGGCCATGGTCACGCTGCTGGCCGGCGGCCACGCGCTGTTGATCGGCGTGCCGGGCCTCGCCAAAACCAAACTGGTGCAAACCCTGGGCGTGGTCTTCGGGCTGGATGCCAAGCGCATCCAATTCACCCCGGATCTGATGCCGGCCGACATTCTCGGTTCCGAGGTGCTGGAGCAGAACGAGGCCGGCGAGCGATCCTTCCGTTTCATCGCCGGTCCGGTTTTCTGCCAGCTGCTGATGGCCGACGAGATCAACCGCGCCAGCCCGCGCACCCAATCGGCGCTGCTGCAGGCGATGCAGGAACATCATGTCAGCGTGGCCGGCCGTCGCCTCGATCTGCCCCGCCCCTTCCATGTGCTGGCGACCCAGAACCCGCTGGAGCAGGAAGGCACCTATCCGCTGCCTGAGGCCCAGCTCGACCGGTTTCTGTTGCAGATCGATGTCGGCTATCCCGATCTCGCTTCCGAACGCCGCATGATGCTGGCCACCACGGGTGCCGCGGAACAGGAAGCTTCCGCCGTGTTCAACGCCGATAGTCTGATCGCCGCGCAAGCGCTGGTGCGCCGTGTGCCGGTTGGCGAGCAGGTGGTCGATGCCATCCTCAAACTGGTCCGCGCCGGCCGTCCGGGCGAGTCCGAGATCGAGGCGGTGCGCCGCCATATCGCCTGGGGTCCTGGACCGCGTGCGGCCCAGGCGCTGATGCTGTGCAGCCGAGCCAAGGCGCTGATCGAGGGACGCTATACACCCTCCATCGACGATGTCGTCGTCCTGGCCCGCCCGGTGCTGCAGCATCGCATGGCCTTGTCCTTCGCCGCGCATGCCGATCAGGTTTCGCTTCCCCAGATCATCGACCAGTTGATCGAAAGTATTTTGTGACCGCTGCCGAGTTACAATCGCGGGCCGAGTCGCTGGCGGCCGGCCTGCCCCATCTCCTGCTGCGCGCCCGACGGGTGGCGGCGACGGTCAGCGGCGGCCTGCATGGGCGGCGGCGGCCGGGCAGTGGCGAAGATTTCTGGCAATATCGGCAAAGCCAGCCCGGCGATCCGCTGACCGCGATCGATTGGCGGCAATCGGCGCGCTCTGACCATCTCTATGTGCGCGAGACCGAATGGACCATCGCCCGCACCACGCGGATCTGGGCCGATCCCTCGCCGTCGATGCGCTGGCATTCGAGCCGCGAGATCGAGACCAAGCATGAGCGGGCCTGCCTTCTGGCCGTGGCGCTGGGCTTCCTGCTCGAACAGGCGGGCGAGCGCATCGGTCTGCTCGACCGGCCGGGTCCGGCCTTTTCCGGTCGCACCGCCCCGGCCCGCCTCGCCCATGGGCTGATCCAGGCCGCCCCGGTCGACAGCTTCCCCGAACAGGGCGCCGCACGCCGCAGCCTGGTGATCCTGCTGTCCGATTTCCTCATGCCGCCCGAACTGATCGCCCGCCAGGCCGAGCGCTGGGCGGCGGCGGGCCTGTCCGGCCATATGCTGCAGATCCTCGATCCCGCCGAAGAAGCGCTGCCCTATCAGGGACGCGTCCGTCTGCATGGGCTGGAGCGCGAGGGCGACATGCTGCTGGCTCATGCGGAATCTCTGCGCGACGACTATGGTCAGGCGCTCGACTCGCATCGCAGGGCGCTGGGCGCCATCGCCCGCCAGGTCGGCTGGCGCTTCTCGACGCACCGCACCGATCAGCCGGCCCGCGTCGCCTTGACCCATCTCTACGCTGCGATGGCATGCTGACCTTTGCTTCACCCTGGCTGCTGACCGCCGCCCTGGCGCTGCCGGCCTTGTGGCTGCTGCTGCGCATCACCCCGCCGCCGCCGCGCCGCATCGATTTCCCCGCCATCCGCCTGCTGTTCGGACTGACAACCAAGAACCGCACGACCCGCTCGGCGCCGCTTTGGCTGATCATCCTGCGCATCGCCCTGGTCGGTTTCCTGATCCTCGGCGCCGCCGGCCCGGCCTGGCGCCGCGGCGCCGAGCGCACCCCCGAACCCTGGCTGATCGTGGTCGATAATGGCTGGGCCGCCGGCAAACACTGGCCGCAGCGCCGCAATACCCTGCTGCAGATGATCCGCCAGGCCGATCACGACAATCAGCCGGTGACCATCCTGCCCACCGCCGCGCCCGCCGATGGCGGCGCGCTGGCGCTGGCCGGCCCCGCCAGCGCCGCCGATGCACGCGGCGCGGCCGAACGGCTGGCGCCCCAGGCCTGGCCGGGCGACCGCGCCCGGGCGGCCAAACTGCTCGACGCCCTGCCGCACGGCAAGACGATGCGGGTCGTCTGGCTGTCGGACGGCCTCGAGGATGAGGGAATGCGGGTCCTGGCCGGCCGTCTGGAGACCTATGGCCGGCTCGACGTGATTCTCCCATCCGCCGATGCCCTGCCTCAGCTTCTGATGGCACCAACCTCCACCCCGACCGGCACCCGTCTCCGGTTGCGCCGCTTCGGCGGCGGCGAGGGGCATTCCACCGTCCGGGCGCTGGATGACCAGGGCCGCAGTCTGGCCCTGGTCGATGTCGCCTGGGAAGCCGGGTCGCGCAACGCCGAGGCCGAGACCGACTGGCCCAGCGAACTGAAAAACCGCGTCGCCCGCCTAGTGATCGATGGCGAAGACCAGGCAGGCGCGACCGAGCTGCTGGATGGCAGCTGGAGCCGGCATCCGGTCGGGCTGGTCGATGACGGCGCCGCCGATCGCATCCAGCTGCTCGACGATCTGTTTTACGGCGAGCGCGCGGTTATGGGTTTCGCCGAGGCCCGCCATGGCACCATCGACGACTTGCTGAAAAGACCGCTATCGCTGATCGTCCTGCCCGATCACGGCGCATTGCCCGACGAGCAGCGCGAAAAACTGCGCAATTGGGTGCAGGACGGCGGCACGCTGGTGCGCTTCGCCGGCCCCGCTTTGGCCGGCAATCCCGACGATCTGCTGCCGGTGCGGCTGCGCTCCAACGAGAGACTTCTGGGCAGCGCCCTGTCCTGGGCGCAGCCCATGGCGGTCGCCCCCATGCCCGATGACAGTCCGTTCGCCGGCCTGGCCATCCCGCCCGATCTCACCGTCAGCGCGCAGATCCTGGCCGAGCCGGACCTGTCGCTGGCCAACAAGATCTGGGCCAAGCTGGCCGACGGCACCCCCCTCGTCACCGGCGCGCCGCTCGGCCATGGCTGGCTGGTGCTGATTCACACGACCGCCTGGCCGGGCTGGAGCAATCTGGCCGTATCGGGCCTGTTTCCCGAGATGCTGCACCGTCTCCTCGACCGCTCGGTCGGCGTCGCGGTGACGCAAAATAGCGAAAAGCCACTGCCGCTGGCGGCACAGCTGGACGGCTCGGGCCATTTGGGACCGCCGAGTGCCGTGGCTCAGGCGCTTCCGGCGGGCAATGGCGCAATCGTTCCGGGTCCGCAACATCCGCCCGGCTATTATGGCGACGCCACCGCCCGGCGCGCGGTCAACCTCGCCCCGCTGCTCGACCTGCCCACCGTGATGGGCGTGCCGGATGGCGCGATACGGCTGGATCCCGCGCAGGCCCAGGCGGATTTCGATATCGGGTCCTGGCTGATCGGGCTGGCCCTGCTGCTCTTGCTGGCCGATCTCGCCATCGCCGGCGGATTGCGGCGCGCCGCGGTCACCGCCGCGGTCCTGCTGCTGTGCGTCGGACAAGCGCACGCCGCCGACGATGTCGCCGCCGCGCTCGATGCGCGCCTGGCCTATATCGTCACCGGCGATTCCGCGGTCGACGAAACCAGCCGAGCCGGTCTGGCCGCCTTGTCGCGGCAATTGGCGCGGCGCACCACCGCCAGCCTGGCCGAACCGGCCGCGATCGATCCCGAGCGTGACCAGCTTGCGGTCTATCCGCTGATCTATTGGCCTTTGACCGCGCGCCAATCCGGCCTGTCGGACAAGGCGCAGTCGCGCATCAATGATTTCCTGCGCCATGGCGGCATGCTGCTGATCGACAGCCGCGATGGCGGCACCACCTCTCCCGAACGGCTGCGCCAGGTCACCAGGGGCATCGATATTCCTGCGCTGGCCCCGGTCGGTGAGGGCCATGTGCTGGCCAAGAGCTTCTATCTGCTGCGCGACTTTCCCGGGCGCCTGGCCGGCGGGTCGCTCTATGCCGAGGAACAGGGCGATGCGGCGCATGACTACGTCACCTCGGTCCTGATCGGCGGCAATGACTGGGCCGCCGCCTGGGCCGACGACCGCCAGGGCAACCCGATGTTCCCGGTGGTGCCGGGCGGCGAGGCCCAGCGCGAGATGGCTGTGCGCTTCGGCATCAATCTGGTGATCTATGCCCTGACCGGCAGCTACAAGGCCGATCAGGTCCATGTGCCGGCCATCCTCGAACGGATGCATCGCTGATGCTGCCCGATCTGCATTGGGCCCCCGCCGCGCCGCTCTGGCTGCTGGCCCTGGCCGGCGCGGTCGGGCTCGCCTTGCTGGTCAATGGCTGGCGCCAGGGCGTCGCGGTCTGGCCGCGCCTGTTGTGCCTGATCCTGCTGCTGCTTGCCTTGGCCGGACCCGAGGTGGTGCGGAGCGACGCCACCGAAATCGGCGATATCGCCCTGGTGGTGGTCGATGACAGCCAGAGCATGCATCTCGGGCAACGCGCGGCACAGAGCGCAATGGCGGTCGCGGACCTGCAGAAAAAACTGGCGGCCCTGCCCAATCTGGAAACGCGCATCGTCACCTTGCCGCCTTCGCCGCGACCCGAGGATGGCACCAGATTGTTCGGCGCCCTCGATCAGGCTCTGGCGGACATCCCGAAATCCCGCCTGGCCGGCGTGATCCTGGTGACCGACGGGCAGATCCACGATGTGCCGGCGCAGGCCAAGATCGGCGCGCCGTTGCATGCGCTGCTGGCCGGCAGCCCCGAAGAGCGCGACCGCCGCCTGGTGATGGAGACGGTCCCGGCCTTCGGCATGGTCGGCGATCAGGCGCGCCTGGCCTTCCATGTCGACGATCCCGGCCATGACGGGCGGGTCGAGGTCACGCTGCGGCGCGATGGCGGTGCGGTCTCGAGCGTCACCGTGCCGGCCAACCGTCCGACCACGCTGGACGTGCCGATCGAGCATGCCGGCCCCAATATCGTCGAATTGGAGGTTGCCGCGGCACCGGGCGAACTGACCCTGGCCAATAACCGCACGGCAACCAGCATCTCCGGCGTGCGGGACCGCCTCCGCGTGCTGCTGCTGTCGGGCGAACCGCATCCCGGCGAACGCATGTGGCGCAATCTTCTGAAGGCCGATCCCTCGGTCGATCTGGTGCATTTCACCATCCTGCGCTCGCCCGACAAGGACGATCACACACCGATCCAGCAATTGTCGCTGATCGCCTTCCCGACCCGCGAGCTGTTCGAGGAAAAGCTCAAGGATTTCGACCTGATCATTTTCGATCGCTTCCGCCGCCGCAATATCCTGCCGCCGGCCTATTACCGCAACATTGCCGAGCATGTCCGCGATGGCGGCGCCCTTCTGCTGGTGGACGGGCCGGAATTGTCGGCCCCCGACGGGCTGATGGGCAGCCCGCTGGCCGAAATCCTGCCGGCCCATGCCGATGGTCAGGTGATCAGCCAGCCCTTCATGCCCACCGTCACCGAGACCGGCAAGCGCCACCCCCTGTTTCAAAATCTCGCGACCCATTGGGGCCGCTGGGTGCGCGCCGCCGGCAGTGTGACGGCGCCCAATGCCGAGACCGTCATGGCCACCCCCGATGGCGTTCCGCTGCTGGTGCTGTCGCATGAGGGCGACGGGCGGGTGGCGCAGCTGAATTCCGATAGTGCGTGGTTATGGGGCCGCGGCTGGGATGGCGGCGGCCCGCAGGCCGAATTGCTGCGCCGGCTGGCCCATTGGCTGATGAAGGAGCCGGAGCTGGAGGAAAATCGCCTGACCGGCAGCGCTTCGGGCGGCGTCCTCAGGATCGAGCGGCGCGGCCTGGTGCCAGGCGATCGCAGTGTCCATGTCGAACGCCCGGATGGCAGTGACACCGATCTGCACCTGACCGACCAGGGCGACGGCCGCGCCATCGGCGAGCTGCCGGCCGAGCAGAACGGCCTGTGGCGCATTTCGGATGGCGATCTGACCGCCCTGGCCGCCGTCGGCAGCCTCGACTCGCTGGAAATGGGCGACGTCCGCGCCACCCCCGACAAGCTGAAAGCGGCCATTGCCGAGAATGGCGGCGGTTTGTCCTGGATCAAAGATGGCGTGCCGACTCTGGTCAAACAGGAGCAAGGGGCGCAGATGGCCGGCTCGAACTGGTTCGGCCTGCGCGCCAACCGGCAGACCACGGTCACCGCCACCCATAGCGCGCCCCTGCTGCCCGGATGGCTGTTCCTGGTGCTCGCGGCCGGGCTTTTGGCCCTGGGATGGTGGCGCGATTCCCGCAAGTGAGGGACTCTCGGGTTCAGTCCTTGCACGGGCTTGTCCGGCACAGTATTTTCGCCTCCTTTGCCATGTCTAGCCGAAGGAAGTGCCGATGTCGTTCCTCGCCGCCCGCCTGTCCAATATCAAGCCGTCGCCGACCATCGCGGTGACCCAGAAGGCGGCGGATCTCAAGGCGCAGGGTCGAGACATCATCGGGCTGGGCGCCGGCGAGCCGGATTTCGATACGCCGGACAATATCAAAGCCGCCGCCAAGGCCGCCATCGACAAGGGCGAGACCAAATATACCGCGGTCGCCGGCACGCTCGCCCTGCGCAAGGCGATCATCGCCAAGTTCAAGCGCGAGAACGGCCTCGACTACACGCCCGATCAGATCACCGTCGGCTGCGGCGGCAAGCAGGTGATTTACAATGCGATGATCGCCACGCTGAACCCCGGCGACGAGGTGATCATCCCCGCACCCTACTGGGTCAGCTATCCCGACATCGTCCTGCTGGCCGAGGGCACCCCGGTGACCGTCGCCGGCCTGGAAGAAAACGGCTTCAAGATCACCGCCGCCGATCTCGAGAAGGCCATCACGCCCAAGACCAAATGGCTGATCCTGAACTCGCCGTCCAATCCGACCGGGGCCGCCTATTCCAAGGCCGAACTGCGCGCCCTGGCCGACGTGCTGGTGCGCCATCCGCAAGTCTGGATCATGACCGACGACATCTATGAGCACATGGTCTATGACGGCTTCGAATTCTTCACCATCGCCCAGGTCGAGCCCAAGCTGTTCGACCGCACGCTGACGCTGAACGGCCTGGCCAAGGCTTATGCGATGACCGGCTGGCGCGTCGGCTATGCCGGCGGGCCGAAGACGCTGATCGATGCGATGAACAAGGTTCAGTCGCAAAGCACCACCCACACCAGCTCGGTCAGCCAGGCCGCCGGCGTGGAAGCGTTGAACGGCCCGCAGGACTTCATCCCGAAGAATGCCGAGCTGTTCAAGAGCCGTCGCGACCTGGTCGTCTCGATGATCAACCAGGCCAAGGGCCTGACCTGCCAGACACCGGAAGGCGCCTTCTATGTCTATCCCTCTTGTGCCGGGACGATCGGCAAGACGACCAAGGGCGGCAAGGTGATTACCAGCGACAGCGACTTCGTCACCCTGCTGCTGGAAGAGGAAGGCGTCGCCGCCGTGCAGGGCGAGGCGTTCGGCCTGTCGCCCTATTTCCGCATCTCCTACGCCACCAGCACCGAGGCGTTGACCGATGCCTGCGAGCGCATCCAGCGCTTCTGCGGCTCGCTGAGCTGATGAGCACCATTCCGACGCTCTTTATCGATGGCGAGGCCGGCACCACCGGCCTGCAGATTCGCGCGCGGCTGGAAGGACGCAGCGATCTCGCGGTGGTCAGTATCGACCCGGCCAAGCGCAAGGATGATGCCGAGCGCAAGCGACTGCTGAACAGCGTCGATCTGGCGGTTCTCTGTCTGCCCGACCAGGCGGCCAAGGATGCCGTGGCGATGATCGACAATCCTGCGGTCAAGGTGCTCGACGCCAGCACCGCCTTTCGTACGGCCAGCGACTGGGCCTATGGCTTCGCCGAACTGACCCCGACGCAGGGCGAGAAGATCGCAGCCGCCGCGCGTGTGTCGAATCCGGGCTGCTACCCGACCGGCGCGCTGGGGCTGCTGCGCCCGCTGGTCGAAGGCGGGCTGCTGCCCGCCTCGACCGCCATCACCGTCAATGCCGTCTCGGGCTATTCGGGCGGCGGGCGGCAGATGATCGAGTCGTTCGAGGGAAGCGGCCCGGCACCGGCCGGCACCGGTTTCTTCCTCTATGGGCTGGAGCTGGCGCACAAGCATCGCGGCGAGATGCGGGTCCATTCCGGCCTCGACCATACGCCGATCTTCGTCCCCTCGGTCGGACGATTTGCCCAAGGCATGCTGGTCAGCATTCCGCTGCCGCTCTGGGCTCTGCCCGGAACGCCTGATGCCAAAGCCATCCATGAGGCACTGTCGGGCTATTATGCCGGCCAACGCTTCGTCAGCGTGATGCCGTTCGACAACCGCCCGGCCACGCTTGATCCGGAAGCGCTGAACGGGACCAACCGGCTGGAGCTGTTCGTGTTCGACAATCCGGCCGAGCAAAGCGCCCTGCTGGTCGCCCGTCTCGATAATCTCGGCAAGGGCGCCTCGGGCGCGGCCTGCCAGAATATCGACCTGATGCTTGGCCTCGACGGCGGCGGCCACAGCTACACTTTATAGACGTTACGGCATATGCTTCCGCTTGAACCTCAGGGGAAGCCTATGCCGATCATGCGCGGCAACGCCGCCATTTCCTTCATTTTCATCACCGTGATGCTCGACATGCTGGCGCTCGGGATGATCATCCCTGTGCTGCCCTCGCTGATCGAGAGCTATACCGGCAGCACCGAGAAGGCGGCGCAGATCGTCGGTCTGTTCGGCACGGCCTGGGCATTGATGCAATTCCTGTTCTCGCCGGTGGTCGGCGCCTTGTCCGACCGCTATGGAAGACGGCCGATCGTGCTGATGTCCAATCTCGGCCTCGGGCTTGATTATGTCCTGATGGCGATGGCGCCCAATCTCGGCTGGCTGTTCGCCGGACGGGTGATATCGGGCATCACCGCGGCCAGCATCAGCACCTCTTTCGCCTATATCGCCGATGTCACCCCGCCCGAAAAGCGCGCCGCCGCCTTCGGCTTGCTGGGCGCCGCCTTCGGCGTCGGCTTCGTGATCGGGCCGGGACTGGGCGGCTTGCTGACCGAATTCGGTCCCCGCGCGCCATTCTGGTTCGCCGCGGCTCTCAGCCTGGCCAACGCGGCCTATGGCCTGCTGGTTCTGCCCGAAAGCCTGGCGCAGGACCGCCGGTCACCCTTTTCCTGGCGGCGCGCCAATCCGGTCGGTTCGATCCTGCTGCTGAAGCGCTCGCGTCCCCTGATGGGACTGGCGCTGATCAATTTCCTCGATCAGGTCGCCCATGTCGTCTATCCCAGCACCTTCGTGCTCTATGCCTCCTATCGCTATCATTGGGACACCAAAACGATCGGCCTGACCCTGACCGCGGTCGGCGTGTTCTCGATGATCGTGCAGGGCGGGCTGGTGCGGCCGGCGATCAACTATATGGGCGAGAAAACCACCCTGATCGTCGGGCTGGCCTGCGGCGTCGTCGGCTTCGCCGGCTACGGACTGGCGCCAACCGGCCTCTGGTTCTGGAGCTTCATGCCGGTGGCTTCGCTGTGGGGACTGTCCTCGCCGCCTCTGCAAGGCATGATGTCCCAGCAGGTCGACGGCACCGAACAGGGCAAGCTGCAGGGCGCCAATACATCGGTCAACGGCATCGCCCAACTGATCGGGCCGAGCCTGTTCACATTGGCTTTTTCCAGCGCGGTCAGCGCGGGAACCATGCCGGGCGTGCCCTTCCTGATCGCGTCGGCGCTGGTCGGCGGCGCGCTGCTGGTCGGACTTTGGACGGTTCGCCTGGCGCGACCGGAAGTCACTGCGCCGGCCGAATGAATTTGGGATGTCGTCATTCGTTCCGACCGCTGAGTCACCGCCAAGACGCCAAGGTGTTTGCCGTATTGAGGCGCCTGCGGCACTCGATCACTGGCTTGTGATCACTGTCGCAGGCGCTGTAACCTTAAAATCTCCTGGGCGTCTTGGCGGTTAAACAGCCTCCGCGCTTATGACCGCCATCGGGAATGAGCCGTCAAGCCTGCCGCACCACGCCGACGAACCGCGCGACCTGCTCGTCCAGTGAACGGATATGCCCGCTCAAGGTCTCGCTGGCGCCATTGAGCTCGACGGCCAGCGAGGCGGTCGCCGACAGGATGTCCTGCACCGACAGGATATTGTCGGCCACCACCTGATTGCCCTCGGCGGCGCGGCTGACATTGTGAGCGATCTCACGCGTCGCCGCGCCTTGCTGATCGATCACCGCGGCGATCGCGCCGGCCAATTCGCGGGCCCGAAGCGACACATCGGCGATGGCACGGATCTCGCTGACCGCCCGGGCGCTGGCGCTGCGCGTCGCGTCGATGCGCGTCGAGATGTCCTCGATGGCCCGCGCTGTCTGGTTGGCCAGCACCTTGACCTCGCCCGCCACCACGGCGAAGCCTTTGCCGGCTTCACCGGCGCGGGCGGCCTCGATGGTGGCGTTGAGCGCCAGGAGATTGGTCTGGGCGGCGATATCGTTGATCAGGGTGACGATCTCGCCCACCTTCTCGCTCTGGCGGGCCAAATCCTCGATGGTGCTGCGCGCGGTCTCGGCACCTTGCGCCGCCTCGGTGGCGGCAGCGGCGCTTTGCATCACCTGGTCGGAGATGCTGCCGATCGAGGAGGAGAGCTGTGCGGT
>Ga0116226_10004196_pt1 | contig 12723 bp, 12 predicted proteins | sample S1TSphfallax_FD_89692 | JGI IMG/M metagenome (GOLD analysis project Ga0116226, IMG submission 89692) | Host-associated microbial communities from peat moss isolated from Minnesota, USA - S1T2_Fa - Sphagnum fallax MG | ecosystem: Host-associated > Plants > Peat moss > Unclassified | place: USA... | reverse complement strand
TCCATCAGATCGGGATGATAGTCGGCAGGACAGGCGATGCGCAGGTGAAAGCCCAGCTTGCCGGCCGCGTGAATCAGACTGGCGCAGACATTGTTGCCGTCGCCGACCCAGGCGAAGGTCCGGCCCGTCGCCGAGCCGCGATGCTCTTCAAACGTCAGGAGATCGGCCAGGATCTGGCAGGGATGGCTCTTATCCGTCAGGCCGTTGACCACCGGGACGTCAGACGCCTGGGCGAAGCGCTCCACATCCTCATGGCGGTTGGCGCGGATCATCACCGCATCCACCATACGCGACAGGACGCGGGCCGTATCCTCGATGGGCTCGCCCCGGCCGAGCTGCATGTCGCCGGCCGTCGCGATGATTGAGTCGCCGCCGAGCTGGCGGATGGCGGCGTCGAAGGAGAAGCGGGTGCGAGTCGAGTTCTTCTCGAAGATCATGGCCAGCGTCCGCCCGGCGGCCGGCGCGTCGGCGTCCACCCGGCCCTTGGGCCAGCCGAGCCGTGCGGCCTTGCGGCGCTTAGCGTCCTCCAGCAGCGCGCGGATCGTCTCCGCATCCAGCCGCCAGAGATCGAGGAAGTGGCGGGGCGCAGCGCTCATCTGCCGCCTTAGACCAGGGCGGGCTGGGCGACGGGCGAGCCGGCCAGGGCGCGGGCGGCCTCGCAAGCCGCCTCAAGCTTCGCAATCGCCTCGCGCGCCTCTGCTTCCGAGATGATCAGGGGCGGCAGGAGGCGGATGCAATTATCCCCACCGCCGGCGACCAACAAGTGCGCATCCCGCGCCAATTGCATGAACAGGCGATTATTGGGGATCAGCTTGACGCCGATCAGCAAGCCCCGGCCGCGCACATCCACGATCACGTCGGGATAACGCGACCTTAGGCCTTCCAACTGCTGGGTGAAATAGCCGCTGATCTTGCGCACATGCTCCAAGAGCGCTTCAGACGCCAGTTCCTCGATAGCCACGAGCGCCACAGCCATGGCCAGCGGATTGCCGCCATAGGTCGACCCATGAGCGCCGACGCCCATGCCCGAGGCCGCCTTGGCGCTGGCCAAGCACGCGCCGACAGGGAAGCCGCCGCCCAGAGCCTTGGCCAAGGCGATGATATCGGGTTCCGCGCCGGACCATTCATAGGCGAACAGCTTGCCCGTCCGGCCCAGGCCGCACTGCACCTCGTCATAGATCAAAAGCAGGCCATGCTCGTCGCACAGCTCGCGCAGGCCGCGCAGGCAGGCGTCCGGCACCGCGCGCGCGCCGCCCTCCCCCTGGACCGGCTCGATCACAATGGCCGCCGCCGTGGGGCTGGCCGCCGCCGCCTTCAGCGCCTCATGATCGCCGAAGGTCAGGTTGACATAGCCGGGCAGGCGCGGGCCGAAGCCGTCGATATAGGACGGATTGCCCGCCGCATTGATCGCGCCATAAGATCGGCCGTGGAAGGAGCCGTCAAAGCCGATCACATCAATCCGCTCCGGCGCGCCGTTGGCCGAGTGGTACTTGCGCGCCACCTTTAGGGCGCACTCGATCGCCTCCGTCCCGGAATTGGTGAAGAAGGCCACGTCGGCGAAGCTAAGCTCGCACAACCGGGTCGCCAGGGCCGCCTGACCGGGAATCTGGAAGACGTTGGAGACGTGCCAGAGCTTTTCCGCCTGGTCCTTCACCGCCTGCACCAGCTTGGGCGCGGCGTGGCCCAGGGCGTTCACCGCGATGCCCGCCATGCAGTCCAGATAGGCCTCGCCCTCCGCCGTATAAAGGCGCACGCCCTCGCCGCGCTCGAACGCCAGGGGGGCGCGGTTGTAGACGCCCATGATGTGATCGGCAGGAACCGCGACGCTTTGCGCGGGTGAAGGTTGCGTGGCCATGCGGCGCGCCCCCAATGGCTAAAGGCCCCCGGGCGGTTTCGCCGGGAGACGGAAGCGGCGGCTTATCCGCCGACGGTAGAGGGATGTCAATGACGGTGTGAATTCAGCTTAGAAGGCGGCATGCACTGAATGGCGCAGTATGGCGTCAGGCCGCCTGAACGGCGTCGCCCAGCGGTTGATCCCCACCACGCTGTGCGTGCTGGAGGATCGCCTCGATCAGCGCTTCGGGGTCGATGGGCTTGGTCAGGAAGGCGGCGGCGCCCGCTCTGGCCCAGGCCTGGCGCTGATCTTCAAACGCGTTGGCGGTCAGGGCGATAATGGGCGTCTCACGGTTCGGCCCCGTCCCCGCCTTGATCCGCAAGGCCGCGTCCAGGCCCGACAAAACGGGCATCTGCATATCCATCAAGATCACGTCGAACCCCCTCAGCTCGGCCAACTCCACCGCTTCGGCCCCGTTCACGGCCATGGTCAGCTCGCATCCGAGGGGTTTTAGGAAGAGTTCGACAATGCGGCGGTTTACCGGGTGATCTTCGGCCAGCAGGATGGAGAGAGCGATGTCGGCCGCCGGCTCCATCTCCTCGCCGTCTTCTGCTTGCGGAACCGGGGCGGGGGCAGGGGTGCAGACTTCCGGCAGGGGCAATTCGGCGCGAAATACGGAGCCTTGGCCCACCACGCTATCCACCGTCAGCTCGCCGCCCATCAGCTCCACCAGCTTCCGGCTGATAGCCAGGCCAAGACCCGTGCCGCCGAATTTTTTGGTGATGCCTGCGTCGGCCTGCTCAAAGTTGCGGAACAGGCGCTGAAGCACATTGGGCGTCATGCCGGGGCCGGTGTCGCGCACTTCGAAATAGAGGGTCGACGCTCCCGAAGGGTCGGCCCGACCCATAGAAATCCTGACCGACCCCTCCTCGGTGAATTTCACCGCATTGGAGATGAGGTTGAACAGGATCTGGGTCAGGCGAAGGGCGTCTGCGCGCACCACCGCCGGGGTGTCGGCAGCGATGCTTAACTCCAGTCTGAGGCCGCGTTCCGCCGCCTTGGGCGTCCAAAGGGCGACAAGCTTTTCCACAAGGGGGCGCAGCTCAACCTCGCCCATATCGAGGTCAAGCTTGCCCGCCTCGATCTTGGAAATGTCCAGCACGTCATTAATCAGGCTGAGCAGGACATCGCTGCCATTGAGCAGGATGGACACGCATTCGCGTCCGGCTTCGGGCAAGTCCATCTTATGCAAAAGGTGCGCGGCGGAGGTTACGGCGTTCAGCGGGGTGCGAATCTCATGGCTAACCGTCATCAGGAAGGTTGACTTGCTGCGGTTAGCCTCCTCCGCCGACATGCGCCGCTCCTCCGCCAAGATGTTTGCGGCCTGTAGGGCTTGTTTGGACTGATGGCCCTTCACAACGATGAGCTGCAGGTGAGCGAGGTACAGGAGCCACGAACAGATCATCACGACGCAGGGACCCAGTCCCGCCCGCCCCTGAACGAAGGCGCCGTAGATCGGCAGACCGAACATGAAGGGGGCCTGTGACAAGGTCACTGCAATTAGCAAAGGCCGAATCGTCTGCAAGTGCACCGCGCTGTGAAGCAGCGAGCCACAGACGATCATGATCGCAAACGCCTGAGCCGCCTGACCGCAGAACCAAAGATGACCGGCTATGCTGATATAAACAGGGGAGGAAATTGTAATGAAAACAAACAGGGCGACTTTCAGTTTTCGCGTTAGAATTAGTTTTGACTCTAATATCAGATAATCTATAAAGAATAATATGGTCTGGTTTATGATAACAGCAAGAAGATAAAAAAATGGCCAAGTATCTTGTACGAGCGTAAAGCTCGCAATGCTTATGAAAGCTGATACAATTAATCTAACGAAAAATGTGGAGGATCGAGTTTCTGATAATTCAAGATATCCTCCTAATTTGGTCATTTTTAAAACTCTTCAGTCGGGTTAATTGTTTATAAATAATCAATAAGTCTTCACAAATTATCATTTATTACATTGGTCGTGTAAATCACGTTAACCGGGACTCTGCTCATCACAGAAGCTGCTGGGTCGATGACCAAAAATTTAGAACCTTGGTTCGGACAAAACGCGCGTCAAAACAAAAAGCTAAATGACGTAAGATCTGATTCCACCAGGTCGTAAACCGCGCCTGCCAAATTGACGCACAGGCGCGCCCTAAACTTAAAACTATGCCGGCGCGAGGAGTCTGATCACCGCGGGCGCCAGACGATCAGCGATGATATCCACCCCCTTCGCATTGGGGTGCAGACCATCGGCTTGTCTGAATCCTGCGTCGCCGCTCAAGCCGCGGAACAGATCGGGCCCAAGCCGCACATGGGTTTGCTTGGCCACGGCGGGAAAGATGGCGTCGAAGGCGCGGCCATAGGCGCCAGAGGCGTGGGCGGGCGTGGCCCCCGGCAGCAGCAGGGCCTTGATCCCGCGCGCTTTAAGACGCTGCACAATGGCCGAAAGGTTGGCCTCGGTCTCTTTCGGGTCGATGGACTGAAGATAGTCGTTGCCGCCCAGCTCCACGATGCAAAGGCTCGTGTCGGGCTGGACGCTGAAGTCAAGGCGCGCCAGGCCCCCCGTGCTGGTGTCGCCGGAAACGCCGGCCCCGCGCACTTCGGCGACCAGCCCCCGAGCGGCCAAGGCGGCCTGAAGCTTCGCCGGCAAGCTTTGCGACGCGGGAAGGCCAAGGCCGGCGGTGATGGAGTCGCCGAGGATTGTAACGACCGGCCGCCCCGGACGGGACGCCGCGACCGCCGCCTGAGACGAGGTCAAGATGGCGGCGAGCGCGCAAAATCCGAGCCGTCGGCGGCTGACCTGCCCCCGATCAGAGGGAGGATTTGCAAAAGGCGGCGAGCGATCAGGCATATAAACCCTATTTAGGATCAGAACCGCCGGCCTCAACGCCCCTAACGGATACGCCCAGCATGTCGATAACGCCTTTGTTGGAACTTTCGGGCGTCGGCTTGACCCTGCCCTCGGCGGCGGGGCCGGTCGCCATTCTGAACAGGGTCGATCTGCAAGTCTTCAAGGGCGAACGGGTGGCGGTGGTAGGTCCCTCCGGCTCGGGCAAGTCGTCCCTTATCGCGCTCGCGGCCGGGCTGGAGCAGCCGACTGAAGGCCAGGCCCGCCTGTTCGGCCGGGACCTGGCGACCCTTAACGAGGATGGCCGCGCCCGCCTGCGCCGCAACCGCGTGGCCCTGGTGTTTCAGACCTTCCATCTCCTGCCCAACATGACGGCGGAGGAGAATGTCTGCGCGCCGCTGGAGATCGCAGGCCGTGAGGGCGCCCGCGCTCTGGCTAAGGATTGGCTGGCGCGGGTAGGGCTGGCCGGCCGCATCCGCCATTATCCGCATCAGCTTTCCGGCGGGGAGCAACAGAGGGTCGCCCTGGCCCGCGCCCTGGCCGTGGGCCCGGAACTGTTGTTCGCGGACGAGCCCACCGGCAATCTGGATCAGGCCACCGCCGCCCAGGTGGCGGACCTGATGTTCAGCCTGATCGCCGAAAGCCGGGCGGCGCTGGTGCTGGTCACCCACGATCCGGCGCTGGCGGCGCGGGTGGACCGACAGGTGCGCGTGGCGGGCGGGCGGCTGCTCGCCGCATGAGGACCGCACTGATCTTCGCCCGGCGGGAACTTCGCGCCGGGGTCTCCGGGTTTCGCGTCTTTCTGGCCTGCCTGGCCTTGGGCGTGGCGGCCCTGGCGGCGGCGGGCTCCACGGCGGAAGCGTTTCGCCAAGGCCTGGCCAGCCAGGCGAGAAACATCCTGGGCGGCGACCTGGCCGCGTCGGTGGAGGGACGAAACTTCACCCCGACGGAGCGGGCCGCCTTCGCCCGGCTGGGCCGCACGACCGACACCCTGCGCGTGCGGGCCATGGCGGAGGGACCGGCGCGCCCAGGTCAAGACCCCGCCCGCCGCTTGGCGGAGGTGCGGGGCGTCGATCCCGCCTTCCCGCTGGCCGGCGTGGTGGAGCTTTCCGGCGGAGCCGGTCTTGCGGAGGCCTTGGCGGTGCGCAATGGACTGCCCGGCGCGGCGGTCGATCCCGCCCTGCTGGACCGTCTGGGCGTGAAGATCGGCGGCCGGCTCATGCTGGGCGACCTGCCCGTCATGGTCCGCGCAGCCCTGACGGCGGAGCCGGATCGGCTAAGCCGAGGTTTCGCCCTGGGTCCCACCGTCATGATCCGCCGCGATGTGCTGGCCCAGTCCGGCCTGATCGAGGCGGATGCACTCTATGGCGAAACCATGCGCCTCGCCCTTCGCCCCGGCCTTACACCGCCCCACGCGCTGGCCCTGCTGCACAAGGCGGGGCTGGGCGAGGGCGTGCGTCTGCGCCAGCGCAATGAGGCCGTGGCGGGGCTGAAACGCCTGATCGACCAGCTTGAGTTTTTCTTAAGTTTCATCGGCCTCGCGGCCCTCCTCGCAGGCGGCCTGGGCGTGTCCAGCGCGGTGACCAGCTATCTGGAGGCGCGCAAGCCGGCCATCGCCGTGCTCAAGGCCCTGGGGGCGGAGGGGACGCTGATCCGCAATGTCTATCTGATCCAAATCGGCGCGCTGGCGGGTCTGGGCATATTGATCGGGCTGGCCGTCGGCGCGGCCTCGCCGTTTCTGCTAGGCTGGATCGCCAAGGATCGCCTGCCCATTCCGGTGCTGTTCCAGCTCTATCCCGCCCCCCTGATCCAAGCTGGCGTGTTCGGCGCCCTTTCGGCGGCGGCCTTCAGCCTCCTGCCTCTGGCCAGAGCCCGCGCCACGCCGCCCTCCGCCCTGTTCCGCCGCGATCTGGTGGGGCGGATCGGCTGGGGACTGGAGGCGCTGGGGCTCGCCGTCGCCGCCATGGGCCTGGTGGGCCTGACGCTGGTCTCCGCCCCCAATGTGATCGTTGCGGCGGTGATGATCGCGGGCGTGCTGTTCGCCTTCGCCGTCCTGTGGCTGATCGGTCAGGCGGCGACCGCCCTGGCGGCGCGGGCGCGGGCCTTGTTCAGCGGCGCGATCCGCATCGGCCTGGCCAACCTGGCCGGCCCAGGCTCCGCCGCCCGCAGCGCTACGCCCGCCATCGGCCTTGGCGTCGCGCTCTTGACCGCCGTGGTGCTGATTCAGTCCAGCCTGCTCAGCCAGGTGCGCGATGTGGCGCCCACCACCGCCCCTTCCCTGATCCTGACCCAGATTCCGCCGGAGCGCGCAGGCGCGTTCGACGCCGTCATGGCCCAGGCCATGGGCGCCCTGACGCCCGATAAGTATCGCCGCTCTCCCTTCGCCACCGGCCGCATCATCGCCCTGAACGGAAAGACTGTGGATGTACGAAAGATCGAACCCTCCAAGCGCTGGGCGTTTGATCAGGACCTCAGCCTCACCACCCTGGCCGGCCCGCCGTCGGACGCCGCGCTAACCGCAGGCGCCTGGTGGCCAACCGATTATCAAGGGCCGCCTGAAGTGCTGCTGGATGCGGAGATCGCCAAGGCCGCGCATCTGAAGCCCGGCGACACGCTCACTATAAATCTGCTCGGCCGAGCGCTAGACGCGCGGATCGTCGGCCTGCGCCAGGTGGATTTCGGCAAGTTCGGGGCCAGCTTTCCCTTGATCCTCAACCCCTCCGCCCTGGCCGGCGCGGACCTGCGCGATCTGGCCATCGCCAAGACCACACAGGCGCAGGAGGCGTCGATCCTAAGCGCGCTGGGTCGGGCCTTTCCCGCCGTCAACGTCATCAGCGTGCGCGAGCAGTTGGAGGCGGCGGCCAAGCTGTTCGACCAGCTCGCCTGGGCCGTACGCGGCGCGGCCGGCGTGGCGGCCCTGGCCGGCCTCTTGGTCCTGACCGGCGCCATCACCGCCAGCGCCCAGGCGCGGGGGCGGGAGGCGGCGATCCTGAAGGTGTTAGGCGCCAGTCGGGGGCAGATCCTCGCCGCCTATGGGGTGGAGTTCGGCGCAGTCGGTCTGATCGCCGGCCTGGCCGGCGTAGCGCTGGGCGCAGCGGCCGCCTATCCCATCGTGGTGTTTGTATTCCAGGCGCACTGGAGCCTGGACTGGGGCGGAGTGGCCGCGGTGCTGCTGGCCACATCGGCCGTCGCGGGCGGCGGCGGACTCTGGGCGGCGATGATCGCGCTCGGCAAACGGCCTGCGCCTATTCTACGAGGAGAGTAGTCGGGGTGCGAAGGCGGCAGGCCGGCAGAGCCAACCTTTGGGGGGGGCGCCGCCTCCGCAAAAAGGTAATCCGGGGCGGGGATGGGGGTTCCGAGCGGGGCCGGAATATCTGGAGGTTAAATCTGCGTCGGCCAGCAAAGGCAATGTTGCGGCGGCCGGCAAGGTTGTAAAGCGAGCGCGTCTGCCAATCGTGATCATCCCAGACCTTAAGCCTGGGATGATGGTCTTTAGATGGGGCCGTCTAGCCCCCGCTGACACGAGAGGGGAGGAAAGGAAAAGTCCTAAAGCACGGACCCGCCGCGCAAGGCGCGGGCGACGAAGCTGACGATTAGGAGGATAATAAAAACCACGAACAGAAGCTTGGCGATCACCGCCGCCAGGCCCGCCAGGGCGAAAAAGCCGAAATAAGCCGCAGCAATCGCGACAATCAAGAAGACGAGCGCCCAACCCAGCATAGTCTTTACTCCGTTTAGACGCCGCAGAGAATGGCGCAGACGGTAAACGGTTCAGACGCTGAATTGTTCCTTGTCTAATGCAGAACAGGCGCGGCCGCAGGCTATAGGCAGGATGGCGACCTCCACGCCCCGCCGCGCGGCGTCTGTAACATCCGTGCACTCTTCCCCTGTCATCACCAGCCGCACGACCGCTTGGCCCGCCTCGACCCAGGTCTTCAGCATCTCACCCGAGACCTGATCCGGCGTGTGGCGCAGGGCGTCTCGCCGCGCTAGGGCGATCAGCTCGGCGGGCGCCGCAGCGCTCGCCACGATCCGGTCGGCCCGGCCCAGCACGCGCACGGCCTTGAGCGTCAGCAACTCAAGATCGTCCGGCGCATCCAGTCGCCAAAGGCCGCCCTGCCAGACGACAGGCCCGGCCAGCGCCGCCCGCGCCGCCGCAAGCGCCGCCTCCATATCCCCCACAAGCGCAGCAGCAGCCGCCGGCCCATCCAGTATGGCGCGCAGCACGGTGCGCCTTGCGTCGAGATCGGGCAGGCGGGCGCGGATTTCCGGCTGCAGCGTGCGAAACAGCGCCGCCACCCGGCCCAGGCCTTGCGGCCACTGCACCTCCAGCGCCGTGCGCAGGCGACTGCCCAGCAAGGGCGCCGACCCGCCTGTGCCAATCGCCCCTACCACCGCCCCGCGATCCACAATGGAGGGGGTCTGAAAGTCGCTGAGCGCCGGCCGATCCACCACATTGACCGGGACGCCGGCGGCGCGGGCGGCGGCGGCGGCGGGGCGGCAAAAGGCTTCGTCCCCCGCAATGAAGGCCAGGGCCGCGCCGACATAGGTTTCTGGATTAAACGCCGCGTCCTCAGCGGATATGCGAACCAGCTCGGCCGGCGAGCCGTCAAAAAGGCGAGCCTTGGCGTCGGCCTGCTCGCCCTTGCCGACAATGACGACGCGGCGCTCGGCCAGGGGAATGAAGGCGGGAAAGACATCCATGGCCTTACGCCTCCGCTAAAGCCTCGCGTGTGTCTACATCGAACAACACGCCCGAATCGGTGGTCGGCACGCGCGCCAGCTTGGTCCCCAGCCCCTCCAGCAGGGCCCGCGCGCCCCGGTCGCCGGACAGATCGGCCAGGCGGGGAAAAAGTTGGGCGGCGATCAGGGCCGGATGGCCGAGCACGCCATCGACTTCAGGGATCGCGGCATCGGCCTCGGTCAGGGCAGCGGCGAGTTGGGCCGCAAGACCATAGGGAATGCGGGGCATGTCGCCGAGAAAGACGAAGGCGGCGTCCGTATCGGCCGGCAGGGCGGCGATGGCGGCTTTGAGCGAGGCGGACAGGCCCTCGCGCCAGGCCTCCACCGGGACATGGCGTAGACGGTGCCCCACGCCCTGTTTTTCGGCGAAGGCCTGGCCCGCCCCCCATACTGCAGCTCCCTCCGCACCCGTCGCCAGCCAGACGGACCTAACCGGCGCGGCGAAAGCTGCGGCCATCGCGCCGTCAAGCAACACGCCGCTGCGCCAGGGAGCGAGCAGCTTGCCCCCGCCGAACCGGCTTCCGGCGCCCGCCGCCAGCACAATCGCCTCCAGCCTCTGCGGCGTTGACTCAGCAGCGCTAGGTTTGATCTTCACAACGCGATATCCATCTAGTGTGCATAACGAGCCCGCTGATTGATGACACCCTACGACCTCGCCGCTGATCCTGCGACGCCCAACCTGGGGCGCGGGCGGTCGGCTGAGCCGAATATGGTCGCGCCCCTGGTCGACGCCTTTCATCGGCGGATCGATTATGTGCGGGTCTCGGTCACGGATCGCTGCGATCTGCGCTGCACCTATTGCATGGCGGAGCATATGACCTTCCTGCCCCGAGCGGAGGTGTTGACGATAGAGGAGCTGGATCGCGTCGCGTCGGCCTTCGTCGCGCTGGGGACGCGTAAGCTGCGTTTGACCGGGGGAGAGCCCCTGGTGCGCAAAGGCTTTATGTCGCTAGTCCGCAGCCTGTCGCGCCATCTTGAGACCGGCGCGCTGGATGAGCTGACGCTGACCACCAATGGAACCCGGCTGGCGGACTTCGCCGAAGAGCTGGCGGGCTGTGGCGTCCGTCGCATCAATGTGTCCCTGGATACGCTCGATCCCCTGCACTTTTCCAAGATCACGCGCGGCGGCGATCTGGCCAAGGTGCTGACGGGCCTCGCCGCCGCCAAAGCGGCCGGCCTCAAGATCAAGATCAACACCGTGGCCTTGCGCGAGGACAACCGCGCCGAAATTCCAGCCATGATGCAGTGGGCGCATGCAGAGGGGTTTGACCTGACCCTGATCGAGACCATGCCCATGGGCGAGGTCGACGTGGACCGCACCGATCAGTTCGTCTCCCTAACCGAGATGCAGGACGAGTTGGCCGCCGTCTGGACTCTGACGCCGGAGGCCTACGTCACCGGCGGGCCGGCCCGCTATATGCGCGTGAAGGAGACGGGCGGGCGGATCGGCTTCATCACGCCGCTCAGCCACACCTTCTGCGAGAGCTGCAACCGGGTGCGCGTCACCTGCACCGGCACCCTGCACACCTGCCTGGGCCAGGACGACGCCACGGACCTGCGCGGCCCCCTTCGCGCCTCGCGCCAGGACGACGCGCTTGTCGCCGCAATCCGGTCGGGCATAGCCGGCAAGCCCAAGAGCCACGACTTCAAGATCGCACCGGGCGCAGGCCCGGCTGTGGCGCGGCACATGTCGCGGACGGGCGGCTGAAATGCGCGTCCTGCTGTTTGGCCCCCTGCGCGACGTGGCCGGCTGGCGGGAGCGGACGCTCACCCCGGCGCCGCTAAGTCTCTCATCCCTGCGCACAGCCTTGGCCGATGAAGACGCCGCCCTGGGCGCGGCTCTGGACCGCCCCGGCGTGCAGGTCGCAGTGGATAAGGCGATTGTGCGGGGCGATCTAGACCTTCACGCCGGTTGCGAAGTCGCCTTTCTGGCCCCTATGAGCGGGGGCTGACTATGATCATCCGCCTACAGACGGAAAGATTTGATCCGGGCGCCCTCCTCTCCGCCTTCTGCAACAGACGGGGCGATGTCGGCGCGGTGGTGAGCTTTACCGGCCTGGTGCGCGGCGAGGCGGGCGGGGTCGAGGCGCTGGAGCTTGAGGCCTATCCCGGCTTTACCGAGACGGAGATTGAGCGCGAGGCGCAGGCGGCGATAGAGCGTTTCGCCCTTCTGGACGTGATGGCGCTGCATCGGATCGGCCGGATCGCGCCGGGGGAGGCCATCGTCTTCGTCGCCACCGCCGCCGCGCACCGCCGTGCGGCGTTTGAGGCGGCGGACTTCCTGATGGACTATCTGAAGAGCCGGGCTCCGTTCTGGAAGAAATCCCACGGCCCGGACGGCGCCCGCTGGATCGAACCCACGGCTAAGGACTATGAAGACGCAAAGCGGTGGACCAAGGACCTGACATGAACGCGCCGACGCCCAATATTCAGCCCCTGCCCACACGCGGTGGCCGGATCGATGAAAGCCGCCCCTTTAAGCCGGTGCGCATCGCCGTCCTGACGATCTCCGACACCCGCGATGAAGAAAGCGACACGTCCGGCCATATCCTGGCGGAGCGAGTGCAGGGGGCGGGCCATATCCTGATGGGCCGGGATCTGGTGCGCGATGATATCGCCGCCATCCGCGCCCGGGTGAACGGCTGGATCGACGAGGGTGTCGAGGCCATCATCACCACCGGCGGCACGGGCCTGACCGGGCGCGATGTGACGCCCGAAGCGCTGGAGCCCCTATTCGACAAGCGGATCGAAGGGTTTTCGGTCGTGTTTCACATGGTGAGCTATGCCGCCATCGGCCTATCCACCCTGCAAAGCCGGGCCACGGCGGGGTTAATCCGGGGCGTGTTCGTCTTCTGCCTGCCGGGCTCCAACGGCGCGTGCAAGGATGGCTGGTCCGTCATTGGCCCTCAGCTCGACAGCCGCCACGGCCCTTGCAATATGGTGGAGCTGATGCCCCGCCTGTTGGAAAAATAAGCCGCGTGACCTCAAGCCTTACCCATATCGACGCCGAAGGCCGGGCCCGCATGGTGGATGTGTCGCACAAGGCGGAGACTGCGCGGGAGGCCGTGGCCGCGGGCCAGGTCCGCATGGCGCCCGAAACCCTGCGTCTCGCCCTGACAGGCGCCGGCAAGAAGGGCGATGTGCGGGCCGCCGCCGAGATCGCCGGCGTTATGGCCGCCAAGCGCACCGCCGACCTCATCCCGCTGTGCCACCCCCTGGCCCTGACCTCCGTCAAGGTCGAGGTGTCGGAAAC
>Ga0116226_10004195_pt1 | contig 12730 bp, 13 predicted proteins | sample S1TSphfallax_FD_89692 | JGI IMG/M metagenome (GOLD analysis project Ga0116226, IMG submission 89692) | Host-associated microbial communities from peat moss isolated from Minnesota, USA - S1T2_Fa - Sphagnum fallax MG | ecosystem: Host-associated > Plants > Peat moss > Unclassified | place: USA... | reverse complement strand
GGGTGGCTGATGATGGCGAACGTGCGGCGGCGGGCTATTTCGGTGGCGAGAGACATAGGGAAAACCTAAAAAAAGAAGGACTTCTTTTTTGAAAAAAAGAAGCAAAAAACTTTTACTCAACGGCACACGCGATTCACTTTCAAATGGCCACGTGCGTCATGAGCAAAAGTTTCTTGGTTCTTTTTTTCAAACAAGAACGGCTTCCTTCCTTCCGCAACCACCAGACTTTAAAACCCGAACGGTCGAAGCCGGGTGGACCGCAAGCCGCGACGCCGGCCGGGTCGGGCGAGGCGCCAGATTGCCGCCGCAGTTCGGGCACGTGAGGTGCAACACCTCCGAAGCACAGTCGGCGCAAAACGTGCACTCATACGTGCAAATTCGGGCGTCAGCGGAGTCCGGCGGCAGATCGCGGTCGCAGCATTCACAATTCGGGCGCAGCTCAAGCATTTTTGCCTCCAGGGCTCAGTGCGGCGTCGCGGCACGCGCCGCATCCACAACGCCGCGAATGGCATCGACAACCGCTTCCGGCTGGTCGTTTTGAATATAATTCCCCGAACCCGCAATCAGGACGTTCCGCCCCTGGGTGGAGCGCCGTGCCAACGCTTCGTGGCCCGCGGTCCAGGCCGCGGTAAACTGCGCCCGCTGCGCGTCGGTCAGGCCAGCAAAGCTTGCCATGGTGTTTCCCGCGGTCAGCACCACCAACGGCATGCCGCCCAGATCGCCGCTCGCGGAATCGAGTTCGTCATCGTCGGCCGGCGGATGTCCGCCGCCCTCAGTGGTCGGCATGAAATTCTCCGCCTCCGACACCAGCGCATCGTTCTGCGACACCCGCATCCATTGCTGCGTCAACGCCACGAGCAAAGCCGGGTCCGGATGGTCCGGATCGCTCGCCGACGGCAGGCAGTCAGCGACCTTGGCACTCGGCGGCTTGGCCGGGTCCGCGGCCGCGATCGTCGCCCGACAGGCCCGCATGCCATCCGTCATGGCGCGAAACCGCCGATAGGCTGCCCCGCGCTCCGCATCGCTGGATTTCGCGGTGAAATCCTCCCACTGATGCGCGAAAGACGGATCGACGAGCACCATGCCCGCGACTTCATTCTTGTGCATGGCCGCGAACAGCGTGGCGTACAGGCCGCCGATCGAATGGCCGACCAGAACAATCGGCGTCGGGATCGGTGCGGCCAAGATCAGGTTCTGCAAATCATCCACGATATTGGCCGCATCCGCCGTCCGCCCCGGCGCGTCGGAAAAGCCGAAGCCCGCCCTGTCATAAGCGCAGGCACGGGTAAACGACGCCACCCGGCCTTGCACATGCCGCCAGACGCTCATGCTACTGCCCAGCCCCGCCTCGAACAGCACGGTCGGCGCGCCGCTGCCGGTGCAATACAGATTGAGATGCCGCCCGCCGGCGACCGCGACCAATTGCTGCGGATGTGAAAACACCTCCGACGCCACGTCCTCCGGCGGCGCGGCCGCGGCCAGCATCACCATCGCGGCGCGCCAAAATTTCCCTAGGGCCAACCGCGTTCTCCTATGCAAAAAGAAATTAAGCAGTTCTTTTTTGAAAAAAAGAACCAAAAAGCTCATATTTATTGCGGGCAGGATCCAATTGGCCCTTTCGGACCGCCTGCGGGCAGCAATCGGCAAAAGTTTTGGTGCTTTTTTTCAAAAAAGAACTGCTTCCTTATCACTTCAGTCCCGCGAGCAACAACCGCCCCGCCACGACCGTGAGATTTGGGTTCCGGTAAGGATCATTGGCGAGTCCCTCGCCCCAGCGCTGCCGCATCCAAGCCGCCCCCGCCCTCATCGTGCGCGGCCGCCTGGCATATCGAAGCCGCGCCTGCGGCACCCAAACCGTCCGCAATCCCCGCGCCGCGAGCCGCAGACACAGATCGACCGCGGCAAAATCCCCCGCCGACGCCGAAAGCCCGCCGGCCGCCGTGAACACCTCGCGCCGTATTGCCAAGGCATCGCCACTCACCGCCGCCACGCTCCGCGCCAGCGCAAACTGCCCACGGTACCCAGGATCAGCCGCATCGGAAGGCGGTGCCAGCGTGGTCACCACCCGCTTCGGATCGAGCCAGTAGCCGGTGTGTTGCCACCGCCCGTCCGGCCCGAGCAGCAGCGCCCCGGCCGCGCCGATTTCCGGCCGCAGCGCCTGCGCCACCAACGCATGCAGCCAGCCATCATCCTGCGGGCGTAAATGCTTGCCCAGGAACACCAGCACCGCCCCCGTCGCCTGTGCCGGGTCTTTCACAATCTCGATCCGCGCGCGGTCCCAGGCGCCGTCAGCCACCGCCGCCGGCGCCAGTGTCACCAGCGACACCACCGGCAGGGGATCGGGCAGCGTGAACCGCACCAACGGCCATTGCGGCAGCGCCGGATCGGTCTCGACCCGCGCCGCGTCCCGCACCAGCCGCGCCACCGCCCGCCCCGCGGCGTCCCGGCACCGCGCCGCGTGGGAGGCGGAAAACGACGTCGCCGACTGCCGCCAGTGATACAAAACCAACGGCAAATGCCGCACCCGGTCCGGCCCAACCTCTTCCACCACGCGCAGCGCCAGGTCGAAATCCTGCGCCCCCTCCATATCCCCGCGCAGCCCGCCCAGCCGCGTCACCAGCGTCCGCCGATAGGCCGCGAGGTGACACACCAGGTTCTGCGACAGCAACAAATCCGGATTCCAGCCCGGCTTGAAATAGGGCCGCACCCGCCACCCGTTCACAATCTGGTCCTCATCGGAAAACACCAGATCGAGTTTGGGGTCCGCGGCAAACGCAAAGGCAACCGCGGCCAGCGCATGCGGCGCCAGCACATCGTCATGGTCCAGGAACGCAACGTAATCGCCGTCCGCATGCACCAGCGCCGCGTTCGACGCCGCCGAGATGCCGCCCCGCGCCGCAAGCCTCACGATGTGAATGCGCGTATCGCCCTCGCATTCCGCCAGGCACACCGCGACCGCGGGATCGGCCGACGCATCGTCGGCAATCACCAATTCCCAGTTCTCAAATATCTGCCCGCGCACCGACGCAATGGCATCGCGCAGCCAAACCGGATGGGGATCGTGCACCGGCATCACCACGCTGATGCGCGGCGCGCGCCGCAATGATGCGACACGCGCCCGCCATTCCGCCGGCGCCGGCTCGCTTTTCAGCCAGCTTGCATAGGCGCGGTCAACGACCCGCTCGGGGCGCTGACGCCTTCGCCATGCATTCCAGAAGGCAGCCGTTCTTTTTTGAAAAAAAGAACCAATAAACTTTCGCTTATCTTGAATAGAACTCGACGACGAGGTTTGGCTCCATCGTGACGGGGTATGGGACATCGTTCAGTTTCGGTGTCCGCACGAAGCGGCCTTTCATGGCGCGGTGATCGACCTCGATATACTCCGGCACATCGCGCTCCGGGCTCTGCACCGCGTCGAGCACGACCACCATCTGCTTGGATTTCTCCTTCACCTCGATCACGTCGCCGTCGCGCACTAGGAAGCTCGGAATATTCACCTTCTTGCCGTTCACGGTAATATGGCCGTGATTGACGAACTGCCGCGCGGCGAACGGCGTGATCGCGAACTTCATCCGGTAGATCACCGCATCCAGCCGGCGCTCCAGCAAATCGACGAGGTTTTCCGACGTATCGCCGCGGCGGCGCACCGCCTCCTCGTAATACTTGCGAAACTGCTTTTCGCTGATGTTGCCGTAATAGCCCTTCAGCTTCTGCTTGGCCATGAGCTGGACATTGAAGTCCGAGGGCTTGCTCTTGCGCCGCTGGCCGTGCTGGCCGGGGCCGTAATCCCGCTTGTTGATCGGCGATTTCGGCCGGCCCCAAAGATTGACGCCCAGATGGCGGTTGATCTTGTACTTGCTTTCGGCGCGCTTGGTCATGCGCTGCCCTTTCGTGTTCTGTGCCCCGTTTGGGCTTGTTGCACCGGTAGGCCGCATGGAAGACATGCGACGGGCGCGGACCCCGAAGGTCCGTCCACGTTCCCGGCAGTGAAGCCGCGCTGGCTAGGCTGCGCGGTGGGCGAAGTCAAGGAAGGAAGAACTTCTTTCTTGAAAAAAAGAAGCAAAAAACTTTTAACTGTTGGCAGCCGTGCCCCATCCGAAATGTGCCACGGCTGCCAATAAGTAAAAGTTTTTGGTTTTTTTCAAAAAAGAACTACTTACTTTCCTATGATCCAACGTCACGACATCATCTGGCTAGGCGTCAGCGCCGGCGTCACCGGCGGCCTGACCGGCGGCCTGATGCTCGGCATCGGCCTCGCCATGGTGGTGAACCACATCTACGGCGGCTTCGTGTTCATCATTCCCGGCGCGCCCGCCTCCGGCCTCATCGGCTGGCTCCTGGCGCGCCGGCTCGCGGCGCAGCTAAATAGTTAACCCGCCAGCGCGTCCTTCACCTGCTTGGCCGGCGAGAAGGCCAGCTTGCGGGAGGCAGCAATATCAATGACTTCGCCGGTTGACGGGTTGCGGCCCTGCCGCGCCGGGCTGTCCTTCACCTTGAACTTGCCGAACCCGGGAAGGTTTACCTCCTCGCCCTTCTTGGCGGCATCGACAATGGCGCCGGTCACCGCATCCACCGCCTTCTTGGCCGCGTTCTTGTCCACGCCCGCTGTGCTCGCGACGTGATCGATAAGGTCCGCTGTCTTCACTTGGGGTCTCTCTCAAGTAGTGTGGCCGCTGCTAAGAGCACACGCGCGCCGCCCTGTCACCCCGCCCGATCAAGGATTCCGGGCATTGGACAGCATGCCGCCATGCGCGCGACGATGGCCGGCACGTCCGCGACGTCGTGATACAGCCCAAACCCCACCCGCAGCACGTCCCCTCGCACGTCGGTCACCACCCCGCCCGTCGCCAGCGCCGCCTGCCAGGCCGCCGCATCTGGCGACCGGTAGGCCAGGAAATTGCCCCGGTCAGGCGATCCGGCCGGCACCACCAGGTTCTTCCGGCCAAGCCCGGGCAGATGCGCCGCCCGATCGATGAATGCCGTCTGCAGCGCCTGCGCCCTGGCACGAACCTGGCCCGCATCGACCCCAATCCGTTCAAGCCAGTCCATCACCGCGTTCAAACGGTACAGAGCCGAAGGGTCGAACGTCGCCCCCATGAAGCGGGCGCCATCTGTCGCATAGGCCACGCGCGCGTCACGCGGGGCTGCCAGCGCGCCAAACGCCGCATACCACCCGGTATCACGCGGCCGAGGTGCGGCGCCCGGCGGACACACCATGAAACAGGCCCCCTCGCCCGCCATGGCATATTTATAACCGCCACCGAGATAGAATGCCCGCCCGGCGAGCCGCGACAGATCCGTCGGCAGCGCCATGAACCCGTGATAGCCGTCGATTACCACCAGCGTGTCGGCCGCCGGCACCGCGCCCACCATCGCCTCCAGATCGGCCACCACGTACCCTGAATTGAATAATACATGGCTAACGAAAATCATGTCGTAATAACGTGTGGCCGCCTCGCCCGCGAACCGGGCGGCAAAATCATCGAACGGCGCCGCCGGTACCGTGGTCAGCTCGATCAGCCCGTCCTCCGCCAGGCGCGCGGCCTGGCGCGAAAAACTGTGGAATTCGCTGTCGGTGGTCAGCACGCGCGGCACGCGGTCCGTCGGCAGGCATGAAAACAGCCGCACCACGAATTCATGCGTATTCGGCGCAAACGCGATCGCGCCCGAATCCGCGAGCCGCAAATGGCGTGCGAGATGGCGTTGTGCGGCCGGAACGACATCCTCGAACACAGAAGACCATTTGTCGTCCCACCGCGTCGCCGCGTCCTGCCACGCGCGCATATGGGCTTCATAGGTAACGTCGGGCCATAAATGATGGCTGTGCGCGGCGAGGTGCAAGCGCCCCCCGCCCCCCGCCAGCGCGCGCGAAAAATACGGCTTCAGCGACGCAAATGCAGTCACAGCTTGGTACGCAACGACCACAGTTCCGGAAACAGCCGCAATTCCATCGCCCGCGACAGGTACGGCACACCCGAACTCCCCCCGGTGCCGCGCTTGAAGCCGATAATCCGTTCCACCGTGCGCAGATGCCGAAAGCGCCATTGCTGAAACCGGTCATCGACATCCACCAGCTTTTCCGCCAGATCGTAAAGGTCCCAGTGTTTATCGACGTCGCCGTAAACCTCCAGCCACGCTGCCTCCACTGCCGGGCTCGGCTCATACGGCGCCGACCAGTCGCGCATCACCGTATCGTCCGGCACCGCAAACCCGCGCCGCGACAGCAGCAGCAGCGCCTCGTCATACAGGCTGGGGGCGGCCAGGGTCGCGCGCAGCAAATCGTAATGTTTCGGGTCATCGCGGTGCACGTCGATCAGCCGCGAATCCTTGTTGCCAAGCAGAAACTCCAATTGCCGGTATTGATACGACTGAAACCCGGAGCTCGCCCCCAGATGCGCCCGCAAGCGCCCGTAATCATGCGGAGTCATGGTCGAAAGCACATCCCACGACTGGATAAGTTGCAGTTGCACCCGCCCCACGCGGGCGAAAATCTTCAACGTATCCTCCACCGCGTCCAGCCGGATCAGACGTGCGGCTTCCGCCAGTTCATGCAGCAGCAACTTGATCCATAATTCGCTGGCCTGATGAATGACAATGAACAGCATTTCGTCATGGTCATTGGACCGCGGCCGTTGCGCCGCCAGCAGCAGATCCAGGCACAGGTAGCCGCCGTAACCTTCCTCTCGGCTGATGTCCCAGATGATTGCGTTTTCTGCTCGCGTTGTCATGAGGGCCTACCTAAGAAAAAGAACTGCTTTCTTATTTCGCATCAAACTCGCCACCGAAGCCGCCAAAGCAAAACCAACCCCAACGGCCAAATCCACCGCCTCGGCCCCATTGGGCACCAATCGAAACACCAGCGCCGCCAACGTCGCGCCGATTGTCTGCCCCGTTAGCCGCGCGGTCGCCAGCATGCCGCCCGCCGCCCCCGCGCGCAAACGCGGTGCCGCAGCCAGCATGGTGCGATTATTTGGCGCCTGGAAGAAACCAAATCCCAGCCCACACAAGCCCATGCGCCACACAATGTCCAACGTGGACGCCCCCGCCGGCAGCAACGCCAGCAATCCCAGTCCGGCCGCCAGCGCCGCCATGCCCGCGCCCCCCAGGATCGCCGCTGGAAACCGGTCCGAAAGCCGCCCCGCCAGCGGCGCCACAATCCCCAGCGCCACCGGCCACGGCGTCATCAACAATCCCGTCTGCACCTGGTCGCGATGCAGCACCGTCTGGAAATAGAACGGCAGTGCCAGGAACACGAGCATTTGCGCGGTAAACGCACACACCGACGCGCAAACCGACAGCGCGAACACCCGAATGCGCAGCAAATCAACCGGTATCAGCGGCAGCGCCGAACCGGCCTCCCGCCGCAGAAGCGCAACCACCGCCGCCACGCCCGCCACGATTTCCCCCGCCGCCAGCACCCCCCCGCCACGCGCCTGGGTCGCAGTGTCCACGCCGACAAACAGCAGCCCGAACATCGCCGCATTCAGCCCCGCACTCGTCCAGTCGAACCGCCGGGCCGACCGTTCCGACCACGGCAAAGCCCACGATCCCAGCGCGATATTCACCAACCCGATCGGCACATTGACGGCAAACAGCCACTCCCATGACCCCACCGCCAGAATGCCCGCCGCAATGCTCGGTCCTAGCGCGGACGCCGCCGACACCACCAGCGCGTTCAACCCCACCCCGCGCCCCAACGCCGCCTGCGGATAAGTGAACCGCACCAGCGCCCCGTTCACCCCCATGATGCCCGCGCCGCCAAACCCCTGCGCTGCCCGCGACACCACGAGTGCGCCGAGGCTATGCGACAGCGCGCACGCCAGCGACCCCGCGGTAAACACCACCAACCCGCCAATATAAACCCGCCGATACCCGATCCGCTCGCCCAGCGCGGCCGCCGGCAACAGGCTCACGACAATGGCGATCTGGTAGGCATTGATCACCCACACCGACTCCGCGGGGCTCGCCTGCAACTGCCGCGCGATGGTCGGCAACGCAATGTTGGCCACCGACGCATCGAGCACCGCCATGGTGATCCCGACCGCAATCGCCAGCATCGCCCAATAGCGCAGCGGCGTCGGCAAGCCGTCCGGATGCACGATTTTCGACAGGTTCAAACTCCGGCGCGCGTTCTCGAAGGGCTGTCTTATCCGGCCCCCATCACGGCGTCACGCCGGCGCCGCGCGCGTTGCGAACGCCGCCTCCCAATGGCGGCCGTCGAACGGCCGCGGCCGAAGCAACGCAATATCGACATCGTCGAGGCACCGCACATTCACGTCGATCTTGTCCGGATCGGAGCGCGGCACATAAAATGGATGAATACCGCAAACCTTGCAGAAAGTGTGCCGGGCGATGCCGGTGTTGAATGTGTAGGTCGTCATATCATCGGCGCCGCTGAGCAGGCGAAACCGTTCCGGTGGCACGATCAGATGCAGAAAACCCTTTTTTGTGCATATGGAACAGTTGCACGCGGCGGCCGAGGCCAGGTCCGCGGACACTTCGAAGCGAACTCTTCCGCAATGGCATCCGCCGGTGTAGGTTTCTGGCATGCAAATTCCTCTTCGTAACCAGAACGGAAGGAAGACCGTCTTTTTTGAAAAAAAGAAGCAAAAAATTTTTGCCTATTATTGCGGAGGTGGAACACCGAACAGCCTTGCATCCCATTTCCATTTCTGTGGTGCACCGACCGTCATCCCGGCGGCGTCCGGATGGGCGGGCGCGAAGGGCACGCCACCGTTGTGTTGTATTTACATCATTATGACTTGCCGGACGGCGCGGGCTTCAGCGAGGCGGTCGAAGGCGGCGTTTATATTGTTTAGCGCGAGTGTGTGGGTGAGAAGCCGGTCAACCGGGAGGCGCCCGGCCTTGTACAGCGCCACATAGCGGGGGATATCGCGCAGCGGCACCGAGGAGCCCATGTAGCTGCCACGGACGGTGCGTTCCTCGGCAACCAGGCTGACGGCCGGGACGGAAAATTGTTTCGAGGGGTGCGGCAGGCCGGTGGCAATCGTGGTGCCGCCGCGGGCGGTGGCGGCATAGGCGTGGGCGAGGACGGCTTCGCTGCCGACGGATTCGATGACATAGGCCGCACCCCCGCCGGTGATGGCGCGGATCGTTTCGACCGCGTCGGGGCCGGCCTGGACCGTGTGGGTGGCGCCGATGGTCGTCGCCAGCGCCAGTTTTTCCGCCACCGTGTCGATGGCGACGATCGGGTAGGCGCCGGCCGCCGCCGCTGCCAGCACGGCCGCGAGGCCCACGCCGCCCAGGCCAAAGACGGCGACCGACGCGCCGGTTTGCACGCGCGCGGTGTTGAGCACGGCACCGGCGCCGGTCAGCACCGCGCAGCCGAACAGGGCGGCGATTTGCGGCGGCAGATCGGCGTCTATTTTGACGGCGGAACGGGTGTTGGCGACGACATATTCGGCGAAGCCGGAGACGCCGAGATGGTGGTGGATCGGGCCTTCGGGCGCGTCGCACCAGCGGCGGCTGCCGCCGAGCAGGGTGCCGGCGGTGTTGGCGGCTGCCCCTGGCTGGCAGAGGGCGGGACGGCCTTCGGCGCAGGGCAGGCAGGTGCCGCACATCGGAACGAACGAGAATACGACATGGTCGCCGGGGGAAAAGCCGGTGGTGTGAGGGCCGAGGGCTTCGACGACGCCGGTGGCCTCGTGGCCGAGGACCATGGGCATCGGGCGGGGGCGGCTGCCTTCGATGACGGAGAGGTCGGAATGGCAGAGGCCGGCGGCGGTGACGCGGACGAGGAATTCGCCGGGTCCCGGGTCGGAAAGTTCCAGGTTCTCGATGCGAAGCGGTTGCGATTGGGCGTAGGGGCGCGGCAGGCCCATGGCGCGGAGCAACGCGGCGCGGGTTTTCATGGCGGGCTCTCCTGTAGGATCAAGAACGCGGCGCCGGCGGGCGGCACGCATCACCTGGCGCTGCCGCTACGCAGGTTGGCGCGTGGTAGCAAGCTTTCGCAGGGCCATTTGCATCATTATCGCGCTGCCAACTGACAGAACTTTGCCGCCAACCGGTCCAACACAGTAACGCCAAACTCGGTTGCTGCGATGCCTGGAGAAAGTAGGATTGGAACACCAAGCTCACCAAGAAGAGGAAGAACACAAAGAAAAGGAAAGTTTGAATGTCGTTTTTAATTCATCGATTTCTTTACAATCATTGCGGGAAACACACACGTCAATCAGCCGTGTCGAGGACTCACAACAAAATCCCTCATCAATAAATCAATGGTCAAAGAAGTTGCAACCCGGACCCCGGCCCACTTGCGAACCGCTTTGCCGTGCATTCTCTTTGTGTGCTTCCACTTCTTGGTGAGCTTGGTGTTGCACTTGACTTTCGCCCGGAACATCCGGTCGCGGCCTCCGCCCAACCGGTCAAATTCATTCTGACGAGGTAGTCGTAGCGCCGCGCGTCACACCGACTGTTCCGCGGTCAATCGTTGCAGGGCAGCACGCACCCTATCGCCGATCGGAACTGATTTGCGGGTGGCGCGGTCGACGAAAACATGCACGAACCAGCCTTCAGCCGCCGGTTCGGCGTGGCCTTCGATAAAGAGGCCGATGCCGTATCGGACGCTGGAGCGGCCGAGTTTTTCGACGCGCAGGCCGGCTTGCAAGATTTGCGGAAATTCGATCGGCGCCAGGAATGTGCAGTGGGATTCGGCGCACAGGCCGATTTGGGCGCCGGTGTGGATGTCGAGGCCGCCCTCGCGGATAAGCCAGGTGTTTATAACCGTATCGAAGTAGCTGTAATAGGTCACGTTGTTGACGTGGCCGTAGACGTCGTTGTCCATCCAGCGGGTGGGAATAATCTGAATGTAGGGGTAATCGGCGCGCGTCATAAAGAGAACAGCAGTTCTTCTTTGAAAAAAAGAACCAAAAAACTTTTATCCGTTTCGGCTAACACACGTGTTCCCTTTGAGCCGGCGCACCGCCGCAATGAGCAAAAGTTTTTTGCTTCTTTTTTTCAAACAAGAAGAACTTCCTTCCCTCTACGCCCCCAACCCTGAGAACAGCGGCGTCGAAAGATACCGCTCCGCAAACGAAGGCACGATGCCGACAATCAGCTTGCCTTTGTTGGCGGGGTCCTTGGCGAGCGCCACCGCCGCATGCAGCATGGCGCCGGAAGATATGCCCACCGGCAGCCCGTCCAACCTGGCGGCGCGGCGCGCGGCGGCCAGCGCCTCGCGTTCGGACACGGTAATCAGCCGGTCGATTTCCGCCATGTCCAGCACCGTGGGCTGGAATCCCGGCCCGATGCCCTGGATGCCGTGCGGCCCCGGTTCGTCGCCGGAGAGCACAGCGCTTTCGGCCGGTTCCACGCCGACGATGGTAAACCCCGGGCGGCGGCTCCGCAGTGCACGTCCGATGCCCGTCAGCGTCCCGCCGGTCCCGAGGCCGCCGATGACTATGTCCACTTGCCCCGCGCTGTCGGTCCAGATTTCCTCGGCGGTGGTGGCTTCGTGGATGTCGGGGTTGGACGGGTTGTCGAACTGCCGCGGCATCCAGGCGCCCGGGGTTTTAGTAACGATTTCGTTGGCCCGCGCGATCGCCCCCGCCATGCCGAGTTTTTGCGGCGTGAGCTCCACCTGCGCGTCCATGAGGCGCAGCATGCGCCGGCGCTCGATCGAGGCGCTTTCCGGCATGGTGACGATGAGCCGGTAGCCGCGCGCGGCGGCCACGAAGGCGAGTGCTATGCCCGTATTGCCGCTGGTGGGCTCCACGAGGATGGATTTGCCAGGCGTGATCAGGCCCGCGCGCTCGGCGGCATCGATCATGCCGAGGCCAATGCGGTCCTTCACCGATCCCAGCGGATTGAAGAATTCCAGCTTCACCGCGAGGTCGGCGACGAAGCCTTCCTCGGCGGCCAGGCGCGGCAGGCGCACCATGGGCGTGCCCCCGACCGTTTCCAGCACGCTGCCATATATACGTCCGCGAGGGGATGCTGTAGAAGGCACGCCAGCGCTACGTGGAATTCTTTTGGACATTGCGGCATCCCGGAGAGTAAGCTGGGCGGAACTTTACAACACCCGTGACCGGAGTCGGTAAAAAGCGTGCCGGCCTGGGCCAGGTCGGCCTTGGGCAAAATGGGGGAAATGGAGTTGGGGCGATGATGGTCAGACGCGACCGGGGCATGTTGGCGACGCTGATCATGCTGGATGTCGCCTTTCATGCCGGGCGCACGAGCGCCGTGAGTGCGGCCGACATCGCCGACAGGGCGGGTCTGGCGCGCCGGGGTATTGAACCCTTGCTACAGACCCTGTCCAGGTCCGGCTTGCTGGAGAGCATCCGCGGTCCCCGCGGGGGCTATCGCCTGGGCCGGCCGCGGCGCGACATCACGCTGGAGGAGGTCATGCGCACGGCGCAGGCCGAGGACGCCGCCGGCAGCGATGACGGGCCGAGCGGCGATCTGCAGTCCGGCGTGGTGGAAAAGCTGTGGGCCGAGCTGGACGAGGAAGTGGCGGGCCGCCTGAAGAAGATCACGCTCGAGGACATGATCCGGCGCGCCGAGGCGGCCGGTTTCGCCCGCCCATTGGCGGAACCGATCACCTTCTCCATTTAGGAGGTTAGCAAGTAGTTCTTTTTTGAAAAAAAGAACCAAAAAACTCTTGCCAATTGCGCGTGGCACGTCGGACGCCATGAGCAAAAGTTTCTTGCTTCTTTTTTTCAAAAAGAAGTCCTTCCTTTCTTTCGAGGCACGAATGACCAAGCTCTCCGCC
>Ga0116226_10004194_pt1 | contig 12731 bp, 13 predicted proteins | sample S1TSphfallax_FD_89692 | JGI IMG/M metagenome (GOLD analysis project Ga0116226, IMG submission 89692) | Host-associated microbial communities from peat moss isolated from Minnesota, USA - S1T2_Fa - Sphagnum fallax MG | ecosystem: Host-associated > Plants > Peat moss > Unclassified | place: USA... | reverse complement strand
GTCACGGTGCCGACCTTGGGGTTGGGCATCAGGCCGCGCGGGCCCAAGACCTTACCCAGACGGCCGACCAGGGCCATCATGTCCGGGCTGGCGATCACGCGGTCAAAGTCCAGGAATCCGCCCTGGATGCGCTCCACCAGATCTTCGGCGCCGACGATATCGGCCCCGGCGGCGGTGGCTTCATCAGCCTTGCCGCCCCGCGCGAAGACGGCGACGCGAACATCGCGCCCCGTGCCCGAGGGCAGGTTGACCACGCCGCGCACCTGCTGGTCCGCATGGCGGGGATCGACGCCGAGGTTGACGCTGATCTCGACGGATTCGTCGAACTTGGCCTTGGCGTTGGCCTTTACGGTTGCGATGGCCTCATCCAGGCCATGCAGCTTATTGCGGTCCACGCTCCAGGCCTGAACGCGCTTGGCGAGTTTGATTTCAGTTTGCTTGGCCATGTCTTAGTCCACCACCTGCAGGCCCATCGACCGCGCCGAACCCTCAATAATGCGTGCGGCGGCTTCCATATCGACGGCGTTGAGATCCTTCATCTTCTTCTCGGCGATATCGCGGCATTGCTGGCGCGTCACCTTGCCGACCACTTCACGGCCGGTCGTCTTCGCGCCAGACTTCAGACCCGTGACCTGCTTCAAGAAGAAGGTCGCCGGCGGCGTCTTGGTGACGAAGGTGAAGGACTTGTCCTGATAGACGGTGATGACGGTGGGAAGCGGCGTACCCTTTTCCACGTCGGCCGTCCGGGCGTTGAACTCCTTACAGAAGCCCATAATATTCACACCGCGCTGGCCCAAGGCCGGCCCGATGGGGGGCGACGGCGTGGCGGAGCCAGCCTTCACCTGTAACTTGACATAACCCAGTATCTTTTTCGCCATAGTAGACTCCTTGCCAGCCGGGAGACCATTCCCCCGAGCTGTGCGGTGAGCCGTGGTGCGGCCTTGGCTAGGCCTCCCACGGGTTTCAACCAGATGGGTGGAGCGGGATTAGCCGCCTTTTTCCACCTGGTTGTATTCAAGTTCCACCGGCGTGGCGCGTCCGAAGATGGACACGGTGACACGCAGGCGGGCGCGATCCTCGTCGACCTGTTCGACCGAGCCGGAGAAGCTCTGGAACGGTCCGTCGGTGACGCGAACGGTTTCGCCAATCTCGAAGCGGATGGTGGGCTTTGGCCGCTCCACCCCTTCTTCGATGGCGCCAATGATGCGGGCGACTTCCTTCTCGCTCACCGGCATGGGCTTGGTCTGGGAGCCGAGGAAGCCCGTAACCTTGGGGGTGTTCTTCACCAGGTGAAACGCTTCGTCCGTCAGCTCCATCTTCACCAGCACATAGCCGGGAAAGAACTTGCGCTCAGCATTGAACTTACGGCCCCGGCGCACCTCGACGACATCCTCGGTCGGCACGAGGATTTCGGAGAAGCAATCGTCCAGGCCCTGGTTCTTGGCCTGCTCGCGAATAGCGTCGGCCACCTTCTTCTCAAAGTTGGAATAGGCGTGGACGATGTACCACTTGTGATGCGGAGGGGATTTGGCCTTAGGCGCAGCGGCGGTCTGGGTGTCAGTCATCTTTTACCTCCTCAACCCGCGAGAGCGAGGACTTGTTGGATAAAGAAGTGAAGGCCTAAATCGACCACAGAGAAGAAGATGGAGGTGACGCCGACCATGATGAAGACCATGACAGACGTGATCCAGGTCTCCTTCCAGCTCGGCCAACTGATCTTGCGGGCCTCGACCCGAACCTCGCGGGCGAACTGGGCGATGGTGGTGCGCTTGCGGGCGGGCGCAGCAGCGGCGACCACGGCGGCAGGCGCAGACGCGGCGGGCTTAGCCGCCGTCTTGGCGCGGGCAGGCGTCGCGGGCTTTCGTGCGGCCTTGATATTCACACCCTGATCCTTGGCCATCTGACCGGCTCTCATACTTCCAACTGGTCCCCCGCCCGCCCGGTTGCAAGGGCGGCGCCGGGGACGGCGACGAAACGGATTGGCAGGAGTGGGGGGACTCGAACCCACGACCCTCGGTTTTGGAGACCGATGCTCTACCAGCTGAGCTACACTCCTAGACGCAGCCTTGCGACGGCGACTTCAGCCAACACCAAGAGCGCCGGGAAGTCTCCCACCGGCGCCCACGGCCTGAACCGAAGCGCGGGATGTACCAGCACGGCGCGCGGGAGGCAACGGGATTTGGGACAGAGCAACCACTACGCCTTCGCCCCCCGTGGAAGAAGGGTCTCGCTACGACCCGGCCTTGAAAGACACTAATTCCGACGTGTCGCGTTTCACGCGCACGCCTTGAGCATTGTACTGTTCGTTGACGGCCTTCACGTAATACTTCAGCTCAGGCACATAGTAGACCACGCGGTAGGAAATTTCAGTGACCTCACCGGAATGGGCGCGCTCGGTATGGGCGACTCCGGTCGAGCCGTCGGGCGAGGCGGCGACGGCGCCAACGGCGGTAGCGGCGAAGTACATCTGGCCGGTCAGCTTGCCATTGGTTTCAATCTTAAGCGCGTGGAAGGTTCCCGCCGGTACGGTCACATCCTCCCAGCCGATCACCTTGGAGGTCCGCTCGATATGGGCCGATTGCTGCGGCCCCTTATGGCGAGGGTCGACAAAATCTTCCTTCCAGGTGTCGCCAATGTGCATTGGAAAGCTCATCAGCCGATTGGTGGTCTGAACCTTGTCGTTGAGGAGCGAGGTTTCGCTCATATCCCGGTTCACCAGGTGGTCTTCAAACTCGCCCGGCGCACCATCCAGCTTGCCGCCGAGGATGATCTTGTCCTCGCTGACCCGCTCAACCCTGAGCGCCACGCGTTCCTGAGTGAATTTGGCGCCATTGAGGTGCGTGCGGTCAAAAACCCAGGTATCGCCCTCCGCATAAGTAGGCAGAGGCAAAACCTGGGGCGGCTCCGCCCACGTCGCCGTCGCGGCCGATGATCCGATCAAAGCCAAGAGAGAAACTATCTGTGCGCGCATAAGACCCCACTAAAGCACTTCGCTTTTAGGCCTAAATAAGAGAACGCCTGCGTCGATCTATGTCCGCCACGCAATAATTGCAGCGGCAAATAGAAATTTCAAGGATCAGCGCGTCCGGCCGCGGCGACTTACTCCGCCCCCACACCCTCCAGCGCCGCCAGCGCCTCAGTCGGCAGCGCTAACGCCGCCGCCGCCAGGTTCTCGCGCAGGTGGACGACGGAGGAGGTGCCGGGGATGAGCAGGAGATTGGGCGATCGTTGGAGGAGCCAGGCCAGCGCGGTCTGCATGGGCGTTGCGCCCAGGCGCGCGGCGACGTCGGACAAGACGGAGGATTGCAGGGGGCTAAAGCCGCCCAGCGGGAAATAGGGGACGTAGGGAATCCCGTCCGCCGCCAGCCGGTCGATTAGGGCGTCGTCATGGCGATGGGCCAGGTTGTAATGGTTCTGCACGCAGACAATCTCGCAGATTCCCCGCCCCTCTTCGATCTGGGTCGGCGTCACATTGCTGAGGCCGATATGGCGCACCAGGCCCTGACGCTGCAGCTCCGCCAGAACGGTCAGCGGGGCTTCCAGCGAGCCCTCCGCCGGGCCATGCACCGCGTACATGCTGCGCAGATTGACCACCTCGATCACGTCCAGGCCAAGATGGCGCAGATTGTCATGCACCGCTTGCGTCAGTTCCTCCGCCGAGAAGGCCGGCAACCATTCGCCCTTGGGGCCGCGCTTGGCGCTGATCTTGGTGACGAGGACAAGATCGTCAGGATAGGGATGCAGGGCTTCCTTGATGATCTGATTGGTGATGTGGGGGCCGTAAAAGTCGCTGGTGTCGATATGGTTCACCCCGCTCGCCACGGCCTCGCGCAGCACGGCCAGCGCGGCAGCATGATCCTTGGGCGGCCCGAAGACGCCCGGCCCGGCCAATTGCATGGCGCCATAACCAAGACGACTGACGCTGCGGTCGCCGAGCTTGAAAACGCCGGCTTTTTCGATGTTGGACATGGTGGGCTTCCTCCCGTCGCGCTAGCGACCGCCCGCATATAGGGATGGGGCGACGAGCGGGCGAGGACAGGATTTCGCACCGTCAGACGCCCGCCGCCCGCTCCACCTCCAGCGCCAGTTTTAGAGCGCTAAGGCCCTCCTCTCCGGTGACGGGCGGGCGAGCGTCGGGCTCTCTCCGCACCGCAGCGAGGAAGGCGGCGACGCTGGCGCCCAGGGGGTCTTTGCCGGCTGGCGTCTGGGCGAAATCGGGGTTGAGGGGGAAGTCCACCGTGGCGTGGAAGGCCGGGGCTAGGAAGTCGATTTCCACACGGCCGGAGGGATAGACGATCTTCATGGTCCGCTCCCGCGCCGCGGCGATGCGCGACGCCTCAAACCGCCCTTCCAGGCCGTTCTTGAAGGCCACATGGGCGCGCACCTCGTCAAACGCCCCCTGCCCTGTCGCCGTCCCCGCCCCGCCGCCGAGGGTGAGCCCAAGGTCCAGGTCATGGATCATCAAGTCGAGCACGCAGGAGATGTCTCGGTTGCGGTCATTGGGCGTGCCGCGGCGTACGGATTCAAGTCGGATCGGCGCTTGTGGCGCGGCCATCAGGCCCATAGCAGCGAAGATCACCCGCTCCTGATGCCCGCAAGCTAGGACCAGCCCCGTCGCCTCCGCCTGGATGACGAGGGCCTGGGCCGCCGCAACCGTCGTGGCAAGGGGCTTTTCCACATAGACGTGACGGCCGGCGCGCAAGGCCTGGCTAGCCATCGCCGCGTGGGTCTGGCCGGGACTGGCTATGGTGACGACCTCGATCGCCGCTAGAAATGGCTCAAGGTCGGTAAAGGATTTGGCCCCTAATTCGCCAGCCAGGCGTTCAGCCCGCAAGGCTTCGGGATCGTAGACGGCCGTCAATGTCACGCCGGGCAGGCTGGCGTATTTTCGGGCGTGAAAGGTTCCGAACACGCCTGCGCCGATCACCCCCGCCCTAAGCTTAGTCATACCTCGCTCCAAAAAACGCGACGCCCTGCACGGTTGCAGCTTTCACTCCGGGGGCTTAGCTGAAGCCGGGCAGGAAACGAAGGACCTATAATAATGACAAAGTCTCGCGAAATCCGCTTAAAGAGCCGTCCCGCCGGCGCGCCCCAGCTTGAGAATTTCGAACTGGCGACGGTGGATCTGGCCCCGCCCGCCCCTGGCCAAGCGCAGGTCAAGAACCTTTATATGTCAGTCGATCCCTACATGCGCGGGCGGATGAGCGACCGGCCGAGCTATGTGCCGCCTTTTGAGATCGGCTCCGCCCTGCAAGGCGGCGCGGTGGGCGAGGTGGTCGCCTCCAGCGACGACGCCTTGAAGCCCGGCGACCTCGTCTCCTCCATGTTCGGCTGGCGCGAAGCGTTCAACGCCGACGCTAAGCAGTTGCAAAAGATCGAGCCCCATGACCTGCCGCCCCAGGCCTTTCTGGGTGTGGCGGGCATGCCGGGGCTCACCGCCTATGTGGGCCTGACGCGCATCGCCGAGATGAAGGCAGGCGATATCGTCTTCGTCTCCGCCGCCGCAGGGGCCGTGGGCCAGATCGCCTGTCAGGTGGCCAGGATCAAGGGCTGCACCGTGATCGGCTCGGCCGGCGGGGCGGACAAGGCGGCTTATGTGAAGTCGCTCGGGGTCGATGCGGTGATCGACTATAAGGCCGAGCCCGATCTGAAGGCGGCGCTGCGGCGCGCGGCGCCCAAGGGCATTGACGTCTATTTCGAAAATGTCGGCGGCGCCCATCTGGAGGCGGCTTTGGACGGCGCCCGCATCGGCGCCCGCTTCGCCCTGTGCGGCATGATCGCCGGTTATAATAATGAAAAACCTGAGCCCGGCCCGTCGAACCTGATGCTGATCATCGGTAAGCGCCTGCGCCTGCAGGGCTTCATCGTGTCGGACCATTTCGATCTCGCGCCGGCGTTCGTCAAAGACGTCAGCGGCTGGATCAAATCCGGCGAGTTGACCTATCGCGAGACCGTTGATGACGGGATCGAAGCCGCGCCCGGCGCCTTTCTGAAGCTGTTCAGTGGCGAGAACATGGGCAAGATGCTGGTGAAACTGAGCTAACTCCGCTACCGGAAGGACGGGGCGTCCATTGCGCCGCCGATCTCGCCCCGTCTCGCCTTTCGTGACGCAAACCGTCCTTCGCTGCCTCTTAGCGCAGCCATCAGTCTTTGAGGAACCGCCTTGGCACGTCTATTCAACGCCTATGTCATGGTGGACTGGAGCGCGGCGGCCTCGCCCAAGACGGGCAAGGACTCCGTCTGGATCGGGGTCTTGAAGCGCGACATCCGCTTTCGCCCGACTTTTGAGGCCTTCAATCCCGCCACGCGGCAAGAGGGAGAGAAGCTGCTGCGCGAGGTGATGGCCGACCTGCGTCGCCGAAGCGATAAGGCGCTCCTGGGCTTTGACTTCGCCCTGGGCTATCCCTCTGGTACGGCTGAGCTTTTGAAGGCAAAGACGCCGGACTGGGCCGGTCTCTGGCAGTTCCTCGCCGCCAATGTGGTGGACAAGGCTGACAATAATAACAATCGCTTCGCCGTCGCCGCCAAGATGAACCGGCTGATGACGGATCAGCCCTGGCCCTTCTGGGGCGCGCCGCCCAAGGATGCTCAGCGCTGGCTCTCCACCACCAAGCCGACCATTCCGGCGGATTTTCCCCTGGCCCAGCTCCGTCTCGCCGATATGGCCACCCAAGGGCTAGGCAAGGCCGGGGCGAAGAGCGTCTGGCAGGTGTTCGGCAACGGCACGGTGGGCAGCCAGACCCTGATGGGTGTCCCGGCCCTGAAGCGCCTGCTGGACGAGTTGGGCGACAAGGCCCTGGTGTGGCCGTTTCAGACCGGCTGGCGCGAGATCACGCCGGGCGACCTGCAAGATCGCGAGGCCGTAGCGGCGGAGGTCTATCCCGCCCTCATCCCCATAGCGCCCGAACCCGGCGAGATCGCGGATCGCGCCCAGGTGCGAAGCCTTTGTGACCATTTCGCCAAGCTGGATGAGCAGGGCAAGCTCGGCCCCATGTTCGCCGCGCCCAAGACCGCCTCACCTGAGCTGATCGCCGACGTTGAGCGAGAAGAAGGCTGGATTCTGGGGGCTTAAAGCGTATCCAGCGAAGCGGAGGGGCGTCGGCCCTTCAGTTGCTGACGGCGCCTCAATTCTAGGCGTCGCCCCACCGGCCCGTCCCTTTGCAGTAGCGCAAACCCTGAGCGCGGCTAAGCTTTCCAAAACGGCAGTCCGCGCCGGTCTAGGAAGAGTGGTCTTTCGAATGCTGCAACGCCTATTCGGCCTTCAACAACACGGCGTGACGATCCGAACGGAGGTGTTCGCCGGCTTCACCACCTTTCTCACCATGGCCTATATCGTGGTGGTCAACCCCGCCATCTTGAGCGAGACGGGGATGCCCGTGGCCGCTGTGGCCGCCGCCACCTGCCTCGCCGCCGGTTTCGGCTGCATCCTGATGGGACTGGTCTCCAACTACCCGCTCGCCCTGGCGCCCGGCATGGGGCTGAACGCGTACTTCACCTATACCGTCGTCAAGGGGATGAGCGTGCCGTGGGAGACGGCCTTGGGTTGCGTCTTCCTCTCCGGCGCGGCCTTCCTGGCGCTGACCGTGATCGGCGTGCGCCAACTGATCGTCAACGCCATTCCCCGCGCCCTGTTCGCCGCCGTCGCTGGCGGGGTGGGCCTGTTCATCGCCTTTATCGGGCTGAAGGATGCGGGCGTGATCGTTTCCAGCACCGCCACCTCTGTAGCCCTGGGCAAGCTCACGGCGCCGACCGCCGCCCTGTCGCTCCTCGGCCTCGTCATCATCGGCGCGCTACAGGCCTGGCGGGTGAAAGGGGCCATGCTGATCGGCATCCTCGTCACCGCCGCCGCCGGCTGGGCGCTCGGCCTCGCCCACCTGTCGCCCGGCGGGTATAGCCTCAGCAGCCTGTCGGCCACGACCTTCAAGCTAAACCTGTTCGGCGCCTTCAACCTGAAGGGCGGCATAGGCCTGACGCTTCTGGAAATCGTCTTCGTCTTCCTGTTCGTCGACCTGTTCGACAATGTCGGCACCCTGGTGGCCGTGACCAAGAAGGCCGGACTGATGGACAAGAACGGGAGCATCCCGCGCCTGAACCGCATCCTGCTCGCCGACTCCTTCGCGACCATGTTCGGCGCCCTGGTGGGGACCAGCACGGTGACCAGCTATATCGAAAGCGCGGCGGGCGTGGCGGCGGGGGGGCGCACGGGACTGACCGCCGTGGTGGTGGGCCTGCTCTTCCTCCTCACCCTGTTCTTCGCCCCCCTGGTCCAGGCCATCCCTACAGCCGCCACGGCCCCAGCCCTGATCTTGGTCGGCGCCCTGATGATGGGGGCGCTCTCGGAGATCGACTGGGCCGATCCCATGGAGGCCATCCCCGCCTTTCTCACCGTCATCATCATCCCACTCAGCTATTCCATCGCCACGGGCCTGGCCTTCGGCATTATCAGCTATGCGGCCCTGAAGCTGTTGCGCGGTCAGGCCAAGACCAACGACTGGCTGCTATATCTGTTGGCCGTCCTATTCGTGGCGCGGTTTATCTATCTGGCGCAGGGATGAGGGCGGGGCTATTTCAGCCGCCCCAGCGACCGCGTCAGGAGGGGCTTCTGGCGTAGTAACTCCTGTAGGTGCAAGGCCGCCAGGTCGCCCAACAGCGCCTCCCCCTCGGGCGTAAGCAGCACGTGCACACTGCGGCGATCCTCCGGCGCGGGGCGACGCATGGCGAGCCCCGCCTTGGCCAAACGATCCACCAGTTGCACCGTGGCGTGGTGGGTCAGCAAAAGCTGCTCTGCCAGATCGCCCATCGTAAACGCGCCGTCGGTGTTCGACTTGATGGCCAGCAAGGCCTGATACTGCTGCTGGGTGATCCCGGCGGCGCGGCTCAGCTTTTCGCTGGCGGCGACGAACTGGCGCAGCGCAAGGCGAAACCCCGCAAGCCCCTGATACTGCTCCGTCTCCAGCGTCATCGCCTCACCTCGACCGCCGCTCTCGGCGCCTCTCTAATATAGGGTGCGCGCAAGGTGAAATTTCGACTTTATTTATATCCCGTCATGATATATATCCAATGTTACTTTAGCGATCACTCCCGATAAGGATTCGCAGAATGCGCCTGGGTAAGCCTTTGAAATTAAAGGGCGTAACGCCCGCAGCCGTGCTTCTGGCCGCCGCCGCCCTGGCCGGCTGCGCCTCCACGCCCAAGCCGCCCCCGCCGGTTGCGGCCGCGCCCACGCCCCCCGCGCCGCCGCCGCATCCCTACACCCCGCCGCCGCCCGCCTATGTGCAGCAAGGCCCCCTGCCCGGCAGCGTCCAGGACTTTGTGGTGAATGTGGGCGACCGGGTCTATTTCGATCTCAACGCCTCCTCTATCCGCACCGACGCCTCGGGCGTGCTGGCCGCTCAGGCCGCCTGGCTGAACCGCTATCCGGCGGTGAAGGTGCGCATCGAGGGCAATTGCGATGAACGCGGCACCGAGGATTACAACCTCGCCCTGGGCGCGCGGCGCGCCAATGCGGTGAAGGACTTCCTGGTCGCCCACGCCGTCAGCGCCGACCGGATCACCACAGTCTCCTACGGCAAGGAGCATCCCATCGATACCGGCACGGGCGAGGCGGCGTGGGCGCATAACCGCAACGCCCACACCGCCATCACCGAAGGCGCGAAGTAAGGTGCTGGGCGCGGCGGCAGCCCCTCCGCCCGCCCCACCCCCGCCTGCGCTCGTCCATCCCACGCACGCCATAGAGACCGGCGTGCGCTATGGCTTTGACAAGGCCGTGCTCGGCATGAGCCTGGAGGATTGGCGCGCAATCTCCATCCGCCAGCTCAGGGCGGTGTGCAGCCCCGAGCAAGAGCGGCGCGTGATCTGTTCGACGGAGGATGTCCCTCTCGGCGGTCCCTATGTGGCGCGCAATCTCAGCTACACCTTCCTGGGCGGCAAGCTGACGCGCATTGCGTTTGAGACCTCGATCAACGGCTATGACAACGCCGTCGCCGTCCTGATGCACAGCTTCGGCCAGCCCACTCAGGTGACGCGCGACACCATCGCCCTCACCGACGGCGCCGTCTTCCCCCACGTCTTAATGACCTGGCGCAACCCCCGAGCCGCCATCGCTTTGAGCGATCCAGAGCCGAACGGCCAGATGCTGTCTGTGCATATCGGGCTGGACGTGGCGGGGCCGCAAGGGGGGAGAGCAGAGGTTGGCCCTCACATCGGCGGCTAAATACAACTGACATCTCATTCCGCTCGCCCCGGTGAATACCGGGGTCCAGTTTGTGGGACGCCAACCGTCTATCCACATCACTGACCCGGCCAATCTACGCGTCGAGATCAATCTGAACCGCCGCTCTACCTGGACCCTGGCCTTCGCCGGGGATGCGGCTCACCACAAAATCGCTGAACTGGGAATTTGCAAGCTCATGCTCGATCGCCTTAGCGGCGACACCATAATCAACCACCAGGCAGAACGCCTCCATAGACCCGGACCCGATAGAACCTCCATCGCAGTGGCCTAAACCCCGCCAAGCCGTTACCCCGTTTAGGAAATCCTCAAGCGCATGAAGACGTTGTAGGTCACCGGGCGTGCCTAAGCCCTGAATTTCCTTGATGACCAAAAGCCCCTTCAGTCGCGTCGCCGGAATAGGCTTGAAGCCCTCTGCAGACGAGTCCACTGAGATTTTATCGATCATCTTTTGCTGTTGAACCTGGCCTATGACGGCATAATCCAAGACAGAACCAAGTTCGCCGCACACGCCTGAATGTTCAACAACACTATCGCCATCGACCCAGGCTTGCCGATAATGCAGCTTACCATCGATGGACTTGAACAATTTAGCAGTCGCAACGCCTTTCGAGCCATGCCCCTGTTGGTCGAAGTATGTGGCGATTTCCCAAGGCTGCAACACCCGAACGTGCGAGTCGAACGCCGCCGTCATAGAATGGCTTGGCTGCCGGTAGCTAATCGAAGTCCACCGTCCCGACGAGTCTTCACAAACATAAATCGACAGTAAGGCGAGAAGTTGATCCGGCGGCGATGCTATGAGCTTTTCGGCACTTGCCGCGATCAACTTGACGAGTTTGGACCGCTCGTCGGACGTCAAGCGGGTTTTGTGGACAGCGGCTAGCGCGGCTTGAGTTGCCTCCGCCACAGCCTCAACGCGTTTAGCCCATTGCCCACCAAGCCACGCCCCGTAGCCCAGATATCCCCCACAGAAAAATTTGCCGCTGCTGCGGGCGTAGCTCGCACGGCCCTTGCCCGGAGGCGGCTTAGCCGGATGAGCCACGCCGAAGCGAAATGCCAGCTCACCGATTTTTTCAAACGGAGCTTCATACGCGCAGGCCTGAGCCAAGGAGACTTCAAACGCGTCAACGGTCTGCGCGACAGCCTCTTCAGAGTCCGGGGTCCTATAGCTCAGTTGCATAGTGATGCGCATGACGGCCGCCGAGATTTTGTTTGAGGAGCAGATAAGCAACGGCTGTTCAGATCAGCAATGGAAGGCCTGTCTCTTTTTCAGAGCCGTTCGTTCCTAAGAGGTCCGCTCAAGCTCACCCCCCTGACAGCGCTTGACATTTCCTCCAACTGCGCTGATACGTCTCCGTAATGCACGAATATAACGTGTGTTAAACAGCGCTCCAGCCGCGTGAGGGATGTGGTTTTAATCACGTCTTGCCTGTCGAGCGCTAAGACGGTGTCCGCATAGATCGCCCAGGCAACGCGGGGCGCTCCCCCGATAAAATCCGCAAGGGATTTGGCGCGACCGATGCGTTCGGCCGCCGCGCTTGCGACCTGCTTTGAAAGCGATCATGACCAAGTTTACCGACCTCGGCCTCAATCCTGGCCTTCTGAAGGCGTTGACCGCCTCCGGCTATGAGACGCCGACCCCCATCCAGGCCCAGGCCATTCCCGGCGTTATGGCCGGCCGAGACCTTCTGGGCATAGCCCAGACCGGCACGGGCAAGACCGCCGCCTTCGCCCTGCCCATCCTGCATCGCCTGGCGGCCGATAAGAAGCCGGCCCCAAAGCGCGGCGCCCGCGTGCTGGTGCTGTCGCCCACGCGGGAGCTGGCGACCCAGATCGCCGAAAGCTTCAAGACCTATGGCAAGTTCATGGGCATTACGACCACGGTGGTGTTCGGCGGCGCCAAGTACGGCCCGCAGATCAAGGCCCTGGCCGCCGGCGTCGATGTGCTGGTGGCCACGCCCGGCCGTCTGATCGACCATCTGGGCGAAAAGACCTGCCAGCTTTCGGAAACCGAAATCCTGGTGCTGGATGAGGCGGACCAGATGCTCGATCTGGGCTTCCTCCAGCCCATCCGCCGCATCGTCTCCCACCTGCCCAAGGTGCGGCAGAACCTGTTCTTCTCCGCCACCATGCCCACCGAAATAGGCAAGCTGGCCGGAGAGTTGTTGAAGGAGCCGCTGCGCGTCAGCGTCGCCCCCACCTCCTCCACCGCCGAACGGGTGGAGCAGAAGATCATCTATGTAGAGGCCGATCTGAAGCGGGAGCTGTTGGCGGAGCTGTTCGCCGATGCAGCCCTGTCGCGCACCATCGTCTTCACCCGCACCAAGCGCGGCGCGGACCGGGTGGCCAAGCATCTCGAAGGGGCCGGGATTACGGCGGCCTCCATCCACGGCGACAAGAGCCAGAGCCAACGGGAACGCGCGCTGGCCGCCTTTAAGGCCGGCGCCTGCCGCGCCCTGGTGGCCACCGATATCGCTGCGCGCGGTATTGATATCGACAG
>Ga0116226_10004193_pt1 | contig 12732 bp, 12 predicted proteins | sample S1TSphfallax_FD_89692 | JGI IMG/M metagenome (GOLD analysis project Ga0116226, IMG submission 89692) | Host-associated microbial communities from peat moss isolated from Minnesota, USA - S1T2_Fa - Sphagnum fallax MG | ecosystem: Host-associated > Plants > Peat moss > Unclassified | place: USA... | reverse complement strand
CCCATATTGGCGAGCGAAAACAGCATGAGCAAAGCGGCGTAAGCCGGCATGCGCGCGGAGAGCCCGCCGAGGCGCGAAAGCGTGAGGCTTTCGCCGCGCGCGGCCAGAATGCCGGTGCAGACGAACAGGCCGGCGATGACGATGCCGTGGGAGAGCATCTGGAACAAAGCACCTTCAATACCTTCGACCGTGAAGGTGAAGATGCCGATGATAATCACGCCCATATGCGCGACCGAGGAATAGGCGATCATACGCTTCATATCGGTTTGCGCGAGGGCGACAAAGGAGATGTAGATCACCGCCACGACGCCGAGCGTGAACATCAGCGGCTCAGCCGCGGCGGAAGCCTGCGGGAGCATCGGCACGGCAAAGCGCAGGAAGCCATAGGCCCCCATTTTGGACAGCACGGCGGCCAGCATGATGGTGCCGGGCAGCGGCGCCTGGCCATAGGCATCGGGCAGCCAGGTATGCAGCGGCCAGACCGCGGCTTTGACGCCGAAGGAGGCGAGGAAGGCGAGGAACAGCCAGGTTTGCACCTGCGGCGGAATCGGCGTGTGCAGGAGTGTCTCGATATCGGTGGTGCCAGCGTTGCGCCACATCCAGACCAGAGCTAGCAGCATGAAGAGCGAGCCGGCCAGGGTGAAGATAAAGAATTTAACCGCGGCGTAGATGCGCCGCTCGCCGCCCCAGATGCCGATGATGAGATACATCGGGATCAGCACAGCCTCGAAGAAGATGTAGAAAATCACGAAGTCCAGCGCGCAGAACATGCCTATGGTCATGGTTTCCAGCAGGAGAAACGCGATCATGTATTCGCGGACGCGTTTTGGCTCGGACCAGCTTGCAATGACGGCGATCGGCGTGAGGAAGGCGGTGAGCAGCACGAGAAACAGGCTGATGCCATCCACGCCCATGCGGTACTCAACGCTGAGGTCGGTGAGCCAAGGGTGGGTTTCGACAAATTGGAAGCCGGCTTGCATGGGATCGTATTGCGTCCAGAGATAGATGCCGAGCGCCAGCACGGCCAGGCTGGTCCACAGCGCGGTATAGCGCGCGTTGCGCGCGACGGCGGCGCCATCGCCACGTAGGGTCGCGATGATGAACACGCCGAGCAGCGGCAGAAAAGTGATCAACGAGAGGATCGGGAAGCCGGCCTGGTTCATGTTCAGCGAACCCAGAGGAAGATGCTGAGGAAGCCGATGAGGCCGATCAGCATGATGAAGGCATAGAAGGCGATGGAGCCGGTTTGAATTTTGACCGTCTGGACCGATGCTTCCGAGGTCGCGCTGGCAAGCAGGCTGGGGATACCGTCGATGGCCTGCTCGTCTCCGAAATGCCAGGCGAATTTGGCGATTCGCAAAGCCGGCTGGACGAAAATCGCGTCATAAAGCTCGTCGAAATACCATTTGTTGAGGAGGAAGCGATAGAGCGGGGCGAAATTCTGCGACAATGCTGCCGGCCAGCGGGGCGCGAAGACGTAGAAGACGAACGCGATGAATATTCCAGACAAGGATGCTACCAGCGGGGCAATTTCGGCGATGATGGCCGGGTGGTCTAGCGAAAGCATGATGCTATTGCTAGGCACCGCGATGCTGGAACCCCAAAACGCCGCGAAGCCATCACCGATGAAGCTGCTTTTGAGCAAATAGCCGCTGCTCAACGCGCCGATTGCGAGCAGAACCAGCGGGGCTAGCATGACCAGCGGGCTTTCATGGACGTGGTCCTGAACATGCTTGGGTGCCCGCGACGCGCCATGGAATGTGAGCAGAAACAGCCGGAAGATATAGAACGCCGTGAGTGCCGCCGTAATAACGCCACAGGCCCAGCCATACATGCCAACCGGCGTGCCGGCGCCAAACGCCGCGTCCAAAATCGCGTCCTTGGAAAAATAGCCGGAGAAAGGCGGAATGCCAGCAAGTGCGAGCGCGCCAAACAACATCACCACCCAGGTGACCGGGAGTTTGCGGGCGAGGCCGCCCATGAGCCGGATGTCCTGCTCGTCCGACATTGCATGGATGACCGAACCGGCGGCAAGGAACAGCAAGGCCTTGAAGAAGGCGTGGTTGATGAGATGGAACATCGCCACCGGATAGGCGCCAAGGCCGGCCGCCAGGAACATGTAGCCAAGCTGTGAGCAGGTGGAATAGGCGATGATCCGCTTGATGTCGTTCTGCACGCAGCCGATGGTGCCGGCGAACAACGCGGTGGAGGCGCCGATGACGGTGACCACCTCCATCGCGACCGGGGCGGCGTTCAGCAGCGGCGAGATGCGCGCAATCATGAATACGCCGGCGGCGACCATGGTGGCGGCATGGATCAACGCCGAGACCGGGGTGGGACCCTCCATGGCATCCGCCAGCCAGGTGTGGAGGAAAAGCTGGGCGGATTTGCCCATGGCACCGATGAACAGCAGGATGCAGATAACTTCCAGCGCCGGAAACGAGGTGCCAAAGAGCGTATAATGGTCGCTCACATGGGCTGGGACCTCGGTAAAAATCGCGTCGAATGAAACGGTGTGGAAAACCAGATAGGTCAGCGCGATGCCAACGGCGAAGCCGAGATCGCCGACGCGGTTGACGATGAAGGCCTTGATCGCGGCGGCATTCGCGGATGGCCGCTCATACCAATAGCCGATGAGAAGGTAGGAAACGAGGCCAACGCCCTCCCAGCCGAAGAAGAGCTGGACCAGATTATCAGCGGTAACTAGCATGAGCATCGCAAACGTGAAAAGCGACAGATAGGCAAAAAACCGCGGCACGGTTTTGTCATGCGCCATATAGCCAGCGCTGTAGATATGGATGAGCGCGGAGACCACGGTGACCATGGCAACCATGACAAGGCTGAGCGTGTCCTGCCGCAAGGCCCAATCCGGCGTGAAAGCGCCGACCGAGATGAACGCTGCGAAATGCAGAGCCGGGATGGGAACGCCGTCTTGGCTGTAGGTGACGAGTGCCGCGACGCCCGCAGCGGCGGAGATCACCATGAACAGAATGCTGGCGCCGATGGCCAGTTGCTTGCCAATAAAGGGCCGCGCGACTCCCGCGAGAATGGCCCCGAGCAGCGGTGCGAATACGGCGATAAACGTGAACATCTTCAGCCCTTCATCAACGTCACGTCCTCGACCTCGATCGAGCCACGGTTACGGAAATAGATGACGAGGATGGCAAGACCGATGGCGGCTTCAGCCGCGGCCACCGTGAGAACGAACATGGTGAAGACCTGGCCCACCATGTCATGCAGCGCGCCGGAAAACGCCACGAAGTTCAGGTTGGCGGCCAGAAGGATAAGCTCGATCGACATCATGATGATGATGATGTTCTTGCGGTTCATGAAAATGCCGAAAATACCGATGACGAGCAGGACACCGGCGACAAACAGGTAATAGGAGAGCGGGACCGTCATGGCTGCGCGCCCTCCTTGCTCGTGGGCATGGCGGCGCCGGCCCCTAGTTTGGCGTTCACCAGCGTGAGGGTGTCGGCGGGGACACGGCGATGCTGAAGGTCCTGATTCTGGTGCTTGCCGCGCCGGCGGTCGCGATGCGTGAGCACGATGGCGCCGATCATCGAAACCAGCAGGATGACGCCGGCGAGTTGGAACAGCACAAGATATTTGGTGTAGATGAGCGAACCCAGCGCCTGCGCGTTGGTGACGTTGGCGGGGGTCGGGAACATCCGGGCGGAAGCGGTGCCGGGCGCGATGGTCCAACCGGTAACGACGAGGGCCAGCTCGACAAACAGGATGACCGCAACCAGGCCACCGACCGGCGCATAACGCTGAAAGCCTTCGCGCAACTCGGCGAAGTTCACATCCAGCATCATGACCACGAACATGAACAGCACCGCAACGGCGCCGACATAGACGATGACCAGGATCATCGCCAGGAACTCGGCACCGGCCAACAGGAAGAGGATGGCGGCGTTGATGAAGGCGAGAATGAGGAACAGCACCGAATGCACGGGGTTGCGGCTGCTGACGACCATGACCGCCGAGCCGAGCAGGATGAAGGCAAACAGGTCGAAGGTGAGGTTAGCGATCATGCGAAGGCTCAATTAAGGAAGGAAAGAGGTCGCTTTTTTGAAAAAAAGCTCCGCAAAAAACTTTTGACTGTTTTCCGTCCGGGGACGTTGCAACACCCCATATAAAGACTCGCAAAAGTTTTTTGCGGAGCTTTTTTTCAAAAAAGCGACCTCTTACTTTCCTACTCATCGGTACGGCGCGTCGAGTTCGAGGCGCTTGGCGAGTTCGGGCTCCCAGCGGTCGCCGTTTTCCAGCAGCTTGGCCTTGTCGTAGAGCAGCTCCTCGCGCGTCTCCGTGGCGAATTCAAAGTTCGGGCCTTCGACAATGGCGTCCACCGGGCAAGCTTCCTCGCAGAGACCGCAATAAATGCATTTGGTCATGTCGATATCGTAGCGCGTGGTGCGGCGCGAGCCGTCATCCCGCGGTTCGGCCTCGATGGTGATGGCCTGGGCCGGGCAGACGGCCTCGCAGAGTTTGCAGGCGATGCAGCGTTCCTCCCCGTTGGGGTAGCGGCGCAATGCGTGCTCGCCCTTGAAGCGCGGGCTGGTGGGATTTTTCTCGTAAGGGTAGTTGATGGTGGCTTTGGGCTTGAAAAAATATTTCAGCGTGAGCGCGAGCCCGCCGAGGATTTCCCAAAGCACCAGACCCCAGGCCATGCGGCCGAGACGGTTCATTTTTGTGCTCCTCCCTCAGGCATTGGGCAGCCAACCGAAGATTTCCATGACGCTGGCGACGGCAACAAGGTAGAATAGGGAAATCGGCAAAAAGACTTTCCAGCCCAGCGACATCAGCTGGTCATAGCGAAAGCGCGGGAGTGTCGCGCGGACCCAGATGAAGACGAACAGGCAGACCAGGATTTTCAGTAAAAACCAGAACACGCCGGGGATAAGCGTGAAGGGGAAGAACGGGATAGGCGAGAGCCAACCTCCCAAAAACAACGTGGTCGTCATGGCGCTGACCAGGATCATGTTCGCATATTCACCCAGAAAGAAGAGGGCGAAGGACATGGCGCTGTATTCGACGAAGAAGCCAGCGACGATTTCCGTATCGCCCTCCGCCAGGTCGAACGGCGCGCGGTTGGTTTCCGCCAGGCCCGAGATGAAGAAGATGATGAACATCGGGAAGAGCGGGATGGCGAACCAGACGGTGCGTTGCGCGAGCACGATGTCGTTGAGGTTCAAGCTCCCGGCACACATCAATACCGTGACGATGACGAAGCCCATGGAAACTTCATAGGAGACCATTTGCGCGGCACTGCGCATGGCGCCGAGGAAGGCGTATTTAGAGTTGCTGGCCCAGCCAGCGATGATGATGCCGTAGACGCCGAGTGAGGAGATCGCGAACAGATAGAGGATGCCAATATTGATGTTGGCGACCGCCCAGTGGTTGTTGACCGGGATGACCGCCCAGGCGATGACCGCGAGGCCAAAGGTGATCATGGGGGCAACCGTGAACAGCACCCGGTCCGCGCCGGTTGGGATGATGGTTTCCTTGAACAGCATTTTGATGGCATCCGCGAAAGGCTGCCACAAGCCGAAGGGACCGACGACGTTAGGGCCTTTGCGCAGTTGGATCGCGCCCATGACCTTACGCTCGAAATAGGTAAGGTAAGCGACGCCGACGAGCAGCGGTACGATGATCGCGAGGGATTCCAGGATCGTCAGGATGACGATGCCCAGACCGGTGTGAAAAAACGCGCTCATTCCGCGGCCTCGCCCAAAGCGGGCGCATGGGCGGCAAGGCAGGCGGCCATGGTGGGGCTGGCGCGGCTGATCGGGTCGGTCTGGTAGTAATTTGGCAGCACATTCGCAAAGGCTTCGGTCGTCAAAGCCTCGGAACCGCCGGCTGGTGCGGTGGTGTCCGTGCCGGCAAGGCGGCGCAGAGCGCCGATTTCCGCGAAGACCGGATATTGCGCCGCGAGATGGGCGCGCAGGTCGGTCAGCGAGTCGAAGGGCAGCGCGTGGCCGAGATAAGCGCTGATCGCGCGGATGATGCGCCAATCCTCGCGTGCGTCTCCGGGTGGTTTGACCGCGAGAAAGCCTTGTTGCACGCGGCCTTCGGTGTTGACGTAGGTGCCATCCTTCTCGGTATAGGCAGCACCTGGGAGGATGACATCGGCGCGCGCGGCACCTGCATCGCCATGATGGCCCTGATAGACCACGAAAGTGTCTGGGCTGATGGCGTTCACGTCCAGCGCGTCGGCACCTAACAGCCAGAGGAATTGCACGCCGCCGCCCAGCATTTCCCGCGTGGATTTGCCCTTGGAGCCGGGCAGGAAGGCGATATCGAGCGCGCCAACCCGCGCTGCGGCATGGTGCAGGATGTTGAAGCCGTGCCAGTCCGCGTTCAGCATATTGAAGCCGGTGGCGAGGTTCCAGGCAGCGGCGTGCAGGGCGACGCCGTCCGGCCGGGCGAGTGCCGCGGCACCCAGGATGATCGCCGGTTTTTTGGCGGCTTTGAGGATTTCAGAGAACGGGTGCGAGCCGTCAGCAATGGCCGCGAGTGCATCTGGCCCGGTGCCGAGATGATCGTAACCATAGGTGAGGTCATGCGCCCCGCCGATAACGGCGATATGCAATCCGCCGGTGAGCCAGCGCTTGCGGATACGAGCATTGAGCACCGGCGCCTCATGCCGCGGATTGGTGCCGATAAGAAGCAGGGCATCCGCCTCTTCAAGCCCCACGAACGTTGAGTTGAACAGGTAGAAGGCCCGCCTAGAGGCGTCGAACACCGCGCCATCCTGCCGGCAATCGAGATTTTGCGAACCCAGCGCGGTAAAGCATTCCTTGAGTGCCAGCATGCTCTCGGCATCGCAGAGATCGCCTGTAATGGCGCCGAGCTGGTCCGGCGTCGTGGACCTGATACGCGATGCAATGGCAGCGAAGGCCTCTTCCCAGCTTGCAGGACGAAGTTTGCAGGCCTCGCGCAGCCAGGGCCGGTCCAGCCGGCGGCGCTTCAGCCCATCGACCGAGAAGCGCGACTTGTCGCCGAGCCATTCCTCGTTCACATCATCGTTAATACGCGGCAGGATGCGCAGCACTTCGGCGCCGCGGGCATCGATGCGGATATTGGCGCCCTGCGCGTCCAGCACGTCCACGCTGTCGGTCTTGCGGAGTTCCCAGGGGCGGGCAACGAAGGCGTAGGGCTTGGAGGTCAGCGCGCCGACCGGGCAGAGGTCGATGATATTGCCAGAGAGCTCGGAACTGAGCGCCTTTTGCACATAGGTGCCGACCTGCATGCTCTCGCCACGCGCGGTCGCACCGAGTTCGGCGACTCCGGCAACTTCCGTGGTGAAGCGGATGCAGCGCGTGCAATGGATGCAGCGGGTCATCGTGGTTTTGACCAGCGGGCCCCAATCCGGCTGAGCAACGGCGCGCTTGTTCTCATCATAGCGCGAGGCATCGCGGCCGTAGCTCATCGCCTCGTCCTGCAGATCACACTCGCCACCCTGGTCGCAGATCGGGCAATCCAGCGGATGGTTGATGAGCAGGAATTCCATGACCCCACGGCGGCCTTTGCGGACCATGTCGGTATCGGTCTTGATGATCATGCCTTCGGCGATCGGCTGGCCGCAAGAGGCGACGGGCTTGGGCACTTTCTCGATTTCGACCAGGCACATACGGCAATTGCCGGCGATCGAGAGGCGCTCATGATAGCAGAAGCGCGGGATTTCCTTGCCCGCGGCCTCGCAGGCCTGCAGCACGGAAGAACCGTTCGCGACCTCGATCTCAACCCCGTCGACGGTGACTTTTGCCATGGCGCTACTCCGCCGCCTGCGCCAGCGGCGGTTGGTAGTCGATGGCGCGCTGTTCCACCAGCGGGCGGAAGGCGCGCATCAAGCCCTGGATCGGCCAGGCGGCGGCATCCCCGAAGGCGCAGATCGTATGGCCCGCGACCTGGGCACAGACCTGCTCCATGAGGCCGATCTCCGCCAGCGTGGCTTTGTTCTGCACGATCCGGTCCATCATGCGCATCATCCAGCCCGTACCTTCCCGGCAGGGTGTGCATTGGCCGCAGCTCTCATGCTTGAAGAATTTGGAGAGGCGCCAGATGGCTTTGATGATATCGGCGGATTTGTCCATGACGATGACCGCACCCGAGCCGAGGCCGCTGCGCACCGCCGACAGCGAGTCGAAATCCATCAGCATCGTGTCGCACTGACCCTTGTTCAGGATCGGCATCGAGGCGCCGCCGGGGATGATCGCCTGCAAATTATCCCAGCCGCCGCGCACGCCACCGGCATGTTTCTCGATGAGGTCTTTCAAGGGAATGCCGAGTTCCTCCTCGACATTGCAGGGATGGTTGACATGGCCGGAGATGCAGAAAATTTTGGTGCCGGAGTTCTTCGGGCGTCCTAGGGCGGAAAACCAGGCGGCACCACGGCGCAAGATGGTCGGGATACCGGCGATGGTCTCGACATTATTGACGGTGGTCGGGCAGCCATAGAGGCCCATAGCCGCGGGGAAAGGCGGCTTCATCCGCGGCATGCCCTTTTTGCCTTCGAGGCTTTCCAGAAGTGCGGATTCCTCACCGCAAATATAGGCGCCGGCGCCGCGATGCAGGACGAGGTCAAAATCCCAGCCCGAGCCGGCGGCATTCTTGCCGAGCAGGCCGGCCGCATAGGCTTCATCAATGGCGGCCTGCAAATGCAGCGCCTCGTTGTAATACTCGCCACGAATATAGATGAACCCGGTATGCGCGCCCATCGCAAAACCGGCGATCAGGCTGCCCTCAACGAGCTTGTGGGGCTCATGGCGGATGATATCGCGATCCTTGCAGGTGCCAGGCTCGCTCTCATCGGCATTGACGACGAGGTAGCTCGGCCGGCCATCGCTCTGCTTGGGCATGAAGGACCATTTCATGCCGGTCGGAAATCCGGCGCCGCCGCGCCCGCGCATGCCGGAGGCTTTCACTTCCTCGACAATGGCATCCCGCCCACGCGCCAGAATGTCCGAAATACCCTCCCAGTCGCCGCGCGCGCGCGCACCGTCCAGATGCCAATCCTGGAAGCCATAGAGATTCTGATAAATCCGGTCAGCGTCGGTCAGCAAGGTTCACTCCGCCGGGTTTGGCGTGTTGAGCAGGGCGGTCTGGCCGGAAATCGGCGCCGAGGCATGGCGGCCGATCGTCGAGCCCGGCGGTGGCAATGCTTCGCCCGCCTTCAGCCTGTTCAGTAATGCCTCGGTACGTTCGGCGTCCAGGTCTTCGTAATAATCATCATTGATCTGCAATATCGGGGCGTTCACGCAACCGCCGAGACATTCCACCTCGGTCAAGGTGAACAAGCCGTCCGCGCCGGTCTCGCCAAAACTCCGAATTCCCGTGGAATTTTTGCAGGCGGCCACGATTTCATCCGAACCGCGCAGCCAGCAGGGGGTGGTGGTACAAACTTGCAGATGGAATTTACCCACCGGCCTGGTGTTATACATCAGATAAAAGGTTGCGATTTCGTAAACACGAACGGGCGCCATGCCGAGGCGCTTGGCCACCACATCCATGGCGACGCGCGGGACCCAGGCGGAGCCGGTCAGCCGGCCCATTTGGCGCTGCACGATGTCCAGCAAGGCCATCACCGCGCTGGCCTGCTTGCCGGCGGGATAGCGGGCAATGGCCTTGGCCACCGCCGCTTCAGCGGTTGCGTCAAAACCAAAGTCTTTCGGTTCGGCCTGCAAATTCACCTGTCAATCTCACCAAACACGATATCAAGGGAGCCAATGATGGCCACCGTATCTGCGAGCATATGGCCTTTGGCAAGCTTGTCCATCGCCTGCAAGTGAGAAAATCCCGTTGCACGGATTTTGCAACGATACGGCCGGTTTGAACCGTCTGCCACAAGGTAGACCCCGAACTCACCCTTGGGCGCCTCCACCACGGTATAGGTGGCGCCGGCGGGAACGTGATAGCCCTCGGTATAGAGTTTGAAATGATGGATCAGGGCTTCCATCGAGTGTTTCATTTCGGCACGCGTCGGCGGCGTGATTTTATGATCCTGCAATTTGATCGGGCCAGGCTGCATTTTCACCAGGCATTGCTTAATGATCTTCACGCTCTCGCGCATCTCGGCCATGCGGACGAGATACCGGTCATAGCAATCACCATGGCGGCCAACGGGGATCTCGAATTCTACTTCGGCATATTTGTCATAGGGCTGGGCACGCCGCAGGTCCCACGCAACACCCGAGCCGCGCAAAGATGGACCGGAAAAACCCCAGGCCAGCGCATCTTCAGCCGAAATCACACCGATATCGACGACACGCTGTTTCCAGATGCGGTTGCCGGTCAGCAACGCTTCCACGTCATCGACAAATTTCGGAAAGGTTTCGGCCCAAGCCGCGATCTCATCCGTGAGTCCGGCCGGCAGGTCCTTGGAAACGCCGCCGGGGCGGAAATAATTCGAGTGGAACCTGGCACCTGAGACGGCCTCGTGAAATTCGAGCAGTTTTTCGCGCTCCTCATAGCCCCAGAGCCCGGGCGTCAGCGCGCCGCAATCGAGCGCGAAACTCGATACGCTTAACAAATGGTTAAGCACGCGGGTAATTTCCGCAAACAGCACGCGTATCCATTGCGCACGATCCGGTGCGGTAATACCGAGGAGCTTCTCCGTCGCGAGGGCAAACGCATGCTCGCATGCCATCGGCGAGACATAATCCAGCCGGTCGAAATAGGGCACCGCCTGGAGATAGCTCTTATACTCGATCAGCTTTTCCGTGCCACGATGCAACAGGCCGATATGCGGATCGGCGCGCTCCACAACCTCTCCGTCCATTTCCAGGATCAGACGCAGCACGCCATGCGCGGCCGGATGCTGCGGACCAAAATTGATCGTGTGACGGCCGGCCTCGAAATCAACCTTGTCGGTGAACGCCAGATCACTCATCGGCGATCACCCCGCGCTTTTTCATCGCCGGGCAGCGAAGTCATTCCCTCCCACGGTGAAAGAAAGTCAAAGTTACGGAATTCCTGCGTCAGTTTGACCTTGTCATAGACGACGGATTTACGCTCTTCATCGTAATGAACTTCAACATATCCGGTCAGGGGAAAATCCTTGCGCAAAGGGTGACCTTCAAACCCGTAATCCGTCACAATCCGGCGATGATCGGCCAGACCCTCGAACCTCACGCCAAATAGATCCCAGACTTCACGCTCCCACCAGGTCGCGTTCGGCCAAAGTGAAGATACGGAAGCAACCGGCATTGCCGCATCCGTTTGCACGACCACGCGGATGCGTTGGTTACGGGTAACCGAAAGTAAATTATAAACGACATCAAACCGTGCCGCGCGCTCCGGAAAATCGACGCCACAAATATCCATGACCTGCGTAAAACTTAATTCATCACGCAATGTCTTTAAGAAGATAAATGCTTCCGAAATTGAAACATTCACCACGAGTTCGCCAATCTCCCGGCGCGGATGAAGCGCGCCGGGAATTGCCGCAACGACCTCGATCTCGGGATCTGCGATGAGCGCTTCGTCAGCCACGTAGAATGGTCCCCGTGCGGCGGATTTTTTTCTGCAATTGCATGACGCCGTAAACCAGAGCCTCCGCGGTCGGCGGACATCCGGGAACGTAGATATCGACCGGCACAATCCGGTCGCAGCCGCGCACGACGGAATAGGAATAGTGGTAATAGCCGCCGCCATTCGCGCAACTCCCCATGGAGATCACCCAGCGCGGTTCGGGCATCTGGTCATAAACCTTGCGCAAGGCGGGCGCCATTTTGTTGGTCAGCGTGCCGGCGACAATCATGACGTCGCTTTGTCTCGGGCTGGCACGCGGAATGACACCAAACCGGTCGAGATCGTAACGCGGCATATAGGCGTGGATCATCTCAACGGCACAGCAGGCCAAGCCAAACGTCATCGGCCACAGGCTGCCGGTGCGCGCCCAATTAACGAGCTTATCCATGTTGGCAACCACGAAACCCTTGCCGGCAATTTCGCCCGTGATGCCTTTGACCACCGCGTCCTGCTCCGCTCCCGGCGCCAGTTGATCGCGGTTCCAGGCGAGTAGGCCTGCTTCGGCGGAAATACTCATAAGGCTACTCCCAATCCAACGCGCCCTTGTTCCATTCATAGATAAAGCCGACCGTCAGCACGCCCAGGAAACCCAGCATCGAGAAAAAACCCAGGAGACCAATGCGCGAGAGACTTACCGCCCAAGGAAATAGAAAAGCCACCTCTACATCGAAAATAATGAACAAAATGGCAACAAGATAGAATCGAACATCAAACCGCCGCCGTGCATCGCCGAACGCGTCAAAGCCGCATTCATAGGCAGATAATTTGGCCGGGTACGGTTTTTGATGGGCCGTCAGGATCGAACCGAAGACAAACGCAACGCCGATAAGCGCGGCGATGGCCGTGAAAACCAGGATGGGGAAGTATTGCGAGAGAACCGGTTGCACTTCACGCCTCCTTGTCCTGGCCGATCAGCGTCGGAAAAAATCAACAGATGGATCGTAGACGCCGTGTCGCACTGCAGCAAGCGGTGGTCAAGCGTTTTGCATGAATTCCGGCAGCCGCATCAGGCGGTGCCGTTTTGGCGCGAGTGACGGGGCTCGAACCCGCGACCTCCGGCGTGACAGGCCGGCGCTCTAACCAACTGAGCTACACCCGCTTTTGCGGAAGGCGGCGTTTAAAGGCGGAACCACTGAGCGTCAAGCTTGGCCAGAAAGTAGTCGCTTTTTTGAAAAAAAGCTCCGCAAAAAACTTTTG
>Ga0116226_10004192_pt1 | contig 12737 bp, 11 predicted proteins | sample S1TSphfallax_FD_89692 | JGI IMG/M metagenome (GOLD analysis project Ga0116226, IMG submission 89692) | Host-associated microbial communities from peat moss isolated from Minnesota, USA - S1T2_Fa - Sphagnum fallax MG | ecosystem: Host-associated > Plants > Peat moss > Unclassified | place: USA... | reverse complement strand
AGCTAATAAATTGCACCCCACTTTGGTAGTAGTGTAAGGACATAATTGGCTTGTGTGACACCCAAAATGATCCACCCATTTGTGCATGCACCCCTTAGGTTTAACTATGTACCTACCTAGCCTGAGAAATGCAAGTAATAATGATTACCTACTTTAGGCCTACCTACCTATTGACTTAAATGCCATATGTCAACATCTTAACAACCTTAAGTTGAATGATTTAAATTAGATTAATAAAAATATTTCATATTTAAATAAATTAGATTTGTCCCATGTCCATTGGCAATTTATTAGCACATCATTGCCACATCATCACATTGTTGCCTATGTAGTTACATTATAGTTGCAATGTAATGGCATAGTAATTATAACATAATGACATAATAGTTACAACATAGCAAAGCATAATACTTGTAACATAGTTGCACAAGTTGTATATGTATCCAATTTTACATATGATGAGTTTTACCATTGCAACTCTTACAACTCGTTCAATACCATTCAAGCTATAAAAATATGATGAATTGCAAATGGTCGTTGCAATTCAAAATTGCAACTAAAACCTAGTTGCATGCCTAGTTGCAAAACATGTATTTTCTCATAGTGACAGCATTACAACCATGAAAAAACACATGTTATTAAACACTCCAAGCTCTATAGAAAATATTTAAAGAGGTGACCAACGCTACAAAATATTTGCATGTTTGACAAGTTTCTAAGAGGTTTGGAATCACAACAAGTGTGATTTTTCATTTCTCTGATATTTTGATAAGTCACCATTTTAAAATGACAATGAAACAACATCAAACATTTCTTCAATATCTAGTTCTTTTCATCAAAAAGAATTGTTTGTCAATATGGATGATAAAAAAATCTAGTTGTAGTGGATGAGGTTATGACTCTATCCTCAACTTGTTTTTCCTTCTTGAAATGTTTTTAAGGAAGAAAGTTTACTTCATGTGGTAGGAAAGACCAAATCTTTATATGTGTTGCCTCTTTTGTATGAATATTTGTTTGCCACAATAACATTCAATCTTTTAATGTTAATGGGTGCACATGATGTCTTTGCTCTTGTTGTGAATTTTATTCATATAGATTAGCAACCAAAGCATGTTACAATAATGTTGTTGAAGGCTACTAAAATAACTGACTAAACAAAGGTAATGGAACTCCAAACTTTCATGGATAAACATGATTTGTGAAAGAATATTTTGGCATATGTGAAAAATGAGGGATCCAACTTAGGAGTAATGACCATAACATTGAAGTCTATGGTGAGTTGTGACAATTTACAATTAAAGGAACCTTTCTAAGGCACCTATTTTCGGCATGTCATGTCAAAGGCATGTCAATATGGTACAATGGATGAAAACCTAGGTAGACTTTCAAAAATGCATTATGTGGCTAATGAAATTAGGGAAAGGATGCTAATAATGGACAAAGGCATGTATTAATGTGGAGTCTAAACATAGAAATTGAATTCACACAACTATGAAGACAAGGTGATGAATCCTTCATCTTATTTGTTTCATGAGGTTAATTTTTAAGTGGGTTGTTAGTTATGTTTAGAAGTAAAAAATGCTTGTGCTTTCAAAATGGTTATTTTCATTTTTTCTTTATTGTATATAAAAGTTTTACTTTGAAAAGTCTGAATCATCGATGCATTCATTTGATTGTGTTTCCATGACATTGATGTCTCCACGTTCTTTGAAGTAGATCCACAAAATCCAAATCATCTCAATAATAGGTTTAGAGTTTAAAAACAAACTTCAAAACTTCAATAATAATTGAATATACAATAAATTGATACTAGTTGGTCTTGATACATAAAGGAGCAATGTCCTACTTGTAATAACATTGACTTACTAATTATAATTTATAATTTGCATGATTTAAATTGGCAATGCAATGTCAAATTTTCACAAGGGGGAGGTTAGGTTTAAGGTTTTACCAAATGGTAAATATTTGTGCATTTTCATGTGTGCATTATAATTTAAAAATGTATTCCCTCCTTAAACACATCTACTAGTGGTTTATGTTTTTTCATCATGTAATGTTTTGCATTAGAAGAAATCTTGTCTTTTGTAACCAATTTGCAATTAATTTTTTAATTGCACAACTAGTTTCTGGCTTATGCAACTACTTGTTAGTTTTTGCAACTAATTACAAAAATCAACATAGTTTTTTGTTGAACATTAAAAAAATTCAAATTAAAATTAAAAAACCAATCTATGGCCTAATAAATGGAGTTAAGAAACACATAATTTTATAAGTAACAACTTTGAATTGTGTTATAGTTCTAATCTTGCAAATGGTGTGAAAATTGTTAATGAATCACTAAGTTCAAGTATGTTCATAATTAAGGCAAGTTGGTAATGAAAATAAGTGCCATTGAAAAGTTGTTCCAAGCCCACACAAAATTTCTTCTATTCCATATAAAAATCATCCTTTCATATGTGCCACTATTTCCTATGGAGTCTTCTTTTCAATAGACATTATAACTAAAAAGTTACCAAGTTCTAATGACATTTTCATGTAGGTGAATTCAAAGATCAACAAACATGACATTATGAATTATGACTTTATTATTTTGACCCCATATGAGATTATTTACATTTACAATATAGGCCAATAATTTGCCATCATTTTGTTATTAAAAATGCACATGTTTATTATTGTTTATATTCTACAACAACAACTACCCCAATCCTTTTGTTTTTGAATGTGCTATGTGGTAGGCTATCACCAAATGAAAGGGATTCATACGAGGAATAATTTAATTCCAAATTTCCATCAAATTCAATTGTGATGATGCAAAGGGAACTACCACAAAATATGGGTAAGGTGCCATGGGTTGTTTTTCTTGGGAAGATATGGCAAATTATATTGTTGTAAATGGGCCTTCCCACCAAATGGGTAATGAAGTTTTATGGGTATTCTTGTGAAATGGGTGATCAAGCTCAATCCAATCTTGAACAAGTATGATTACTATCATTTTTCCCAATTTAATTTTTTCATGCAATAGCTTTTTTCTAGTTCATTTCTAGATCATTCATGTTTGAGACCATTTCTATTCTACAATGTTTAAATATATAATCATTGAAACATGGTTTTAATCAACATGTTCAAAGAACATTCTAATTTTGTTTCAATTCAAATTGATTTTTCAAAGTTTACATAGGTTAATGTTGTGTTGTGAACATGGACTTCTATTTCATGTATTATAGCTTTTGGTTTTACAAGTAAAATACTTGTGCCATGCCTTTAGGTCCCATTATAGGGAACCTCAATTTTTTGGGTGGTTTGTTGGTTGTGGTGGGATGTTGATAGTCAACAAGGCTTGATATTTTCTTGCCATATATAAGAGGATCCAAAGTTGAACTTCATTAGATTTTTTTTTAACGGATAATAACCTTATTTAAATTTACAGAAGAAGGAGAAAACTAAATGTTTTTTGTTTTGTGCAACTTTGTGAATAAAATTGTAATGCTTCAAGATGTATTATTGTATTGAAAAGTGATATTATTGTGTTACAACCATAACACTCGATCATGTATTGCTAGTAAGGTTCATCCACCATTATCATAGAACATTGTTCAAATTGTTGTGCACAATTTGAATCCCATTGTTTTAGCTTGCATGTTAAACTAGTCTTGTGGACATTAGTTGTTGAATGATGTGTTGAATGTGGCAATAATGATAAGCTTGAAGCTTCAGCAAGACATCACAAATATTGCCACACCAGATAACATGGTTGATGATGAAATTGGTGAATATTCAAATGTTGAATTGGCAAAAAAAATTATAAATGTCAAAAGGCAAATCATATGTGTGTTGAATCCATTTTTATCTTCCTTGCAAAAGTTTGAATCTAAAGTGTCTCACAACATGTTGTGTTTTATGTTGAATCCCCAATACAAGAACCTACCATTCATTTTTTTATTCATTGGGCATGATACTATTATTTTGATTTTAAATGAATATGACAAAAAATCATTGATCCTAATTATGTTAAAGTGTTATGAGCATTTGTATCACAATTTTGGAACTCTAGATTCACAGTCTACTCAATTGAATATTAATGCAAGATGTAACTTAGACATATTTGAAATGAGAAGTTGTGCCAATGAACCTATGGAAGAGTGTCAATCAAGAGATATAATTATTCCAATATATTTAGGTTGATGTTATAAAATGCATTTTGTAATGGTGGAACAAACACGAGATTATGTTTTAATTGTAGATTACTTATGTGACAAATTTTAGGAATTGCAAGATTTCAAATCAAAACAAAATATGTTTTTTCTTTTGTTGGTATTTTGACTATTCTATGTTGATGTAGGTTACAAACTAATAATTTTGATGAAGTAATTTTTCTTCACAAAAATTGGTCTAATGATATTAAGTTGGGTTGTGAAGGTGGTTTGAAGCATATGGAAAATGTCATTGAACTTAAGACAAAATTAGAAGAAGAACTTGCAAGAGTTATTAAACAAATGTTTGATGTTTGATGTACATAATCAATAAAAAACTATCATACTTCTCTAAGTTTCCATTAAATCTTGCAAATGAAAAACAAATATGACATTTTGATGTTGATATTTTCCATTTTGATGCTTATACATTCATGTTTTTTAAAGTTTTATTGGCCTTAAATTGAATGTGTATGGCCTATGCATGTGACAAGGAAGGGGTTATTAATTACCATTTACAATACACCATGGTTTATTTAGTGGTTGGAAGTGGAGGCAATCACAAGATGTAATTAAGCATTAACTTCTATGGGGTGGATGGATACCCCCCAAAGAGGCCATTCTTTATACATTTTCAGAAACACTTAAAATAAAAGGGTATTTTTTAATATGTTGTAAATTAATGGAATATTTAGAACATATTCTAGGTATATTTAAGGTATAATCTAAGTAAATTTTCATAATGAATTATTGGCACCCTATTTAAATTTTTTTAAATTATATTTTTATTTTTTAATAAGTTGCACAGTTTTTGCATGTTAAAATGGTGGTGACCATTTCATGTGGATATTATAAAATAGGGTTTTTTCTTTTTAAACATTATATATATATTTTTTATTATTTTGTTATTTTGTTATTTTATTTTTTTGGATCAATTTTTGAATTGTTTCAATTCAATTTGATGCCATATTTGTTTATTTTTGCAAATCCATGTAAAATCAGACATTAGACTTCAATGATGTGGGCAAATACCAAGCAATGATAGATAAATGTGTGGCATCGTTGATTTTGTGCACATGCATTTGAGCTACTCCAATATTACAAATCCATCTAGATTTTGGACTAGCTTGTGTTTGATAATTTTGACATGTTAGATAAATTTTTAACCATTATTAGTTTTGAATTTTGAAATTTCTAAAATCAGTTGTTTCCAATTTTATTTCTTAAACTTAACATAAAAAGTTGGTAGATTTTTAAAACAACGAAATTGGTGATTCTTTAAAATTTCTTTAAGAATTGCCCAACATTTGTGTTTAATGTCTCACTAGTCTTGGGGCTTTAACTTACATATAAAACATGACTTTACAAATCATAATTTTCCTTCTAACCTCAACAATGTTTATTTTTGAAATTTTTCAAAATTAAAAAACCTACTTGGATAAGTTTATTATCTTCCAAATAGGTTATCAATCTTTCCATACTAGTTTTTTTTTAATTAACACAAAAAAAATATTTCTATTTTTAATTTCTAAAACCTTGTAATTTGTGTATGCAATATGGCATCTTAACCAATGATTATTAACATGTTGTTGATATCCTATCCTTATGCATAATCAATCGTTATTATTGATTTTTTTTAATAACATGTTAGACATCTATTGATGTTGATAAAATGTGTGATCCCCCAAAATATTAAAAATAATCTAGTTGGCAAAATTTTAAAGAAAACAATAATTGATAAAACTAATAAAAACCCCAAAATCCATTTAGAATGGATTCTAAATGTTACAAATATCCCATGCTTAAACCAATTTGGGGTCTCTATTAGTGTTGCCCATGTATTGATTTTTTTCAATACCATGCAAAATGGTTATTGCAAAATTTTGAATTTTGATTTACACCTTTTCCTTTAATCCATTTCGTCCTTTTATTCACCATTTATTGATATTAACTTAAGTCGTGTATCAATTTATTTTTTTTTTCTGGATTTGTCAATCCAACCTATATCAACTTGTTGGAATATTTAGCACACTGGGACATCATTATTTATCTCTTTTCATGGATAAATAAATACCCATATTGCAGAAGGGTCGATTTTTGCAATAACTAGCTTAGAACCACTCAATATGGTTATGCATATAGGTTGAGTTTTGCAAAAATATGTCAAAGAACCTAATCTAGAATCTAGGTCAGATTTTAAGGGAAAAAAATTAATATTATTCATTTTTTATATCAAAATCTTACAATGTGCATCATGTTATAATATTGTTGATCGTTATCAAAATTCAAACTAAAAACCCTATAAATAACTAATTGTTTAGATTTCACCGAATTAACTAATGTTCCAAAGAATGGAAACCCTAGTGTCATTGCTCTCAATAGCAAAAGAACAATGCAACTTCAAAAGAATAATATCAGCACTTAGTACCTTGTTCCAACCAATTATAAACCTAATGATTATGTATTGTTATAGAAATGAAAAAAAACATAATAAATTAAGCAATTTGCGCCCACACTTATGGTAAGAAAACCATTAATTGTTGGACAAAATGTGAGCAACCACTTGACCTCCACAAAAAAATCTCACCTTGATCTTCTATTGTTCAATGTTTATATTCAACCAAAAAAATTTAATTGATCATAAAAAATATATATTAAATTTTTTTTTAGGTTACCAAAGTGGTTTTTGTATGCAGAAATCCACATTAATTATGTGGATAAGCTTTTTCAAAACTTGAAACTCAAAAATGAGATGCAAAAGTAATCAATTGAAACAAATGCAAATATCTTGAGATTTGTAAAAAGAGGATATCATGGTCCCATGGATCATTAAAAAAGTAAACAACTTGGCTAGCCATTACACCAACCATTAAAGGTGACACCTCCACAATTCTACACATGGCAAAGAGGATCCCTTTCAAATTCCCAAGAATTGGTGTGCAACAAAAGAGATGTTCAGAAATCATAGTTCATGTGACTTCCAAGTTCCGCCATGTCAAGGGCAATACACAATCTTTTGACTTCACAACCAAATGGCAAAACAATGACAATTCATTTTTCCACAACCCATGCAAAGTAGCTTCATTTGAACCCACTACCCCCAAAAACGACCTATCGTCATCAACCATTGTTACTTTAGTAAGCACAAATTATATTTTGATTTGTTTTCTACCTACTAATAAACACTATAGATTATGCCCATATATGCACTTAGTTTTCATACAATCTATTGTTCCAAACAATTGAAGTTTATTTCTAGGATATATTCACACATTTAGTTCCTAGTTGTTACTCTTTCATTACTTCCTATATTCTAGATTATTATTGATAATTAGAATTTGTGATCATATTGTGATTATTACAATTAGAAAAACACATATAGATTCAGAGTTCATATTTTATTTTTTGTTTTCTCATCAATATGATATTTATTTCTTTACTCATAATTGAAACAATTAAACATCTATAATATTAAAATGCAAAAATCAAAATTGAAAACATGAAAAATATGTGGTTCACAACCCAACAAAACTCTAAAACTACATATTGTGTATCTATCATTATTCTTTAACAACTTCCTTAAATCTATGTTTGTGTGTGTAATAATTCCCAACCTTCATTTAATCAAGAATTAAATCTAAATCCTTTCCCTCCGAAAGTAATTTGAAAATCAAAATTAAGTAAATGTCTTAATCCTATCTTGTTAGATCTCAATCATACACTTGGTAACATGTTTCAATAGAGCATTAAGGACATGTTGTCATATTCAACCAACATTTGTATTGCCTTTGCCTTCCTTACAAAATCCTTCACCACATTAAGAGACTTAAAACACAAGTCTAGCAGTCGCACCAACATGTTTGTGAACCTTGCCAAAAATGTAGGCAGATGAAAATACCAAAATTTAAGCTAGGACCACCATTAATATTAAATTTTTCAATATCACTTTGCATAGCCACACTCAATGAAAAGGCAAAATTTAAGGCATTAGATAGCAACCAATATCTTCAAGTCTAATCAAAGATACATTGTTTCACAATAGGAATCATAATCTCCATGATCACCTTGCAAATTGCCCAAATGTATGCATCCGATGCATGATGCAATTCCATAGTTTCTTGTCTCCCATAATGAAGATTGATGGCATCTTGATATTTCAAAGTTTCTTGGAACAAGATCACCTTGCTAGCAAACCTCCTTTTATTTGGGTTTTCAATTTATATTAGGATAGTCTTGCATCAAAGCATGTTCACTTCCATTCAAACCTCCTTGTCCCCAACTTTTTGATCCATGTAATTGTTTTCTATAGGGCAGATTATGTGGCTTTCAAACTCACCTCCCAAAAGCCAACACATAGATTGCATCATTGGTTGCATATTGGCATGTTTTGCTAATGCAAGTATGTTGGTGGAACACAACTCACAACAAAATTGAAAGCTCATGCAAACGCGAACAAATTGCCACCCTCATCCTTCACATACACAATTAGTTTGTTCAACAGATTATAGGATGAAAGTAGCTCCTTACCCTACATTATATTCCCAATTGCATTATTGGCTTCAAAAATGCCCATTGTCACATGCCAAGGAACCCATTGTGAATTCAAGAAATTAATCACAAGCACAAATGTGTCATGTCCAAATCTAAACATCCATAAATCAAATGAACATGTTGTTGTCACACAAGATTCTAAGGCTAGAATCACATAATTTTCCATGGTTTTGGCCACCAATGAAAGGATGGCTTGTTGAATCGTATGCTTCTAGTTTGGAAATTAAACTTGAAAGTTTTGATGCATGACCAAACACTTTAACCGTTGATTTTCCACAATAGAAATGGGCATGTACCGTTTATAAACAAACAACAAGTCCTCCATTAATATATTTTTGCCTTGGATCACCTTTTTATAAGGAATAATGCTTCCAAAATGGTTTGTGATTACCCCATAACCAATGACACCTTTTTGTTTCCCCTTTTCCCAATGTTATTCTTTTGCAACAAAAACAAAGTTAGCATTTTCCCACCTACCCCAAGCAATTGTATGTTTAAACAACTTGTGTTTTTTCATGGAAGTGGTGCCATGGTGTTGGTTATATGTGATCACACCTTTTGCTTCTTGATGGTACAATCCATGTTATATTCCTAGGAAATATTGTGGCAAACTATACATTGCATGGTTTGAGTAATAGTAGGATGGGGTTCATTATTGTTGTTGATCACATAAAAATGCAAACATAGAAAGAACTTATGGTGAGGGATCTAGAACTTCTTATTTTGGGTCAATTCAAATTTTAGTAACTCCCATGCAACTTTTATTATTTCTTAGTCCAAATTGCTTGTGGTTGCAACGCTTTCAAAAGGAGTTGGAACATTAGGTGTTGATATTGAAAATGCCACTAGCCTTGATTCATTAGGTGATCCTAATGCCAAATCATCATCCCGTTCATAATCAAAATCTTGATTAAGATCCACACCCATATTAAATATCTCAAGGTCTATCATTTTGCACTTTAATCTTGTGTTTAAAATAAATAAATCGAAATTTTAGATTTAAAATAAATTGAAGCACATAAACATTTTGCAACAAAAGTTGGGATATGAATTTTGGGAATTGATTGTTAATTGCAAGCACTAAAGTAACTCTAATTTAAAAATTGAAATGCAAACTACTTAGCTTAGTCAATCAAAAGGTGTGTAGTGTGTAGCAAAATGGAAGATAGAACAATGAGCTTAAATCCAACACAAGCAACTTGGGCTACTAACTTCAAGCACATACTATTGGAAAATATGTCATATTATAGAAAATGGGATACAAAAGCACTTTGAACCAAAAGTTGCCAATTGAAATGTGGATTTTGGGAGTTGATTGCTAAATGCAAGCACAAAGATAATCGTAAATTAAAATTGGGATGCAAGTTTAGTTAGTCAAGGAGTGTGAAATAACATATACCAAAAAACAATGTGTTGAAAAAGGACTTATAAAATAGCAAGTTGGGCTATTAATTTTAAGCACACATTGGAAGAAAGGAAACCAAAACTGAAAATTGGGATAGACCGATAAAATAGAGGCTAGGTATTAGGTACTAGTTTTTGGGAATTGATTGTTGAATGTTTTAACACTAAAAAAGCCTTAAATTGAGGCTTCAGCTAGTGTAAGCTTAAACAATCAAAGATTATCTACAAAATGTTGGAAAACTTAGAAAGCTCAACTAGATGGAGGAGAATGCTCAATTAGTGCTATTGACTTCAAGCACACATTAGAAGAAATGAAATCAGAACTAAAATTTGAAAATTGAAAATAATCATGCACATTTACAAGACAAAATAGGCTTTCCTCACTTTCTTGCGAAATTTGATTTGACCATTGAGAGTTTAGAGATAAGAGTTGAGAATGCATTCAACTTTCCTCACATCCCACAAAACTCTACCAATTCCCAATTGCATATTTGTCCTTTTAAAAATCAAATGGACATTCATGTAATTGCATTCAAGGAATGAAGGTGGAGGCCATTAAAGAGCTAAAGCCTTTCAACCTTGATATCTCAATCTATTTTGATTCATGGCAAAAGGCCATCACCAAAAGTTGAAACTCAAGAGGGCTTGTAGTTAAACATTGATCACACAAATGTGTGAATAAATTTGTTTAAGGTTTTGGTTTAGGGGAAAATTCAAACCTAAATAGATGAAAAAGCTTGGATGGAAAGGGTTGGGTGAAAAGTTGTGGATGAAAATTGAATGAACAACCGGCCTAGGTGCACACCATCAAATAAAGGTAGGGTATTATTTCTTATCAAATACCCGGCCAACATGATGTCTATGGATATTAAAAAACTTAAGACTAAGGTGAGTAGGGTTTTTCCTGGGTATTCCTAATACCCAGAACTGACCAGCAGGTTATTTCATATCTGGATCCAGACCCGGGTTGATAACTGGGTCCATTTTTGATATCAGGACAACAATGGTCTCTACGTCCAAACCTGGCTTAATATGGCCATTAAGAGGCCTCAGTCAAAAAGGTCAAGGTACCAGTGTGGGTGCTTGTTCACATGCCAATTTTTCCACCCCCAAAATTTGACAGCAAATTATTCTTCAATTTGAGGGGACCTACAATTTGCCAAGTATAATGCATCAGGCTTGTGTTTTCAATATATATATGATCAATGTTTTCCCCAAAAAACTAGCAAAATTAGTCAAGTTTGCATTAGAATTTTTTCCTACTTTCCAAAAAAACCAATTTTACTTTCTACTTTTTAAAATCAACAAAACTTAATCCAAAAAAACATTGCAAAGCATCATCCTCTTTGTCAGTATGGTTAGCCAAATATTATTATTTTAACATATTGGTATGGGATAGCACTATATATATATCCTTGTTACTGGTAACAATTTTTTTTTCTTTGGACAAAAAAATTGGGAATATTTGGGAAAAAAAACTAATTCTATTGTAAATTCAAATAAAATTTCTAATTCTTTAGGGAAAATCCCCAGTTTTTTTATCAAAAAATTGAATTAAAAAAAATTAATTTTCTTTCTAAAAAACTAAATCCCTGACTGGGTCACTGGGAGGTACTTGTAATAAGTACTTGAGCAAATCTGCTATGATCTACTATTGTCTACCAACCAGCTTTTCAAACCCTAAAAAACTCCAATTCATAGCCAAACCCTAAGAGGGTAGAGAATATGGGCCACAGTGACCCAGCACCCACCAGGGCACCATCCACTGGATGTCCATTACTACTCAGTTGTGGATGAACCTCAACTGAGTTGATATTTGGTCTCACCTTTGGTAATCAATTCTGTAAAAAATAGGTCTCATATATATAGGTACATAGGTAGGAAAATAGGTAATTACTAAGTAAATAGATGTTTTATACATAGACTATTTTTTTTACTACCTACCCACCTATAACAACCTACCAACTGAGCTAACCACCATCGTTAAGCTAAGGAACTGGAACCCAACAGAAAAATGTTTCCTGACCACTTAATCCATCCATCCATCCTTCATGGTGCACTGGTGGGTGCTGGTTCACTTTGGCCCGGAATATGTATCCCTATCTACCAATTATTTGTTCACCCTTTCCTATGTGTTTCACTAGCATTACTTGGCAAAATCTAGGGTTACAATGGGTCCTTATAGCCATAAATTGGAGGAGCCATAGAAGTTATAATGCCCATAAGGTCACCCACTCTAAGGGCTCATTAGATGAGGGTCCAAAGGGGGAAGGTCCAATGAAATAGAGCAATTTTTATTGTTCAAGACCCATTAGTTAGACCAAAGGCCCTTTACCTGAGGGTCCAAAGGGGAAGGTCCAATGGAATAGAGCAATTTTATTGTTCAAGACCCATTAGTTAGACCAAAGGCCTTTACCTGAGGATCCAAGATTAAGAAGATTTGAATAGAGGTGGCATTTCCATGAGATCAATTGGTTCATACCAAAACATGGAGCTTAAAAGGGAGTTCATTGTTTGAAGAAACAAGATGCTAAGTTGGGTGCAAGGTTTGTCTCTTCCATTGTTTTCATTTTATTTTTTTGGTTGCTT
>Ga0116226_10004190_pt1 | contig 12739 bp, 13 predicted proteins | sample S1TSphfallax_FD_89692 | JGI IMG/M metagenome (GOLD analysis project Ga0116226, IMG submission 89692) | Host-associated microbial communities from peat moss isolated from Minnesota, USA - S1T2_Fa - Sphagnum fallax MG | ecosystem: Host-associated > Plants > Peat moss > Unclassified | place: USA... | reverse complement strand
GTCCAGGCGACGGCGACGCGGATCAGATTGCGGTTGCCGACGATGCTGTTGGTCGGGTCGAAATCGACCCAGCCGGCGCCGGGCAGATAGATTTGCAGCCAGGCATGGGTCGAACCGCAGCTCTCCACCTCGGCTGGATTGTCGTCCGGCACAAAGATATAGCCGCTGACAAACCGTGCGGCGAAGCCCAGTGCCCGCGCCGCCTCGATCATCAGCCAGGCAAAATCCCGGCAGGTGCCGCGCCCGAGCCGCAGCGTCTCGTCCGGGCTTTGGACGCCGCGTTCGGTGCGTCTTGAATAGGTTAGCTGCTCCCTGATCCCCCATGTGATGCGGCGCAAGAGGCCGATCGTATCGGTCGAGTCTTCGGTGATGAAACCCCGTGCCCACGTCAGAACGATCTCGTTCGGACAGTAACGCTCCAAAGCCCGAATTAGATCCGGCCCATCCTCCGCGGAATACGCAAAAGGGTAGGTGCGCGCGTCGATCTCCAGCGGATAATCCGGCAGGTTGGTTTCTGTATGCTCAAGCGTGACTACACTGTCGAAGCAGAGCTCCGTCGTCGCCGTATCGAATGTCGCGATCGCGACCGAATTATCGAACACATCATGCAGCCAGCGCAGCGTGTGCGGCCCGGGCGTGATCTCAAGCTGAGTCTGGATCAGCCGCAGATCATGGCTTTCGCGCGGGCGGAACATCATCCGATGCTCCCCCAGCCGGACCGGCTCCGAATAGCGATATCGGGTCAGATGCCGAACGGTCAGGCGACGCGGCGGCGTGGTGAGCAATTCGGCCATCCTCTCGTCCCAGCGCGCGCGGCTCCGTTAAATGGGGATGTTCGGTCAGCCGTACAACCAGCTCACCGCAACAGCTGTGCCACCAGCGGTGCCAATAGCGCCGAAAGCAGACCGTTGAGCGCCATCGCCAAGCCGGCGAAGGCGCCGGCGACGTCATTGACCTGAAACGCCCGCGCTGTGCCGATGCCGTGTGAGGCCAACCCGGCGGCAAAGCCGCGTGCCGCGAAATCCTTGATCTTCAGGGCATTCATCAGCGGCGTCACAGCAACGGCCCCGATGATCCCGGTGGTGATCACAAAGACTGCGGTCAATGTCGGATCGGCGCCGATCTGGCTGGCGATGCCCATGGCGATCCCGGCGGTAACGGATTTCGGCGCCAATGCCAGCGTCAGATCATGCGGTGCGCCGAACCAGCGGGCGAGCCAGACCGCGGACAACATGGCGGTCGGGGCACCGGCCAGCAGCGACGCCGCGATCGGCAGGGCAGCACGCCGAACCAGCGCCCGATTGCGATAGAGCGGCACACCCAGCGCCACCGTCGCCGGCCCCAGCAGAAAATGGACGAACTGCGCGCCGGCAAAATAGACGCGGTAGTCGGTGTGGGTCGTGATCAGCAGCGCCGCCACGGCCAGGATCGCAATCAGCACCGGATTGACCAGCGGGTTGAACCGGCTGAGCCGCGCGAGCTGCAGCGCGATCAGATAGATCCCGATCGTCACGGTCAGCCAGAGTAGCGGGCTCGCCGCCAGATAGACCCAGAGATCGAACAGCGACGCGGGCTTCATGACTTGCTGCGTCGCGCGACAAGCCGAAACACGGCGACGGTGATGATCAGGGTGAGGAGGGTTGAGAGCACCAGCGCGCCGATTAGCGCCGCACCATTCGCGGCGACCAGGCCAAAGCTCTGCACAATGCCGACCCCGGCCGGCACGAACAGCAATCCCAGATAGCGCAGCAGCCCGTCCGCGGCCTGGCCGATATTCGTCGTGTCACTCGCGGAGTCGTTGCCGGTCATGCGTTGCCGCAGCGCCAGAAGGCTGACCAGCAGGATGATGCCCAAGACCGGTCCAGGGATCGGCAGCCCGAGTGCGCGGACGATCGTTTCACCGACAAGCTGACAGGCGAGAAGGATGAAAAGACCGGGCAGCATGGGTTAACCGCGTCTCACTTTCCCTCCCCCTTGTGGGGAGGGTGGTGCGCCAGCGACGGGTGGGGGAATGTTGTCGCTAGGATTAAGTCGCCGGACTGGATCTGCACCAGCAGCTTCTGCGGCACCACCCCACCCGTCGCTTCGCGCCACCCTCCCCATCAAAGGGAGGGAAAGAGGAGGTCTGGCAATCAACCTATTCCTTGCTCGGCAGAGCCCGAACGTTAATGCAGCTTCTGCGGCAGAACCTTGATGGCGTCATCAATCAGCGCGGCGCCGCTTTGCTGATCCAGGCTTTGGAGGATCAACTGACGGGTGGCGGCAATCGCGACATCGACCGCAACACCGCGGACTTCGGCTAACGCCGCTGTCTCGGCTTGCGCGATGCGATCGTGCGCCAGCTGTTCGCGGCGCTTCAGCGCGATTTCCAGTTCCTGCGCCGCTTCGGCAGCGAGCTGCTCGGCTTCTTCCTTGGCGCGGACAGCGATCAGCTTGGCCTCATCGAGCGCCTCGCGCTGACGCCGCTGATATTCCGCCAGGGTCTTCTTGGCTTCTTCATGCAGCCGGGCTGCCTCGGCCAGATCTTCGCGGATCTTGGCGGCGCGTCCGTCGAGCATGGTCGTGACCGACTCGCTGCCCTTCCAGAGCATGATCGACACGGCGATGACGAAGGCAATGGCGACCCAAAATTCGGGATCGTGAACGATCTCCGGCATCACGCACGCTCCTTCAACGCCGCATCGACGGCGGCCGCGGTATGGCCTTCATCGATATCTTTGTCCAAGAGGCGGCTCACCGCGCTGTGGGCGACGTCGATCGCGACGCTGCGCACATTTGCCATGGCCGTGTTGCGGGCCGTGGCGATGCGGGCTTCGGCCGCTTCGGTTTCGGCCGCCAGCTTTGCCGATGCCTCGCGCTGCCGGATGGCAGCCGCTTCGGCCAGCCGCTCCATCGTCTCGCGGATCGTGCCCTGCGCTTCGGCACGGGCTTCTGCGAGGGATTTTTCGTAAGCGGCGAGCACGGTTTCGGACTCGGCTTTCAGGCGCCGCGCGGCAGCCAGATCATCTTCGATCTGCTTGCGGCGGCGTTCGAGCGCGTGCCCGACCCGCGGCAGAGCGACTTTCGCCATCAGCCCATAGAGCAGAAGGAACGTCAGCGCCAGCCACACGAGCTGCGGTACGAAGGTCGATATGTCTAATTGCGGCATCGGAAAACTGTGCCCTTGAAGCGGCTTTTAGACCCGGTCTTAGGCGAACAGGATGATAAACGCCACGGCGAGGCCGAACAGGCCGGTCGCTTCGGCGAGCGCGAAGCCCAGGAACGCGTAGGTCGTGACATTGGCGGCCGGGTTGCGGGCGAGGCCGCTGATCAGCGCCGAGAACACGTTGCCGATGCCGATGCCGGCGCCGACCAGAGCGATACAGGCGATACCGGCGCCAATCATCTTTGCAGACTGAAGATCCATAATCTCGTTCCTTGCTTGGGTAATGAATGCGGGACCGTGACCGGCCCGATCCTAGTGGAGGTGGATGGCGTCCCGCAGGTAAAGGCAGGACAGGATGACGAAGACATAGGCCTGAAGGGCCGCGACGAGGAATTCAAGCAGCACCAGGAAGACATCCATGGCGAGCGGCCCGATCCCGAAGATCCCGAGTGCGCCGACAAAGCCCGCGAAAATCACCAGCATGGTGTGGCCGGCCATCATGTTCGCGAACAGCCGGATCGAGAGCGTAAACGGCCGGATGAAATAGGACAGGATCTCGATCGGCACCAGCAGGAACAGCAGGAGCAGCGGCACGCCATGCGGCACGAACAGCTTCAGGAAATGCAGCCCGTGACGGAAAATCCCGATCAGCGTCACGCCGACAAACACGAGCGCGGCGAGCGCAAACGTCACGATGATATGGCTGGTGAAGGTAAAGCTCCACGGCACCATGCCGAGCAGATTGCCCAGCAGCACGAACATGAACAGCGTGAACAGGAACGGGAAATAGGCGCGGCCTTCGTCGCCGACATTCTCCTGAACCATATTCGCGATGAATTCATAGGCGAGTTCAGCGACCGACTGCATCCGGGTCGGCACCAGCCGACCGGCGCCAACGCTGAGCGTCATCAGGGCGGTGGCCGCGATCACGACCAGAACCATCAACAGCGACGAATTGGTGAAGGTCGCATCGATACCGCCGATGTGAATCGGAATCAGCGGTTCGATGGTAAATTGGTGCAGTGGGCTCGACTCGGCTGCCACGTCAATCCTCGTCCCAATCTTTATCCGGCCTGCGCTCCATGCGCGACCCGGCTTGCTTATACCCGGCAGCCATGCCGAGACCCTTGATCGTCCGATAGACGTTCACCAGGCCCGCCGCGACCCCCAGAAAGAAACCCAAGATCATCAGCCAGGGCTTGGTGCCCAGCCAACGATCCAGCATAAAACCAACCCCCAAACCGACCCCGACCCCGACAATGAGCTCAAGACCGATCCGTAACCCCATCGACAAGGCGCTGTTGGATTGCTGCGTCGTATCGCCAGGACCCCCTGGAGCCGAGCCGCGCGTGCCATAAGCCTTATCGATTCGTGCTCCCAGATCCCGGAGGGGGTCCGGCGCTTCACGTTCGTCCATGGGGACCTCCCGAGCGCAACCAACAACCACCCTGTCCCAGACGCGATAGCGACGAAACGGCGCGCACCCTAAGTGGCGCAGGCGTTAAGTGTCAAGGCTGCTTCGGTCGTATATGGCTATGCAGTGGAAGCGTTGTTTCAAGGGCATGCATCACGCCGTCTGCCGCAATTGCTCCGCCGTCTGCAACTCGACCGATACGAGCTGCGAGATCCCGCGCTCGATCATGGTGACGCCGTAGAGCCGATCCATCCGCGCCATGCTGACCCGGTGATGGGTGATGATCAGGAATCGCGTACCCGTCCGCTCGGCGATTTCACGGACCAGCCCGCAGAATCGCTCGACATTGGCATCGTCGAGCGGGGCATCGACCTCGTCCAGCACGCAAACCGGCGCGGGGTTGGTCAGGAACACGGCGAAGATCAACGCCAGCGCGGTCAGGGCGCGCTCGCCGCCGCTGAGCAGCGACAGGGCTTGCAGTTTCTTGCCGGGCGGGCTCGCCATGATTTCGAGGCCGGCTGAAAGCGGGTCAGACTCGGAATCGATTAATTCGAGATAGGCCCGCCCGCCGCCGAACAGCCGCACGAAGAGCGACTGGAAATGCGTATTGACCGCGGTAAAGGCCCGGGTCAGACGCTCCCGCCCCTCGCGGTTCAACTGGCTGATCCCCTGTCTCAGCCGCGCGATGGCGGCGATCAGGTCATCCGACTCGGTGCGGATCGTGGTCAGTTCATCGCTCAACTGCGCCATTTCGGTTTCGGCCATGAGATTGACCGGGCCAATCGCCTCACGCTCTCGGCGCAGCCGCTCGAAGCGCGCTTCCAACGCGGGCGTTGATTCGGCCGAGGGAGCCGCCGGGATATCCGCGACGCGCGGCAGATGTTCGGCCGGGCACTCGAAATTCTCCAGTGCCCGCCGCGATGCAGCCTGACGCGCTTCCAGCGATTGTTCGTGCGATGCCTCGGCGCGCACCCGATGCTCACGGGCTTCGGCATGGGCGCGGACGGCCTCAGCAAGCGCGCGCTCTGCCAGGCCGGCCTGTGCCTCCGCGGCCCGTAACGCGGCATTCTGCGATTCTGCTTCGGCTCGCGCGACGGCGATGGCGGCGATCTGCTCCGCCCGATCGCGCTCCAAATCAACGGGCCGCTCGGCCAACGTGGCTGCTTCCGCAGCGAGTACACGCTGCCGCTCAGCCAGCGCGGCTTCGTGGAGCGCAGCACTTTGCTCGCGCGCTCGCCACGACTCGGTCTCAGCGCTGATCGCTGCGAGACGCCGCTCGCGTGTTGCTGCATCGCGGATCAGCCGATCGAGTTCGCGCTGATGTAGCGTCTCGGTCTCGCGCAGCCGCGACATCTCGGTGCGCAGCGTCGTAATCTGCTGACGCCCCGTTGCCGCATCGGGCAGGGCCTCGGATTCCCGTTCGGCATCGCGGGCTTGCCCGACAATTTCGGCGAATTCCTGGGCCAGCCGCTCGTGTAAATCCAATGCCGCCTGTCGGCGCTCCAACGCCTGCCCATGCTGCTGATTGAGCGTAATCTGCTCCTGACGCACTTGGACCTGCCGTTGCGAGGCCTGTAACTGGCCGGCACGCGCGCTGCGTTCGCGTTGACGCGCGGCTTCGAACGCGGTTTCTGCCTGCTGATACTGCGTGCTGGCCTCGGCCAGATCTCCGCCGATTTTTGCCTGCTGCTGCTCAAGATCGCGCAATCGATTACGCTGCGCGAGGCGGATTGCTGCAGCCGTCGGCGCACCTGCCGCCACGACCAGCCCGTCCCAGCGCCACGCCGCACCGTCCCGCGCCACCAGCATCTGCCCGGGCTTTAACTGAGCCTGACCGCGCTGCCCGGAAACGGCGTCCGAGACGATGCCGATACGCTTCAATCGTCGACCCAGCCGCGCCGGCGCCTCGACAGAGGTGGCCAGACTGTCGATTCCATCGGGCAGGGGGTCCACAGCGTCGACTTCCGGCGGCAGGTCGGCCCAATGGATCGGGGCTGCGGGATCCAGTGCTGCAAACAGATCATCGCCCAGCGCAGCGCCGAGCGCGGTTTCGAGGCCGCTGGTCACGCTGACCTGATCGAGCGCCGCCCCGTACTTGCCGGGTTGTCCTGACCGCACCAGACTGCGCAGCGCATCGATCTCCGCGCGAATCTTGACCTGACCATGTTCTGCCGCGGCAAGCGTTTGACGCGTTGCATGGCGCTGCTGCTCGGTGCTGCGCAGCTCCAATTCGGCCTGTTCGATCTCCGCGCGGGCGCTCACAATGGCGCTTTCGGCGTCGCGCACCGCCGCATCGGCTGCGTCAAGCCGTGCTTGCGAGACGGCGAGCAGATCCAGTTCGCGTGTTTTGGCCTCAGCCTCGCTTACTTGCCGCTGGACCCGCCGTCGACGTTCCTCGATGGCCGCGATCCGCCGGGTCGAGGCTTGCCGCGCAGCCTCGATTGTCGCCACACGCGCCGTCGCATCGCTCAGCGCTGCCTCGGCCTGCTCAACTTCTGCATGGGCCGCGGCCAGACGCTCGGTGGCTGAAGCGGTGTCGTCTTGCTCGGTGGCTTGTTCGGCGATCAGTGTTTCCCGCTCCGCGTCCAGCCTGACACGCGCGGCAGCAGCGTCGGCGGCAAGGCTGCGTTCGCGCCGCGCATCCTGATCGAGCTGTTCCAGATTTCGGCGATGGCTCGCAAGCGCCTCGGCCACCCGCTTTTGTTCGGCCTCAAGGGCCAGCAGCGCGCCAGCCTGCCGCTCGACCTGATACATCGCATCGGTGACAGCGCTGCGCAGCGCAGGCAGCGCTTCTTGTGTTTGCAGACGTTTCGCCTCCGCTGCTTCCAACTGCGCAGCGGTTTCGGCCACGTGCGCTTCCGTGGCGACTAGCCGTGCCGCCGCGTCCTTGACCCGCGCATCCTGATCCAGCCACTGCCGATAGAGCATCAGCGCCTCGGCGACGCGGATCTGGTCCGACAGCGCACGGTAGCGCTCGGCCTGTTTCGCCTGTTTTTTCAGCCGCTCGATCTGGGTTGAGAGATTGGTCTGGATATCCTGTAGCCGCGCCAGATTCGTCTCGGCCGCGGTCAGTCTGGTTTCGGCATCGCGCCGCCGCGCATGCAGGCCGCCAATGCCGGCGGCTTCTTCGAGCAGGCCGCGCCGCTCGGTCGGCTTTGCGTTGATCAGCCAGCCAATCCTGCCCTGACCGATCAGCGATGCCGATTGCGCACCCGAGGCCGCGTCGGCGAACAGAATTTGGACGTCCCGGGCGCGGAACTCGCGGCCATTGACCCGGTAGGCCGAGCCTTTGCCCCGATCGATCCGGCGATCTATTTCGATATCGTCGAAGCCGGCAAGATCGCCGGACGCGGTTCGGTCGCTATTATCGAGCGACAGGCTGACGGTTGCGATATTGCGGGCCGGCCTCGAATTCGTGCCGCCGAAAATCACATCGTCCATCTCGCCGCCACGCAGCCGCCGCGCCGAGCCTTCCCCCATTACCCATTGCAACGCCTCGACGAGATTGGACTTGCCACAGCCATTGGGCCCGACAATCCCCGTCAGGCCCGGCTCAATCAGCAGCTCCGCCGGTTCGACGAACGATTTGAAGCCGTGCAGGCGGAGCTTGGTGAAGTGCAAGCCGTCTCAGTCCTTACGAGCTGGAATCCTGAATGAATTTCTCGAAATCCTCGAATGGGATTTCACCGGCATGGGTCTTTTCGGACTTGCCAAGGAAGAAGAAGGTCGGTGTGGAATTCACGCCGGCGGCCTCTGCCTGTTGGCGACTGAGCCCGACCGCGGTTTCCAGCTTCGGATCGGCGAGACATTTATCCAGCCTTTCGCGTGTGATACCGCCGAATGCAGCCTCATGGGCCAGAACCGCGACCGGATCCGGATCGCGTGCCCAGGACGCCTGGGTCTGAAACAGCAGCTGAATGAAGCCCAGATAAAGGCTGGGTTCGCAATGCGCCAGCTCCGCCGCTTTCAACGCGATGCCGTCCAGCGGGAAATCGCGGAACACATAGCGGACCTTGCCGGTATCGATCAGGTCGGACTTCACCTTGGGAAACACATCGGCTTCCCAGCGGGCGCAGTGGGGGCAGGTCAGCGACGCATATTCGATCACCGTGACCGGCGCCTTGTCCGAGCCCAGGACAATATCGTCCTTGCTGACCGGTGGAACAGGCGCATCGGCACGGGCAGAAAGACTGCCCGTTACAAGGCCGACAACTCCCAGTCCCATCAACAGAATGCGGTTCATATTCAACTCCAACACCAGATCTAGAGATTATCGAGAAAATTTCGGTTAGGCAAGCCGTTGCGGGTCAGCCGAACCCAGCACCGCGCGGCCCAGCCGCTCCAGTGCTGCGCGGAGGTCCGCGTCGGCGATCGTCGAAAGACCGGCGGTAAGCCTAGCATCTTCCGCTACCGTAAGGGCGCGGGGCACTGGCGGCAACTTATCGCGCAGATGGCCGGGTAGAGGGCCCTGCCGCAACGCGAGTCGAGCGACGGCGCGGTAGCCAAAGAAGCCGTTGATGCGCTCGATCAGCATCGGTTCGAGATGCTGGACCGTCGGCGCAGCACCGGCGGTGACCCGCAGATGCAGGATGCCGTCGATCCGTTCGCCCCGGCTGAAGGAAAGCTTGACCGGCAGCGTATCCGACGCCAGACCGGATCCGACGATCGAAGCCCATTCCAGGATCATCTGGGCTTCGCCGAAGCCGCGCCGGCCCAGCGCCGGGGCGGCGACTTTCGATACGGCACTGCCCAGGGATTTCATGGCATCCTCTCCGCATTCGACCGGCTCCACGCCGGAGGCCGATTCTTTGCTGCGCTGGTATGATCGGCAACGCCGCATTCTGCCATGGCGCGCGCCGCCCGGCCAACGATCCGATCCATACGCAGTGTGGCTGAGCGAGATTATGCTTCAGCAGACCACGGTCGCAACAGTGGGGCCGTATTTCAGCGACTTTGTGACGCGCTGGCCGACGGTCGCCGACCTCGCGACGGCATCACTCGACGAGGTGCTGCATGCGTGGCAGGGGCTGGGCTATTACGCCAGGGCGCGCAATCTTCACGCCTGCGCGCAGGCGGTGGTCGAGCGGTTCGGCGGATTGTTCCCAGACACCGAGGCTGGCTTGCTCGAATTGCCGGGCGTCGGCGCCTATACCGCCGCTGCGATCGCTGCCATCGCGTTTGAGCGGCCGGCTGCCGTGATGGACGGCAATGTCGAGCGGGTGATGGCACGATATTTCGCGGTTGAAACACCGCTGCCGGAGGCCAAGCCCGAACTACGCGCCTATGCGGCTTCACTGACCCCTGAGACGCGGCCCGGCGATTACGCCCAGGCGGTGATGGATCTGGGGGCCACGATCTGCACACCGCGGAAGCCCCGCTGCATGTTGTGTCCCTGGACTACCCAATGCCGCGCCCGGATCCTCGGCGAGCCCGAGCGTCTGCCGGTGAAAAAGCCGAAACCCGAACGACCGATCCGGCATGGCGTCGCCTTCTGGATCGTTCGCCAGGATGGAGCTGTGCTGATTCGGCGGCGGCCGGAGAAGGGCTTGCTCGGGGGCATGATGGAGGTCCCGTCGACCGACTGGCGCGCCGAACCCTGGACATCCGATGCAGCGGTCGCCGCAAGTCCGGTCTTGATCGACCGCGTTCAGGCGCTGCCCGGCACAGTGATCCATGTATTCACGCATTTTCAGCTGAATATCGACGTTATCGTTGCGCGCCCCACGACGGCGAATCCGGCCGGCGGTGTCTGGGTGCCGCCGTTGAAGCTGCGCGACTATGCGCTGCCGACGGTGATGAAGAAGATTGAGAAGCATGCCCTGGCAGGGTTGAAGGCTGGTTCTAGAGCAGATCGCGATCAGACAGAATCGTCTGATCGCGTTAAGATGCTCGTCAAATCAAAGATCTAGAGCGATATGAAATCAGCTTGAGACAGATCAAAATCCCCCTAATCCGCCCGCGGCTCCGCCGCAATGAACCGCGCGCCTTCGGAGATCACCCAATCGTGGAAGGCCTTAGCCTTGGGGCGGTCGAGGCTGCCGGGTGGGCAGACGAGCCAGTAGGAATAGGAGCTGGTCACCGATTCCTTGAGCGGCCGGATCAGGCTGCCTGACGCAAGATCGTCGGAGGCCAGTACTGTTGTGCCGAGTGCCACGCCCTGGCCGGCCACGGCGGCCTGCAAGGTCATATGCGTGTAGGTGAAGCCAGGGCCGGGCGGAGGTTCGATCTCCGACGCGCCGACCTGCTCCAGCCAGTTGCGCCAGTTGAGATCGTGATAGCCGGCGCCCGGCTCGTCATGCAGCAGCGTTTGGTTGACGAGGTCGGCGAGCCGCCGCAAGGGTGCCCCACTGTTCAGGAGTTTGGGGCTGCACACGGGGAATATCTCTTCATGGAACAGCAGTTCCGAGACCAGACCCGGATAGCGGCCCGGGCCGAAACGGATCGCCACATCGACATTTTCAACCGCGAAATCGGTGAGGTCGCCTTCGGCAAGCACGCGGAGCGCGATCGAAGGATGCGCGATCCGAAAGGCGCCGAGGCGCGGGATCAGCCAGCGGGCGGCAAAGGATGGCATCGTGCTCACAGTGAGGGCGCCGGCCGCGTCATCACGCTGCAGATCGACCGTTGCCGCGACCAGACCGTCCAGCAATTCTCCTATGCGTTTGCCGTAGCGTTGGCCGGCATCGGTCAATAAAACGCCGCGCGTCATCCGGCGAAAAAGCGTAACGCCCAACTGCTCTTCCAGCGCGCGTACCTGCTGGCTGATCGCCCCCGGTGTGACGTGTAACTCCTCGGAAGCCTTGAGAAAACTGAGATGGCGTGCGGCCGCCTCGAAGGCGCGGAGAGCATTGAGCGGCGGCAGTTTGCGGACCATGTCTCGGACTCGCGTGACTGAGAAAAACTATCTCATACCATCAAAAAGGATCGTTTGTACGGCAACAGTTTTCCAGTCATTTTCCGCAGCGTCCGAAGATCACAACCGCTTCGGAGGAGGTAGACATGAACAGGATTATGATGGCTGCCGGTGGGGCATGCCACAACGAATATCGCGCTCCTAGCTTTGCTGCGCGCCTTGCGGCGCTGCTGGCGGCGGTGGTTGATGCGCCCGACACGTGGATCGAACGCATGCAACAGCGCCGCGAGCTGGCCGAGCTGGATGAACGGATGCTCGATGATATCGGTCTCGACCGGGTCGTCGTGGATCGTGAAATCCACAAGTCATTTTGGCAGCGCTAATACCTGGATCGACCCAGTCCTTCCTTGATTAAGGCGGGACTGGGTCGAAACAGGGGCTTTTACTTTATTCCATTATAAAGATTGTACCGTAATAAATTCATCGATTTTTGCCAGCAAGACTTCAGGCTGGATCGGTTTCGACAAATAATCATCCATTCCGGATGCCATGATATCTTGTCGCGCTCCTGCCAATGCGTGCGCCGTCAGGGCAATGATCGGGACATTGCATTTTGGTGCCGCCAGGGCCCGGATTGCCTGCGCGGCGGCCATCCCATCAAGCTCCGGCATTTGCACATCCATCAGCACCAGACCGTAATTGCGCTGCGTCACGGCATCCACGGCCTCGCGCCCGTTCGACACCAGATCGAATCGATAGCTTGTCTTTGAGATCACCGCTGCGATGAACATCTGGTTGATCGGGTTATCTTCCGCGACCAGGATATGGACCGCTGGGGAGCCCACCCTATCCTGAGCGGTCTGAGTTGGCGGCGCCGTGCGGACCGGCGACCGCGCGTCGGTCCTGGTATCTTTCAATATTTGGCTCAAGCAGTCGCGCAGTTCGCCTTGTCGCAAGGGCTTATCTAGAATGGCATCAAGGATGCTCGCTGCCGGGTCGCGTCTGGTCTGCGCGCCCGCTGAGGTTATGAGAACCAGTTTCACCTGCCGGAGCTCCGGAATGGCGCGAATCCGCGTCGCCAGCGTTGCGCCAGACATGCTCGGCATCATTTGGTCGAGAAGGACGATATCGTAGGCGTGCCCGTGATAAACAGATCGCTCAAGCGCTGCCAGCGCATCGAACGCATCCCGGCACGTCGTGAGCTCCATGCCGAAACCGTTTAGCATGCGCGAGATGATATCCAAGTTCATCTCGATATCGTCGACCACCAGAACCCGCTTACCGACCAAATTCTCTGCATTTGGTCGCTCCGGGAGGGGCGACGAGG
>Ga0116226_10004189_pt1 | contig 12740 bp, 8 predicted proteins | sample S1TSphfallax_FD_89692 | JGI IMG/M metagenome (GOLD analysis project Ga0116226, IMG submission 89692) | Host-associated microbial communities from peat moss isolated from Minnesota, USA - S1T2_Fa - Sphagnum fallax MG | ecosystem: Host-associated > Plants > Peat moss > Unclassified | place: USA... | reverse complement strand
TAAAAATTCATCGGATAGCTGATGAATTTTAATTCCAGACATCCATTCGCCGAGAATTGCTGAAGTTGTATATGTATTAAGGACAAATATCAAATAGATGATAGTATTTGGCTTGTGACTTTTATGAATTATGATTTAGGTTATTTTGATGAGCAGACATGTAGATTTGACCCCTTGGATAACCTCTTCGGGCCAAAAATGTTACCCATGTCTTCGGTACATACCATAAATATTTGGCGCGCCCGGAGAGACTCGAACTCCCGACACCCTGGTTCGAAGCCAGGTACTCTATCCAACTGAGCTACGGGCGCGAAGATGTAAAAAACATATAGTTTATTTAAAAACCTTTTATTTACAAGCAATTTTCATTTACAACAAGCATTATGAGATTAATTACTCATATTACGCAGCTGATGCTATTTTTAGCATTGCACAACTCTACTGCCTACGTGCCGCGGCTTGTCCGCGGCATCCAGGCATTGTTCTTAAATTCACAGCAAATCTCTGCATGCTACTCTGGATTTAGCTTCTCAATTAAATTTATTTTCTGCCAATTGGATGCCGCGGACAAGCCGCGGCACGTAGGCTAGATATGCGTAATATGAGTTAATTACTTTTTCTTTTCACAAATCTCAATCGCTTTAGTTAAAGTATTAAATTCAGCACTACCTGCTGGATATTGGCTACGCAATCTTTTCCAATAAGTCATCGCTAAGGCATAACGACGATGGGAAAATGCATCCATTGCCAATAAATTTAACACGGTTACATTCTTTGGATCCTGGCTTAAAACTTTTTGTACTAATTGTAAAGTTTCTGCCGTTAATTGTTGATGATGGAATAAATAAAGTGCTTGCGCATACTGCGCCATAACTTCACTATTTTGTGGATCATTGTCAAAACTATGTTTAAACGACATCACTGCGCTTGCAATGTTGCCTTGATCTAAATAAAGCCGACCCAGTAAATACCAGCCTTTGGCATCTTGTGGATGCTGGGTTAAATAATGCAAAAACTTTTGGGTCACTTGATCAATTTGATGAACATCAAAGGATTGATTTGAGACAGCACTAGCCGCGCGTGAAATTGCATAAGATTCTGATAGCTGTTTACTCGCCCCCAACTGAAAATAAAGTAATAAAGCAAAAATAGGCACTAAAATCACTACAACACTAAAAATCCAGGTGTCTTTGCTAGGAGTTGTAAACCAGTTTTTTCCCCCATGAATCATGATCGGAATCAGCAAAGCAACCAGAAAAATGCTTAACAATACTGCAATGAGAAAATATAAAAGCAACATTTTTAATACTCATCCTCGCAACAAAGCTGCTGATTAAGGCACGCTCTAATTACCCGGGCTGAACTTAATTGATTAATTAATTGATAGACAACTTCGCGACGCATATCTTGCTGCAGTAAAGGAATCTCATTACCAGCGCCTAACACAACATTAGCATTCACCGTATAGTTGCGGGTAACAGCAATAGTACGTGCAGGCACTAATACACAGCCATTTGCACTTTCCAACTGATAAGTGACTTCATATGACAATAAATATTGGCTTAATAAAGAAGTCGCACTAATTGTGATCCGGCTTTCGTGGAATCTTTCACCTAAAATATGTAAAGTTACCAGCGCTTGCTCTGGACATTGGGTCATACATATTCTCACCGCAGAAAAATTCTGTTTGAGATCAGCTAAAAATGCACTATAAGGCACTGCGGTCTTAATATATAGAACGCGCAATACCGGTGGTATTTCAGCATTATTGCGCAGATGAAACCCACATCCCGCCACAAAACAAACTAATAAAATCAATAATAATTTTTTCATACCAATACAATGTTAATTAACTTCCCCGGCACACAAATGATCTTCTTAACTTTCTGATCTGAAATAAATTTTTGAATCTTCTCATTTGAAAGCGCTATATGCTCAATTGTAGCGATATCAGCGTCAACAGGAATCTCGATTTGTCCACGTAACTTACCGTTTACTTGAACCACCATTTCAATCTTATTCACAGCTAGCGCAGCAGCAACCACCTTTGGCAACTTCGCATGAATAATCAGACCTTCATAACCTAATTCTCGCCATAAATGATGACAAATATGTGGAGTAATTGGGGCTAATAAACGTAATAAAATACTCATTCCCTCATGCAGTAACCGTTCATGTATTTCAGCTGGATTCAAATATCCTAATTCGCTTGGCAAAGGAAGCTGTAACTTGGCTAATAAATTAAAAATCTTCATGCTGGCTGAAACAACGGTATTAAACTGAAAACGCTCAAAATCATAGCGTGCCTGTTTTGAAATTTCATAAATTTCCCGACGCACGGCACATTGTTCTGGATGAACAAAACTCCAATCAATCGGTGGCGCTAAGTTATTCATTAAAAGATAATTAGTTGCGCGAATATTTTTCTCGCCATATTGATCTGCAAAAGCCCAAAGTTTTTTCAAAAACCGATAAGCACCTTCCACACCAGTATCAGACCACTCTAAAGATTGTTCAGGAGGCGCCGCAAACATCACAAATAATCGCACCGTATCCGCTCCATACTTTTCAATGAGTATGCTTGGATCCACTACATTGCCTTTTGATTTTGACATCTTTACCCCATCTTTTAGCACCATCCCTTGGGTTAAAAGACGCGTGAATGGCTCATCGGAATTAATCAATCCCAGATCTCGCATGACTTTATGAAAAAAACGAGCATACAAAAGGTGCATAACTGCATGTTCAACGCCACCCACATAAGTATCAACTGGTGTCCAGTAACGCGCTCGATCATCTAACATTGCGTTATCTTGTTGTTTACAAGTAAATCTTGCGTAATACCAAGAAGATTCAATAAATGTATCAAATGTATCTGTTTCTCTAACTGCTGGCTTTTTACAACGTGGGCAAGTCGCTTGATAAAATTCAGGTAACGATTTAAGTAAACCAGCAGTACCACTAAATTCAACTTGCTCAGGCAGCACCACTGGCAAGTCTTCTGCAGGAACTGCAACTGGCCCACACTCATCGCAATAAATAATGGGAATAGGTGTGCCCCAATACCGTTGCCTAGAAACACCCCAATCACGCAAACGATATTGGATTTGCCGTTTCCCTTTATTGTTTTTAGTCAAAAATTCAGTGATCGCTAACATCGCTTCTTGAGATGAAAGACGTGTAAATTGATCAGAATCAACTAACTGACCCATCTCAATAAAAGCCGCCTGATCAAAATCCCATCGTTCACCAGAAGAAGGAAAAACTACTGGCTTTATTGGCAAGTGATACTTTTTAGCAAATTCAAAATCTCGTAGATCATGCGCTGGAACCGACATAACCACTCCAGTGCCATAATCCATTACTACAAAATTTGCCGCCCAAATTGGCAGCTGTTCACCAGTTAGCGGATGAATAGCTTTAAATCCAGTATCCACACCTTTTTTCTCAACTGTTTCAACTGCGGCTTCCGAAACAGGAACATGCCGACACTCCTCTACAAAAGCGGCTACTGCAGGATTATCTTTAGCAACTTTCTCAATAAATGGATGGGAAGGCGCAAGTGCAATATAAGTCACTCCCATTAAGGTATCCGGACGAGTCGTAAATACTTCAAGCTGTTGATTCTCACCAGCTACTAAATTGAAATAAACTAATGCACCTTCTGATCGGCCAATCCAATTACGCTGCATCGTCAAAACTTGCTCTGGCCAGTCAGTCAGTTTATCTAGGTCAGCTAATAACTCTTCTGCATAAGCAGTGATTTTTAAAAACCATTGAGGAATTTCACGCCGTTCAACTAAAGCACCTGAACGCCAGCCACGACCATTGACTACTTGTTCATTAGCTAACACCGTTTGATCAACTGGATCCCAATTTACCCAACTACTTTTACGATAAGCTAAACCTTTTTCATAAAGCTTGGTAAAAAACCACTGTTCCCAACGATAATACTCTGGCTTACAAGTAGTAATTTCCCGCTTCCAATCATAAGCAAAACCTAAGCGCTTAAGTTGTGCGCGCATCACTTCAATATTTTGATACGTCCAATCTGCTGGTAACACCTTATGTTGAATCGCAGCGTTTTCAGCGGGCAACCCAAAAGCATCCCACCCCATAGGCTGCAATACATTTTTGCCGCACATTCGTTGATAACGAGCAATAACATCTGCAATCGTGTAATTTCGCACATGCCCTATATGTAATTGCCCACTGGGATATGGAAACATTGCTAAACAATAAAATTTCTCTCGACTCAAATCTTCAACTGCCTTAAAAGACTGTTGTTCGTCCCAAAAGCGTTGTGTTTCAAGCTCGATATTCTGCGACTGATAATCTTTACCCATCTAAAAAGCTCTCATGTTTTCCTAAAAATTGTACCTAGAATTATGATTAAACCCAACACGATTATTAAATAATTATGTCCCCAGATCACCCATGGTGTATTTCCAGTAGTCAAAAAAACCTTGCTACTTAAAATAGCCTGCTTAAATCTTGGCGCACTGGTAACCACACGACCCATTGGATCGATAATGGCTGTAATACCGTCATTGGTACTAAATAACAAATAACGCCCTGCAGCGCGCGCGGCAAACTCTGCAATTTGCAAGTGTTGACATGGCGCAAGCGAATTGCCAAACCAGGTATCGTTACTAATAACTACCATTAAATTTGCTTTAGGAACTGTAGTTAAAATTGCATCTGGATACGCAATCTCATAGCAAATAAATGGAGCTATAATAAAATTCTGATGATTTTGTAAATCGATCTGCGAACCTTTTGTTCCAGCAATAAAATCAGACATCGGTAGATCAAAAAAACCTACTATCCCTCTTAACCATTTCTCAAATGGCACATACTCACCAAACGGAACTAAATAACGTTTATAGTAAACATCCACCCCACTCCTGCTCAACAGCACCATGGCGTTATAATAATTCCAAGAATTTTGTGCCTGCATTGGAATACCTGTAATTAAACTTACCGGATAGGCTTGCATTGCTTTCAAAACATCATTCAAATAACTTAAAGACCATGGAATCGGTAAAGTCACTGCCGCCTCTGGCCATATCACCAAATCACTACTTTTCCAGATAGACTGACTAAGGGTAGGATACAGTTTAAGAATATAAGCTTGCTCTGCCTGTGACCATTTTAGCGCTTGGGGAATATTGCCCTGAACGAGAGAAACAGATAAAGGGTTAGATCCCATTATGGTCCACTGAACTGGTTTCAACACAGCACCTAAACTAAAAACTATTAAAATCATCAATAATAAAATGATTTTTTTTGCCCAAAGCTTTTGTTCATAGAGCAAATACAAAAGACCGCTTAAAAAAGTGACCAGTACCGTAACGCCAAATACCCCTCCTAATGGAATAAATCCAGATAAATATGAGCTAACCTGGCTATGCCCTAACTGTAGCCAGGGAAAACCAGTCAAAATCCAGCTTCTTATCCATTCGACTAGCGTCCAACTTGCAGGAAAATAGAGAAGCGCTTTTAAGATATACCCCCTTTGAAAAATGGGGTCGTGCGCAGCGCGGAGGGATTTATTTGGAAAACACCATTGCAAAAAATAACCCTGGACGGCAGGAAACAGTGCTAAAAATGCCACAAATAAAAATGTAAATACTCCTGCAACCACGATTGGGGTGTTCCCATAATAATGGATACTGATATAAATCCACGAAATACCCACCCCAAAGCTACCTAAGCCATACCACCACCCACGCCAAAATGCCTCTCTAGGAGTAACGTTAAACCATAGCCCTAATAACAAAGCAGGAGAAATAATGGCCAGCAAAGAATAATTAAATGGAGCAAATGCAAAGGGTAAAAAAATACCTGCTATAAATGCGGCTAAATAGCCTAAAAAAGATTGAGATTGAAGGATAGGGATAGGTAAGTATTTCATGACGAAAGCTTAGGGTGTGTTTGAAAAGTATTCAAGGACTTTTTATACTTCTCTGAAACAGGTTTGCGGGATTTTTTCGCTCAGTTTACCAGAAATTTTAATGTTCTGATTGAGAAAAACCGCAGGAATACTCCCTGTATTTCGAGGTTTTTCGATTGAAGAACATTAAAATTTCGACGTAAAATGAGATGAAAAAAACTGCAACCCTGTTTCAGAGAAGTATATAAGCTTGCTCAAAATCAATTCTTGACAAGAAAATCAAATTTATGGAAAGCTGCTGGTACTACTTTAGTTTCATTAATTTTGGTCAAAATATACATAAAACAATACCAATATGATAAAATGGAAAATTGTCAGGATAGGATTCGCGAATGATTCGCACTAAATTTTTAGAGGTGTCTAATGAATCATGAGGCTTACCTAGCACTAAATACGAATACTGTAACTAAGAAAACATCGCGCTTTTTGCCCTATATTATTTGTACTTTAGCTGCAATGTTTTACCTCTATGAATTTGTCCTGCAAGTTTCCCCCGCCGTAATGACCAATGAATTAATGCATGATCTTAAATTGAATGCGGCCGGATTTGGTGCTATGGCAGCGTTTTATTACTATGCCTATACCCCGATGCAAATTCCAGCAGGATTACTTTTTGATCGTTACGGACCACGCCTTTTAATTACTCTTGCACTACTAGTCTGCGCACTAGGCGCCTTCTTCTTTGGCCTTACAAATAACGTTGCTTGGGCTTCAGCTGGCCGTTTCTTTATGGGTATTGGCTCAGCATTTTCATTTATCGGTTCATTATTACTGATTGCCCACTGGTTTCCAGCCAAGTATTTTGCACTTCTAGCAGGGCTCGTGCAGTTAATGAGTTCTATTGGTGCTATCCTCGGTGAAGCACCACTTGCCGATGTTGTTCATCGGTTTGGTTGGCGCCACACCGTGATGTATGTTGCATTCATCGGTGTTCTTTTAGCTTTATTAGTTTGGTTAATGGTGCGCGATCGTCCAGTAGAACAACAAAAAACCCAAGAAAAAACCCGCATAAAAAAGAAAAGTGAATTAGCCCGCTTAAAGCAAGTATGCAGCAAATCTCAAACCTGGTGGATTGCGCTTTACTCTTTTGCTTCCTGGGCTCCGATTACAGCATTTGCCGCATTGTGGGGCATCCCATTTCTAGTTGCATTATATAGTGTCAGCACCACTGTTGCTTCTACCGCTTGCTCAATGATTTGGATAGGAATTGGGGTTGGTAGTCCATTTTTTGGTTGGTGGTCTGATCATATCGGTCGACGTTGTTTACCACTAACCGTTGCTGCTATTGTCGGTGTAGTCTCTTTAGCAATTGCTATTTATGTTCCTCACATTCCTCTTGTTCTGATGTATGTTTTGCTATTCTTATTTGGCATTGCTGCTTCAGGCCAGTCACTTGCTTTTGGACTCGTCAAAGATCGGAGTCATTCTAGTGTAGTTGGAACCGCTATGGGCTTTAATAACATGGCAGTGGTTGCAGGTGGTGCATTATTTCAACCTTTAATTGGGATATTTCTCGATTTAAATTGGAAAGGTGAAATAGCTAATGGAATCCCCATTTATACTACAATAAATTATCGTTGGGCATTTATAATACTTCCACTATGTTACTTAATTGGAACTATTGTAAGTGCCTTCTTCTTGAAAGAAACTCACTGTCATTCTGAATATAATGAATTGGCTGAACTTGAGGAATCTGAAAACTCAAATACTGATAGCTCCTATTCTCAACCAACAAATGTTGCAACAGAATCTTCATTAGGTGTTGCTAGTGACCGCTAAGGGTCCGTCGTCAATTAGTTTACCGTAGCGAAAAAAGCGAGGGTTCTGCTATAATTTCTCCAAATTTGAGGAGAATACTGGGTTGTATTTGACGAAAATTTGGAGAAATTATGGCTAATCCTACGCTTTTTGCAGTAGATAAACTAATTGACGACGGACCCTAATTATATGACAACTCCCGGGCAACGTTTTCGACAAACAATTCGTGAGGAAAAACCCCTACAAATCGTAGGAGCTGTTAATGCCTATTGTGCACTACTTGCTAAACAAGTGGGTTATCGCGCTTTATATCTATCAGGTGCTGGTGTTGCCAATGCTTCTTATGGCTGGCCCGATTTAGGTATTACCACTTTAAATGATGTTTTAATTGATATTGAACGTATTACAACTGCCTGCGAATTGCCGTTACTTGTTGATGCAGATACTGGTTGGGGTAATGCATTTAATATTGCACGTACAGTAAAAACGTTTATTAATCATCACGCTGCAGCTCTTCACATCGAAGATCAAGAACAAAATAAACGTTGTGGACATAGGCCTAATAAACGCCTAGTTGCGACAGAAGAAATGGTCGATCGCATTAAAGCTGCTGTTGATGCACGTACAGATGAAAGTTTCGTAATTATGGCAAGAACCGATGCGATTGCAAATGAAGGGTTAACTGCTGCCATCGAACGTGCAGCAAAATATGTCGAAGCTGGTGCAGACATGATTTTTGCAGAAGCAGTTACCGAACTATCAGACTATCAAGTATTTTCACAAGCACTTAAAGTTCCTATTCTTGCCAACATTACTGAGTTTGGCAAAACGCCTTTATTCACTCTTGAAGAATTACGAAAAGTAGGTGTTGATATTGCCTTATATCCTCTCAGCGCTTTTAGAGCGATGAGTAAAGCGGCATTAAACGCCTATCAAACTATTCGTGCACAAGGAACGCAACAAACAATACTTGAGCTCATGCAACCACGTACGGAATTATATGAGCTTTTAAACTATCACCAATACGAGGAAATACTGGATAAGCTTTTTAGGTGATTTAGGCTGGCTACAAGTACAATATAACCTTAAAGGAGAAAGCTTAAATGAACAATCGCAAAACCGGTGGTTTAGCAGGTGTCGTTGCTGGTCAATCAGCTATCTGTACAGTAGGTGTAGGTGGTGTCGGACTAAACTATCGTGGTTATTCCATTCACGATCTTGCTGCAAAAGCCACTTTTGAGGAAGTAGCCTACCTATTAATTTATGACAACCTACCCACTCAGCAAGAACTTTCAGACTTCAAAGCACACCTAGTTAAGCTACGCGATTTACCGAGCAAACTCAAAACCATCCTTGAACTTATCCCTAGCGATGCTCATCCGATGGATGTTTTGCGAACGGGTTGTTCCGTACTGGGTTCGTTTGAACCAGAATCTCCTCAACATGATCAATATGCAATTGCTAATCGTTTATTAGCTTGTTTTCCTAGTATGTTATTGTATTGGTATCACTATCACTTAAGTGGTACAAAAATTGAATTTACGGTAAATGATGACAGTATTGCAGGTTATTTTCTTCATTTATTACATGGCAAAAAGGCCGACGAACTTCATAGATCTGCATTAGATGCTTCATTAATTTTATATGCAGAACATGAATTTAATGCCTCCACTTTTGCAGCCAGAGTTACAGCAGCAACTTTATCTGATATGTACTCATGTATCACCAGCGCCATTGGCACACTGAGAGGACCACTCCATGGTGGTGCTAATGAAGCAGCGATGGAACTCATTTCACAATTTAAAACACCAGATGATGCAGAAAAAGGATTACGCGAAATGCTAGCAAAAAAAGCGTTAATTATGGGCTTTGGGCATCGGGTCTATACTACTTCTGATCCACGTTCAGACATTATCAAAAAATGGTCAAAAAAATTAGCTGAAAAAGCTAGTGATCAGGTGCTTTATCCTGTTTCAGAACGAATTGAAAAAATTATGTGGGATGAAAAGCGATTGTTTCCTAATTTAGATTTCTACAGCGCTTCAACTTATCATTTTTGTAGAATACCGACAAAAATGTTCACGCCATTATTTACGATTTCACGTGTAAGTGGCTGGTCAGCACATATTATTGAACAACGTACAAATAACAAACTCATTCGGCCTACCTCTGAATATATCGGCCCTGAGCCTAAAACCTATGTACCCATTTCAGAACGAAGCAAACACAACCATAGTATTTGAGAGGTAACATAACTATGCCTACCATGGATAAATTTACTAATAAATTCCAGATGGCTTTAAGTGATGCGCAATCTTTAGCTGTTGGCCAGGAAAATCAATTTATCGAACCAGTGCATGTCATGAAGGCGCTCCTTAGTCAGGAAGGAAGCACCATTAAATCACTACTTTTGCAATTAAATACTAATGTTAATCAACTTGCTGTGGCACTTGACGAAGCCATCGACAGACTTCCACAAGTTCAAGGCGAAAGTGTAGCCGGCGAAATTCATGTCTCAAAAGATCTTAATCGACTATTAAATTTAAGTGATAAACTCGCACAGCAATATAAAGATCAATTTATTTCTTCAGAATTATTTGTACTTGCGGCAACAGAAGATACAGGAACGCTTGGTCAAATTTTTAAAAAATTAGGCATCACTAAAAAAAATCTTGAACAAGCAATTCAACAATTACGTGGCGGTGAAAAAGTAACCGATGCTAATGCCGAAGAACAACGTAAAGCGTTAGAAAAATACACGATTGATCTCACTGAACGCGCTGAACAAGGCAAACTTGATCCGGTGATTGGCCGTGACGATGAAGTACGTCGTGTCATTCAAGTATTACAACGTCGCACAAAAAATAACCCAGTACTTATTGGCGAACCTGGTGTTGGTAAAACCGCTATTGTTGAAGGATTGGCACAACGAATCATCAACGGAGAAGTTCCTGAAGGGCTTAAAAACAAGCGAGTATTGGCGCTAGATATGGGCGCATTAATTGCTGGCGCAAAATTTCGTGGTGAATTTGAAGAACGCTTAAAAGCGGTGTTAAAAGATTTAGCTAAACAAGAAGGTCAAATTATTTTATTCATTGACGAAATACATACGATGGTGGGTGCAGGTAAAGCCGAAGGCTCGATGGATGCCGGCAACATGCTCAAACCCGCACTGGCGCGCGGTGAATTACACTGCGTTGGCGCGACTACGTTAGATGAGTACCGCCGATACATCGAAAAAGATGCCGCACTGGAACGACGTTTTCAGAAAGTGCTAGTTGATGAACCTTCGGTTGAAGATACCATTGCGATTTTACGTGGCTTAAAAGAACGGTATGAACTGCATCATGGTGTGGAAATTACTGATCCAGCGATTGTCGCCGCAGCCACTTTATCTCACCGCTACATTACTGATCGTAACTTACCGGATAAAGCGATCGATTTAATTGATGAAGCGGGCAGCCGCATTCGCATGGAAATTGATTCTAAACCAGAAGAAATGGATCGGCTTGAACGACGCTTAATTCAATTTAAAATTGAACGAGAAGCACTTAAAAAAGAAACCGACGAAGCCTCGAGAAAACGTCTCGAACAACTGGAAAAAGATATTCAAAGCTTTGAGCGCAAATATGCTGATTTGGAAGAAATCTGGAAAAGTGAAAAAGCAGCTTTACAAGGTACGCAACACTTAAAAGGCGAACTCGACCGAGCACGACTAGAGCTTGAAACTGCTAGACGTGCAGGCGATTTAGCACGTATGTCTGAATTGCAATATGGAAAAATTCCTGAACTTGAAAAGCAAATTGCTCAAGCTGGAAAAATGGAACAAAAACAAGAACAAGAACATCCACAATTATTAAGAAATAAAGTTACTGAAGAAGAAATCGCCGAAGTAGTTTCAAAATGGACTGGAATTCCTGTCGCTAAAATGCTGGAAGGTGAACGTGAAAAATTACTACGCATGGAAGATGAATTGCACAAACACGTCATTGGCCAAGATGAAGCAGTCTCTGCGGTATCCAACGCAATTCGCCGCGCACGCGCCGGACTTTCCGATCCAAAACGTCCAATTGGTTCATTTTTATTTCTGGGACCAACTGGTGTCGGTAAAACTGAGCTATGCAAAGCGTTAGCCGGATTCTTATTTGATACTGAAGAAGCCATGATTCGCATCGACATGTCTGAATTCATGGAAAAACATTCTGTTGCACGCTTGATTGGCGCACCTCCTGGTTATGTCGGTTATGAAGAAGGTGGGTATATTACTGAAGCAATCAGGCGAAGACCTTATTCCGTGATTCTGCTCGATGAAGTAGAAAAAGCACACCATGATGTTTTTAATATTTTATTGCAGGTTTTAGATGATGGTCGATTAACTGATGGTCAAGGCCGCACAGTAGACTTTCGCAATACGGTTATTGTGATGACTTCTAATCTAGGCTCGCATCTCATTCAAGAAATGAGCAAGAGTACTTATCAAGAAATGAAAACTGCAGTGATGGAAATTGTTACTCAACATTTTAGGCCCGAATTTATTAATCGTTTAGATGATAGCATTGTATTTCATCCGCTCAAGCGGGAACAAATTCGAGAAATCATTAATATCCAAATTGACATTCTTGCTAAGCGGCTTAGCGAACACCATTTTCAACTCGACGTTGATAAAGCTTGTTTAGATTATCTCGCTGCAATGGGATACGATCCTGTCTACGGCGCAAGACCTTTAAAACGCGTCATTCAACAGCAGATCGAAAATCCATTAGCACAAGATATCCTGCAAGGAAAATTTATCCCTGGTGATACGATTAAAATTAAAACGGATAAAGAAGGGATAATTTTTAGTGTAGCAAAAAGCTAAGAATAGCATATGTTTTGAACGGATCTTAGAGACGACTATTCTGCAGTATATACCCATTACACCTCAAGATGCGAATATTGGAGAATGTAGGATTTGAAAATTATCAGTGATTCGGGATTGCAGTAATGATTTGTTTTTTCCAATATTTCTAAAAAACTTTAAAGTTGC
>Ga0116226_10004188_pt1 | contig 12742 bp, 6 predicted proteins | sample S1TSphfallax_FD_89692 | JGI IMG/M metagenome (GOLD analysis project Ga0116226, IMG submission 89692) | Host-associated microbial communities from peat moss isolated from Minnesota, USA - S1T2_Fa - Sphagnum fallax MG | ecosystem: Host-associated > Plants > Peat moss > Unclassified | place: USA... | reverse complement strand
ATCAATGCCAACTTTAACCTATTGCAAGCCCATGCAAAGATGTCTTTAAACTCCTTTAGTAATTCAATTAGTTCAGAACTAATAACAGTTCCCAAATCAATGCCAACTTTAACCTATTGCAAGTTCTCTTTAGAACCTGAGTTGATCTTGGTCAATTTCTTTTATTTACTAAGAATTGAACCAGTAATGTGAAGGTTTTGATCTTGTATTTGAACATGCATCTCATCAATCTCCATTTTTCCTATTTTAGGTTGGAAAAAAATCTTTTGTAAATGCTACTTGAAAGTATTAGGGGGTATAATTATCTAAACATGTAATACAATTATTGATTTGATAGGTTTATCATACAAAACAAGTAGTACAAATACAATACAAGTAGTTCAATAGATACAAATACTTATTCAACTAAATTCAAACATGTTGATGAAATCAAACTAACAAGTTGTTTTGACCTAATTGGTGTAAGAATATAAATGGTTCCTATTGAAAACATTCCCAATTCAGTAACAAACATTAAGTCTTCTTCCTCATTAAATATTCTAGAATGGAAATCATAACAAACTAACATTTCTAGACGCTTAGTTGGTTCTCCAAGTTTTTTTATAACATGTATAGTTTTGGTTGTACCCAATCGTTGTATAGTGATAGTATCATTGCCCCAATCATGAAATACTTTAGCATTTATCAGCTAAAGATGGCCTAACAACATAGAGTAACTAAAGTCTAGGACACTACTATGTATCACAGTAAATGTTACTACATAAGGAATTCCATGGACAAGAGTCTTAAGATCTTTCATTCGACCTAAAGTTTTAGCAATGGTGTGATCAACCATGCATAAGTTGTAAGGTCACTACTACAAAATGTCGATGTAATTCACTAGTCCCCATTCGCTAGACCAATGAATTCATTCAAAATCTAGTGAAATCATTTGGTATACAAGGACACCTTTTGTTGTAGTGGGTGTTGGTTTTGGTTTTAACAAACCTAACTGCACCTTTAGTTTTTTCATTATGATATTAACTCCAAAACCACCATCTAGAAGTACATATTCTATTAAATTTTTTCCTACTTAAAACATGTATCATTACCATTTGATGATCAATGGCAACTTGAGCAATTGTCGATTCTAGTAAAGTAGGATTTGATGGTATTGAGTTTAGTATGTAGCGTTTGATATTAGGTATCACCCACAACAATTGTCCCAAGTTAAAAATATATTTGGTTTCCAAAACTTGTTTACTTATACCCTTTATAAATTTTTATAAAGTCTTTTCTATTATAACCTATTATGGGATCGCAAGTTATTGATTACATCATCGATTTGATTATTTTCAATCAATTGAATTATAATGGTATTATCAAACAGTCCAACCCAATTATTCTGTAATGGCTCCTCATTAGTTGTTGTAGGTTATTTATCAATTCCACCATATTGTAGTTGTCTTATAATTTCAATGAATAAATCTCGTAAACACTCTTCTTGTTGCCAATCTTTGGCTCCTTTAATTTTAACCAATTTCCATTTTTTTCAACACTTGTTCTTCTGGTTATTGATTATGAATAGTAATAATAGCTACCACATTGATAGGTACATTATCAAGTTTAGGTGGTTTAGCTGTAGTTGTAACATTAGAACTAACATGTTTTGTTTTGAACATGTTTTGTACTTCAATATTCCTTGAACATTCCCTAGGTTTACACAAGAACAAATTATACAAGGATATCAACAAGTATGAACTAATCAATTTAGCAGGTTGCGTTTTAGTTTATGCTATAGGTTTTGTAGATTTGATTATGGTGGTTGGTACAATTGGTACCTCTTTTTTCCTATTATGACAAATGTCAAATGTATGACCTATTTTACCACAATTGGTACATGTTAATGATGATTTAGTTGTAACAACAGGTACTACTAGTTTAAATACTATGTTAGCATGTGGTGTGGTTAGTAGGGCATTATAATTCAAACTTATAGGTCCACTTTCTTCACATACTACAATAGCTTCCTTGTGTTCAATCAAGTATCTCTCTTCATTCTTGTTGTTGAAGTGAAAAACACTTTTGTAAATGAAACCGATTTTTATAATTGAAATTGATTTTATAACTAAATTTAGTAAAGTATTGACTGGGGCGATGTAATTGAAATTGGATTTACATAACCAAAATCGGATTAATGTAACCAAACCAAATTTTTCTTAATTAAATTTATATTTTAAAATGTTTATTTTTAGAACTAAAAATCTATAAATGATCAATTGGATTGGTAATTACAATTTTTTGTAAGGTTTCGAACGTATATATTTAGGTGGATTTCTACTCTTTGGTTCTCTATCACCAAGATGAAGACTATACAAAGTTTTAAAGCTTAATGGTGGAGAAAAGTTCAAATTTTTTGAGCTTTTTACATTCTTTTTGAAGTAATTAGTGTTTTCTGCCAAAGGGTATTTCTCCACAAGGTTTTTTGTTCTCAAGTATGTTCATTCAATGTGTGTGTTTTTTCATGGTTATCTTTTTGTTGTCACTTGAGTTTAGGTTAAATTTTTGATATCCAAGGTGGTTACAAGTGTCTGCCCCCACTTCAAATATGATAATGTGCTTCCCCTACCAAAAATTATAGTATTTCAAAAATTTATTTGATTTATCGACAATCGAATTTTGAAGATCACCCATGTGGATAGGAATTTATTAAATTTATGTTTCACTTACAAACCTGGTTATTTACTAGATGGCCTCAACACCTATTGTTACTAACCTTAGATAAGATAGTCAACTTACTTTAAAAACAATAGTGAGGAAAATATCTATTGCTCTAACCTATAAATGATTTGCTAGTTTCAATAGGCGATCATGTAATAAACCTCACCACATTTGATGGTTCGTTGTTGTATGTTTTGCAATTGCATATAGACCTTTTCATCATTCTTCATAGTTTTGAATTGTTTGCAAAACGCTTGTTCCACCTTTTTAAAAGTGCAATTTGGATGGTCTTGAACAAAGTTTTTTCCCCATTCAAAAATATAACCTCTAAGAGTAAAACCAAACAAGTTAATGATGTTAGCTTCCACTATTTCACCATTAACTTTAATGGCCTTCTTGAACACTCTGATGTGAGCATCATGATTAGTGCCTTTGACATAGGTTGGATATTATAGCTTCATGTATGGTAGCTTGATTGCTACTTTTGGTACATGTTGCATAATAGGTGGTATATATAAACATGTGTGGGTTAGGTGCTAGCAATCCATATATACCATGGTAATATAAACATGTGGATTAAATGGTGGTCCTATGGGCAGATCTCCTAAGGGTGAATTTCCTCCACATGAATCTCCAAGTTGTCCTCCATCTAGTAGTCGGTGAGTAGAACCTTTGGGTACATAAGTTGGTAAACTAATGTTAACATGTATAGTGGTTTGTACTAGTGTAGTAATAGGTTGTTGAACAAGTATTTTGTCCGTACTAGTTACTAACTAAACCACTATAAGAAACTAATTTCCAATAGTATGTCGTGTAAATGTGGGTGGTATAATAGGTTGTTCAAGTATTGGGTACACATACCCAATTACACAACCTATATGATTCTTAAAGATTGAAGGATCAAATCCTTTTGTTCCAATTGGGTATGTTGGATACAAACTAAGATTTAAAGGCATAAAAGGGGGTATGACATTATACCACATTGGGTATGTCGAAATAGGTAAATGTTAACCCAATTTCCAAGTATGTATATAATAACTAGTTGTTACCAATGAAGTAATATGATTTTGAAACTTAGTTCAGTTATTATTAAGTAATACGACCTTAGGTGAATTGGTCTATTGAAATAACTAATACCATGTGTTAGGGTAACAAGTGGGTTAAAGAAATTAGTAACTAGTTTGTTACAATAACGATCGTTGACATTAACACGTTGGTTTAAACCTATGGCCAATAGTTGTTGTAGTATGAGTTTAAAGTTTTTTTATACCAACTAATGGTTATTTAATTCAAAATAATGTTATGTTTGGTACAAATAGAAGGATTGGAGGATAATGAAAGATATATCTTTTTGGAACTTCTTATAAACTTTTGAACTTTTGGAGCTTCTTTCTTCTTTTAATTTTTGGAAATCATTTCTTATTCTTATTCTTGATTTATGAATAGGTTCATTAAGACATTGATATTTTATTTTTTTCAACTTGTTATAAAAGATAAATTTTTGTTTTGCTTTTGCACTTGGAAGAAATATTTATATTTAATTCCTACAAAATATTAATTGGAAACAACTTGTTGATATCATTTAAAACTAGAATTAGAAATCTTTAAAGATAAGAAATCCTAAATTAAAAAATAATAGAAAGAAAACCCTTAACAATAACACATTGGTTTTTTTTAATATGATTGGTGTAATAGGTTATGACCAAGTTGTTTAATAGTTAACAAGTACTAATATATAGCCTATACTAGGATTCATGGTTTGAGTTCCTAATGTAGACACATTGGGTACTACTATTGTAGTGATTACAAAAACATGTTGATGTTCATCACCGCCTCCCATGATAACTATTTGAATCTATCATTGACAAATGGGTAACAATTGAACAAATGTTCCACATGTTGACAATATGAATAGGTTATAATTCTAGCACCTTGGTTTCCTTTGAAACTAGTCAATGGTGTGGAACTTATGATTTTTCAACTTCACTAGGTACTGATTTCATTGGCCATGTGTTTTGTTGGTATGTGGTTTCTTGCCAAACGATTGTTGGTTTTGCTGAAGGTTCAACATGTTTCAAATTTGGTATGGAAATTAATTGGTTTAGAAATTCTTGGTCGATGTGACAAAGTTGTTCCAACCTATTGGTAGTTGGAATCGTTCCATCTCCAAATTAGTGGGTACCAAATTGATATTGGTATTTGGTGGTTGATTTTGAAAACCAGCAAATGTTGTAATTGGTGTAGATGCACCGATTATAAGTAAATAATAACATGGGGTTGTAGATCACCATGGTTGTCTTGTGAAGACAATTTCAACAAATGGATGAACATGTTCATGATTGCCATCATGATGAACACTCAATGCCCATCGTTGGGTTGATGTTTGTGGTGTTGCTTGATGAATGGTTTTGATCAGGGATTGGTGTATTTACACAACAAGTTCAATTGCATTTTGATGTTGCTCATTCACTTTTCCCTTTTGTATTACATCCACGTTTGGTGCATTCACATGTTTGACTCCTGTAGATTGTGCTTGTTGTTCATCTTGCTCTTATGTAAGTTGTAGAACAAGTTGATGTGCGACATGTTATAATTATTTCCTAAGACTCCTAGTGATTACCCTTGACATCTTCTGAAATCGACATGTTCTAAAAAAACCCTTGCATAATTTTTGAACATACAAATTTAAAATGACCCTTCCTAACAGCTAGGAGTTTGTAAAACACTTCTCTTATAGAATATTGGGTGCTTAATTATTTCAAAAACTTTATACTAACCTCACCCTATCTCTTAATGCTTTCAAATCAAATAAAAAACAACTTAAATCCTACAAATTTCACAAAAACAAACAAAACATGATATAAATCAAAATTTCAAATGTGATCTACTAAAATCATTAAGTTTATCCAAAAAATTTAAGTGTTATTGCTTCTAAATTATGATCCACTATATGGTTGCGAAATACTAACAAGTTTTTTAAAAATTCCATTAAAGTTTCAACTTTTGAATTTCCAACAATAGGTTTTTGAAACAACAAACAAGTACACTTGAACTAAACAAAAATAATTCTAACCACAATTCTTATACTAACATGTATTTAAATTACACATAGTTTCAAGAAAGATATTCTTGAAAACAAAATGCTAAGTTGACCTTTCTAATGAAAGAAAAACACAAAATCAAAATAATAACAAAAGTCTGTGAATAGGTCTATCCTCTTAGTCTTATACTAACCAAATCAAAATTTAAATAATCATAACATACCATTTAAACAATCATTATCCAATATTACATTAACAATCCCAAAAATTAAAAATGTACACCTTGTTGGTAAATACAGAATCTCTAATCCTATATTCTAGTTTAAAATTTGGACTGAAATACAATAAAAGTAATATTAACACAATCTATTCATTTAGATCTACTTATAACTAGTTTCAAAATGAAAATCCAGTCATGAAAGTATGATAAAAAAAAACATCAAAATAACAACTATGACTATGGAAACAAAGCTTTTCCAAAGATCCAAACATATTTATTTCATACTCCATTAAAGCTCCATGTTCTAGAATGATACAATGGTCTTTCATCTCGTTCTCTTCTCCAAAATTATTACTTAAAAAAAAAAAGTCCTATGTTATATTCAAATTCAAATGGTGATAAAAATTATGTAATCTAACTTATAATTCTCAAAAATAATAATTGAAGAAAAAAATATATACTAACTAATAATTATCACAAGTAACTACTCTTATAACATTACCCCACGCATACTTTGAATTACATCTCAAAATTTTGGATCAAAAATGTGTTAAGAAAGCTAAATGTTTTGTTGTTTTTGATCTTGTGATTCAAAAAAATTAATCTATATGTACAATAATCTACTATGTTTGTTCTACAATGTGTTCTGCCTATATTTCAAATTGAAGCATTGTCTAAATTTTTTGTTGTATACATAATCTGTTGTTGCTCTTCTAATGCCTCTATAAACAATTGTGCAATTGTTTATTGATGGGATGCACTTTGTTTTTATGACTACAATTCTATTATCACATGTAGCTATTATTATAACTTCAAATTTGCTTTGAGTTGAATTTCCTCTTGTTGTAATTGTGATATAAGTTGTATAGTTTGACTATAAATTTGATGAAATATGAGTTTGATCTTGTTGTTACAGCTCTAGCACATGTTTAATATAACCCTAGTGATCCTCCTACATTATATGTTTTTCAAGTTGTATTTGCTTCCCTATATTTGTGGCTACACATGCATACTTTTGAAAATTAACTTCTTGCAAAACAAATTATATTTGTTTTAAAGTTTGTTCAACATCCTCCCTTTTAGGGTTATATTTTCCTCTAAGGTGTCTTAGTTCCTTTGGAACTCTTATACCTTATGAAATTGCCCTATCTATATCCCTTCTATTTTTTTCCTCATTTGAAGTCTTTGGTTTTGGAGATAGATTTAAGGCTCATACTCAAATGATGGCATAACTTTTTCCATTTGAGAAATCATGAGTCTATACAACCTTCCATTCCTTTCATATTTCTTATTGACCTTCCCAATATTGTTTTAGACAATGTCATGAACTGCATCCCACCATAAGTTTGCATATTTTTCCTCTATTGATAATGCCTTGAATTTTACTTAAAGTAAAGTATTTTGCTTCTTGAATTCACTATTTTTTGTAAACAAAATATCATAATTGAAGGGTTTTTTCTTCTAAGTCTCCTCCAAAAGTTTATTGAACTTATCATTAAAGGCCATCTGTCGCAACCCCACTTTGGGCTAAGTGTGAGGATAAAATTCACACTCCCAAAAAGTGGGAACTTGGAGTCCTCCGAGACTCCCAAAAATTTAGAGCTTGATTTCAGGGGTCAAAGCACCTCGCATTGGGGTTTTTTCTTTATACTGTTGGAAAGTTCTTGAAATGTAGATGTCCAAAATGGCCTCGCATGAGCCATTTGGACATCTGCAGCCCAAGTTATGGGCAAAAGAAGGGGCAAGAGTCAAACTGGCACTAAAAGTCAGGAATCGACCCGATCCCGACGTTTGCAAAAGGAGTGCGACATAATGTTGGAAAGCTCTCAAAGAGAGCTACAAGATTGATTCAGACCTCATCCCAATCAGAGGTCTGAGCAAGAAGTTATGGATGCCCAAAGTCTCAGGAGTCCAACCCGTGACAGTTTCGGGACTCCACTTTGGGAGTCCCGGGAAAAAGAGCCATTCGGATGCGGGTGTCACAGAGTAACACAGAGAATACTATATGGGGGGAGGTGGTGGCTTCCCCCAAATTCGGGCCGTGGTGAGTCAAGTGAGTCCAAGGTTGCCTGTGGCTTGTCCCAACACCAAAAGGGTGCAGAATGAGTTGTAACCAACTTGTGGTTGGTTTTGGATGCAGGACCGTGTAACAAGATAATTGTCCCTCTTCCTAGTCTAATCTCGAGACTTGTAGCACGGCCCTCTTACCCCCTTTAGCACTAGAAATCGGGAGCGGCTCCAAGTTCCAACTTTCTGCAATTCAACACACCTAGACCTTCAAGTGGGTCTAACAAGGAACTTAGGAGTGCGTCACTTCTTTGAAGGGTTTTTTCTTCTAAGTCTCCTCCGAAAGTTTATTGAACTTATCATTAAAGGCCATCTGTTTTTGCAAACTCTTGTCCATCTATGCATGCCTTTGGTCAGCTTGCCTTTATACTTCATTTTTAGCTTGATATGCATTATCCACTATGAGATCCTCCACCTCCTTCTACTGTTTCAAGAGAGTTTCCTCCATGTGTTTATAGTACCTTTAAAGTTTATTATGCTATACACTCAAAGTATCCTTTTCTGCTTTTATACCTTAGTAATTGGCAATTGTCTCCTTTAAAGTTGCCCGCAAGGAATCTCTTTCCATTTTGATGTTCTCTAAATCCTTGTTGTGGTTCTTTATGTTATCAATCTTTTCTTTGGCTACTTGGAGTTTTGCTAATACCTTACTATTCTCATTGTTCTTTCTTGCAATTATGCTTTGAGCTTTTACTCCTTCTCCAAAGGTCCCTAAGGATTTTGAACAAATCTATCATTCTCCTCTACAATCTACTTGTTTTTTATCTCCAAATCAAAAAGCCTAAGCAAAATATTTGTCATATGTACATTGTATTATGTTGCCTATTTAAACATAGTAGTAGCTCTTATGTGCTCATCTAATTTTGCTACCCCTTGCACAAACCTTGGTGTATTAAACCTAGGAGTTTGAGCCTTGGAACTTGTACATGATGAATCTAGACTCTTGTGTGCAGTCCACACTTCTCCAAATACATTCAATCCTATTATAGAACTTGGTTTCGAAGGCAACATACCTTCAATATTCTATGGTAATGGAATAGATTGCCGAACTTTTAGTGGACTGTGATCAAAATCATGTATCTACTCCTTTGCTTATTGCTGAACTTGAAACTTTGGCTCCTTTCTGGGTAATCTTTAATACTCCTACCCATCAAACCTCTACTTTTGATTGGAGAAATTGGTAATCTTGGATTAGATTTAGGACATATGGATTTCTCCTTCTGTCTTTGATATTGATGTTGTTGCATCCCCAATAACTATGTTGTTTGTTGCAGATCAATACTGCCTTTCATTGCAATATCCTCTTGTCTTTTGTACCTCTTATGTAAAGTTTATTTATCCTCATCATCATTAGACTAAGACATCATAATTGCTATTTTGGTTGTCCTAGTCTCTTGTTGTTTCTCCTTTTTAGGAGAGATGTGCGTAAGGTTCTTAATGAACCTCTCTCTCAAATTGTCTCTTCATTTTTTGTCCTCTTAAGGCCATTCTACATGTTTCTTCCTCTTTTGTGATTCTACCCCTTCTAATGGAAACCACTTTTGAAACATAACTTCAAGGATTATGGCATAATGGCATGCATCCTTTTTTGGTTCTCTTTTGGTTATTCCTTCAATCATATTTTTTTGACACTTCTCCCATCTGATCAATTTTTGGAACAATTGATAATACATAATGGCAACCCAATTAATATATTCTCCATGATTTGCCTTGAGATCATCATAATAAACTTATTGCAAAAATATTGCATCTTATCCTTCTAGTAAATAATTGGCAAAATGGCAATAATTCTATTAGCATACTTTGACATCATCCTTTTCACAACCCACCTCTCATTAGTGTTGTAAGTATCAAGAACTTTATCTACTATTTCTACCAATGCTACTTTGGCATCAAACATTTATGCTTGGTCTGCTTTTCTCTTTCATGTACGGTAGATTCTTAAAACTTCTGCCAACACATGTTTGTCTATTATTCTTTGTTCCTCCCCCAACATAACCTTGATTCTATTATGTTCCATACCCAACTTCCAATTATTCAAAAGTTCAACCAGAGTGTTGTGATGAAGTGTCTTCCATAAAATCTCAAACAAGCTTACCATTTTGACTCTATTTTCTAGGTTTTCTCTTCCCCTCCAAAGCTAGTCCAAAGAAAAATGTTTTTTTAGATTACCATTATAACTTTGCTTTATTGGTATAAAAACATATCTAATCTCATCATCCTAATGAGTATGCAATTTCTTCCCATGTCTATTTGTAGCCATTACTTGTTGACTTTTTTTTGTGTGTTTCTTGTTGGGAATATGAACTCTCTTTGGAATTTGTTCATGAGTATGCTCTTCTTGATGTAACGGTGATTATTGATGTTGTTGCAAATTGTCTTTTTGGTGCTCTTCCCTAAAATCTAAAATAGAAATGGGACCAACTTGCTCACTAACCTGCTTGTTTTATGGGCTTTCTAAAGATATCTCTCTTCAACATTTCCTTACAATTTTTTTAATTAAAAAGAAATTCTTTGAAAGCTCTCTCAAATTTGGATATTGGAGAAGAAAAAGGTGGACTTCTTTCTAGAAACCTAGACTATAAAGGAAAAATGTTTACAATTTTTTGTTGTTTTCTCAAGCTTTCTCGCTCCACTTTCAACTGCTACAACTTTTTTAAAGATTATCTTTGTAAATTTTCCACGAGAATTTCTTCGACAATCATTTTGGAAAAAAAGGATGACTAAATACTACTCGTAGAAAATGAAAACAAAGAATCGTTATAGTGTTTATCGCCTTCTAAAGCAGTATCACCTTGTTTCATGAAGTGGTGTTTCACTTTTCATTTTATGGCCAATGTTTTAATGATTTGTATGTTTTTTACATTGTTTGACACTTGTCATTTCCCACTTAAATTCATACAGACATCAACATGGGCTACAATAAATACTTATTGACCAAGGAATTTAGTGGATGTGGCACTAGGTATATCTAATCACATTTTTTAATATGATGACATGGTGTTGTCTAGATTATAGATCCCTTATGACCTATGCTGAATCATCATATCAACATAATTTTGTTTTGATGTCATTGATTTATCTACCCCACAATCCAATAATTGTGAATTTGCATTATCACGGTCTGGGTAGTTGTCATAAGTTGTTGACTTATGAGATTTATTGGGGTTTTTTTTTCTGATATTACTATTTGATTAATCCCAATGGTTTTTATTTTTCCATGTACTTATGACTCTTCATAAGATCTTTCTTCCATGTGTTTTTCATCTATAAACTATAAAGACTTCTGATCTTCTAAACTCTAAATCCCCTTCAATTTCTAATCCACATATGTATATGGTTTCAACTTATTAACCCTAAACCAATACTAGGTTTGGTTCAAAATTGTTAACAAAAATAAAATAAAATAGTATTATTGGGTAAGCAATACTATATCTTGAATGGACCAAACCATCTTTTCTTGAATTTGCCTAGATGTGTTTTTTCTCCCTTGGGAAACCTTATACATAATCTCCAAATTGGATCTTTTTTTCAATATTTTTCTGTGGACTCCACAAAAATTTGCTCCACTTGTTGGTTCCCATAATGTTCTGAGCTTCGAATCTATTCTCCTATAACTTTTCCAATTATGTAATTCCTATTGTTAACACTCTGGTGTGTTTTACATCTTTGTGGTCCCACTAATAGCTAGTTGAACATATTCTATGAGCATTAGAGGATGTAAACCATATACTAACTAGTAAGGTGTATAACTTGTTACCACCTTGTAAATAGTCCTATATGAAAACAAAGTTGTAGAAATATGTTATTTTCTCATTAACCAACTTGGTCAATAATCTACCAATGACTTTGTTAGTAGACTCTACTTGTCCATTTCCTTATGGATTATGTAGTAGAACTTTCAACTAACATGCTTCAACAAAAACTGTTTTGTTAGATGTTTTAATGTGTCATTAATGAAATGTACTCCTTGATCTATAATTATGGTTAATGGACATCCAAATTTGGTCAAAAAATATTGATATAGTTGGACCCTTTTTCTATCGTAGTATAATTATGTTCTCCTTTATTGAGTAGTCTAGAGGCACACACTATAGGCTGATCATACTTACTAGTTGGGTTATGTGCCAACATTACACCTATTACCAATAATGATGCATTCGTGTGCACATGAAACTCCATTTGCCAATTTGGAGGTATCAGAATTGGTGTTTTCATGTTTTTTTCTTGATCTGATCGTAAGTTTTTTGACATTATGTTATTCAAATAAAGGGTTTTGTTTTCCTCATCAACTTGGTAATTGGTGCCATGACAAAGGTAAAGTTTTTAATGAAACATCTATAAAATTGAGCCATACCATTAAAGACCTTAATATGTTGTGGGTTTATATGTAGTGGCATATTCACTATTGCCTAAACCTTCTTAGGCTCTAGTATTTAGTGGAGGTAGGCCTGAGGCCTCAAAACGCAATCTAAATTTTCAGGGCACCACGTGGCATCATTTAAAACACCTTCAAAGTAAAGATTTTTTTTCATAGTCCATAATTATATGCAAGCTCGATTGCAATCGTTACCATGTTATCACAACGGCAGTGGCAGCAACAGAAGATTTAGTCCTAGGCTTTGGTTTTTCTTGTTGCCATAAGTTGTACAAGCCCTTGCTGAATGGATGCGTCATGACATATATGTATCCGAATCATATTCCATTCCCGACT